>OFRO01000617.1_pt1 | contig 11955 bp, 20 predicted proteins | sample 1543091 | NCBI WGS metagenome assembly OFRO01 (sample SAMN07774217, study PRJEB24372) | wastewater metagenome | isolation source: Exp Tend NO 10WW | collected 2016-02
TTAGCCCTTGCTGAGGTAGATTGTTTCTCCAAACGGAGGGGTGATGTCCGTCGTCATGACCCAAAGCACGGGGTATTCCGGTGCGGGATCGGGGAAGTTGCCGTAACCGTCCGTGAAGAACACGAGACACTTGGGTCGGTACATGCGCTTCTCGACTTCGTCGAAAACCGGCACGAAGTCCGTGCCGCCGCGGCCGCACATGTGGAATTCAACCTGATCGTCAGGGCCGAATTCGTCGACACGATGAACAGCTGCGTCGCAGTAGATGACCACCGTCTTGCTCGGCTTGACCTCGCGGTGCATAGCGTCTGCTTCGGTCGCTGCGACCTGCAGATCTTCCGTGGGCATCGACCCTGACGTGTCGATTGCGTAGACGATCTCCCCGACGGTTTCGCTGTAGAGCGTAGGCAGATACAGGTTCAACGGAGCGAACCGCCGATTGGCGCGCCTCCACGAGTAGTCGTCCTTGGCCGGCTCAGTCACGAAACGCCGCAGGACATCCACCCACGGGATTTGCGGAGTGAGCAAGTCATCGATCATCTCCGAGATGCCGGCCGGAAGCTTGCCCTGCATGCGGGCAACGTGGGCCGCCATGGCGACAGCTTGTTTCCAGTCGGCTTCCTGTTGAGCGTGGGATTCGTTGCCCTCTTCACCAGTGCCATTGGGCGACTGAATCACGAAGCCCCACGTTGGCGATTCGTACTTCGTTGGAAGACGGTTGTAGATCTCGTCGACGGACATCGTCGACGGGTAGTTCTTCGGATCCAGAAGACCTTCGGGAGGCAACTGGAAGCCGTTCTTGATCAGGAAGTCGTTGATGTTGAAGTCGCATGCAGCGTTCCACTTACCGTCGTTGCGTGCGCCTTTACGGATGTGGTGCAGGAACGCGCAGTGCATGACTTCGTGAGCAAGCAGACCTTCGGCTTGTTTGCCCGGCAATTTGCCGACCCATTTCGGGTTGAAACGAATTTCGTAACCGTTCGTACAAGCCGTAGGGATCTTCTCGTCTTCGACAAGTCGAAGACGAAGCGCAAGCACCCCGAAAAACTGGTTCTTGAGAACGAGGTTCGTGCGGGCACGAACCATGTTGTTGGCAGCCATCAGAGATAGAGCTCCAAGATGTCGTTGCAGGCGGAGACGACCCGTTTGCGCGCTTCAGGATCCGCGCGCAGGATATTCGGGTCGACGTTCAGGTGTGAAAGAGCGGTACTGGCGACCGCCGTGAGGCGGCCGTCGTTGGTGAGGTTCAGGTTCTGCGCCATTTCGGCGCAATCGATGACGCGAGCGACGGTGGCATCGTAGATCTTGGGAGGATCCTTGATGCACATTGCCTTGAGCGCAAGAATGCGCGTTTGCAGGTTGGTCAGCAGCTCGGTCAGGTTTCGTTGCAGGACATCTTGTTGGTCTGAGACCAGTTGGCGTTTCAGTTCATCAAGCGTCTGAGGATCCAGATCCACACGAAAATCGTTTTCCGGAATCGGCATCACGTTCATTTCGATACGAAACATCGCTCGAAGATCTTCGACATCCGGGTAATCCTTGGGGTCGTAGATCGACGCCCGGTTGTTGGCAGCGAAGGTCTTGTACGTCTCGTAGTCCGCAACGAAACGACCGACAGCTTCAGAGAATTCGTTCTTGTATGTGTCGATCCGTCCGCGGTATTCGAAGAATATTTTGCCGGGTAGCACACGCAGTCCGTTGTCGAACCATGGGAATGTTGCCCAGTGATGGTAAGCGCGCAAGCGGACTATGATGTCCGAAAGCTCACGAAATGCCTGTTTGGGGACGAGGTGCTTGTAGTACTCGTCCGTGCTGCCATCGATCTGGAGCGACGCTGCAGCTGCTGCAGCAGCCTTGCGGTCGATCTTTTTGCCGTACCAGCTGTGTACACTCAAGCGCACCAGCATGGCTTTTGTTGCCAACGGGTTCATGGAATTCCTCCCAAGTCTTTGACCTTCTGGAGAATCTCTTCCCAAGAACCTTCGCGCTCACACCACGCGTAAAACCAGTCCGGGTCCTTGTCGTCGACGAAATCGTAGATTTCGATTCGTGTCACGTCATCCTCACTTTTACGAGAGCGAGTTTGGAAGAATCGGAAATCTCGATTTTTTCCGGTTTTTCTCGAGCTTTCGGTTTCTTGTTGTACTGCTCGATGACATGCGGTTCGCACAGATCCAGCGCCGATGGCCACACTTCGACCAGTTGCTTCAGAGTTTCAGCTTGCTTCATGATCTTCTTGAGCTCTTCGCAGACGTCCTCGGATTCTTTGTTCAGCTGACTCCGTTTGTCCTGCATTTCCTTAGCCTCATCTGCAAGCGGCGCAGGAAACATGAGCTTCGTGTGTGAGTAGCTCGAATGGTATTGAGTCGGAAGAAATCGATCCCGCTGAAAAGGAATGTCGTATTGATGCCCAGCGTGTTCAAAAGACATGTGGGCGTTCGTCACTAGAAATCCGCTGGGGAGGCCGCGCAGTTTTTCTTCGAGCTCTTCAGAAACCACGAGACGGTAAATCGTCTCGCGGTTTTTGGTGATGAAGTCCGAAAGAAGCGTGCTGCGTTGTGTGTAGTACTTTGCTTTGATCTTGCTGAGGATGTTCTGCTGCAGTTGCTGAGTCAGCTTCACCCGTGCCATCTGGTCTCCTAGATCAAAATATCCGCGTGTTTCATGGCCCATTTATTGAATTCGGGCGTGTTGGTGATCGCCGGGTCGATGTGAGCAGCGTCCTTGATGCACAGCACGGCGTACTCGGGGTTCTCGAGACGGTCGAGGTACTTGATGACCGGTGCAATCGTCTTGGGAGTGGTCTTGACCGCAAGCCCCGTGCAGATCGCGATGACGACACCGAGTTCCTTGGGGACCTTGGTGCCCGTCGGATCCTTGATCAGCTGGTCGAGATCCGGCATCTGACGGTGGTACTTCACGTACGTGAAGAAATCCACGGCGTTGCCGGCACCGACAGTGCCTTCGATCAGGAGCTGCTCGATGCTCGCCGGCGGGCTCTTGTCGAGGATCTTCGAAACGAAGTACCACGAACGGGGGGTGGCGAACGCCTGTGCATCGCGCAGTTGGGTGAGGCGCTCGCGTTCCTTGGCGGTGTCACCACGAGCTTCGAACTCGTTCAGCTGGGTAGGGCGAAAGCGGATGTAGCCACGCACCATGTCGTTGACGCGGTTCTCGAGCGCCCAGCGGTCCCACGCATCGTTGCTGACTTCGTAGTTCACATGAGTGAACCGGTTGCGCAGTGCCGTCGACATCTCGTTGACGATGGCGCGGTCTTGTCGGCGGTTGCCTGCGGCGATCACTGCCCACCCATCGGGAAGCACGTAATCGCCGAGCCGGCGATCGAGAACCAGCTGGTAAGCAGCGGCTTGGATCGACTGCATGGCAGCGTTGATTTCGTCGAGGAACAGGATGCCCTCGGCGCCGTCACGTTTCTCGTCAGGCAGGAAGTCCGAGATCAGCCAGTGCGTGCGCTTGGCGCTCGTATCGGGAAACGGTGCGCCGCGCAAGTCCACGGCGTCCAGCTGGCTGAGACGCAGGTCGATCAGATTCCGGTTGTGCTTGCGCGCAACCTTGCGGACCGTGTCGGATTTACCGATGCCGGGGGAACCCCAGATCATGACGGGCTGAGGAACGGTGATGAGATGCTCGAGACACGCTTCGACTTCAATCGGATTCATGTGTTTCCTTGGTTGCGGTGGTTGACAAGGCAGCGTGCCACTTGATCAGCACGCTTTCGAAATCTTGTTCGGGGATGAAATAGTCGTCCTCTGCTCCATTGTTCCCAATGGCGTAAACAGCAACTCCCCTATCGATTTTTACGATGGCCTCGATACGATCGGCGCGAATGGCGCATGCACCGAAGTTGATGATCGGATTCATTGCCCGGCTTTCCAAATCATGATCGCTGCGGTGTAATCCATTTTAACGTCGAAGGAATCGGAAACATCGCTGATAGCGACGTGTATGCGAATCTCTTTTGTAGGCATTTTCTCAATCGCGACGATCGTCTTACTGTCGACAGTAAGGGTTTCGAAAGTAAGAATGCTCATGCCTCGAGCCTTATGGTCTTGAGTTCGTTGAAACGCTTGAGAATCGTTTCACCCTGTTCTTTGCGTTCGGGCGTCATGACAATCGAACTGAAATGTTTAGTCAAGACAGACATGGTCGCGACACCAGTCAAGTCCAGATCTAGCTCAGAGCGCGTCTTGTCGCACCCATATGGAAGAGGACCGCCGCCAGTCAGCATGTTCCAGCGCGTAACGTCCACGACGTGATAATCCTTTAGTGCCTGTTTCATTTCCGGTGTTGCGTTGACGGCTTTGATCAACCGAGGACGAAGTTTGTAGATGTCCCTGTTTGGCCCCCAGTCTCTACGAGAAAAGACAACAAAGAAAGGAAGTCCAAAGCGTTCTGGAATAAAGAGGGTATTTCGGATGAGGTACAAGCCACTGCCGCGAGTAATTATTCCCTTGGAACACAGGGTGGCGATGCGCTTTTTAACAGCGGAAGAGAAAGTTTGCGGAGAGAGTTCTGCGACAACGTTTGTTGCAGTGTGTTGTGTGACAAGTTCCTGCAGCTGATAGCGCGTCAACGCTATAGTGATTGAATCGCCTGTGCTACTGACGGTGTCGTCATGTTCCATGGGACAGATATTCCTCGTACAGTTTTCTGGTTGACCCACACCACGGACATGCGAATGTCGTGGTGACGAAGGAAACTGGTGAACTTGTTTGGAGACTTCGGTACGTCGTCCACACAGTAGGCATACAGCGTGTACAGGTCATCGCGGGACAGCGACATGCGACCGGTTGTCAGCAGGTCCTTCATGAGGATCTTGTACTCGGCAAGACGGTAGTCCCGCTCGTTCATGGCCAGCCGTTGCACGGTTGGGTCCGGCGTGTTCTGGGGCAGCTGGTCGATGAAGAAGTCCATGTCGCCTTCCTTCAAGGCGCGAGAAACCACGTCCACGGACAACATCGAAGTCTCGATCAGGTCGGTGCGTTCTTGGTTGATATAAGGTGTCCGGGCTTTCTGCTCGTTGGCCGGGTAGCTGCACAGGAAACTGTAGAACTCGAAGAGTTCAGCGTCGATCTGGTCGAAGTCCTGTTGCGTGAGCTTGATGGGTTGCGGCTGGAAGGGAGCGATGGTGAAACGACGATCGTCCGGGCTGATTTCAATTGGGTCCCGGGAATTACTCGCGAATATGAAATTCGCATAATTCGGAGCCATGTAAGCTTCCATGTACATCTTCCGCACGCTGATCCATGGTTCGGCAATGAGGTTTTTCAGCTTTGCAGTGACCCTCTGGTGCCATGCGGAGCGAGACACCTGCACCTCGTCGATGAAGACGAAAAAAACGGCTTCCATGAATCCGGTGAACTCGCCTTCAAGTTCCTCCATGCGCTTGGCGACCACGTTGTTGCGTCCGAAAATCGGAGACAACACACGATGGAAGAACACGCCTTTGCCTGTGCCTTGCGCGCCGAATTCGACCAAGGCGATATTCGTGCGCTCGCGTTTCTGCAGGATATAGGCAAGCCAATTGACCACGTAGTCGAAACACACCGGGTCGTTGCCCAGTACATGCAGGATCAGGCGCTTGATCGTAGGCGGGCAGTGCCGAATGGGAAGAGGCGTGCGCTTCATGAATGAGCTGGCCTCGAAGCGGTTCACGACCTTGCGAGTCAGGTCGATACGAGTTGTCGACTTGGGATCCCATTCCAAGGACCAGTCAGGTATGACATCCTTAACAGGCTGGCCGTGTTGTTTCAGGAAGTCCTTGATCTGGTCCTTGGATCTTGCGGGATCGACAGTAAGCGTGTCCGTGTTCTCGTCGTATGTGACCTTCCAGTAAGACCCGCTCTTTTTGTCACAGATGCCGAGGTACACCATGCCCATGCTGTTCGCTTCACCGGCATTCACGCGGCTCTGCAGCGTGGACCAGTAAGCAGGACAGAGTTCAGAGAGCTTATAAACGGGCTCACCCTTGAAGTTGTGCAGAAACTCGGGATTGTTCTCAGGGTAGTAATACCCCCAGCTGTCGCCTCCGTTCAGGTTCAGGTAAACAAACCCCCGCTCCATGCGCACGCCGGTGACTGCGGCTTCTCCCGGGTTGGGGAGGTATTCCACACCGCCCGTGGCCATCTTCATCGAGCTGATCTTCTTCTTGGGAAGGTTGGCCTTGTCACGCAGCTCGTCGATCTTTTGCTGTACCAGATGTCGGAGGGCCTCGGGGCTAGGTGTTGCAGGCACCGTCCAGTGCGCCTTGTCCTTGAGGAACACTTGGATCCTCGTGGTGGAATGAGGGTCACTGAGGTTCTCGAGCTGGGGTGGAGCAAGGTAGATCAGCTTGTCGTTCTGGTTGGCTGTGATGTCCAGCGGGTAACGCAGCGCCATGCCTGTCCGGGTAAGATTCAGGCCATCGAGCAGGTGCAGGACCGTAAGGTTCTTCCAGAGGCAGTAATTCTTGAGGATCGTGGGGCTGACCGGGTCGGTCAGGAAGGTGTAGATGTGCGCCCGAAGACCGGGCTTGAAGCCGCTCGAGGCGCTGTATTGGGCGACGTAGGAGATATCTCCAAGCCCCATGGCGTCCATGAAGGCGTCAGTACTTGGGTAATCGGCTCCGTCCGTGTCGAAGACACAGAGTTGAGTGGGCTCCAAGGCGTTGGTGGACCCGGCGCGGCTCTGTGAGACGAGTGGGCGTTGCACCATGCCCTTGAGCAGGCACTCGCCAGCTTGTGCTGCGGTGTCGAGGGCTGTTGCCAGTTGTTGAAGTGAGGACACACTCACTTCTCTGCTGGTGAATTCGTAGGCGTTGGGATACGCCGTACTATCGATGCTGCCGTCGGGGTTTTTCTTGTAGGTCTTGGTGAGGGGGCGATCGGCGGCGAGGATAGTGAGTTTCATTCTCGTTCTTTGTTTAGAGGATCGGGCTCCAAAGCTTACAACCAGCCTTTCAGTTTTGCTACTGCCATGGCGATCTCGAGATTGTCGACATAAACGATATCCGGGTGGCGTGGAAAGGACCAAGGCGGCAGGTTGTAAGTCATTCCGATCTGTCCCTTGTGGTGCTTCGCACGAGATTTCCAGAAATAAATCGTGTTCTGTTCGTCGACACGAATCAAAGTGCTAACGGAGTTTGTGTAATACGGAGAGCTCGGCAGCATGCGGTATTTCTCTTCGAACTCCTGCATGGAGAGTTTGCCCTTAATGATGTCTCGGCCTATCGGTCGAGCATTCTCCGTGCCGAATCGAGGCGCGTATTTAAATGCGGTCTGGTTTTGAAAAGCGCCAAGCAATGTACGCGGCTTCTGGAGTTTCGTAGCCCTCGAAACGATGAGCGATTTGTCGTTCGACAATCGTGGTGACCATCCATTTGCCGTTGTGAGCCAGTTTGACCAACGAGTATGGATGGTTACAAAGAAACCAGCTTCCAACTTGCGTACCGAATCGTTCATTGCCGATATTTTGCCTAGGGGCTTCCCACTCATGGGCAGAGAAATTTAGAAGAGAGCGAAGTCTCTCGAGTTCTTTTTTACTGGTGTCAGAACGATAAGAGAATTGCGGCAGCTTTGGCGGCTTCTTCAGAGACATATCGCTGTCGTTCTCCGGCGTCGATTGCCTTGTATGTGGTTTCGATCGGCTCGTCATTTAGACTGAGATACCATCCATCGGGGGTTTTGAGAACCGCTGTCGGTTGGTTATGTTCGTGAGTGAACGACCCGATCAATGTGTAGCAAACCCAGCCGTCTTTGGCCTCATTTCCGAGGGTCCACATTCTTGGGCGCCTTGGTAGCCCGAACGGGCTTGTGCATGAACGTGAGCTTGCGTACTTCGCCGCGGTGGCGTGCGCGGTCGTAACGGATGATCGTGTTGATCACGCTCATCGAGCGACCGACCGAGCTGTTTTGAGCGTGGGCCGTTTGCGACGAGAGCGCGCCGCTTTCGACGAGTTCGAGGTTTTCCTTGAGATGGCGGACGAAGTCGCCCGCCCACGTGATGTGTTTTCTGGGCATGATCTTTTTTCCTTGTTGCGATGGTAGAGATTCCGCATGTAAATGCGGTGTTTGATTTTGGGAAGTACAGCTGTCCCGTTAGCGATTTCCGAGTTACAAGTCATGCAGTAAAAAATGTGTGCCTGCTTGTAACTCGGAAACCAGTTGCCACGACCTGCTTCTTTGTTGCGAAGACGAAGTACACAAGAACAACGTTTGCAACGCTTGGTGTTTCCTAGTGCGCTCTTGATGGCGCGTCTTAGCGTTTCGGCTTTAATCCACCAGACGGGGGCTGCTTTGGAGCTCCCCCAGTGCCTAACCGCAGCGACTCCAATACAGTTGTAGATGCGGTTTCTTTCGGAAACCGGCAGAGTTGAATCTGCAAGCACTCCCATGACTGTTTGTTTGGTAATGCTTCGATATGTCGTCGACATGCAGACCTCGTTGTGTCGAAAACCGGGGGGATCTCTCCGGTTTCGATATGGCGGCGTACCCAATATTTTTCGTTCAAGTACATGAGCGGAATCTCCAAGCAGCTATTGCTGCTTCAGGGGAATCGTAAAACGCTGAATCGCTGTAGTCGGCATCAGGACCGTGAACGAACCATCCATAGCGATGGGGTTTTTCAGGGACGTATTTACAGCAGACAATCAAAGGAGAGGTGGAAAAGAACCATGCTTCAGTGCGGTCAATACCCTGAAAATTTGTGATACAGCTTCCGTCGACCGGTCCTTTAGTCCATTTCCCGTTCATGGTCATTTGGTGGAAGCGGCTGGATTCGAACCAACACGGAACAAGCCGACCCCGGGGTTACAGCCCGGTGCCCTGCCTAATGGGCGTCGCTTCCAAAAAGATCAGAGGTCAATGGTATTGATGTCGGGTTGTTCGAAAAGAGCATCCCAGTCTTGCATACGGACTAAAAGACCCGTAGCAACGTATTGGGCGTAGTCATCGCCTTTGTTCAACTCGACAAGTAATTTTGCTGCGTCTTCGGCAGAACGAGCACGAAGATCCCTTTCGAGCTCGTTCATGTCCATCACCTCTTCGGGTCCTTTATCACTGAATGTGTAGGTCCCGAAATCAGAAAGCGCCTCCTTGATGCGCTTTTTGTAGTCTTCGAGCGTCAAGGACATGTCACACCTCGAACGGCTCGAGCATGAACTTGACCAGCGTCTTGCCGACGTTGATCTTCTCGACCTCGGTCGTGTTGGCGCGCATGCGAGCCTGCTTGACGGCGGCGATCAGGTCATCGAGCCGTTCGATGAAGCGGGCCTTCTGCTCGGTAGTAGCAGCACCGGAGTATTCGATCAGGGAGAACGTGCCCACGACGTTGTCCTTCGTGGCTTCCTTGACCTGAGCCGGGTGCTTGTCCGTGGCCGGCGCGAGCACGACGGGGTACATGACCTTCTCGGTCTTCGTGGTGTGCTCGAGGTTCTTGGTTTTGTACAGGCCCTTGCGTTCGGGCAGCTGGTCCCACTCCTTGGCGGCGTTCAGGGTGGGCATCTGCTTGGCGAGCGAGCGCAGCTTGTCGAGGCGCACCTCGAGACCGAGGAGCTCGTCCACGGGCAGTTCGGGAAGATCGAGGCCGGCGAGTTCCACTTTGCCCTTGGCCTTCTGATTCGTGACGTTCTTCTGGACCTGCACGTCTTCGGCGTTGGCCCAGTAGTCGAAGATGTATTCGAGCGTCTCGTGCACCGTGGTGCGCACTTCCATCTGGGTGCGAGCGGCCTGCTCGATGGCGGCGTTGGCGGGGTTCTCCTCGACCATCTTGAGGGTCTTGAGAGCGCCGGCGAAGTACTCGTACTTGCCGAACTTGGCAGTGGTCTCGGTCATCAGACCATCCACTTGGTTGTTGCGGTGTTTCTCGACAGCGAGCAGTTCGTGAAGTTGGGACATGGTGGTCTCCGGTGGAAGTGGAATGGGACCAGCCCCCGGTGAGTCATAGCCAGACGCCGGGGGCCGGATAACAAGCAGGGTTGTGAGCCAGCAGAAATTACGAGGACGATGAACGTTTTTGCGGAGTAGCAGGTTCCATTAAAAGTAGAGAGCTACTCCCCTACCAGTTGCTCTACCACTGAGCTAGCCCGGCCCTCAGTGTCCTTGGCAGGGCACTCAGGCGCCGGGCACGGGATTCGAACCCGCGACATACTGGTTCTCGATAGTTTTAATTCCGTGCTCACGCACATGCTCGCCCCTTACGAGGACGATGCAGCGCAAGACGATGACTCTAACAAGGTGGTGCTGACGATGACGAGGACGATGCGCTGTTCAGTTGCTCGTCCATGTGTCGCATCAGCACATAGACGATGAATTGGTTGAGAGGCACGCCGATACGATCGGCACGAACCTTAAGAATTTCGATTTGCCACAAGGGCAAACGCAATTCAATGTCTTTTTTCTTGCTCATTTCTCCTCCAACAGGGCGCGGGCGACGTCCATTGCGTCGTTCCATCCGATGATGACCATTCCGTTGCTGTCCTCGATCTTGATGACCTCACGCAGCGCCTCCTCTAGCGCCTTGATGCGCTTCTCCTGTGCCTCATACTTCTCTAGCGGGACGATTGCGTAGCCGACGAGACAGCATGAAATTGTTTTTTGATTGCCGCGAAATAAACCACTGCCATATTCGTCATCTCTTGGTGTGATTAGGCAATTCATCAACTTTGCGCCCGAGTGGTATTCCCAAGCGGTTAATTCTTTTTTTAGTCTTGCAATTTCTAAATCGCGCTCGTCGTTTTCCAAGGACGAAAACAATCTGCGAAGTTGTCTCTGAAGGCTCATTTCTCCTCCGTTGCGATTTGGTACATGCGCTTGCACAAATGGATCGCATAGGCTTCCTGCGCGGTAACTGGCTCGCCGCATTCGGCACCGGCCCATTCCTCGGCTATCTCGTGCAGGCGACGCTCCATGGACGCTATTCTCTCGGCCTGTGCGTCGAGGGCGTCGGCGGCCTCCCCTAGCAAATCCATTTGCGGGAACATTCCTTCGTCCTTCGGGATATGTGCCGCCCAAATGTTCTTGGCGCGTTCGCGCAGCCGTTCTTGCAGCGTCTTCTCGCTCACGCCTCCCCCTTCGCCGCGATGGCGGCGTCCGTAGCCTGTGCAAGTTCGCCAGCCAGCCCGTTGTCGCCGTGGTACTCCTCAAGCGGAATGTGCCCGGCATCCACATCGAACAGGCTCACCCACGCGGCACCGCGCTCGACGGTGATGGTCAGTTCGTTGCCCTCGGGAAGATGCTCGGCGGCTCGGTTCACTTCGCGCATGAGCTCCGCATCCCTCGCGTTCTCCTCGGCCTTGCGCTTCCATTCGTCGCGGTCGGCTTGAAGTCCTGCGATCAAGTCGTAGATCGACCGCCCCGAAAGGCTCGCGTATGAGGGCGCCCCCAATTGCTCCCAAATGCGGTTTACGATTGTCCGCTCATCATCACGCTCCCGCTCTGCCGCGTGCATGGCAGCCGTTGCGGTGTCGGCGTGACGCTCGGCAATCTCCACGTCGGTAAGCCGTTGTGCCGCTAATTGCTCTGCCGCCTCGGCGCGTTGCTCGGCTGCTTTGCGTTCGTCCTCAATACCAGTCCATGCGGCGATTGAGTTGGCGTACTCGGCCTTAACTCGGGCCAGCTCCTCCTCGCGGGCGGCGAGGTCGCGCTGCAATTCCTCTATCTTGCCCATGAGGAACGCAGCGGGCGATTCAGTCGCCGGGAGACTTGCCAAGTCAAGTGCTTTTATTACTGGCGTCGGCGTGGTCATGCTCCCTCCCTCGGGAAGTCGGCGCGGTAGGCATCTGCGGGCGAGCTGCGGATTGTTTCTCCACCATGTAGCCGCGCAAGATAGCTGCGAAGCTTTTCGATTTCCTCGTGCATCGCCTCCGCGTGCTTCCGCAGCTTGGCGTTCTCTTCCAGCGCGGCGGCGAGTTTCGCCAGAGCGCACTCATGGTGCGACTGTTCGCAGTTCTCCCAATGG
>OFRO01000618.1_pt1 | contig 11949 bp, 21 predicted proteins | sample 1543091 | NCBI WGS metagenome assembly OFRO01 (sample SAMN07774217, study PRJEB24372) | wastewater metagenome | isolation source: Exp Tend NO 10WW | collected 2016-02
CCAGTCCAATACCGTAAAACCCGATAAAGCGAAACACGCACAATTCAGATGAACGACCTAGCAAAGACCGAAAGCAAACTGCCAACCCTGTCCGAACTATTCGAGGATTCGATAGAGCTGGCCGGGAAGTCGGAGGGGCTGAACGCCATACTCAACGTGGCCCCGCCTGACAAGTGGGTTAAGACTCACCCATTTATCCAGGATTACAAGTATCTCCCAATCGACAAGGTAGAGTACCTTTTGAGGAAGATATTCAAGTCCTACCGGATCGAGGTCATGCGTGAGGGGACGGCCTTTAACGGGGTGTATGTCGTGGTAAGGGTCCATTACCTTAACCCGGCCACCGGGCAGATGGATTGGCACGACGGCATCGGGGCGGCACAACTGCAAACAAAGAAGGGCACTTCACCGGCTGACCTGATTAACATAAACAACGGGGCTATCTCTATGGCCTTCCCTATCGCCAAGACGGTAGCCATCAAGGACGCTTGCGATCACTTTGGTAACATCTTCGGGGCTAACCTTAACCGGAAAGATACCATCCCCTTCACCCCGGACGTAGAAATGATCGACAGGGTAGAGAAAAGGAAACAACTTCTAAACGATAAAAAGAAATGACCTTCGACACCTACAAATTCCACCCCTCATCTTTGGGGTTGATAATGACAGAGAGCCGCACGAAAGAGGAACTAGGCGAGACTGCAAAAAGTCACCTCATGGAATGCTACATTCAGCAGAAGTACGGACGCTATAAAGACGTTACAAACAAGTTCATCGAAAAGGGACTGTTAGCCGAGGAGGATTCAATCGACCTTTACACGCTCGTAAAAGATACCCTCTTTGTCAAGAACCAGGAGGTAATCAATAACGATTATTTCATCGGCACTCCTGACTTGTTCATAGGGGAGACAATCAAAACCGCCTCCGTGATTATTGACCTTAAAACCTCATGGGATATATTCACCTTCTTTTCAGTATTCCATAAGCCGGTTGATAAAAAATACTTTTGGCAACTTCAGGCATACATGGATCTTACCGGGGCAAAACAGGCCCGACTTGTTTACTGCCTTGTGAACACCCCTTACAAGCTGATAGAGGACCAGAAACGCAAGCTAATGTACACGATGGCCGTCATTGACCCGGACGCTGACGAGGCATATCTGCAAGCCTGTGAGCGTGTAGATAAAAACTCGAATTATGATGACATTCCGATGGAAGAGAAGTACATTGAGTTCATTATTGACCGGGATGACGAAGCCATAGACAAGGCGCATAAACGGGTAGAATATTGCAGGAACTTCTTAAACGAACTAACCAAATAAATATGAGCAGAATCATAGGAGCATCTATCAACCTGGAGAAGATTGATAAGAGCAAAATCAAAACCGGAAAGGATGGGAAGGGTAAGTACCTGGATATCTCCATCATCGTCAATGATGAACTTGACCAGTACGGCAAGGACACCCAAATAACGATGGGGCAGAGCAAAGAGGAACGGACGGCCAAAGTGCCAAAGGTGTATCTTGGCAACGGTAAGACCGTATGGCAGGGCGAAAGCAAAAAGCCCGGAGTATCGGAACATTCAACGGCAGACGATTCAGGATTAGCCTTTTGATATGACACAGACACAACAACTCTATCTATTCCTCAAACGTGGAGGGAAGATAGCCGACCATGAAAGCTATCAGGTTCTAGGATTCCCCAACCTACGGAGCCGGGTGTGCAACGTAGAGAAGCAATTTGGCGTGAAGGTTCTACGGGAACGGCCTGAAGGAAAGCGATACAACGTATATTTTATCCCCAAATGATATGAAAGACCTTTATTCAATGGAGTTGCACGATGTGTTAGCGGTAACGCCGAATCATGGTAATACTGCGTCTTCTTGTTTCACGGTGATTCGAGTCCCCGGTGGATGGATTTATCAGGTGTGGAACAATGACCAACAGGATATAGTTAGAGAAGTTTTTGTGCCGTTCAATAATGAATTTAACTTCCCTAACCCATGAAAAACACCATCCTTGACGTTGCCCTGTGGATTGCCACTTGCTTCGTATGCTGTTTCGGAATAGTCCTGGCCTACTGCTATTCTAAAGAGATTGACGCTTTCTTTATGAGTCACAGACCGGAGACGGGAGTAGTGCTGATCGTCCTGTCTTTTGTCGGGTGTATCCGGTTTGCAAAATATTTGACTTCACATTTCATGATTTAAATCTATGCTTTATCACGACCATTTCCAGAATTTCAAGGTTTACCAAATCCCTAAAGCTCAACTAATTATTGCCGATATACCCTACAATCTAGGGAATAATGCCTACGCCTCTAATCCGGCTTGGTACACAGATGGGGACAATTCTAATGGGGAAAGCGCATTGGCCGGTACTGAGTTTTTTGATACTGACAAAGATTTTAGGCCGGCTGAGTTCATGCACTTTTGCTCGACCATGATGAAAAAGGAGGATATGAGGGATAGAACAGAACTAGACGGGACAAAGAGAATGAAAAGCAATGCCCCATGTATGCTCCTATTTTGTGAATTTGAGCAACAATTTGCCCTAATTGAACTTGGTAAAAAGTATGGACTAAACAGGTATATTAACCTAGTCTTCAGAAAAAACTTTTCAGCCCAAGTCCTAAAGGCAAATATGAAGATCGTGGGTAACTGCGAATATGGGCTTTTATTTTACCGTGACAGATTGCCTAAGTTTAACAATAAAGGTAAGATGGTATTCAATTGCTTTGACTGGATTCGTGATGATGAGAAGACTGAGAAACTACACCCGACACAAAAACCCATTGCATTGCTAAAGAAGATAATAGAAATATTTACCGATGAGGGCGATGTAGTGATTGACCCAGTGGCGGGTAGTGGATCTTCTTTAGTCGCGGCACTTGAGTTAAATCGTAAGGCATACGGGTTTGAAATAAAGAAGAAATTTCACATGGATGCGACTAAGTGGATTAACGAAACAATCCAAACAAAAGAAGACATGAAGAAATACGGATTCAATAAAACCGAACTGGAAAAGATTCAACCAACCTTATTTTAATATGAGCACCCGCGCAATAATCCAGCCCTACCTTCAGGATAGGTATTTCACAGTCCATATGTTCAGCCTCCGAACGTGCTACCCTCAACGTGTACGGGAAGAGTTCAGGCGCAAAGAGTTGGAAGAGCAGGAGAGGCTTGATAGGAAGGACAAGGCAGACCTAATTAACTGGGGCATAAAACGATAAGACTATGGAAGACCAAGACAAAATATGGACGGTGGAGGATGCCGCTAAAATCCTCGAAATAACCCGTGACGTGGTTTACAAGCGCGCCCAGACAAGGAAGATCAAAGCCGGTAAATGTGGAGGCGATCACAAACGAGGGTTAGCTTTACTCTACTCAGACGCAGACATTGAAAGCATGAGAGTGGATTTAAGGGGTAGGCAACAAAATGCAAAGAAATGAAAAAGCAACGATCATTAGCGCAACTGAAATGCTATAACACTTGGCGGGGTATGAGAAACCGATGCTCAAGTAAGAAGTACATTGATGCCCACAGGTACATTCAGAGGGGGATAACAGTATGCCCCGAATGGAATAAGTTTGATGCATTTGAATCATGGGCTATGTCGAATGGGTTTAATCCAGGGTTAACCATTGACCGGATAGATAATAACAAGGGCTATTCTCCTGATAATTGCAGATTTGTTGACCAAAGAACGAACTGCAATAATAGGGAGGTTACCCTGATGGTTGATTATCACGGCTCAAAAGTATCACTCAAAATGCTTATGCATGAAAAGCAAAAGGATAGCCACTACTGGACTATCTATCAAAGAATTAAAAGGGGGTGGGACCATACTGAGGCTATTGACACGCCCATAAGAATTGGGGCATACGCAAACAGATGGTTATGAAGAAACAGAAAACGCTTGCGCAACTCAAAAAAGACATGGATAAAGTCTTTAACGCCTACATCCGAAAGCGGGATTCAAAGGATGGCTACTTCACTTGTATCAGTTCCGGCAAAACCCTTCCCGTATCTCAGATGAACGCGGGGCATTTCTACTCAGCCGGCCATCATTCAGCCGTAAGGTGGGACGAGGACAATGTTCACGGGCAGTCGATTCATGATAACTGCTTCCTTCATGGCAACCTCTTAGGCTACCGGGAGGGGTTACTAAAAAAGATCGGCCAGGAGCGTTTAACGAGGCTGGAAATACGCCGCCACAACGAGGCAAAGTACGACCGGGGAACGCTTGAAATACTGATTAAGAAGTATAAATCAATGTTGTAAATGTCAGGGAAAATGACGTTATTTGAATTATCATTTTTAGGAATATCGGTTGCGCCCGATAGTTTCAATTTTTTACGGGGGACACATGGTGGAGGGGGCGCAAACCCAAAGCCAGTTGTCCCCCTTCCTTTTTTATGGACTATGGGATAAAAGCTATACCAACAGAGATTAATGGTATTAAGTACAGGTCAAGACTAGAGGCAAAATATGCTGAGTTTTTTAGATTGATCGGATGGGAGGCAGATTACGAACCATTTGATATGGTTGGGTGGGCTCCTGATTTTATGATAAAAGGCAGTCGTTACGCTGAGCATCCAATTCTGATTGAGGTAAAACCATTTATTACCCCCGATCTAATTGAAGAACAAAAAAGACGGACATCTGAAATAAGAAATTGCATTGTTCTCCTGGTTGGAGATAAGCCTTTTTTTGATGATGATCCGGTAAAATTTGCCCACATTCTGAGACAACCACCTGATGAAAAGGGATACTTTCATTTTGATGAAACTGCCGATTGGAAAAATCGTCCATTTGATATTGGTTCCATATATGGGATTTTTGATGGGATAGTCCACAATAACGGAGAAACAAGAAAGAATTTTATTTATACGCAAGACCCAGATTATTCTGTACTGGTTAATTTATGGGATAAGGCTTGTTCTAATGTCCAGTGGACAAAATCATAATGGCGAAAAGATTTACTGACACCCAAATATGGGAGAAGGAGTGGTTTATGAAACTATCCCCTAAACACAAATGCCTGTGGAGGTACATCACGGAACGGTGCGACCAGGCCGGGGTATGGGAGCCAAACTACGCATTAGCCTCACTTTACATCGGCGAGACTGTTACGCCCGTGGATATGAAGATTCTGGATTCTCATGTAGAGGTACTGCCAAGCGGTAAGGTTTTCATCCCTGACTTCATCAATTTTCAGTATGGTCAGCTATCAGAAAAGTCTCCCGCACATAAACCTGTCTTTAGGGCAATAATTAAGAATAGCCTATCCAATAGGGTATTTAATAGGGTATCAAATACCCTACAAGAAAAAGAAGAATATAAAGAAGAGGAAGAGGTAAAGGAAAAGGAAGAGGAAGGGGACTTGACCAAATCAATATTTTCGGATGAAATCTTTATCGATAGGTTAAAGGTAACGCACCCCGGGAAGGACTTGCACCAGGCATGGAACGAATGCTACACCCATCACAGTAACGCCCCCAACCCGCCAAAGGAAGAATGGCTATGGAAACAAAAACTGAATACATGGCTGACGATCAAGAAACTACCAGAGGGCAAGAAGGACAAACCGAATAAATACAAGATCAACGCATGACCTACTCAGACTTCGAAATCCACATTCCGCAGGGAAGGCTTACGGGTCAGGTCTATACCACTTGCCCCAAATGTTCACATGACCGCAAGAAGAAGACGGATAAATGCCTTGGCGTGAACCTGGACAAAGCAATATGGCATTGTAACCATTGCCAATGGAAGGGCAGCCTGACGGTTAAAACTTACCAAGTTCCAAAGTGGGAGAATAAAACAGGGTTATCTGATAAAGTTACTGAATGGTTCCTGAAGCGTAATATCAGTCAGCAGACCCTGATTGAAATGCGGGTTACCGAATCAAAGGAGTTCATGCCACAGGTGAGCGCGGAAAGGAATGTAATCTGCTTTAACTACTTCCGGGAAGGGCAATTGGTCAACGTGAAATACCGTGATGGTGAGAAGAATTTTAAGATGTTCAAGGATGGTGAGTTAATCTTCTATAACCTGGACGGCATTAAAGACTCTGAAGAGGCTTACATCGTGGAGGGTGAAATGGACTGCCTTACCATGATTCATGCCGGATTCAAGAATACCGTAAGCGTTCCAAACGGAGCGAACAAGGGGAGCAATAACTTGCAGTACATGGACAATTGCTACAAGTATTTTGAGAACATTAAGACGGTTTACATCATGACCGACAACGATGAACCGGGGATTAAATTAGGAGAAGAGTTAGCCCGTAGGATTGGATTAGAGAAGTGCTATCGGGTTGACTTAGGCGTTTACAAGGACATTAACGAAGCCTATGGGAGTACGGGTAAGATTGACCTGAGCGTAAAGAAAGCCTTCCCATTGGCCGGTATTACAAACGTGGATGACCATTGGGATAAGTTCCTATACATCCTCAAGAACGGATTCCCTAAAGGGTGGAAGCCGCGCGGTGGACTTGGTGAATTGGTTCAGTTTCATCCTGGTTACACAACCATCTTTACAGGGATACCAGGACACGGTAAATCTGAAATGCTAGATCAGATACTTGTTCAACTTTGCATAGACTACAATTTGAGGGGTGGATATTTCAGCCCGGAGAACAGGCCAACGGAACTTCATGTAATCAAGTTGGTGGAAAAGGTTTTGGGTAAGTCAGCATGGAAAGCTAATGAAATGGAACTTGTCAGGGCTAAGTCATTCCTTGGTGAAAGGTTATTTTGGATTTACCCCGATGAGGGCTATGACCTTGACAACGTATTGGAGAAGGTAAGACAGGCCGTCCTCCGCTATGGGATAAGCTGGTTTGTGATTGACCCGTGGAACAAATTAGAGCATCAATACACCCAATCTGAGACTAAATATATCTCTGAAAGCCTGGACAAGATTGCTAACTTTAACCACAAGAACGGGACGCATTGCTTCATTGTTGCACATCCGACAAAGATGAAATTCAATGAGGAAGAGGGTAAATACGCTATTCCGGGACTTTACGATATATCAGGATCCGCTAACTTCTTCAATAAGGCTGACATAGGGATGTGCATCTACAAGGAAAACGTAACCCCGAATGAGTATAAGAATACCTTATTGATTCAAAAGGTTAAGTTCAAGTTTTGGGGGGCGCAGGGAAATGTAAACTATACATGGGATTCAGAGAACGGACGATATAACGAGTTTGGGCGCGACCTGACTAACTGGATTAACCAGGAGCCTAAACCTAAACTGATAAATTGGACAGAACCACAGAGGGAAGAGGAAGTACCATTTTGACGACTATTTGAAAACGATTTAACCCAAACGATATGAAACTACAATTTTCAGACAGACTTGAAATTGAAAAACAATGGGCAAAAGAGGCATGGAAATTCTCTAATGAATGCATTTCTGATGTAGTCCACGTAAGTAAAAAGAGTGCGGGAGTAAGTGGTTATATCATCGGCATAAAAGACTACAAAGCCGCCCTACGGAGGGAGATTGAGAAATGGCCTATTCCTAAAGCACAAAGAAAGTATCTGTTAAATATGATCGACACCGTTTCACCCGAATAAACAGTAAGACTATGACACCAGAGATCAAACAGAAAATTGAGGAGTACTGCCACGAAATGGTTAAAAGAGAATCTACCTATGGTAAACCAGATGCCACAATTGGTAGTTCAGATAGAAGTTATTTTGAAGGAGAGTTGTGTATGGCTATCAAGGGCGCAGAATTTGGCGTATCTCTTATGCAGGAGGAGGTGGATGAGAAGGACAAAATAATCAGAATGATTCAGAATGCCAATAAGATGTTTGAATCTACCCATCAAGTTAACCGTACAACCATCGAGCGATTTACGCAAACCATCGAATCACAGGTGAAGGAGATTGAGGAGTTGAAACGGTGGAAGGAAGAAATGACTGCCGTTTGGGCTGGTGTTGATGCTTTTGCCCGACTCCATACTGGCCTTGGTGAATCTGTCAGCGCTAAGGCTTTGGATATGATGAAGGAATCAATTGAAAAGGCGAGGGAGATTGAGAGGTTGAAAAGACAGGTTGAAAACCTTACAGATGTCAGTATAACTCAAAACCAAACAGCCATGAAAATCTACATCACCGACCAAGGACAGATAAGGGGAGAACATCCTGATTACCCTTTCCCACCACCGGGCTGTATGCGTGATGCCCTTGACTATATGCGTGATGCCCTTTATCACGAGCATATCAAACTCGCCAAAGATCACAGCATCGAATTTGAGGATCAGGAGAGGGTATTGAAACTGGTAAAAATATCATTGGTTGACAAAACTGACGATTGGCCAATTAAACCACACCCCGGCATCTACACGGTTGACCTTCCTGAAGTGGAGATGGTGGAGCAGTTTAAAGCGTACAACAACGGATGGAAAGATCGTGCTGACTATAAACATATTCCGTTAATGTCTGACGAACGCACCGTTTTTTGCTTCGTTGAACGGGAGGAGGATCAAAAGAAAGCCCTAATCGACATGATGAAGCAGGACGAGGAAAGTGGGATGTATGAGGGGAAGGGGGAACCAGAAGGAAGTTACGCAGGTGAGGGTATGGCAGATCAAACCTTTAGTGACTACATTCAAGGATTGTCAGGAGTTACCCATACACCCAAGCAGGACAGGGAGGAAGTGAATCCTTTATTGGATTTGGTAAACGATCAAGCAAATGACCCGACAATTTGGTTTAGGGCACAAACAATTAACGAAGCCCATCTGCAACATCAGATTAGGTGTCTTCATACTTTGATTGAATTAATCTCTCCATCTCAACTCACCTCAGAGCCAAAGGAATCGCAGGCGGAACTGTGGGGGGAAGTTTTAAACGGGTCAGGGTTTAACATTGATGAACTCCCGGTTGTAATGGAGCAATACACGATTCAGAGGAAAACTAAAGAGTAATGAAAGAATTTTTTAAAGAATTGTGGTGCTGGATTTATCACCATCCGCTTGACTTTCAGAAAGTAACCTATGGTGATGGTCATGTGGTATGGACTTGCAATGTATGTAAAAAGGTAAGATGGGATGACCCGCATGGTGGCAAGGCAAGTGATTGAGGAAAACTAAAGAGTAAGCCGGCGCACTCAGGATAGTGAGTAATTTGTGAAAAATGCCTAAATTAGCGTAATGAAGGCATCTTTACGAAGGTATTATATTCAACGGTACGGCGATCTTTACAAAAGAGCAAAGGACATTCCGCTTGATGTTTGTGTCTATTGTGGCGATACAAGGCAGACATTAGACCATTGCCCACCCATCTCTAAACTTGAATTTATAGACGTACAAAAAGCAATCAAAAAGGGCTTGAAATTTATCCTTTATCCAGCCTGTAATGAATGTAACGCCCATCTGTCAGCCAAAATGACGATTGATGAACTCGGCCCTACGCTAAAGTCCCTAATTCAAAAAACCTCAAATAAGGCCGCCCACTTCGCAAACAAGGCTAGGACTGTACTTGACAGGCTTGATAAGATGCAAGGTAGGCCAGACGGTGATTAACCTTCGTACGGGAAGGGTAAAAAAGATCGTTCAACCTAGAGCCTTTAAATGCGTTTTAAGGCCATGTCCGAAAATGGACGTTTTAGAGGGTAAGTAACACAATGACCCCTGCGCCCACCATCGTGAGGATACGCAATCTCTTCTGCCTCCGAACCTCCTTTTTCAGCCCTGAAACGGTTTTATCTGAATTATGATACAGTTCGGCATAGGCTTGCGCTGATTCATGGGTAGCCTGTTGCGCCTGAGTCATGGCCTGATAAGCGGAATCTTTGAAATAGTACGCGGTGACCATGTTTGCGTAGCTTATCGAGTCTATTCTACGCACTTCCCGCAACATTTCAAGTTCAGCGTGGTCTTTCAGAATTGCCCTAACTTGATGCTCATTCAGGGTGGAAATTGCCCTATCTCTTTGGATAGGTTGACTGAATAGCGGAATCGAGCTGATTAGGAGTAAGGCTGTTAATCCGTACTGTGTCATGGTGGTGTTTGGTAATGTATATCGTTTTTGAAGTTCTTAACCGTTCAGCCTCTTTGAACCAGGTATCAGCCAGGATGTCCTTTTGCCTAGCTTCTTCCTTGAACTTGTCCCGTTCCCGTTCAGCGTTGTAGGCTCTTGATCGAAGGGAGTCAATCAAAGCCCTGTTTTCGCCTACCCTCGGAGGGGCGGTGGCAATTATGACCGTAAAACAAACAGCCAAAATAAATACCCCTAGTTTCAGTTTATTTGACATTGTTCTATTATATTTGTCCTGCGAATAGCAAAGGTTTCTAGTTAACTCTAGTAATTCTTTCAAAATCAAACCAGACTGAAAGAATCAGTCTGGTTTTTTTATTGCTTCCTGTATTTTAGTTTGTTGCTCATTTTAGTATATTTGAGTTCTGCCTCGTGGCTCCCGTATTGGTAGTACGGCCTAAATCCCATGTATTGTTAAGCCCCGGCCCATTATTGCGAGATGGTTCCGGGGTTTTTCATTAGGGCATATTCCTACACTTTTTGCCCTTGTCATCCTCATTAGGTCATGTCGTGCCCTCATTGCTTCCTGTATTTTAACTTCCAAAGGAACTTTGCCAACCTCGTACCCATCTGCCGTACCGATGCCTCCGGTATTTCGGGGTAATGCATATGGATAAATTCGTGAATCTCTACGTCTAAGATGTTTAACGGAGTCTGGCGTATTTCGATTTCAATAGTGCCTAGTTTATGTTTAGGGTCTAGTTCCGCGTCATTGTAAGCGATGCCTAAAGCCTTTTGTGAGGCCGGGATCTTCTTGTGGATGACACGCTTGATTTTCATGTTTTACTTTCAGGCGTTAAACTAACTTACCGTCAATTATCTTGTAGTTTTTTACCTCAAAGGAATCATCTAGGAAACGATGGGTAAACGCAAAACCTAAGTTATGGTTATTGAGTGGCATATACTCCGGGTTCAGGTCGCATAAACAACCGATAGACCACGCCCCGATAATCTTGCCGTTCATGTCCTTTGTGATGTGTTCGCTTGTCTGATGTTTGTCCCCTGCTATGATGGAAGTCTTAGCCCTCATGTAGTAACCTCGTGCCGGATTGACGGGTGAGAATGTCCCTTCACGCCATTCATGACCATGTGCGACTCCTAATTTACCTACGTCAATAATGCGCTTCTTGTTTACAAAGTCAATATCCAGAGGCCTATTCATTAAACGCTGAAACTCTATCTTAATCAGGTTTGGAAGTTCAAAGCACTCGAAGCCCCAAATAGCGGGAGCCTTGCGAAGTATCGTTCGCTCCCATCTTTCGCAATGATTCCCTAGCTTGTAGATGATCTTTACTTTAGGGAAGAACTTTTGGCAGTCGTCCAGAAAGTGGCAAAGCATTTCAATCTCCTTTTGGATGCCGTCCTTTGATGGCACTCTGTCGAAGTCTGAAATCTGATAGCAGTCGATAATATCACCGTTCAGAATCAGGGTGTCGATCTTCTGCCTCTTTAGTTCCTTCATGGCTATGTCAAGCGCATTGAAGTCATGGTATGGGATATGGATGTCGCACAATATACCAACCCGGAAACCCTTCACCTTGTAGTGTGAAAAGTCGTTCATCTGCCCCTGTGGGATTGACAACGGCCCTTTGTACTTGTCCGTTACCGTATGCCTATTGGATGTTCCGTCCATCCCCGTTACCTTTCTTACGGATGACCTGGCATCCTCTGCATCGTTGAACTCTAGCGGAAACCTGCTGTACAAAATCTTACCTAACTCTTTCTTTGATATGTGCGGGAACTCTGCTACTATTTCTCTTGCTCGTTCTGCCTTACTCATAGTTTATGGTTTTGGTTCGCCCTTAGGTGTTATCTGAAGTTTGTAGTATCCTGAAACTTCGCGCCCGATGGTTCCAAGGATGATGGTGATTAGTGCGTAGATTGG
>OFRO01000619.1_pt1 | contig 11932 bp, 19 predicted proteins | sample 1543091 | NCBI WGS metagenome assembly OFRO01 (sample SAMN07774217, study PRJEB24372) | wastewater metagenome | isolation source: Exp Tend NO 10WW | collected 2016-02
CGTTCTCCTCTACCTCGGAAGCGTGACCTCAATCCCGGAAGGATTCAACCCGACCGTGGGCGGTTCCCTCTACCTCGAAAGCGTGACCTCAATCCCGGAAGGATTCAATAAAAACTACTACCAAGATAAGCCGTCAGATAAGACAAAATTAATGACATGGCAAAAAGGTAAATACATCAAAGCAGATGACCGATTTTCGGAAGTGATTTCAAAAAAGGGAAATGTTTGGAAACTGAAAGACGTAAACAAAAACAATGAGTATTACCTTGTCACCGATAACAGGGGAAGATATGCACACGGGGACACCATAAAAGAGGCAAAAGAGGATTTGATCTACAAAATCAATGACCGGGATAAAACAAAATACGAAGGGATTAGTAAGACTGAAAAGTTCCCGTTTGAATACTGCGTAGAAATGTACCGTGTTATTACCGGGGCTTGTGCAACTGGAACAAAGCATTTCATTGAATCAAACGGAGTTAAAAAATCATCCTATTCGGTAAATGAAATTGCCAAAATGACCGTTGGTAGTTACGGGAACAACGATTTTAAATCATTTTTCAAAATAAAGTAAACCATGAAAGCAGGATATGACATAAATGATTCATTATTGTACGAGCTGCCAAGAATACCAGACTATATCGTGTTAGATAACTCTGAACTTTTACATCGGGTTAGTTTTTACCCGTGGTATAATTCGTTTCCTGAATCTCTTACATCGGCTGCCACCGTTGCAATCTTTAAAATCAAATTAAAACCAACCCAATGAGTAAAGTAACCAAAGTATCATACAGTAAGTCCTTTGAAATGCTTACTCCTTTAGGGACTGTTTGGGAGAAGATAGGATTGGAAGCAGAAATAGGGGAACGGGAAACACCGGAACAAGGGTTGGAAGAATTGAAGGTTATTGTGGATGCTTTCCACGAATCAGCTAATCCGGGGGCTATTATTAAAATGGACATGGACGTTTATAGTTCAGCCATTGCCCCCAAAAAGAAAGCCGCCAAAATGGTTCCCGATAGCGCAATACGTCTTGAATACGCAACGGCGGTAGCATATAAAAACGATGTGGTAGTAGCCAACCTTGAAAGTATCTATGATTTTTCACAACCAATAAAAGCCGATGCTTAAAAAAACGTCCATATCAAATATCGTTATTCATAGTGATGATTGGTTCCGGGGAAGGTTGGGTAAGTTCACATCAAGCGAAATACACTACCTAATGGGTGCAAAGGGTATTGGGGAGGGTGGATTGTCATACATCTATCGCAAAATTGGAGAAGAAATCTGCGGAACACCTTGCAGACGGGAAGTATCCACAGAAGCCACCGAACACGGGAACCTATACGAAACTGAAAACCTACGGAAGTTTGGGGAGAAGATGGGGATAGAATTTTTAGTCACCCAAAAGCTAATAGCCCCTGTTGATAGTAGATTTGCAAGTACCCCTGACGGACTTATCATTCATAGGGAGAGTAGTGACGGGTTAGAGTATGAAGTGTCATGTGTTGAGGCAAAATGTCCATTGTCCTATGACGGCTACATAAAACTTTGGAAGTGCAGAACCCCGGAAGAAGTCAAAAAAGAATCAGCAGCGTACTATTGGCAGGTTATTTCCCAAATGAATGTATGTGAATCACTCAATGGGTATCTTTCGGTTTACCACCCACATTTCCGGTCAGGACAATTAAACATAGTCCACTTTAAAAAGATTGATTTGTTAGGGGAGTTTAAGTTGCTGAACCAAAGGCAAGCGGAAGCCCTGCAAATATTTGAATCAACAAGGAATGAAATGCTTAAATCATAAATAAACAACCAATGTCAGAATTAACAACCACCCCTATTTCATCGGAAGTAACCAAAGCTGAATTAACCCTTAGTCTTTCAAAGGATGGGTTAGCTTATCAAAAACTTTTGCAGGACGGGGAGAACCTTAAGTTTACAAAGGACGGATTGGTGGAACAGGGGACTTCCCTTAAAACCCTACGTTTAGTCCAAAAGAAGTTGGATGAAATGGAGAACCCCTATACCGCTAATTGGAAAGCGTGGAATGAGGCCCGGAAATCCTTGTTAACTCCGGTAGAAGAACTCTTAAACCGAAAGGTTAATGAGTATAAAAAGTTAGCCCTTGAAATAGAAGCCGACAAAAAGAAGGCTGAACAGGAGAAAGAAAGGGTATCGGGGATAAAGCAAGCCATTGACAGTTTCTTCATAGCCCAATCCCAAGCGATTGCAGGGGCTAAAACTTTAGGTGAACTGACAGCCATAGAAAAGATTATAGGGTCACACAAGGCAAATAAAGCACGTTACGCTGAATTTCTCCCTGACCTTGTGGGGAAAGCAGAAAACCTTACCCCCCTTATCAAGCAACAGAAAGATAATATCCGCAAATTAGAAGCGGTAAAAGAAGCGGAAGCCAAAGCAACTGAATCGGGTGACGACCAAGCCGTATTGAACGCAAGGGAAGCCCAAGAATCCCTGCAAAACAAATTCGATGAAGTCAACATAAAAGCCCAAGAGCAAGCCGTAGGGATGGCTACAAGGGTTGAAACGGTTGTTGTCCCGGAAGTTGTTTTACCCGCAGCCCCCAAGCCCCGCCGCACTACTTTTGAATGGGAGTGTTACGATATTGACCTGTTACATAAAAAGATGCCGCACCTTGTAACCCTTAACCCAAATAAAGAGAAACTTGACGAACTTTTAGCGGCTAAGAAAGTTGAGGGGGTATTTGACGGGAATGATAGCGTTGATTTTTTCGGGGTAAGATTTTTCATCAAAAAAACATACTGATATGATAAACAAGATTTTATGGACAGTAGTTGCTTTAGTAGTTATAGTGATACTGTTTTTTCAGGGGAGTGCCTTTATCTTTAACCACTTTGACCCGTGGGTTTCAATGCTGTTTTCAATACTTTGTATAGCTGGGTTTATTAGTTTACTTATTTATATAATCAAAAAAACAATCAAAAAAACGAACAATTTAATTTAAAAAATCATGTATAACGAACAAGACCAATTATTAGTAGATGCCGTAATGAACGGCTTCATGGGACTGGGAACTATTGACGACACGCAGGTTGCCGAGTTTGCCGGTTTCGGAGATTTGCCGGAAGCCCAAAAAGCTGCCGTAGGGCAAAAAATCAAACGCATTGGCGCAGTTGCCGGATTACTTAAACGTGCCGGAAGCGTTGCCGATGTAACAGGTTCAAGAACCGAACTTTTGAAACGCTTTCCTAACCTGCCGCAAGAAATCCGCAAAGGGTTGGTGTCAGGGGTGCTTCAAATCACCGAAGGAAATTTTCACACTGCAATTCTGTTGCAGACAGGTTCAAACTCAAGCGACAGCACACAGGAGTTGCTGCTTACCTCACAAACCTTTCAAACAGGTGTAACAAACCTTGACAGAGGTATGTTGCCTAAAGGTTACTACCTGTTGGTAGCGGCTATTCAATACCTGTTTGGCGATGCTCCAACTGTGGGAACTTCAAACGTGCAGATTGCTTCTTACGGAACGCTGCCTGCACCGTTGCGTAACGGTTCGTTTGTTTTCAAAGCAAACGGTAAATTCATTGTGCCTGAAATGAGTGCCAATGTTTATGACAAAACCAACCGCACCGATGTTGATTTAGGTTTTTTCAAAATGGAAAATCCTAAATTAATTGAGCCACAGGTTTCCATTGCATTTGATGTGAAATGGAGAGGCTTGCTCACAGGTTTTGCGGCAGTGCCTGCGGCAAAGGTGATTTTCCACGGTTCTGTGGTTGCTCCTTACTAAACAAGGGCAAAATTAAACTGAAAAATGTCCGGCATCAGCACACGCTTTTGCCGGACACAATTCAGTTCTTATTCATTTTAACACCTAACCAAACATCATGGCAGACTTAGAAAATAAGCAAACCAAAAAGTTTAAGATTATCACGCTAACCGTTCCGGCTGCGGGTAACTCTATTCCTATTAATGAGGCATCCGATACCGGATACGACCGCATTACAGGTGTATTACTCAATCTTACCAATCAAACAGCATTGCCACAGGGAACTATTGATTTAGCTATCAACGGTAAAGAAATTTTTCCACGCGGATATGAAACCCGTAATATTTTTTGCGGACTGGAAGTAGCCCCGGATGAGCGTTTTTACAGCCTTGACGAAAAAGGCGACCAAACAACCATACTTGGCAATTATGTGGATGGCTCGGTGGTAGGTGTGGTTTATCCTTACAACGTATTGTTATATGTAAGGCAGGAAACCGAAAGCCCCCGCGCAAAATTCCGCAAGCTGATGACTGAATTTGTGAAAGCAATTAAAGCCAGCAAAGACGGTGCTGAACCTGAAAACAAGTAAGCAATGACTAACAAGCCGGTAACAGTAATTCGTGAATTTGTGTCCACTGCAACAGTGGGTGCGGCAAATGCTGTTGTATCGGATATACGCATAAAATTAGGCGGTGGGAGCCGCAGAGTTTTAGCAATGGATGTGAAGATGGGGCAACCCACTAAGATGTTAGCCCGAACAGTAATAGGTGTTGCATCATTCCATTTTGATAACAAGGCAAAGCACCCCTTTCATTATGCTGTTACGGACCACCCGCTTAGTATTCAAAAGCGCAAAACATATCCCGTTCCAATGGACGAACCCGTTAGTGATGGTTGCATCATTGACGGATATTTTCAGGATTCGGGAGTATTACCCGGTGCGGCATATCCTTACAATATCACTATTCGTGTAACCGCTGAAATGGAAGTAGAATAATGGCACACGAAAGCATAGGACATATTATTGAACGGCAACTGCGTGATAAAGGTATTACCGAATATCACATCGAGCCTGTTTTTGTCAATGGTGGTGGTGTGGCTACCGAAGTTATTATTAAAGCCAATAATGAATTTTGGTTTTTGGTTTCAAACCCAGCTTTTGTTCCTGCCACTTTTCAAATGGTAAGCGATACCGAACCAATGATAAATGCTGCCGATTATGCAAACCTCAATTATTCAGAAGGCATAAGGGCGCATAGCGGGCGCATACGCATTACACAGGCGGTAGCACCAATTAAAGCCGAATTTTTAAGGGTGCAAATAAGCGCAACCAAACGCAAACGCACCATTGAAGCCATTACGCATCAACAATTAATTACCGGAAACTTAGTATTGGAGCAAATTGCGCCAATGCCGATTATAACAACTAATTAACCAACGCCATGACCGCAATAGAATTAATTAAAAATGTGCCTGAACTTGCAGATATAGCCGAAAGGCTTGATGCTACTTTTCAGCAGGCAGAGCAAGCTAAACAAGCCAACAACAAAGGTGTAGTAGCTGATAATTTTATTATCACGCAATATTATACCAATGGTAAATGGACTCCAACTTACATCACTATTCCGCAAGCGGGAAAATCTAATTTCATACAGGCACTTGACAAGCAGTTGAGTCGCGGGATGAAAATTCAGGGTGTTGAAATAAAAATCACCAAAGGAAAAGGAAGCGGACGGGGAAAAACCCCGCCTGAATACCCACAGGTGTTTTTTGAAGGTGGCATAGGAAACCCTGATTCAAAGATTGCTGAAAAAATGGCGGCATTAGAAGAAAAAGCCAACAGCGGAGAACCGACAACAGCATGGAAAATTGAATTTGAAACGCTTAAATTGGAACTGAAGCACCAGCAAGAAAAAGGGGCTTGGGAATTAAAAGAGCGCGATTACCTGCACCGCATTGCTGCACTGGAAGAAGAAGTTTCGGCACTGGAAGAAGAATTGGAAGAAACCGATTCGGAGTTGGGAAGTGTGGAAGAACAAAAGAAAACCAACGACCTTCTCGACCGTGGGCTTAACCTGGGCGAACGATTTATTGAACACTTTGTTTTTGATGGTAAATCCGGGGATGCGAAAGCCCTACCCAAAAAAGAAGATGGCAGCTCATTTACACCCGCAGGTGGTGGTGATGACAGTATTGCATTGGCAGGCATTGAAGACAAACGCAAAACAGATTTGAAAAAACTGTTTGAGTTATTTAAAACATTGCCCAACGACCAATTCAGCAATGTTTTTAAAGTTATAGCGCACCTGCAAGACGACAAAGGCGAAATAAGCAAAGAAAAAGCAACAGGTGTATTAGCATACCTGGCAACTACTAAACCGGCAAAAGCAACAGCATAAACCCAAACCAAACGCCATGACAAAATTTAATTTTAATGTAAACATAGAAGCGCAAAGCAGTGAAGAAGCAAACAAAATAATGAAAGCTCTTTTAACCATTAAGAAAACAATGCAAACCGACCAGCTATTAAGATTAGAACGTGCCTGCGAACAAAAGCCCGGACTGATTGCACAAGCTGACGGATACTTAAAACTGAAAGGACTGTAAATGCCTGCAAAAACAAAATATAAACGCTTGGGAAACCCCGCTATTATGATGCTTGCTGCTCAAAATAAAGACAGCATAACCAAAATAGTGGACACCGGAATTAAAGTTGCCGTTGTAGGCGGTGGGCTTTATTTCGGACACAGGTATTATGTGAAATGGAGAGCCGAGCAAGCCGAAAAAAAATACGGTGCAACGCCCGAAGGTTCTCAGGCAGTTGGTTTAAAAGCGGCTATGAACCCCAGCGGATTTTCATGGTTTAAAAGTGTGGACACTACCAATGTTTCAGCGGTAATGGAAATTGCTGCACGGGTAAAAAATTATTCGATGGTTCAGGATATTTACAAAAAAATTTACGACAGTTCGCTTGAACAGGATTTGCAATCGGAATTAAGTGCCGAAGATTACGCGAAGTTTAAAAATATTGTTACCGCAACCAACCGCGAAACAACAACTGTAAATACCGGGAAAGTAGGGGCAAAGGTGGTAATTACAATAGCGGATGCCAACCTTCGCAAAACCCCTGTTTTAGATAATAAAAACATTATTTCATTCAGCCCTGATTTTACCGACAATATAATTACAAAGGCAAAAGCCAACACCTACATAGGCAGGGCAACCGGAACACAAACGCTTGACAAGATTAATAATGTATGGTTTATTGAAGTGGTATTGCCATTCAAGGGCGATAAACCTAAAATGGCTATTGACAGCGAGGTAACGGGCAAAAAGGTTTTTTGGGTTGCTCAAAGCCAGGTGCAGCTTCGTGATATTACAAGCATTGTTCCGGATTCAATTCCTTACATAAATATTAAGCCGTCTGCTTTTTCAGGCTTTGCCGGAAGTGAGTTTCCGGCAGTAGTTACATTCAAACCAACCGAAGTTTTCAGCGAAAATTTTAAACCTGTTACAACCGTAGGTTATGGAATTGTTTTAGGTGAAAAAATAGCCGAATTAAGTCATAAAAACGGGTTGAGTTACATCATGGTGAAAATGCCGGAAGGGTTTAAAATTTGGGTAAACAAACAAACAGTAGTGTTAAGATGAGCAACCTGTTATTCATAAATAAAGTATCTGATAACCGCGAAGCATTTGCGGCTAAAGTTGCTGATGTGGCAGCGCGGCTGGGTATTGAACCAGACTGGCTGATGGCGGTTATGAATAGTGAAAGTGCTTTGGATTCAAAAGCCGTAAATAAACAGGGCGCATCCAGTGCCGGTTATGGTTTTAAAGATGGCAAAAAAGTAATTTTAAAACAGGTAGGCACACCCGATTCAACTGATGCCTTTACCCGCTCACAATACCGCGCAACCGGCTTAATCCAATTCATGCCTGCAACGGCTGCCGGATTAGGAACTACTACCCAGGCTATTTACAAAATGACCAACGTGCAACAGTTGGATTATGTGTATAAATATTTTGTGCCTTACAAGGGTAAGTTAAAAAACTATGCAGACTTATACCTTGCTACGTTTTATCCCCGTGCGCTGGAATATAATAATCATGTTGGAAAAGAAAAAGACAACTATGTTATTGGTATGGAGCGTGGCGAAGATTTTGCCCGTCTTATCGCAAAGCAAAACCCCTTCGACATGGACGGTGATGGATTATTAACTATCAACGATTTTAAAACTTTCATCAATAAGAAACTTCCCAACGAAGCCCTTGCACGTTTTGGCGCGGCTGTAAAAGAAACGGTAAAGGAAGTTGCAAAAACCATCAACGAAAACAAGGGTGCTTCAGCAACGGTATTTATGCTGTTAGCCGCAGCAGCCACAACATACGCATTTACACGATAATACCATGAACGCAACCGAAGCACTTAGCCACATTGAAAATAAAAAAGTTCCTGTTCCACCGGAATTGATACCTGCTATTATTGGGCTGTTGCCGCAGATATTAGAGTTATTGAGCCGTAAAAATTTACGCAAACAAGTAGAAGTTCAGGGCAAACTTATTCAGCTAATCCTGCAAAAAAACACCGAACAGGATGCGCGGATTACAGCACTTGAAAACAAACAATAAGAACAATTTCAGATTAAATAAATGGCAAACTTTAATATAAAAAACTACAAAGAAGCAACCCCAAAAAAATGGCGGCAAATTGGCGATTCATTATTGTTGTTTGTAACATTAGTAAGCGGTGCTGTAATGACACTTCCTGTTGATGACAATACAAAGCTGTGGATTAATTTCACTATAACACTAATCGGAATTGCCGGCAAAGTGCTTACCAATTTTGCTAAAGAAGAATAAACTAAATAACAAATTTTAAAAACAAACAAACTTTAAAAATCATGTCAGCAAAACAAATTACTCTAACACGCAAATCGGATAGCGTTTCAGTATCCGTATTCCTTTGGAAAGTTCACAAAGCATTCAAATACCCAGGCGATGTTCGCCCGGAAGATGATGCTATAAAAATTGATGGCGTTGATTATACGCTGTCTTCGCTGGGTGATGGGGAATCACAGGCAGGCGGAACTGTAACCACGCTTGGCACAGTTGGCTTTGCAGAAATAAATGCAGCCGCAGCCGCAGTTGAACCAACAATCAAAACCTTTGCAGGTGCAATTCCTGTAACAAAAAGGCTTGTAGGTATTTTTGTTAAATGCACACAGGCGTTTGTTAATGCCGGTGCAGATATTGACGGATTGACTATTGACCCTGCGAACAGTGCAAACACTAACTTTTCAGGCGGCAATCTCACGTTGAACGCAGAAATTTTTAGGGATTCGGGTGGTGAGTTTGTTAAACCAGCAGCACCGGCTGATGTGGTAGTAAGAACAACATTCGTTGGTGGTGTAGTAAACCCAAAAGATTTTACAGCGGGTTCTGTAACCGTTTATGCCCTTGTTGTTGATTGGGCAACACTTTCATAATTAATTTTTTTCGCCATGCCTTGTAAATTTCAGGGCATGGCTTCACCTTTTAACTAAAAACAATGGCAGCAAGTAATGTAACTATCACACGCAAATCAGACGGGGCAAGCATCTCAGTTCCTGCATATAAATTTTTTGATGCAGTAAAGTATTCAGGTCGTTTGCGCCCGGAAGATGACAGTATTGAAATTGAAGGAGTGCGCTATATCCGCTCGTCAATGGATTGGAGTGCCGGTGGCGCAACCATAGCAACCGGAAGTTATCTTCCTGTGTTCAGTAATTTAAGCAATGTTAATGCTTCCATCTCTACTTACTCACTGTATGCAGCATATACACGCATAAACAATCGGGTAATTGTAAGCGGTGCATTTATAGCCAGGGCAAATGCAACCGGGTTAGCCGGATTTGATATGACCCTTCCTATTGCTTCAAATTTTGCAAATAACTGGGAGCTTGGCGGAACTTGTTCAATGAACAATCCATTGGAAGCTGTAAGCGGTCCCATTTTCGCCCTGTTGGGTGGAAAAGCGCACGTTCAATTCTATGAACCGGCAGGTGTTCCCGGAAATAATTATTTCTCATTCATGCTTCAATATGAAGTAATCTAAAAACAATTTTTAACAAATAATAAAAAGACAATGGCAGCAAGTAATGTAATCATAACCCGCAAAACAGATGGAGCAAGCGTTGAAATCCCTGCATACAAATTTTTTGATGCACTGAAATTTTCAGCCAAACTACGCCCGGAAGATGATAGTATTGAAATTGATTCGGTAAAGTATATCCGTTCATCAATGAATTGGGCTTCGGGAGGCAGCTTTGCCAGCGCAACATGGGATGTATTATTTGATATTAATTCAATGTCGCCCAATACCCGCTATTTTAATTCAGTTCCTGCCGGGGCAACTGTTCAGGATGTTGTGTTTAACAACTACATCTGTTACATTGATGCAAGGCTGGGTCGTAATGGATTTGCAAGCGCGGTAACAAAAACAATTACTGACTCTAACGCATTATTTACCGCTTTTACTGCCAGTGGCACTATCGGCACGGATAGCAGTAATGGTTATGCGAAAGTAGTTACCAAAGCCTTAGTTCTTCCGGGAACTTATGGCGTAATTGTTTCATGCACCGATGGCGCAATAACCAAAAGCCGCACATTCAACATTGTGGTTAGTGCTTACCCTGCTGTTGCTGCCGGTAACGGATGGCTGTAAAGCCCTATTGACATGAGGAAAGCGGTTTTCACTTACTGGAACCCAAAAGGCGATGCAGCCGGTTATCGTAATCACGATGAAATGGCTGCATCGCTTATTTTATCTGTTGAGTATGCCAAAAAGCATTTTGAACAGGTTGAGTTATACACCGATAATTCAGGATATGCGTTGCTGATAGAAAAATACAATATCGGGTTTACTGAAGCACACACTAATTTGCAGGTATTGAATGGTGCTGTCAGTCCAGAACATTTTGCTTTTGCAAAGATTTATACCTGCCATCTTCAAACCGAACCATTTGTTCATATTGATAACGATTTTATTCTGTGGCAACAATTACCCTCAGAGATTTTAAACGCACCGCTTTTTTTTCAAAGCCCCGACTATCCCCACCGTGCCGACCAATACAAGCTAATGCTTGAAATGGAAGGCGAAAATGTGCCGCAGCTTATCCGCGACAATGCTTCACTTACTTCATGGAATTTTGGAATTATGGGGTTTAACGACCTGTCAATGATTTATGAATGGTATAACGCAGTGTTGGAATACCTCTCAAATATTAAGGACGATGAAAAAACGCAACGGCAAACACCATCCGTTAATATGTTGTTTGAGCAATACTTTTTGTCCTGCTTAATTCATCGTGATAAAACCGATGTGAAAGCACTGGCAATTAATCTTGATAAAATTGAACACCCTGAAATCGCGTTCACCCACCTGTGGGGCGATTGTAAAAAAAATCCTGAACTGATGGAAAGAGTGAGCGCACGTTTACAAAAAGACTTTCCCGAAATACACCAAACAATATTTAAAACCGATAAAACCTTCGCCTGATGTTATTTATTACTTCCCTTTCACCCGGACACCGAAACGCAGATATACAAATGGATGCCGTGCTTTCATGGATTGCACTCGGAAATAAAGTGCAATCATTTAACACGCCTGCCGAAATTGAAAAACTGCAAGCATTTACCAACCTGGTTGAATTTATTCCTGTTACAAAACCCGAAGATACCGGCTTGGCAGATTTTAACCGCCCGCTGGTAAAAATTACGCACATGATTAACTGCTTTCGCAAGCAAACGGAACATGAAACCTGCCTGTTAATTAACAGCGATATTGAACTGTTGCCTGAACATGATATAATGAAGGCAATGGAAGCGGGCGCAAAAACACATTTCATTTTTGGCAAGCGTTGGAACTATGCCACCAACAAACGCAATATGAGTTACGAGCCTTATGGCATTGACTTTTTTGCATTGAATAAAAAATCGGCAGCCCTTTACCCTGAAAACCGCATTTACTGCATGGGTGAATGTTTTTGGGATTACTGGATTTGCTGTTACCCACTGATGACCGGCTACCCGATGTATGCCATGCATGAACGCTTTGGTATTCATAAAGCGCACCAACTGCAATGGAAAGAAGAAACATGGCACAGGCTCTACGGTTATTTCAAAGATGAAATGCACCAA
>OFRO01000620.1_pt1 | contig 11927 bp, 20 predicted proteins | sample 1543091 | NCBI WGS metagenome assembly OFRO01 (sample SAMN07774217, study PRJEB24372) | wastewater metagenome | isolation source: Exp Tend NO 10WW | collected 2016-02
GAAGGGCCCGTTCGTGGACGACCACCTGCTGAAGAAGGTGGAGACCCAGAACACCAAGGGCACCCGCAACGTGATCAAGACCTGGTCGCGCCGTTCGATGGTGATCCCCGCGATGATCGGGCACACCATCGCCGTGCATGACGGGCGCAAGCACGTGCCGGTGTTCATCTCCGAGAACATGGTTGGTCACAAGCTGGGCGAATTCGCCCCGACGCGCACCTTCCGCGGTCACATCAAGGACGACCGCAAGGCGCGCCGCCGCTAGCCGGCGACGACACCACACGCATCGCACACACGCACACAGCAGTTAGGGAGCAAGGATGGAAGCCAGGGCCCAGGCGCGGTACGTCCGCGTCACGCCCATGAAGGCGCGCCGGGTCATCGACCTCATTCGTGGGAAGAACGCCACGGACGCCGTCGCGACCCTGATGTTCGCCCAGCAGGCCGCCTCCGAGCCGGTTCGCAAGGTGCTGCAGAGCGCCATGGCCAACGCCCGGGTCAAGGCCGACCTCGCCTCGGAGCCCTTCGACGAGCGCTCGCTCGTCGTCGCCGAGGCGTATGTCGACGAGGGCCCGACGATGAAGCGCTTCCAGCCGCGGGCCCAGGGCCGCGCATACCGCATCAACAAGCGGACCAGCCACATCACCGTGGCCGTGGCCGCACAGCAGAGCAGCGTCAAGGGAGGCACCCGCTGATGGGGCAGAAAGTCAACCCGCACGGGTTCCGCCTCGGCATCACCACCGAGCACAAGAGCCGGTGGTTCGCCGACAGCACCAAGTCCGGCCAGCGGTACCGCGACTATGTCAAGGAGGACGTCGAGATCCGCAAGATGATGTCCTCCGGCATGGAGCGGGCCGGCATCTCGCGGGTCGAGATCGAGCGCACGCGGGACCGCGTCCGTGTCGACATCCACACCGCCCGTCCGGGCATCGTCATCGGTCGCCGTGGCGCCGAGGCCGACCGGCTCCGCGGTGACCCACTCCCGGAGCAAGGCCTCCCGCGTGTTCGGCGGGTCGCTCCGGTACGCCGAGGCCAGCCAGACCAGACGGTCCCCGCGGATCTCCCAGAGCGCGGCGTGGGCCGGTATCTGGCGGTCCGGCCGCATGGTGTACGTGATGAGCCGGTGGCCCCGCTCCAGGCCTCGGTTGGTCTCAATCCAGCCATGATCCCGAGGGAGGAGCCGGGGAGCCCGGAGGCTCATCGGACCGTGACCTCCACGCGGTCCACGGCACCGCTCCAGGTGTAGATCCACTCACCCTCACCGCTCATGAACGCGGGGAACCACCCGGCCAGCTCCAGGTCGGCCGCGCCCTCGGAGAGGATGTCCTCGGCCTGCACCCAGTTCTCCGGGTCGAACGACTCCGGCGGGCCACAGAGACGGTGACCGAGTCCTCGGCCATGTCCTCCTGGAGCTGGGTCCTGGCGGGAGAGGCCGATGAGCTGGTCTCCCTGGAGTTCACCCTCTCCGCCGGTGGTCTGGATGTTCCCCGCGGCGTCGAACTGGATACGGGTGGGACGCGGGACCTGGAGCGGGTCCTCCGCTGGGCTCTGGTAGTGGATGGTGACGATGGTGTTGGACATGGTGTTCACTCCTCGGGTTGGTGGTGTAGCTGGCTCTGGCCAACTCCACCGTCCAGGCTCCGCTCCCTCCTCGGGGCCTGGACGATGGGGTCTGTCAGAACTTGGTCTTGCGAGCGCATCCCACGAGGCCCTCAAACGCAGCACACGCCAGGCCGGGGACCGGAGCCCCCGGCCCCGCCGGTCAGGCGATATCCGCCCACGGCTCGGTCACCGGGTTCAGGTCACCGTCCCACTCGACGATCGCGCATTCGCCGGCGTCGGCGACCAGCGTCCCCTTCACCAACTCCCGGGTCTGTTCCTTGATCCGGATGTTGATGACCCGGCTGCCGGTGGCGATCTCGCGGAAGTTCCTCATTGTCTTGGCCTTTCGTAGGTGGTGCCTTGGTTGGGTTGGTGAGGATGACGCTACACGTGTTAACGCTACCCGTCAACACTCATCGTCGGGCCTCCGGGTTATCCAGTATGCGGAGGATGTCCTCCAAGGCCTCGGTGGTGAGCCGGTCCCAGATGTACTCCCTGGTGGCCTTGGACACCGCGGAAAACACGTCACGCCGGTGGAGGTGGGCCTTGAGCGTCTCCGCGGTGTGCATCCGCCGGCAAGCCCACCCACCGCGCTCCCGGCCGTCCGCCAGGTAGAAACCGACCTCCCGGCCGTGCTCGGTGATGTAGGCCATGTACGGCCCGACCTTGGTCACGGTGACCTCCTTCACCATGTCCTTGAGCGGAACGATGTTCCCCTGGCGCGGCGCGGCGTAGTCGCGGGTCCGCTGGTGGATCTGGACGGTGTCCCCGGCCTTGATCTTGCCCTTGAGCGTCTCGGCCATCACCGGCCTCCCTCGGCCACCAGATCCACGCGGATGGAGTGTCCGGGCTCCAGGGTGTAGGACATCTCGGTGTCCTTGCCACGGTGGTCCACGATGACCACGCGCTGGACGTACCGGACGGCCTTGGGCTCGGGGTCAATGCCACGGGTCCGTAGGTTCAACCTCCGGCGGGCCTCCCGGTCCCCGAGGGTCTCCCGCTCGGTCCGGTACAACTCCCTCCGCCGAGCGCGGCCCACGTCGATGGGTCCTGGAGCGTCGGGGTGGACCAGGCCGGTGACGATGTCGCGGAGGTGGGACTGGCTCACCCCGAACTCCTCGGCCACCTGTCGGTCCAGGTCCTTGGCCGCTCGGTCGGGGTCCAGCTCCCGGAGGAACAAGTGGCGTTCTCGGATCTCGGCCACCAGCTCGGGGGTCATGTACTTGGCCATCTAGGGCTCTCCTATCGGGTTCTGCCTCCCCCAGAATCGGACCGCGTCCTTACCGCGTCCTCGGGGTGGCTGGCATATGTTTATCACGCCTCCCGCCGGTCTGCCAACCCGGTCAACATGGAATATCTCCGGGGAGGCGTTACCGGCCCGCCGAGGAGGCGGGATAATTCCACGTTGACCCCCTGGACATGACCAGCGTCCCCCATGCGCCTCCCCGAGGAGGCGGGATCTGGCGGGAACGTGACCTCGGGATTCTGACCTGGATTGAAAACTCCCAGGCCCCACTTGACACGCATGGTACGGTCAAGCTTGACGCCGACCTACCAACCTAGTGGCTGGGCCGCGCGTGAGGGGACGGGATACTGGAGACCTCGGACCCCCTGGTCCAGGACTAGGTCCGATTGACCTGGAGCGTCAACCCGGTCTAGGGTGGGTGGCATGACTACCAACCCGTTCCGCCAGAGGCATACCGGCCCGACCATCAACCCGTTCACGGGCAAGCCCAACCCCGTCCCCGATGGCGTGGGTGAGGGACCCCCGGATACGCCAGACTCCCGAGCCTCGGCCTCGGTGACTTCCACGGCTGGCGCGGCCGGGTCCGCGTCGGTGGCCGAGGGAGCGGACGCCGATCACGTAGAGGCCTTGGTGGCCCGAGCCCGAGAGATCAAGGCCGAACAGTCCCGGCTCTCCGATGAGCTGGCCCAGATCAAGACCGAGCTATGGGACGCGGCCGGTCATAAGTACGTCAAGCTCCCCGGTGGAGCGGCGTTCCGTAAGGGCTCCACCCTCACCCCCAAGCGTCGGGTGGACTACAAGACCCTGGAGCACCAGTTCCCCGAGGCCTACCACGCCGCGGTCACCGTCACCATCCCGGACCCCGAGAACACACCAGGAGCCCTCTACCTATGAGCGCCGGAATCAGCACCAAGGAACTCAACGTCCCCGAGGCACGCCGTACCGTCTACGTCCACGGGCGCGCGCTGGTGAACACGATGGTCAAACGTCGCGGCGTCGGGGAGCAACACGCCGTGTCGATGGCCGCCGGATACACCGCCCGATACCCGGCGGCGGAGTCGGGCCTCCGGTTCGACTATGAGCCGATCCCCCACCTACACAGCACATGGGGGATCTACGCGTACCCGGTGCCGATCATCACCGGCAACCGGGACTGGACCCAGGCCGAGGTGGACGCGCTCGGTGAGGCCTTGGAGGTACGCGGTCCGGTTGTCCTGGTTCGGTTGGTCGGGTCATCCCAGACCGCACGGTCCCGAGCACACCGAGACAACCACGTCATGCCGGACAAGTACCCGGAGCTGGCCGCGTACCAGTTCCGTCCCCGGGTCATCGGGCACACCAGCAAGGTGTACGGAGAGCTGGCCGAGCGTAAGACGCCGGAGGAGTGGGAGGACCAGTGGTGATCCGGGACGTGACCACGTTCTCCGACAAGGTACGCCAGATCACCTCACTGTTGGTGGCCGCCGGGGTGCTGGTCGTGCCTGCGCCGGCCTCGGATGCGGCTGCGGTGTATCGGCAGATCGCTTGTGCCCCTGGTGGCGAGGTCGTGTCGCAGAACTTCGGCTCGCCGACCGGTGGTGCGTCCCGGATCGACGGACCTCTCGGCGGTACCGGTTGGCAGTGTCGCACGTACACAACATCTTTCACCGGTTACATGCGGTTGGCGTCTCGCCGGGTGGGTGTGCCGCTCAAGTGTGAGGTGTGGCGCGGCGATCTGCGGATGGTGTGGGACGAGCGGCCGACTGCGGTCGGTTGCTACGTCCTCCCGTCGCAAGGGAGTCGGTCGTGATGCCGCGGGACGTGGACGCGTTCTCCGCCAAGGTCCGCCAGATCACCTCCCGGTCTCGGGACCTCTGGGAGGAACACCTCCGTGGGTAACGCCAACAAGGCCAAGGGTGACCGGGCCGAGGCGGCCGTCCGGGACTACATCGTGGAGTACTTCCCCGAGAGCTGGCGGACGCGGGCCGGGTGGGATGAGGACCGCGGTGACATCGTGCTGGATCTCCTCGGGGACAAGGTCCTCACCTGGGCTATCCAGGTCAAGGACACCGCCGGAGTACCAGGGACCCCGGAGTTCGCCGCGCTGGCCGACCAGATCAAGGCCGGGGGACACCAGGGTGGGGCCATCTGGCACAAGCTCCGAGGCAAGGCCGACCCACGCCAGTGGCGCGTCATCATGACCGGGGAGGCCTACCTCCACCTCATGACCAGGCTCCGCACACTGGAGCACCACCTGGACGGCGTGGGCTCGGACGGGGATCTCTACCGTGGGTAAGCGCAAGCCCAGCACCATGACCACCGAGGAGTGGCAGAGGCAGCAGCGCACGGACAAGGTCTACCTCAAGCTGGCCAAGAGGTACCGGGCACAGTGTGAGGATGTCCAGGCACCGTGCCATCTGTGCGGCCAGGGCATTGACTACACCATCCCAGCGGGTGAGGTCGGGTCCTTTGAGGTGGACCACTTCTATCCGGTCAACACACACCCCGAACTGTTCCGTGATAGTGCCAACTTCCGGCCCTCTCACAAGGAGTGCAACGCGTCTCGTGGTGATGAGCCCGTGACCCCGCGCCTGGGCCAACCATCAGAGGAGTGGTGACCATGACCACCATCACCCAGATAACCCACGGTCACCCGGCCTATGACGTGGTCACCGAGTTCCTTGAGCATGAGGTAGGCCGAGTGCATGTCGTTGAGGATGAGATCCCAACCCGCACAACGTATAGCCCTCTGACTAAGGAGCACCGTGTCCTACAAGCCATTCATCCCAGGTAGCGACCAGCCCCGTCCGAACCGAGCACAGCGGCGCGCCGTCGCACAGCAGCGGGCACGCGGACGCCGACGTATGCAACGGGCCACCACTCGGGCCGTCCGTGAGGCCTCGGCCATGCGTCCCCAGCTCCAGGAGGACATGGGCGACGAGACCGACGAGACCACCACCGTGTCCGTGGATCTGGAGGAGGGGACCGTCACCGAGGTCCGTTGACCCCCGGCGGGGGTCCGGCCGACTGGCCGCCGGGGTAGGGGGTTCCAATCACGAACTTTCGACCCCCGGAGAGGTCCGCCGGTTAACCTTTCCTTTTGAAAAACGCGGCCTGACCTGCGGTTATGCGCGACGGGCCGGACTATCAGCGTTCAAGGTTCAAGATGGAAGTCCAGATGATGAGATACTGGACCAGTTGAGAGGAGGGCACCGTGACCGATAGCGCCAACCCGCTTATGCGGCCCATGACCACCGTTCTGGACCAGAGCGTCCGCGCGGCCAAGTGGCTGGAGTCCTCTGAGTGGTCGGCCGGGATCGCGCTGGCGCGCGCCATCGCTGGCCAGATTGACGACGTGACCGAGGCCGGACACGTCAATGACCCCGAGGTCCTCAAGCAACTCCACATGAGGATGATCCCGAACTTTCAGCGCGCGCTGTTCACGCTCGGGCTCACCCCCGAGGGATTCGCCAAGATCACCGCGGGGGTTGTCTCCGGCACTCCCGAGGCCCCGGCGTCGGACGGCGCGGAGTCGGCACCGGCTGGTGTTGCCACGCCGTTCGCGGCGGCCTCGGCGGCGGCCAAGGACCCGCTGGACGCGCTCATTATCGACATGGACAGTCGGCGGTGACCTCGGCTCTCCTGGAGTCCACGGTGTACGGCCACCAGGAGCCGCGGATCTACACACCGCCGGACCGGGAGCTCACCCCGGAGACCAGCCTCGGATACTCGGTCATTGCGTTCTCGGAGAACGTCCTGGGTATCCCGTTGTTCCCGTGGCAAAAGTGGTTCTACATCCACGCGCTGGAACTCCGGCCGGACGGCCGTCTCCGGTTCAAGGAGATCCACCTCACCATTGCGCGCCAGAACGGCAAGACGCGCGTGGTCAAGACCCTCCTCCTCTGGCGGATGTTCGTCCACCAGCGGACCGGGCTCATCCTGGGCGCGGCCCAGAACCGCGGGGAGGCGTTCAACACCTGGGCCGAGGTCAAGGAGGAGGCCCGTGAGAACGCGCTCATGGGCCAGCGAATGCTCCGCGGCTCCATGAAAGGCGGCTCCGAGCAGATCAAGACCGTCTGGGGCTCCAAGTACATGGTGGTCACGCTCAAGTCCGACGCCGGACGTGGTCGCACCGCCGGAACGGTGTTCTTCGACGAACTCCGGGAGCACAAGACAGAGGCGGCCTGGAACTCCCTCTCCTCCACCGTGCTGGCGGTCCAGGACTCCCTCATTGTCGCGGCGTCGAACGCCGGGGACTCCACCTCCGTGGTGCTCAAGTCCAAGCGCGATTTCTGCCGAGGGCTCATCACGCGCCAGGACACCGCGGGATCTCCCATCGGGTGGTTCGAATGGAGCGCGCCGGACGGGTGTGACCTGGATGATGTCCAGGCCTGGGCGGCGGCCAACCCGTCCCTGGGCTACTCCCTCACCCTGGACGCGCTGGCGGCGGCGCGCGCCAAGTCGGACAACGCGTTCCGCACGGAGAACCTCTGTCAGTGGGTGGACATGCTGGAGTCCGGGATCATCCCGGAGTTGAACTGGAACTACGGCATGGACCGAACCTCCCGGCGCGAGACCGGGACGCGCGTCTCCTGTTCGGTAGATACCTCCTGGGATCGGTCCAAGACCGCCATCTCCATCGTGTTCGACCGGCCGGACGGCCGACGACACGCCGAGGTGGTGGCCTACCGTCCCGGCATGGACTGGGCCGTCAAGTGGCTCCAGGACCGGCTCACGCTCACCGCTCGGGAGGCCGAGGAACTCGGTCTACCGGCGACGGCGCGCGCTGGCGCGGAGTGGTTCGATGGCCGCGTGGCCGTCCAGGGCCGCGGAGCCCCGGCGTCGGCGCTCATCAAGCCGCTCCGGGAGGCCGGGATTGACGTGGTGGAGTTGACCGGCCCCATGTTGGCCGAGTCCTCGGGCAATTTCTACAGCCGCGTGGTCAATGTTGAGGACCCCGAACACCCCATAATCGTCCACCGTGGCCAGCCATTATTGGGTGAGTCGATCCGTAACACCATGGCCAAGACCGCCGGAGACGCGTGGTTCCTGGATCGCCGGGGTTCACGCTCGGACGCCAGTCCCCTTGTATCGTGTGCTCAAGCGGATTGGCTCCATGACCAGCCGGTCCCCGAGACCCAGAGGTCCGCATACGATGAAGGGGCCAGTTTTGAAATGCTCTAAGGAGGCCCCGCCGTGGGAGTGATGGACTGGATACGTCCGTGGAGGTCCTCGGACGCCAACGCCAACACCATGGTCACGTCCTGGCCGATCCTGGACTACCTCTACGAGATGACCGAGGGCAAGAGCGCGGATGATCTCTGGCGAGAGCAGCCGCACTTGCGGACGGTGATCGGGTTCTTGACCCGTAACGTGGCCCAGCTCGGGTTGGCCGCGTACAAGGTCCAGCCGGACGGATCTCGGAAACAGATCACCACCGGCCCGCTGGCCAAGTGGATCGCGGAGCCGAACAAGGACCAGACCATCTACGAGTTCTTGGAGGGGGTCATTGGTGACATCGCGCTCTATGACAACGCGTATGTCACCGTGCTCATGGAGGACCGTGATGGCGTCAAGGTCCCCGAGACCCGGACCCTCCGGCCGATCTGGATGCAAGCCGGGACCGGCCTGAACGCGTACACCGTGGACAACTGGGTGGTCAAGTATCCCGAGGACGTGGCCACGGCGACCGTCCCGAGCAAGAACCTCATCCACTTCCACGGATGGAATCCGGTGGACGCGCGCGTTGGCGTCTCCCCCATCACCGCTCTCAAGGGCAACCTCTCGGAGCAGATCCACGCGGTGGCGTTCCGGTCCCAGCTCTGGAAGCGCGGCGGCCGGGTCGGTACCTACCTCACGCGCTCGGCCGACGCTCCCAAGTGGGAGCCGGAGGCCCGTACCAAGTTCAAGCGCGATTTCAAGAGTGCCTGGGCCGGGGACACCGGCTCCCAGGCTGGTGGCGTCCCGTTCCTGGAGGACGGGATGGAACTCAAGCGAGTGGGGTTCTCCGCCCATGAGGAGGAGTTTGTGGAGGCCACCAAGCTCTCCCTCACCCAGGTGGCGGCGGCCTACTACATCAACCCCACCATGGTGGGCATTCTCGACAATGCGAACTACTCCAACGTCCGGGAGTTCCGCCGGATGTTGTACGGGGAGACGCTCGGCCCGCTCCTGGAGCAGGTCTCCCAGCGGCTCACCAAGTGCCTCCTCACGGCGTTGGAGATCCCGCTGGACGGCAAGACCATCATCACGTTCGACACCGAGAGCCGGACGAACGGGACGTTTGAGGAGACCATCCAGGCGGCCGGTACCGCGGTAGGCGGCCCGGTCCTCACCCCCAACGAGTTCCGCGCTCGGTTGAGCTACCCGCCGGTGGAGGGTGGCGACGAACTCAACCAGCCGCTCAACAACGCGAACAACGGAGGAGATCCCGACGAGATCCCCGCCGGACCGCCGGACCCCGGCGACAACGGCGACGACCAACCCGATGAGTCCGACACGACGGAGGACCAGCCTCCAGACGATGACGCCAAGGCGTCGGACAATGACAAGAGCGGAACGGCCGCCGACATCAAGGCCCTGGAGGACGAACTCTGATATGGACATCAAGAACATCACCCTGGGCCAGATCAAGGCAGGGCCGGAGGCGGGACTCAAGCCCGGACAGATGAGGGCCTACGCGTCCGTGTTCGGGAACGTGGACTCCTACGGGGACATCGTCGTCAAGGGAGCGTTTGCCAACACGCTGGCCGAGTGGCGTAAGTCCGGCCGGACCATCCCGTTGCTCTACGGCCACAACATGACCGATCCCAACATGAACATCGGCGCGGTGCTGGAGGCCGAGGAGGATGAGCGCGGCCTCAAGATCACGGCCGAGTTCGATGACGACGACATGGCCCAAAAGGTCTACCGGCTGGTCAAGGCTGGCCGCATTGCCGAACTGTCGTTTGCGTTCGACACGATCAAGTCCGCGTTCCTGGAGGACCCGGACCGGCCGGACGCGTTCCGTGAACTCCAGGAACTCAAGCTCTATGAGTGCTCGGTGGTGCCCATCGGGGCGAACTCCGAGACCGAGGTTCTCGCCATCAAGGCCGCGGAGGTCGGGATGACTGCGGTGGCCGAGGGACTCAAGGCTGGCCGGACCCTGTCCAAGGCCAATGAGTCCAGTATCCGCTCCGCGCTGGAGGGGATCTCGGCCGGTGGGATGCCGACCCGGGTCAAGTGCCTCCACGTCCTCGTGGCCCACGCCCTCGCCGCCGGCCCCGGGGTCAACCCGCTCGGCGACGAGGCACTCGACGCACTGCAGCCGTGGTGGACCGGCCGGCCCTGCGCCGACCCGGACACCGACCCGAAGGAGCCGACATGACCCGTCGCGTCGCCGCTGTCGACTGCGGCACCAACTCGATCCGCCTGCTCGTCGCCGACCGCCTGCCGAACGGCCGGCTCGTCGATATCGTCCGCCGGATGGACATCGTCCGGCTCGGTCACGGGGTGGACAAGACCGGCCGGATCGACCCGGCCGCGATGGAGCGCACCCTGACGAAGTGCCGGGAGTATGCCGGCCAGTGCACTGAGCTCGGCGCCGAGGCGGTCCGTTTCGTCGCGACCTCGGCGTCCCGTGACGCGAGCAATGCCGCGGACTTCGTTGCCGGGGTCCGGGAGGCCTTCGCGGCCTTCGACATCGAGCCCGAGGTCGTCGCCGGCGTCGAGGAGGCCCAGCTCAGCTATGCCGGCGCCACCGGGGACGTGGCCGCCGACGGCGGGGAGGCGCCATACCTCGTCGTCGACATCGGCGGCGGGTCCACCGAGTTCGTCCGCGGCGACGGCCACGTCGAGCAGGCGGTGTCCATGGACATGGGCTGCGTGCGGATGACCGAGCGGTACTTCTCCGCCGACCCGCCGACCGCCGAGCAGGTCGCCGCGGCGACCGCCGATATCGACGCGCTGGTCGACGAGGCGGCCCGCAGCGTCGACCTCACCGGCATCGGCACCCTCGTGGGGGTTGCCGGCAGCGTGACCACCCTGACGGCATACGCCCTGCGGCTGCCGGCCTACCAGCCCGACGCCATCCACCTGGCCCGGCTGGACGTGCCGACCACCCTGGCCACCTGTGCGGAGGTGCTCGCGATGACACGCGAGCAGCGCGCCGCGATCCCGTCGATGCACCCGGGCCGCGTCGACGTCATCGGAGCCGGGGCGCTGGTGTGGTCCCGGATCGTCCGGCGGGTCGCCGCTGGCAGCGCCATCACCGACGTGGTGACCTCCGAGCACGACATCCTCGACGGCATCGCCCTGAGCCTGAACGGCGGCTGACCCCGGCATGGACTCAGCGGCATGAGCGAGGCGGCGGTCCTGGCCATCGACCAGGGCACGACCAGCTCGCGCGCCATCGTCTTCAACCACGAGGGACGCATCGTCGCCTCGGGCCAGAAGGAGCACGAGCAGATCTTCCCCAGGGCCGGTTGGGTCGAGCACAACCCCGCCGAGATCTGGGACAACATCCGCGAGGTGGTGGGCATCGCCTTGGCCCAGGCCAGCGTGAACAAGGACAACATCGTGGCGGTGGGCGTCACCAACCAGCGCGAGACCGCGATGGTGTGGGACAAGACCACGGGCAAGCCCGTCTACAACGCGATCGTCTGGCAGGACACCCGCACCGCGTCGCTGTGCGAGCGCCTGGCCGGCGACGACATCCTGATCGGCGGCGAACGCGTTACCGGCAAGGAGGCATGCCAGGGAAAAAAGGACAAGAATTCGAATCGGCATGAAGGTTTTCGCATGGGCGTGACTGCATCGATTCCACTTCGCTGGGATGCTGCTGGGTAGCGTCTTCCTGGTCAAACGACCTGGGCTTGGTCGAAAAACTCAATACAAGTGAATATTGGAGCGTACTTTGGCAAAGTGGTTCTGACAAATCAGATTTGCACTTTGAATTTGAAGTCGCGCACAATGCTCACGCTGATGACGCCCAGTTATCGTGTCCGGGCGAGGTTCAATGCATGCGCAGCGCCAGTCCGGAACGCTGGATTACTCGAAAATAGAACAAGGAAATGGAATGAACATGATTGCCAGGGAAAAAACAGCAGCCTTTGCCGTACGC
>OFRO01000622.1_pt1 | contig 11922 bp, 17 predicted proteins | sample 1543091 | NCBI WGS metagenome assembly OFRO01 (sample SAMN07774217, study PRJEB24372) | wastewater metagenome | isolation source: Exp Tend NO 10WW | collected 2016-02
TGGCGATGATCGAGGGGGCTGGAGGTGGGGGGGTGACATCCATGAAGGGAGGCGGGTAGGCGTCGAGTTGGGCGTCGGAGAGGGTGTGGCCGGTCGCCCACACCGCATCACCATTGGAGGGGATGGCACGGAGCCTGCCCCCTGTCCCCTCCCGTGAACCCGCTGGCAGCCCCACAGTCGGCGCACCCTCGTACAGATGGTCGATGCCCGATTGGATGACATAGGAGGTGGAGGCAGCACCAGGCCCGACGACCCTCACCTTCACACCCCACGCAATCGCCAGAACTGAATTCCCTATCGTCCGGTTGGCGGCGGCGTCATCACGAGTCGGGTCCTGGGATGCCCAGAAGAACGAGTAGTGATTCCCCGATCCACCAGTCCAATCCAACGGCCAACTGTGAATCCGCACGAACCCGTGGTTGGGGTCATTGGAACCGTCATCGGGGATGTCAGCGCCGAATGCGATGAGGGTGCCGTTGTGGGTGTAGCCGGGAATGGACGTGCTACCCCACCCATAACAGGTGTGGGAGTTGCGGGTTTGGTAGGTCATTTCCCCACCCACGTCGGAGGTGTTGTCTATGGGGGAGTTCCACGCATACCCATGCCCAGCGATGTCAGTCCCACCCCACTGGATACGGCGATTCCAAGTAGGGGTGGGTGTGAACTGGGTGTCGAGGGTATAGACGAAGGCGTCAACGAATTCGACTTGGGCGTCGTGGTATGTACGGTTGGTGGAGGAAAGCTCCGTCCAAGGCCCAATCCCATTCACATACACCCGATTGGAGTTGGTATCGGGGAGGGAATCGTTGATGAGCTTATACATCTTGAATGCGCCGGGGGCAAACCCCTCACCGTCGAAGTTGACGTGACACCTGGCGTGGTGGGTGTGGCCCGACTCGTTGGTGTAAGGGAAGGGGTTCACATCGAAGTTGTCGTGGGTGTCCGAGAGGAGGTGGGCCTTGGTAATGGTTTCGTCGGACATTACACCACCACATCCTCATCGTATTGGGCAGTGTCGTAGGTACCAATGTCGTACAAGGCGGGGGTTTGCTGAGCGCCAGGGAGGAGGGTTTCATACTCCGAGCAATCGTACACTGCTACGTCGTAATATGCCGGGTACTCGCAGTCAGGCCCACCCGTGAACACCCAGGGAACAATGCGGTACTCACCTGGCTCGGTGATGACCGGGGGGAGGAGACGGGTGATCGGGTCCTCTGACCAGTTGATCCGCACAATCCCATTCGCCGAGTCGATCTTCTGGATGACCGGGGAGTTGTAGTAGAACCAGGATTGCTCGACAGGGGAGAGGCGGGAAATGGCGAGGGCGGGGAGCTTATCCTCCAAGTCCAAGGGCTGCCCATCTGAATCCAAGAACTGGTACAGCAGGGGTTCAGACAGTGCCGAGGGGGGGAGTTCCAGGCGAGTGGTCCGCATCAGTGGACCGTCTGCAATCCCACAACCTGGGGGAGTGACGGGGTAAGCATGCGGAGTGACGAGGGGGAGGTGATGAGGCCATCGAGGAGACGGGATGCGGAGGTGGTGTTGGTGGGGATACCCAAGGCATTCCACTTGGTGGCAGTTGCAGGGTTGAGCCGACCATCGGTGAATATCCCTGCGTCATAGCAGGAGGTGTTGATGACCATGAACCCGTAGTCACGGAGGGCCACGGCGAAGATGCGAACAGTGGTGCGGAGCGTCCCCGTGTAACCCTTCGAGGTCAGCCAGGCGTCGATCTGTGCGTCGGACAGGGTGAGGGCGAAGCGTGACCCCTCAGGGACCGTCTCCTGGCGTCCTGCCGTGGTGTTCGCCTGGGTGAAGGTGCCGCACTGCTGCGGGGCGTCGGGCCATTCGAGCCGGGAGGCCGGGTTCACCCAACCCCCACACGTCGACCCGAACCCAGGGGAGACAGGGTTGGAGGGTGCGGGGGAGCAGGGTGGCCCGAACATGGTGTTGTGGGCGATCACGTTCAGGGCATGGCGGATGGACCCTGATGCAACCTCATCGGCAGTAACCAAGCCAATCTGCGACTGCATCCACGAGCCAGCGACCGGGTAGGTGTGGGTGGCCGTGCGGTAGTCGGACTGGTTGCCGAACTGATCCTGAATGACATCAGCCTGACCGGCACAGAGGTTCTGAGCGTTTACGTCCAAGCCTGCGGCGATGTTGTCGAGGGTGATGCAGGAGGATTGGTTATCACCGGGGACGAAGGCATTCCACAGGTCGATTTCCTTACCCGTTGAGGGGTCGAGGAGAATCATGATCTTGTCGTTATCGTTCACCCCACCTGTGCGCCACGAGAGATTCCAAGGAATGGACGAACCATTGGCAATCGACCCAGCGAATCCATAGGAGGTGCGATACACCTTGATCGTGGTGTTGGCATCACGAAGGTCGTATACGGGGTATGAGTAATCATCGAAGTAGATGGAGAGCTTGCCAGGGCCGTTGAGGTTCAGATGGTTGTAAGCATTGGCGGTGTAGGTGGGGGAGACGGAGATGGTGGAGAAGGATGCGGCGGGAACGTTCCATGTGGCAGTATCCCCGAACGGGCGGGTATAGCCACTACCGGGAGTGGTTGTGGTTGTAACGGCGGAAGTGGTGGTGGTGGTCGTGGGGCCAGTGCCGGAACCGGAACCGTTCTTGGTGGCAAGCCCACCGGCGATGAGGATGAAGCCAAGCAATGCCCAAATCCACGGGCGAGTATCGGGACGGGTGGGGGGGCTAGTCGTTGGCACTGGAATTCCCCTTCTGGTGATCCTGAATGGACTTCAGGCGGTTACCCAAGTCAGTGAACATCACCTCGTCGTTGGCCGTGTGAGCGGCAAGCGTCTGAGAGAAACTGGTGACTGTCTCGTGGAGCTTGGGAGTGGAACCATTCGGACCGAGATGATGCTTGACGATCTTGGCCGTCTCGCAGGTGATTTCGTAGGAGCGGTCGATCTTGGCAAGGATCTTGAATGCCGCCACAATCACCGCAGTCGTGAGGGTGAGGATGGCAATGACCGTGGTCACCCAATCGGTAACGGCAGAGGCAAGCATCACACTAGGTCCGTCTGTGCGGTGACCGACCATCCCCGAGTCGTCATCCAATACACCCGATAGACATTCCCGGCAGTCATGGTGGCAAGCGTCGTGCCACCGAAATCCTTCAGCAACACATCGGCCCCATCCACCACGATCACATAGCCGCCTCGGTAGGGGAAGGCGGTGCCAGTGTCAGGGAGTTTGGCGATGGTGCCAGTGAAGGCGGCGGTGGTGAAGGTGTGATGGAACTCACCGACACCGAGTTGGGTCGTCTGGTTGTTGGCAGTGGCGATGTTCTCCTGGCTCGGAGCCTGGGCACGCCATGCCGCCACCCCCGATACCACCTCCAAGCCAAACCCATCGAGCCCGGTGCCGTCAGGGAGAAGGTCACCGGCCCCAGTGCCACGGTTAATGACGAGCGTGCCGTGGTCACCATTCCCCTCAGTCACGGTCAATTCCACGAAGTCATCGTCGGTGGTGACGTTGGAGGCGAACAGATACCCCGGCCACACGACATCCCTGCGTTGGAACGTGGTGTCGCCGGAAGGTGGGGTGGTGGTGGGGGGGGAACCGGACGCCCGCACAATGCCGATCTGCTGGCCCTCTGGCATGTTCGCCACTTTGATGAGGGTGTTGTGAATGAGGTCGGTGAAGGGAACGCCCTGCACGGCGGTCGGGCGGGTGACGACGGAGCCAGTGATTGTCCCCGATGGAACCACCTGCCAGAACCCGGTGGTGGCATCGCCGGTCGAACCCTGCACAACGAACACATCATTGTGGACGAGGGTGTACCCCTTGAACGTGTCGCCGGTCAGTTCGTAGGAACCGTTGAAGGGGAGGGTGTCGCCGGAAGCGAACACCAAGCATGTCGACGGAATCTGTGCTGAGTGGGGGAGGGCAGCGTAGGACTCGACGGCAATCCCCGCACCAGGGTCGGGGACGGCGATGAAGGGAGCCGTCCCGGTGAGAGAGGTTATGAACCGCACCCACGGGTACTCGGTGAGGTCGGTCCCAGCCTCCACGAAGCCGGGAGCGTTGGCCGCAACGAGAAGGTCAACCTCGTCAATCCAGGCGTACCCGTCCGTGTCGATCGTCCACTGAGCCAACTCATCAACGGTGGTGCCGGACGAGTAGTTGTAGGCGAACACCGTGGCACCGGGGGCGAGAGGAAAGGGGAGGGTGTCGGTGCCGGGGACGAACGGGCCTGCGCCGTAGCCCGTGTCGACGTTGATGGCGACTGCCCCCAGGATGAGGCCAACACCATCGGCACCAGCCGGTCCAGGGTCACCCTGGGCACCAGGCGTGCCACCACCACCAGGCGGAATGTAGGCGAATCCCATCAGATTGCCTCCGACCCGGTTGCGATGATCGAGACGGTGGTTGTTGAGGATGCCGTCACCCCGTAGACCTTCTCGTTTACTAGGTCAAGCTGTACTGCTGCGCCTTGGGCGAGGGAGAAGCCATCGGTTCCATCCACGTCGCTTCCCCCGATGTAGAGGGTGGTCGCCCCGTTGTTTCGGATGATGGCGGAGCATGGCACCACTCCGTCTGCGATGATTGCTGCCGTGGTGTCCACGGTAACGACTCGGGCCTTCATAGGGTGCCTCCCAGTGCGGAAATGGGGTTGGGTCCGTGGTTGTGGATGATGAGCGTGATGGGCTCGGACCAGAGGTACGGCCCCCCCTCTTGACCCAGCCTGTACTGTATCCGGTGAACCCCGGCTGCGTAGAGTTCCCTCGCATACAAGGTCGGGCTGTCAATCACGGGTGACGGTGCCGGTGTCGGTGCCACGATCCCCGCCGCCGCATCCACGATGTAGGCATCTTCCGAGTAGACCGGCGACTCCACAGGAGCAATCTGTTGACCGACGATCTTGACGATGCGTGGCGAGACGCCGACCGGCGACAGGTCCAGCGGAGCGAATTCGCTGTCATGGAATTGGTAGGCCGGGATCAGGTCATGCTCACCGAGCGTGTGGTGGATTTCGATGGGAGAATTGACAGTCCCAGGGGCCACCCGACGAGCCAGCAGTGTCGATGTCACAAGGGAGAGTCTACGGGATGAGCAGGTTCACGGACATTGACGACCGCACCAAACGCACCATCGAAGCGCAGGGCGCAGACGAACACGGCAGACCCAAGTGCGGTTGCCATATCCATCCCTCTGGAGGTTGGTGGTTGTGCCAGTACCACGAGGGGTTTAGTGATGCCCTTGAAGTGGTCGATGATTATGAGAGAGGATATGTATTTCCTCCAACCGTACTTGGACGGGAAACCGTTGAATCGGACTGACATGATTGGAACCATTGATGCTTGACATGGGGTATAGGGTGGAGGGGGTAGGGCGGGATGTTGCCTTGTGAGAGGAGAGTTTGCTAGCTGACTACTATCGAAATCGGCTGAAGCCAGCTAGCATGAATGCCATTCACGAAGTGAGAACAGAGGGGTGAGGAGGGCGGGTGGGGGGCTACCCCTGAGCCTAACACGAGTGTCAAGGTAAGCAGTGAAATGCAGTAGAGTTCCATTGGGTGCAATCAAACTGAACAAAGGGGTACTGGGTGGGAAATCCAGACAGGTATCAGCGTCTTGTCGAGGCGATCGAAGAAAGGTTCGGGGAGGATTTCGACCCAACCGAACAGTACAGATTCGGAGGGGAGAAAGGGCAATGGAATCACCACATCTCAGCAGGGCTCATCAACCTACTGAACGACGTGCTGATGGTCAGCCCCCGATGGATAGGTAGGGGTGGCAAGGCAGCATTCACCAGTCACTGCTTGTACCTGGGGGCGAGGATCGAGGCAATGATGCTGCTCGATCCAGAGGTGGGGGTGGAAGGAAAGATGGCAAGTCTCGTGGCAAACTCCCGAGCCCAAGTCACCATTGACTCCATCGCCTTCGACAAATCCACGCTCGACAGCATCGAGAAGTTATACAACGACGTCGAAGTGGATCAGTTGCTGAACGGCATGAGGGATGCGGTGCAAGGGATCGCCCAACACTCTTACTCAACATCATGCAGGCAACGTGCAGCGACAATGTATACCACGATCACCAACAGGATCGCCAGAGGATAGTCAGCAACACCCAGTTCAATCCAGTAACACCCAACCGAAAGTGAGTTCCAATGATAACCCTCCCCGAGTGGGCGACTTCAGTTCGCCCCCACCAGGCCGACGCCATCGAGCAAGTCATCGAGGCGTATGAGTCTGGAGTGAAGGTGGTCGTACTCGACGGCCCGACCGGCGCAGGTAAGACGCTCATCGCTGACGTGGTGAGGCAGAGACTGGAAGCCAAGGGGCTGTACGTGTGTAGTGACAAGGGGTTGCAGGATCAGTTCCTACACGACTTCCCCGAGAGCCGGGTGATAAAGGGGAGGGCGAACTACCTCCCCCAACGCCGGGTGAAAGTGGCAGGGGAGTTGATAACGTGCGACGACTGCACCGGGCCGAAGTGCGTGTACTGCGCCAGCCTGCTGAGTTGCCCGTACATCGAGGCACGGCGACAGGCGATGGGTAGCGACACGGCGGTGCTCAACTCGGCCTACTTCCTGAGCGAGTTGAACGGACCAGGGAGGTTCACCGGCAGGAAGCTCGTGGTGGTCGATGAGGCCGACACCCTGGAGCCCACGATGATGCGCTGGGTCGAGGTGACGGCGACACGGGGGTTGGTGCAGAGGTTGGGTGTGAGGGGGCTACCGGGCAAGGGGAGCCACCAGGTGACGATCGTGAAGTGGGTGGCAGGCGTGCTGCTACCAGCCCTGGAGGATGCCGCACAGCAGGAACAGGACCCCAAGAGAAAGAGAACGTATGAGCGGCAAGCCGGATCGTTCGATCGGTTCCTCACGAGCTACGACCGGGGGGACGTATGGGTGAGAGAGAACCGGCATGACGGTGGACTGGTGATGAAGCCGGTTGAGGTGAATGCGTTCGGGGGTGGGGCGCTGTGGCGGCACGGTGACTTGTTCCTGCTGATGAGCGCCAGTGTGATATCGGCGAAGATGATGCTGGATGGGTTGGGGTGGAAAGGGGAGTATGGGTTCGTACAGGTGCCCATGACGTTCCCGGTGGAGAACCGGCCGGTGATTGTGGCCCCCGTTGCTGAAATGACGAGGAAGGGGAAAGAGGCAGGGGAGTGGGAGAAAATCGTACCGAGTATTAAGGGAGTGTTGCGGTTGCACCCTGGGGAGAGGGTGTTGGTGCATGCGGTCAGCTACGAACTAACCAAGCTGATTGCCGAGGGGTTGATAGACGGTGACCGGGAGGTGTTCTGGTACACGAATGCCCAAGGCAAGCAGAATGCGGTGGATGACTACGCCGCCACGCCAGGGTCAGTGCTCGTCGCACCCAGCCTGGACAGGGGTGTGGACTTCACCGGGGACCTGTGTCGGGTTGTAGTCATTGCGAAAGTGCCATACCCAAGCCTGGGTGATGTTCAAGTCTCTGCGAGGATGCACTCGACAGCGGGTGGTCAGATGTGGTACAACGTCGAGACGGTTCGTACTCTGGTGCAGATGACGGGCCGGGGGGTGAGGAGTTCCACCGATCACGCAACGAGCTACATTCTCGATCGGTCATTCCTGAACGTCCTGCGTCGGAACGAACACCTGTTCCCGCAGTGGTGGACCCAAGCGTTAGTCACGAATTTCAACCCAAACACACTCCGAGGAGGAGAGAGATAATGGCAAAGAGCAAGGCAGAGGAACTGGCAGAACGGTTCGGCACCAGTGGTGGGTTCGCCGAGGAGATGACGTTCGAGATTCGGGACGCCCACTTCATCTACGACGTGAAGTACCAGGATGGGACCATCCCACTGCTGGAGATTGTGGGGCTCATGGATGGGGAGAAGGAACTGAGCCAGCGGTACCCGGTCGGCAAGGGCTTCACGGTCGTGGATGATGGGGGCAAGATCGCACGGGAGGATGGCGAGAAGAAGCAGCCCAACAAGTCCACGGCATATGGCCGGTTCTTGGAGGGGTTCTTGGAGTGCGACGGGGTGTGGGACTACCTCGCCACGCTGCCCGAGGATGTCGATGTCATGTGCGCCAGCATGTGGGAGGGTCTGACCCTGCATCTGGTGAATCAGGAGCAGACGTTCAACATCCCCGGCCAGGACCCCGTGAAGTCCAACCGCATGGTGCCCGATGCGATCGTGGCGACACCCAAGGGTGCGACGGCGGCAAAGGGCAAGGCAGAGGTGAAGGGGCAGGCGGCACTTCCCGATGTCAACGTCATCGGCCAGGAGCAGCGGGAAGCCCTCACCAAGCTCGCTGCCATCTCCCCCACCTTCGAGGAGTTCATCGGTGCCGCCTACAAGGAAGGCATCGTGGAGGGTGAGCACGAGGATTTCATCAGCGACGACGGCGATAAGGGGTTCTACGCCTTGATGCTGGCCGAGGGGTGAACGTGGAAACACCAGAGGAGAAGGAAGCTGAAGGTCGAAGGATTGCTCGATCCCTGACCAACGTCAAGCCAACCGATAAGGGGATAGATCGCATCGAGGAGGTGCGTGATGTGTGCAAGTCGCTTGCGTTCATCATCATCGAAGAGTGTCCCCGGTCCAGGGAGCGGAGCCTGGCACTGACCCACTTGGAGGAAACGGCCATGTGGGCAGTGAAGTCGATCGTGTTGGAGGGAGAGGGGTGAAGTGAACAGGAAACCGAATTCGGTTTCCTACCCGATGGTCCCGGTGGACATTCCACCAAAGAAATCCCCCAAGCCACGGAGTCCCCGCATTTCGGAGTTGCAGAGACAAGTTCTCAAAGCTGCCGAGGTGCGGGGACAGTGGTTTCTGGTCGCAAGTTACACGACAAGGAACGGGGCCTACAACGGTAGGAAGATAATCAGAGGGAAAGAGTGGGACTGGCCGGTGGTTGTCCATGCGGTCAGTACCGACCAGAACAGCAGTGAGTTGTACGTCAAGGTGTTAGAAGTCAACCCAACCAGAAAGAATGCAACATGACCGAGAAATGCTACCCAGCCACCATCGAAGTCGATGGACAGACCTACGTCAAGCAAGCCGACGCCACGCCAACCGAGCGACGAATCGTGATCGGCCAGTCACGACATATCTTCGTGGGGGACTATGCGGAGGAAGGGGAGCTGGTTGTGCTGACCAATGCCTCGATGATTCGATACTGGGGTACGACGAAAGGGTTGGGGCAGCTTGCCGACACCGGCCCGACTTCCAAGACAATCCTTGACCCGTGTGGCACCGTCCGAATTCACCGCCTTGCCGTCGTGGCAATGCTCGATGTGAGGAACGACAAGCTGTGATGCTCGTGGACATGAAGTCTATCACCGAGATTGGCAATGGCGATGGCTGTGGCTATGGCTACAGCAATGGCGATGGCTATAGTTATGGCGATGGCTATGGCGATGGCAATGGCTATAGCTATGGCTATGGCAATGGCGATGGCAATGGCTATGGCGATGGCAATGGCTATAGCTATGGCCATGGCGATGGCTATGGCGATGGCGGTGCGTCATGACGGGTGACGATCGACCCAGCGTGTACTGGGATGAGTCAACCGGGATGTGGGTGTACCGAGCCAGTGCCGTGGGGAGGTGTGAACGGGCACTGAGGTATGCGAGGAAGCAAACCCCAGCGAGAGGGGTGTTTGCGGGGATGCAGAAGGCAATGGATGAGAGTGCGGGAATGGAGGATGAGATCATCCAACGCTTCACCGACGAGTTTCAGGTGGACGTATCCCATCGCCAGCATGTGGTGATAATCCCGGTCAATGACGACGCTCACATTCGGGGGAGCATCGACGGACTCGGCACCACCGAAATCGTCAACTTCGTGGCCCCCACTGGACTGGTGGAAGTGAAGGCATTCGGCGACGAATACTGGGAGATGTTCAAGGCCCAGGGAATCGCTGCATGGCCGGGGTACGTGAGCCAATTCCACCTGTACTGCCTAGGGCTCATCAAACAGGGCATCGCTATTGACGGTGGGTGGTTTGTCGTGGGACACAAGGTCAAAGGGAAGGTGGTGGAGATTCGGTACGAGTGGGTGCCGTTCAAGCACGCTGCCGTTGCCAAAGCCATTGCGGTAGTTAACCGAGTGGAGGCATGGGCCAAGGGTGCTGACTTCCCCGATGGCGTCGAGGAGGCGGCATGTGACGGCGGGATCGTATGCGGGTACTGGTACCTCCACGACGACGCCAACAAACCCGAGGGGGTAGTGGAACTGCCACGGTTGCGGGGGTTGCTGCTGGAGAGGGATCGGTGTCTCAACTTCATCAAGACAAGCGCCGAGCGTGCCGACGAATTGAAGGTGGAGATTGACGAACTGTCACGGGAGAAACTTCGCCAGGAAATGGGAGCCGACGCTGATGACGTAAAGACCATCAGAGTCGGAGCCGGGAATGACTGGTGGAAGGTGACACAGGTGGAGGGTTCTAATACCACCAAGTGGAACAAAGATAAGTTGGAGAAGTTCCTCGGCAAAAACGTGGATAAGTACCGCACAACCAGCAAGGGGAAGGGCAGTGTCAGAATCACCAAGGCCAAAGATGAGGCCCCCACGAAAGGGACGAAGGATGACGCCAGCACCGAAGGATGACAAGTACGTCGTGTTCAAGATGGACGGGACACTGGTGGAGGATGCGGTGGTGATACGGCGGCAGGACTTGTTCGCCCCACCGGCACTCGACTCCTATGCCAACTCCATCTCCATCGCCGCCATGATGCTGGAGCCAGGTGAGCAGAGGTTGAAGATGCAGGACGTAGCCGACTACTTCCATGCCCAGGCAGTGGCGTCATGGGAAACCGAACGAAAGTTGCCAGACTGATGGGATTGCTGAGTCCGTACAAGTCAAGGGAGAGGTTGTTGGTGTACGGGAATGCCGGGTGTGGCAAGACCAAGGCCGCACTCGACATCGCCAAGGCCATCGACACCAAGATGTGGGTGGCAGATAACGACCGGGCATGGGAAAGGATGCTGGAAGGAAAGGACTTCGCCGAGAGGGTCGACTTCAGGGACGTGAGGGGGGAGGCGTACCGGGACGACGTGCACCCCTGGCTGAGCATGATGGAATACGTGACAGCGGCGAGTAGGGGGATGGATAGGGATGACTGGTTGGTGGTGGATATGGCAACCATCGCATGGTCATGGTGCCAGGGGTACTTCACCCAGGAAGTGTTTGGGCGAGAGATTGACGAATACTTCGTGGATGCACGGCGACGGCAGGTAGAGGCAGGGCAGCGAGGGGGGAATCCCTTTGACGGCATGATGGACTGGCCTGCGATCGGCAGGATGTGGGACAAGTTCTTCGACGCTGTGCTGAATGCTCGGGGGCATGTGTACTTGATTGCCGAGTTGGCACCAATCATGGATGCGGGGCAGGTACAGGACAAGGTGGAAGTGAAGAACCTGTACCAGAGGTTGGGGGGGAAACCCAAGGGCCAGAAGCAGATGGATCATGTGGCACAGACGGTGCTGTGGATGGGCCAGACGGTGAAGGGTGATTGGGTCATGACCACCGCCAAGGACCGGGAACGGGAGAGGATGGAAAGGCTGGCATGGGACGACTTTGGGGAGGCATACCTGAAGGGGATCGCAGGGTGGAAGCCCAGGGCGGCAGTGGAAGCCAAGAGGGGGAAGGGTGCTGGTCAGTAGTACCGAACCCAAGGGCTTTCATGCACTCGGGAAGTTGTCCACAATCCCCGAAGTGTGGGGGGTGGATTTCCTGTGGTGGGTGCCCAGGATCAAATCCTATGCCGGGGTGCAGAGAAAGGAGGTGAAGGACTTCATCGCCAGCGTGCGAGACGGGCGGTTGGCGCGGGAGCTGGAGCAGATGTCCCCTCTGCGCGCCAAGCTGCTCGTGCTGGAAGGGGCCTACGGGATCATCAACGGGATGGTCATACCTGTGGGAGCGAAGCACCCCCAACAGCAG
>OFRO01000623.1_pt1 | contig 11912 bp, 10 predicted proteins | sample 1543091 | NCBI WGS metagenome assembly OFRO01 (sample SAMN07774217, study PRJEB24372) | wastewater metagenome | isolation source: Exp Tend NO 10WW | collected 2016-02
TGACTGGGTGGGCGCGGCGCGACTGCGGACCCTGCCCCTGGCGGTCACGCCGATCCTGATCGGCACCGGCATAGCCGGGCTGCCAGAGGTCGAATTCAGAGATTCTTTGAGCGGGCATTTTGACTCCCTATTTAAATGACGTAGTACCCGCCGATTTCACCGCCGTCGAAGGCATCTGTTCCGTTTGCCGTTGTGATTCTGATCGTTGTCAACTCGGCCGAAAGCGACTTACTGCCGGCGCTGGAGTTCACCAGCGTGCTCGCAAGGGTTCCACTCCCTACCCAGGAAAACGCCGCCGCGTTTTCGATGGAGAGCGCAACCGCTCCGTTATAGTTTTCAGCTGCAACAGATGCGTTGTTCAAAATAAACCCAGCGGTTGACGTTGCTGCGGAGCCGTAATCCTGTGTAGCGCTTACATATCCTGACGTTTCAACGCCACCGGAATCACCAAGTTGCATCAGTAACGCAGATGTTCCGTTTGTAGAAACTCCTTTGAATGCAATCACCACCTGTTTTGCCCCTGCGGTCACGGTGAAGTCGATGGATGTTCCTGATGTAGATGCCTGCGGCGTAAATGGGATGATGGACGACCCCCATTCAGGCGCCGTTTCCCCGGCGTTCATGCGAAGCACTTTCCCAGCAGCGCCTTTCGCCAGCACAACCGGATCGTCATCCCCGGTCATGGTCAGCAGGCCGCCTTGCGTCAGCGTGAGTGCAGCCAGCGCCGCCAATGTGGCGTCGTATGCCTGATACTCCGCACCAAGGACCGGCGTCGGGTTCAGCATCTGGAACTTATCGAGGCTCGCGTCATAGACAAACAACCCGACAAAATCAGCGCCTGGGATACTGTTGGCGACCAGCTCCGCGCCGCTGTTCTTGACGATGGTCTTCGCCGTAAATCCATCAATGGCTAGTGTTGGCGTTGTCACTGTGTTCGATCCAGCAAGCGGGATTGCAAGAACAATTCCTGCTGATGCGGCGAGACTGGCAAACGCTGGTGAAAATGTAGCCGTTATAGCATCCGCCGTTCCACCGACAGTTGCTGCTGCACGATGGCCTATGCCTGCCACCGCTGCCACCGCATTTGTTTCCGCCGTCTCCGCATTGTTCTCACTGACCAGAGCCGCCGCCGCACTCACGGCTGCCGCCGCCGCGCTTGTTGCCGCAGCCCCCTCGGCTAGCCCCATGATACCGGTATCGTGGTCGGCCACGGTCAGGCCGGACACGGTAGCGATAACCGGAACTTCGACATAGACCGGAACCGAGAACTTTCCGTCGCTGTCCAGTGTGCGCGGGTTGGCCAGGGTAGTAGATCCGGTAGATGCGGCGTAGAGCGTGGCCAGCGTGGTCGTCTTCGCTCCCCCGGACACGGTGTAGAAGCTGACCGTGCCGCCGACGTAGATCGGGTTCGCCAGGGCGAAGTCGTTGATGTTGTACCGTGTCGCCATGTCAGGCTCCGAATGCGCGGGTGCGCCGTGGTTGCGATACCTTCTCGCGGTTGGAGAACGTCATGAGTTTGGCCATCGATGTTCCGGCTTCCGCCCGAATGCGATCGGTCTCACTGACCGGCAGCCTGCGTACTGGGCCGGATCCAATGTCGGCCGCGTTCTGTAGCACCATCCACTTCTGCCACTCGGCAGAAAACCCGTGGGCAATGTTGCCGGTCGCCGTCAATCCGGTGCCGCCAAGGTTCGCAGCATAGGTCTGGCACAGCAGGCGGATCGAGTAGCCAGTCACATCAGGCACCGGATAGACGAAGACGTTCTGGTCCTCGTTGAGCCGGTCGATGTAGATGCGGTCGGTCACACCGGCCTTGTCCTTGTCCTCGATGTCCTCGAAGTCACGGCGGCGAATGATGTCTATCGGCGTGTCGTTCCCGCTCGAATCGCGAATCCATGCCTCGATGGGGAACAGTACGCCGTCGGTCGGGTTGGCCGTTCCCAGCGCCGTCGAGAGGTCGTAACTTGCCGTATTGGCAGAGAGCGCAATGGAAAGCGTCGTCGGAATCAGCCACTGGCATTGCTCGGTACCGACCAATTCAGCCACGGCCAGGTCGAGCCAGTACAGCGCTTCGGATAGTTCTTCCGGGTCGGCGGCGGTGTCATTGACGGAGAACGCGCCGATCTTCCGAAGGGCGCGCTCGCAGATGCCTGACGCTTTCCAGAGCTTGGACATTTAGGCCGCCAGCAGCTTGTCAGCCAGCTCGAAGTTCTCGGCGAGCCCTTCGCTGCCGCGCGACACGCCGACCGGCGGCTTGGCCTTGGCAATCAGGAATGCGATCATGTCTTCCTTCGGCGTCCGGGTTTCCTTGATGTGCTCGGCGCCGACGAGGATCTTGCAGCGCTTGAACAGGGCTTCCTTGCTGAGTTCGTCGTATTGGGCGATGACTTCGTTCTCGCCCAGCCTGAAGCCGCCGATACCGCCTTCGCGCTGGACGACTGGCTTTACCTGGGCGCCATCGGCGTCGGCCACGAGAAAGGCCGGGTCTTTCAGGAAAAACATGGCGTGTTCGGGGTCCATCTTCATGCCGACTTCGGCATCGAGGATGTAGGTCTTGGTCATCAGGACTTCGCCGCTGGCGTCGACCTTGATGGGAATTTCGTGCTTGCGCGGGCCTTTGGTCGCGTTCAGGTCGATCACGGACCACATGGACTTGTCGGTCTTGCTGGGTTCGGTAGTGGCTTGCATTGAATGTTCCTCCATTTGCTACAAGGGAAAACCAGCCGGAGTCGCCCCCGGCTGGAGTGGGTTACCCGTTGGCGATTACGCGCCGCCGAGAATGTACGGAAGCAGGACGAATCCCTCGGCCGTATCCGTGCCGGCGGTGAGGGTGTAGGTGATGCTGGTTGCCGCGGCACCGGTGACGATGTGCGCCTCGGGTGCGTCGTCGCCGGAATTGGCCGAGTCAAGCACGGAGAGCAAAGCGCCCATGGTGTCGCCGGATGCAAGCAGCGTCGCCTTCACCAGCACGGCGGTATCCAGCGCCACCGCATTGATAAAGCCATCGGCGTCACCGCCCGATTCCGACGACAACAGGCCGACGTCGATGGTTTCCGTGGCATCAATGGTCGTGACGCGGACCATCGGGCTTGGGAGAACCGCCGAAGCAGCCGGAAAGTCGAAGCCGGTATCGGTTTCGGTTGCGGCGCTGGTATCGCCGATCGCGAACGGGATGACCGCGACCTGGTTGCGGCGATTGGTGTCGACCATCAGGTCGGGAGTTTCCCCGGCCACGAAGTCGGTCTGGACGATGAACTGTCCGCCCGGCGCCATGATGTAGAGGTCGACGTCAGCCACGGTATCCACGACGTAGAACTCGCACGCACCCCGGGTGAGGGCGCGCGGGTTCGTCAGGGCGGTCCCGTCCTTGTCGGTGATGGCCTGCTTTGCGGCATCGCCAGGGGCGGCCACATAAACAACCCCACCGGAAGACTGGATAGCCTTGTGGTTTTGGTCGTAGAGTTGAAAGGTGTAACGAAGGCGATTGGTTGCCATGATGATCTCCTTGGGTTAGGCAGCCGCGGCCGTCTTGACGGACAGGATCCCGAAGTCTTCTCGGGTGTTGGAGTCGTACTTCGACTTGTACTGCGGCTTGAGCAAGCCCATCTTGCGACCGTAGCCAATGCTCTGGCGGTTGCCAAAGTCATTGCTGCCCGGGTTTTCACGCCAGCCGGCACCGGTATCGCCTGTGATTTCGGCGAAGCCAAGAGCTTGGGCACCCAGCAGCATCGCTTGGGCACCGTGGATGGTCGAACCCGAACCCCAGCGCGAACCGGAACTCAGGCCCAGGGTGTTGAACACCTTCTGGTGATCGTGAATCACGACATCGCCGACGACCTTCTTGGCGTTGGTGAACAGCGGGTTGTCCAGGCCGCGCGGCATGGCTTGCGCCTGCAGGGTCTTGTAATCCGGCGACTGCTCCAGATCGCGACACTGCTCGGTCGACATCACCATGATGTAGAACGACCGGCCACCCATGCGGATCGGGCGGATGCGCTTGCGCTTCGCCATGGCCTTGGCCTTGATGATCAAGTCCCAGGACATCGTATCGGCCGCCGTCAGAGTCGCCTCGGACGTGGCAGAACCGGCGTAGATCACGCGATTGGTCGAAGCCGCCGCAACGTCAGCCGCAAACGTCAGGCTCGGCAGTTGCGACGTGCCGCGAGTCGTGCCGTCGGTGTTCAGGGTGTAAGCCCGTCCCGCCGCCGTCAAGAACCCGAGCTCGTCGGTCACGTCCGAAAGCGCGAACGCCAACTTGTCCTTCGACTGCGTGCGGAAGTTGAGCACGGTCGATTGCTCGCTCATCTCGCCTGCCGACTTTGTGGCAAAACGGATCTGGTCGACACGAATCGCCTGGTAGTCGGTGTCGATGGCGGACTCGTTGCCGTCGAGCAGGTTGTCACCCACCACGGCAGCATCGGCGCTGATGTCCATCGCCATCGGCATGACGCATTCCAGACCGCGCTTGGTCTTGGAAAGCTCGGTCACGCGCTGAATGGGCTTGTTCTGGTCAGCGGTGCTGGCCGAAACGAACCCGTTGGAAAACCAGAACGAATCGTCCCGGCCCTGCATGGTCACGGTAAGCGACCACTCCTTCACCCGAAGCGCGGAGGCCGCGCCGAAATCGGTAGTTGCCATTTCAAATACTCCTTGGTGTGACCCTCGTCATCGTCTGAGTCCGAGAGTCGTTCGAGCACTGACCGGCAGCGTCTTCAACAGCGCCCACTGCTGTTCCTCCGTCATCCCTTCCATGCGAGCAAGGGCGTCGGATTCGTTGGTGAGCGTGTCTGACGCTGGCGATCCCATTTTTGTTACGTCAGGCGGCATGCCCGCGGCAAAGGCCATCTTGCGTTCGCGTGCCTGAGCTTCTTCGCTCAGTGCCGGCTGTGGTGTGGAAGCGGTTGAAGGTCCGCCGTACATCTGGGTGGCGAGTTGCGCAATGCGTGTGCGAAGTTCCAGCGTGCCCATGGCGCCCGGCTGAATTGGCTTCCCGCTGATCTCGGCCTGCCGCTTTGCCAGGGTGGCGAGCGGTGCCAGATCTTCGGCGGTCAGAATGTTCAGCACCGGGTAGTCCTTCTCCAACTGCGCGGTCGCAGTCTCCAGGTGCAGGTCCGTTGCCGGCGCTGCCTGGGTCTGCTGTAGCGAAGTCGAGCGGATTTCCCATTCGCGATCCGCCAAAGCCTGGCGTTGCGCCTCCATGTCCTTCGCGCTGATTTCACCCTGGTCGAACTTCTCGGCGAGGGCGATCATTTCGTTACGGACTTCCTGCAGCGGGGTAACAACGACTTCCGGCTCCGCGGGTTGTTCGCGGGTCGGCTGCATCATCGCTGTCATGGCTTGCACTTGCCCCTGAAGAATCAGGGCTTGGGCTTCCGCTGCCTGGCGCTTGCGGCGTTCGGCAATGATTGCGGCGGTGGCGTTCCCCTTGTGGTCCTCGGGCTTCGGCTCGGCCTGAACGGTCGCTGGCGCCGTGACTGCTGGCGCGGCTACTTGCTCGGTGGGCTTGGCTTCTCCCGTTGGCTTTCCCTCTTCGACAGCAATTTCAGCCCGGACGGCGGCCAGCTCTGCGGCGACGGGATCAACAAAGGTCGGCTGGACTACTTCTGCAACTGGTGCAAATTCTGCGACTGTTCCTTCTTGCGGTTCCATGATTCATCCTTTTCTGGCGGATTGCCGAATCGCCCGGTCCCCGGCGGCAGGTACTGCGAAAACTTGATGCGCCCGTAATGGCGGCGGCCCAATGAAAAAACCCGCGACCAGTTGTCCGGTGCGGGTTTCGATTTGCCGATTACAGCCGGCTACTGTTTCACCCGATTGCCCCCGGTGGCGGGGTTGCCGGTGCCCCGGCGAAACTCAGTGACGCTGGCGCGGCTTCTCGCCTTGCGCCAAATTGATCTGTTCCGATTGCGACCAGCCCATCTTGCGCTGCATCTCGTGATAGACGGACAGGGCTTGTTCAGCCTGCTCGGCCCAATCTTCCATGTCCCATTCCCTGATCTGCTCCCACGGGACATCGCAGGTATTGTTGATCTTGATGTCGCCGTCCGCATCCTTCCAGATCAGCACGAATTGCCGCTTGCCGATCCATCCGGCCAGCCAGGCGCCGCCGTGGCAGCAGTGCTGATTCAGGTAGCGGACGACTTTGCGGGCGTACTCGGTCTGGTCGTTGCAGGGAACATCGGTCAGCGTGCCGTCGCTCGATGCGTAGCGGTACTCGCCGGTGCGCGTGATCGCACATACCCACCAGTCGAATCCTTCGCAGATTGACCACATCCATCCGACGACACGCGCGCCGAGCCACTTGGTCGGCAGGTTGTGGCCGGTGGCCAGGTGATCGGTGATGATGGCGGTCATGCGGCCTTCTCCTGTGGTTGCATCCTGTCGGCCTCGATGTTGGCCTGCGCCTGGTCGGCCTCGGCACCGGCCTGTTCCACGTTTATGCCGTGGATCGTGAGCTGCGTCGCGCTGTCGATCTTGGCGACCTCTTTCCGAGACTCGGCGGCAATGGTAGCGACTTCGATGGCCGGATCCGGCGCCGACTGCGCGGATTGTGTGTTCTCGCGCTTGATGGCTTCCTTGTGCGGGATCGAACTGGCGTCGATAACGGCGTTTTTGACGGTCGGCGTGAGTGTGAGCACGCCCTTTTCGATCAGGTCAAGCATGTCCTCCAGACCGGCCGAGATGAACGAAGCCGAGAGCGGTGATTCATCGACCACGATCGAATACCGGCCGTTCGTCACGTCATTCACGATGTCGCCGGCCGCCGTCCTGGCGTTGATGGTGATCAGCGAATCCTTGCCGTCATCCCCGAACGCGCGATAAATGCGCTTCTCGGTGTAGTGGTTCTGAATCAGTTCCACCTTCTTGCGTGTCGTCAGTTCCTTGGTGCGCGTCATGTTGTCCATGAACGGCTGAATCGCAATCACGGCTTGTCGCTGGCGGGCTTCCAGGGCCCGGCCGGACTGCACGCGGTCCAACTGCCCCAGCGCGGATTCGTTGATGCCGGAGATTTCCCGCAGGTCGTCGGTGGCCCTGGTCTCCAGTCGTTCCATGGCCATCGGCGGGGCGGCGGCTTGGATGCGCTCTGGCTTCATCCATGGCTCACCCTGCCATTCGAGGTTGAATCCAGGCGTAGCTCCGCTGGATTCAATATTCTGCTTGCCTTGCTCGGTCAAACTCTTGGCGTGATAGCTCCAGCCGCTATTCGCTGTTCGCGTCACAGCATCAATCTGGCTCGACCGGCGCTTGTTGATCTCCATCTGCGGATCGATCAGGTCTTCGACCATCCCGGAAGTTTTGCCGCGCCGGAAGTATGGGAAGAATGCACTGAGGGTGTATGACTCATACGGGCTCCAGTCGTCCCATACAACCAAGTCCCCGACCATCGTGGTCCATCGCACCCGCTTCATTGGCCTGACTACGGCGCGGATCGGGTTCGCTTGGCGCATGGCGCGGTACTTCATGGCTGTCCATTCGAGCACGCGGCCGATACTGCTTTCGTCCCACGAATCAGGGATTGGCTCGCGAGCGCCAGTGTCCAGATCGATGAAACAGCGCTGCATGACACGGATCTGGTGCTGGCAATCCACCAGCCTGACGGTCTTGCGCGCCGGGTCGTAGGCGTTGGCGAGGAACGAATCGATCGCCATGTACGGATTCAGCGCCTCACGCGATCCAGCGAAGGTGCGCCACGGCGTGATGTCCTCGGCCAAGTCCATCAGGGCCGACGGTATGCCTCCCATGTAGGCGCTCGACCGAATCATCGGCGCGATCATCGCCGCCGCCGACTTGCCATAGGTGAATTGAACTTCGTCAATCGTGACCCATCGGTCCTGCATGATGAATCCGTGCGTGTTCAGGTCGTACTGGTCGGCTTCCGGGTCCAACTTGATCGAGAACGGGTCTTGCGCCGTGACTTGGATCTCGCCCAGGTCGTTGCGGTCGAACACCATCCTGGTATCCACGTAACCGCGTCCGCCCAGCAGGCCGTCGAGGAAGACTTCGGTATCGACGAAGTTCTCCTGATTGATCTCGCTCACGACCTTGCAGATGCGCGTCAGGCATTCGGCGATGTCCTGCGTGCCCGATCCGTCGTACCCGGGCAGCAGCTTCGCGTCTGTCCGGTGATTGCCAAAGTACCCGAGCACCAGTCGCACCAGCGGGCGAATCTTGTTGAACTTGAACGCCGGCCTGTCCTGGTCATTGAGCGCCTTGAGCGCGGCCTCTGACCACTGCTTGCCCTCGAAGAATTCGATGCACTGCTTCGCCAGCGTCGCCCATTCGATCATCCCGGCGGACGCACGGGTATAGCGGTCGGCCATGAGCAGCACAATGTCAGCGCTGTGACAGGCCGGCATCTTCAGATCGTCCGGCGTCATGGTGCGCACTACTGCGTTCATGCGTAACTCCTATCAGCGTCCTGCGCCCATTCCCAGGCGTTGAGGTCGTACGACCAGAACTTGTGCCATTCATAGGGCAGCATGTCATATTCCATCGGGTACGGGTAGCGATTGTCCAGAACGTAAGTGGTATCGTTCAAATCGACCAGTAGCACTAGATGTCCACGGTCGCGCTTCTTGCCTGCTGACGGTTCGACAAAGCACGTTGCTAGGCGCGTTGAGGTCTCAGGGAACCCGTAGGCCTGAACAAGTCGCCACTGCTTTGCCGTGGCATAGCTGTCGCAATCATCTTCCTTGGTGATGTCAATTGGCGTCCAGTCGTCGGTCACTTCCGACTTATACGGAAACAGATTGATCTTGGTATTGACGATCTTGAGGTCGTAGAGCGAGTAGGTCACTTGGGACACCCCGGGAACGCTGGCTGCTCAGCGCAGAGCTTTGCATGACCTGCTGGCGTAGGCGCAATCTCCCCCGAGCCCCGTAGCAGGCCAGGGGGAACGCAGCCGTTAAGCAGCAGGAGCAGCAGCAGGTAGCGCATCGAATTGCTCCTTGGTCAGTTCCGGCCAGCCGCCGAAGTGCAGATTCCGCTTGCTGTAGTCGCCCTTGTGCACAGTAACGTAGGGCGCTTGCAAATCCCACTCAGCCACCATGACAAACTGAGGATTGTCTAGCATCTCAGGCAGTGCTCCCATGTGATGCAGTTGCTCAGGGCCCGCGATGAATTCCTCTCCCTGCTGCACCGTGCTGCTGATAGCCTGCGCCATCCGCTCAGGTTGAGTGCGGCGTTCTTGTTGGATGATGATGTGGTAGTGGGTCATGATGTGATCGCCCTCTGCTCTGACTCAGAAAGTTGTCGAGTGCCAATATAGATAGGGCCGATTTTTCCGGAGAACGTAATAGAGCCAGTTCCAATTCCAATTGATGTAATTCCGAACGATCCATCATAGGAACCAACAGCACCAGCAACCCCGTTTATTGTTACTTGGGCAGTTGCCCCGCCCCATGTGGATACTGCTTTGATGACGGAGTTTGCAACCGGAGTACCGGCCTGTCCTGCGTTCAGGTTTGTTCCGTCATACATATACGCTCCGCTTGTTACTGTGCGGGAAGCTAGCAGCGCCCTATTTGTTCCGTTACCGTCACCTACAACACTCATCGCATTTGTGATTGCAATAGCTGGAGATGAGAATTGCGCGTAGCACCACCCTGCCGCGTCTGAAAGGACTCCAGCTACAGAATATTTAAGGGCATCAGCATTCCGCGCTACTGCGACGGTAGTGGTCGGGATATACGGAGTGGCGAAGGAGCCGAGTTCGACTTGCGCGCCGTAGAAGACAGCGGAGCCTGTTAGCGTTGCTACAGTTGCACCAACAAACGCAGATTGTGTAGGTGATGTTGCTATCGCAGGACAAATCAGGTGCGTCCAAGAGGCAGCGGTTCCAGTGAAAGTGAGTGATGCTCTCCAGTAAGACGAGTTGTGACTGACGCAGTTTGCAGACATGCCTGCTGCTGGTGTTAGCGCATCAAAAGAAACCCATGGAGTACAAACACCGCTGTTAGTGTCTATTGTTGCTCCAGAGAAGGTTGTCCCCGCTAAAGCAAAGATTGCAGGGTATACAGTTGCTCCAGTGGTTTTCTTGACAAACACGGAAAACGTATACGCCGCTGCCGTTAGCGTGATTGCCTGTGCGCGCCCCTCAATAGCGACTGCACTATCGTCAGTGAATGTCCATGCAGAAGTGGCCCCATCTGGCCCCACTACGTTTTGAGTACAAGTTAAAACCCCACCGTTTTCTGTCCAAGTCGTATTAAACGCATTACTCTGCAAGCATAGATTCGTCCTCGCCTCCCAAGGCACATAGCCTACGAGGGGGTAGTTCGTCGGATGGATGACAGCATTGCCTTGCAGCGTCCAAGTCTCTCCGGTGCTGCCTGTGAGAGTCGTGCCACCAGCATAACGGGATGCGTCGAAATCTACGGCGAGGGTGCCTGTTCCACCAATGGCTGGTGCCAATCCTTCGTACAGATCGACGGAATAGATTTTTCCATCCCACTGCCCACCAGCGCCTGTCGCATATGACCCGACCTCCATTGGATTTGTAGCATTAACCAGCGCGCCCACAAGCGTAGCAACGTCAGCACCAAGTTGCGCCCACGTTACGCCGTCCGTTGAAGTGTAGAACTTCACAACACCAGTCGCCGCAACACGGTAGAACGCGATATATAAATCTTGCCCGTTAGTCGCAGACACAGCAGCCGTTGAAGTGATGACAATGTTGGTCGTTCCGTTGGTAGAGCCGATAAATCCAAGTTGTCCTGTGGCAGAAACAAGGTAAAAAAGATACGAGTTTTGCCCACCACTATCCCATTGTGAACATATCGTCGGACTTCCAACTGGCGTGTAGTCCGTAGCTGCCACTTTTGCAACAGCGCACAGGTTCGTTGCCGCAAGAGCCACACTATCCGGCGTCGAGACATACGTTCCCGCAACACCATTCAGCGTGACAGCATCATAGGTTGTGGTCGTGGTGATAGGATTCCCGCTGCGATCCGTGTCGTAGCACTTGACGCCATCTACCATGCTGCCGTGGTAGATGGCGGGTTTGACGCTGAAATTATCTATTGTTCCTGCAAAAGGGGCATCGCAAACAAAACCTAACAAATCAGTGGCGGTAGTCACCGCTGTATAGGTCGCCGTATATGTCCCTGATGCAGATTTAAAATCAATCGGAATCAGATAGCCCCCGCCTACGCGCAGAGAAACTGCCCCTGCCGATATAACCGTGTCCCAAGAAAACACATAAGTGGCCCCTGCCACAAAGTTAAACCCTTGATACAAGGTGGCGGACACCCCCGCCGCGTGGGTAGCAACCCCGCCGCCTATCGCCCACCCGGATTCTTTGATCCAAGTCGTGTCCGTATCAAACGTCCCATTCGTAACCAGCTCCGGACCAGCCCAATCCGTAGGCGCACCAACGCTGACATACGGCCGGATTGTGGTCTGGTCGGTTTCTCCGGTGATGTCGGCAAGATTCGGGTGCCACACTAACACGTCAACATCTACAGTTGCGTTGCCAGCAGTTCCATAGCTACCAATATCAAAATTGGTATTTCCTCCAATAAGGGGCGCAGCAACTTGACTCCACGAAGTCGTCGCTGTAACCTTTTGTCCCGTCGACGGAGCGCCAAAGTAGATTTCTTGAGAGGCTGCCGTGTTTGACTTTACATAAATAGAACGCTGGTTTCCCACGGCGGCTACCTGTCGAACTACGGAATAATCCCCCGCTCCGCCTCCGCCAGCGTTGGCTTGGATACGAAACGCCGTACTACCCCCATCCGGGTCGGTAAACCCCGCCGTAACAACAGGAGCGCTACCTGCGCCACCATTGATCTTTGTCCACGTAGCTGCAGTAGTTAGCGACTCCGTGAGCAGCAACAAATTCCTCTCCCGCCTAGCCCCCTTGAACACAATCTCCCCTGCCAGCGCAGTGAAGTCGAGATAGCCTGCCTCGT
>OFRO01000624.1_pt1 | contig 11909 bp, 10 predicted proteins | sample 1543091 | NCBI WGS metagenome assembly OFRO01 (sample SAMN07774217, study PRJEB24372) | wastewater metagenome | isolation source: Exp Tend NO 10WW | collected 2016-02
TTGCAACATATTTTGCCCTTCACCCCTGTTGTACGCTATAGCCATAAGCGTTGAAACATGGCAAAATATATTGACATATAAGCATATTTGTGATAGAATGTAATGGTCACTGGGCGTGAGGTGGAAGCCACGACCTAGCGGAGGATCGTTGACAATCAGGCTATACCTTATAGGTACGAATTGCCTGTGTATGCGGCCACGAGAATAGGACGTCACCAAGCCATCATTCTTTTCCTATTTTTGTGGCTGCATATGCAGCATGAAGTACACTTGAGAATACAATCAAATCTGGTTGTTCTCCTTTAGCGCCATTGCTCATCAGCAAGGGGTACGCACGTCATACGTGTGTGTCACCGGCCGATGAGCAATGCGCAAGCTCGTCGACCGGCATCTCTGCCCCACCACCACAAGTTAGGGCGCCTGCCCCTCGACCAGTCCAGGAGGACATCATGAACAACGCAACCCGTCAGCACTACTTCCAGGCCCTCCTCGCCGCGCTCAACGCCGGTGACGAGCGCTACTGGGCCACGAAGGCCGAAGCCTTCGTGGTCGAGCTCGCCAAGGGCGACAAGTCTCTCGCGGACTTCGTCGCGACCGTCAGGGCCGCGACTCCGCCCGGCTCGGACACCTACTACGGGGCGTTCGTTGTTCTCGTCCATGAGGTCGCCAACACCGGCGATCTCGGGCGTGGCATCGCCGTCGGCCGCCAGGCCGCCGGTATCAACAAGTCCACCGTGAACCCCTACGACCCGCAGCCCAAGGGCGGCGGCGTCGTCGGGGCGTTCAGGAAGGGCTACAACGGTGCCAGGGACAAGGCGCGCTTGCGCGCCGTCCGTCCCACGGCTTCGGCTCCCACCCCCACTTCCGGCACCCGCCGGAAGCACTGACCCCCTACAACCCGAAGGAGAAAACCGTGGACTTTTTCGCCACGTTCGTTCCCAAGGAGTCACTGTTCGGGGTCTTCCCCGGCGGGTGGCTCGCTGTCATCATCGCGCTGGTGGTCTGTGCCGCCATCGCGATGTTCGCCGCTGGCCGCACCGGTTCGACCGGGTGGCCTCTCAGTGCGACGCTCATGGCCGTTGTGTTCTACAACGGCTTCCAGTGGGAGATCCCGCAGGTCTGGTGCACCCTCTTCTGGGTGCTCTGGGCGGCGGCACTCCTCGGCTGGTGGGCGAACGCAACGGGCGGCACGACCAACTTCGTCTGGCAGCTCACCTGTGTGACTGCCATCATCGCCCTCGCAGCCTCCATCGGCCTCGCATCGCAGCGTCGGTTCGACATCATGACCGGCTCCGAGGGCAAGGTGATCGCCGCCGAGCTCACCAAGCAGGCCGACCAGGCCAAGCAGGTGATCGAGGCGCAGACCGCCAAGGACAAGGAGCAGGACGCTCGCTTGACCGACCTCGAGAAGCGTGTCAAGGCGCTCGAGGAGAAGGACAAGCAGGTCGAGGCAAGGCTCAAGGGCATCGAGTACATCATGGGGGGGCTGAGCTACACCAGCTTCAGTACCAACATGACCGCCGAGGCCCGCAACCGTGCGCTCCTGTCGGCTGGCGAGCAACTCGCCGCTGCCGGCTGGAAGCCGGGTCAGATCAGCCTCATCATCGACTGGAGCCAGTTCGTCTGCGAGACGGGTACCCACCCGTACGCGAAGTGTCAGGTGCACAGCCTGGCCGACCTCGTGAAGTACCTCAACGCCGGTACGCCCGCCAGCCAGGCAGTGCGTGACCGACTGAAGGCCAAGCTCGCGGTCGAACCCGGCCTGTACGAGAAGGTCCTGGCAGGGAAGAACGTCATGCTCATCCAGTTCAAGGAGGAAAGCTGCCTCACCGGCAACACCTTCTTCCTCGACGGGGTGGTCAAGGAGAATCCCAGCCAGACCTGCCACTCGGCCGGCGATATCATCGCACTGCCGGTTGGCTTCACGGGAAATATCTACTGGGATGCTGCCGTCAGGCTCGCCTGCGGTAACGAGGGCCTCACTGAGATCCCCACGCCCAAGAAGGTCAACCGGCACATCACGATCACCGTGGTGCACACCTGTGCCGAGCGTGGCCAGACCGGCACCTACCCGAACTGTACCGAGGTTAAGCACCGCGGTCAGGACGGCGGTGCCTCGGGTGGGAACGGCAACCCCGGCACGGACGAGTCCGTCGCGCCGACGGACGCCGGTCAGCCCCCGGCGGTCTACGTGCCACCGGTGGTGCCGGCTCCGCCCGTCGTGGTCACGCCGCCGGCCCCCGCGCCGGAGCAGCAGGCCCCCGCGCCGGAGACCCCGGCCCAGGGCGTCAGCTGCCCGCCGGGCCTGAAGGATAATGGTCACGGCGTCTGCACGACGTGACCACCCGGTGCAGGGGAGACGGCTACGCCGCGCTCCCCTGCACCACCCCAACGTATACTCAAGGTACTTCTACGATCCAGCGGAGCTCATCGCTCGTAGGAGGAACATGGTTCCACCCCCAGTGATGACTCCGCTGGTCATCACACTTTATTTCATATCATAAGGTATAGTCTGGTTGCCCCTACTATCGTCCGGTATATGTGCGTTATTTAACAATACAGATTGCAACATGTACCGTTTCAATTTTTTACTATTCACTCTTGTTTAACTGACAGTTAACTAAACCAATCTGTAGCTATTGATGCTACACCAATCCATATAAGGAGAATGTATGAACAAAGTTATTTCGTTTGTACGTCGAGCTCCTACGCGTGTTGTCGCTCTGGCGACACTAGTCGTGGCAAGCCTCATTGTGCCTGCCTCGCTCCATGCGTGGGGTCCGTCTCGTGCAACATTTACGATGCAAAATCCTGCGACCTATGTGACGTTCAACTCTATCACCGACAATCCAAATCTCGGTGATGAGCGTAATTTCACGAGTGTTCGCGAGGTCGGTTCGACTGGTGACTGGCAAGATGCCGTCACTGTCCAACCTGGCAAAGAGTATGAGGTTCGCGTCTATGTACACAACAATGCCGCAAGCAACCTCGGACTTGTCGCCAACGACGTAAAAGCAAAGGTAAACGTGCCAACAACGACTGGTAACTCAGTTCGCGTGATGGCATATGTCAACTCAAGTAACGCTACCCCCACAGAGGTGTATGATCAAGCTGATTTCAACAGCACCCAGACATTTAACCTCGCCTACATTGCGGGCAGCGCCAAATATTACAACAACGTGTTTGGTAAGTACGGTGTCGGTAGCGGCGTCAGCTTGCCTGACAGCCTGGTTACGAGCACCGGTGCAACACTTGGCTACAACAAGCTCGATGGGCACATCCCTGGCTGTATGCAATACGCCGGTGTTGTTGTCTTTCATGTCAAACCACAGTTTGCCGGTACGCAAAACTTCACGATGAGCAAGCTCGTCAGCAAGCATGGTGCCAATAGCTGGGTTGAGAACTATACTGCTCAGCCTGGTGAAACTGTCGACTACCTGCTCCAGTACAAAAACACTGGTAGCTTGCAGCAAGACAACGTCACCTTTCGTGACACACTGCCCGCACACATGACCTATGTTGCCGGTAGCACCATCTATGGTAATTCGCAGCACCCAAGTGGTACCCGCGCAAGTGACAACATCACTACAAGCACCGGTATCAATGTTGGTTCGTATGCCGCTGGTGCCAACGCATGGGCTATCTTTAGCGCCAAGGTTGATGGAGTAAGCGCGCTTGCCTGCGGCGTAAACTCACTGCACAACATTGCTTCTGTCACCCCTCAGGGTGTTGGTGTGAAGTCTGACGCTGCCGATGTGACAGTAACACGCACCTGTGTACAACCAAAACCAATTGAAGTCTGCCGCCTGGCTGATAAGAAAATTGTCACTATCGACGAAAAAGATTTTGACAGTGCGAAGTACTCGAAGAATCTTGATGATTGCCGTACTATCACCGTGTGTGAGCTTGGCAATCAGCAAATCGTGACGATCACTGTTTCACAGTACAACCAGTACAAAGATCGTTATTCGACTGATCTCAACAAGTGTAAGCCCGTGATGATCAAGGTTTGCCGCCTGAGCGACAAAACAATTGTCACTATCGACGAAAAAGATTTTGACAGTGCGAAGTACTCGAAGAATCTTGATGATTGTAAACCACCTGTTATGATCAAGGTCTGTGACCTGACAACAAATCAGGTAGTAACAATCAACGAAAAGGACTTCAACTCTACCAAATATTCAAAGAATCTTGGCGATTGTGCGCCCATAAAGGTGTGTGAACTATCAAGTAGTACGGTGATCACCATTGCTGCGCATCAATTTGATAGCAAGAAGCACTCAAAGAATCTTGATGATTGTGTCAAGATTCAGGTATGCCGCCTCAATGACAAGCAAATCGTCACCATCAAAAAGAGTGAATTTGATAGCAAGAAGTATTCGCAGAATCTCGATAACTGCCGCGAAATCAAGGTATGCCGACTTGCCGACAAGCAAGTTGTGACTATCGTGAAGAGCCAGTTTGACAGCAAGAAGTATTCGATGAATCTTGATGATTGTAAAGAAACTCCAAAACCAGTCATGATCAACGTTTGCCGCCTGAGCGACAAAAAGATCGTATCGATTGATGAAAAGGACTTTACGACCAGCAAGTACTCGAAAACACTTGATGACTGTAAGGAAGTACCTCAGCCTCCGAAAGAGCTTCCACACACCGGTGTCGTCGACGGTATTGCGTCAGTACTCGGCCTTGGCTCTCTTGTAGCCGCAGGTGGATACTACCTAGCAAGCCGACGCGCACTGCGCTAACGTACCTGAGACTGACCGCTCCAGACACTACACAATCTGACGGCCGTTGCCTCAGAGTCTCCTATGACCACCCCTCTCAATTTGATGGGTGGTCTTTGGGTTGGTGACTTGTTTCGACGGGTGGTGCACTGCTCAGTTTTTTGATAGGCAAGCTAAACCCAAAGGTGCTTCCCTTACCGGGCAGAGACTCAAACACCAGTGCCCCCCCATGAGCATCAACCACCTTCTTGGCCAGAAACAGTCCAATACCCGTGCCATCGGGGCGTTGCTTGCGAGCGTTTTCTGCCCGGAAGAACTTAGTAAACAGATGTTTTTGCTCGGATCTTGGTACACCCATGCCACTGTCTTTGACAGTGAGAACTGCTGCTCCAGCCTCAACTTTGAGCCGGATCGCAATCGTCGATCCCTCAGGAGAATAATAGATAGCATTGTCAATAAAGTTCATGATAACTTGCCGCATTTTTCCTTCATCGAGATACAGTATGGGAAAACGTGCGGGTTTGCGGTAGGCAATTACTATCGAATGTGAAGCAGCGATCTTTTTGATGCCGTCCACCTCCTGCTCAACGATCTTTGCGAGATTGCATTCCCTGCGCTCGACCATAAACTTACCTGTTTGTAGTCGCGACACATTGAGAAAATCACCGATGAGATGCACCATCCGCTCACTACTCACAAACGCCTCCATCAGCAGTTTTCGCTGGACCGGTGAAATCTCACCCGCATCCCCCTCTAGCACCATACTGAGGTACCCCTTTATACTTGTCAGGGGCGTGCGCAACTGATGGCTGGCCATACTGACAAACTCATCCTTGGTCGCATCCATCTCTAGAAGCTTTTTGTTTGATGCGCGTAGCTCTTTTGTCGCATCGCTGACTTCAGTCTCAAGTGTACGAGCAAATGAACGAATTTCCTCGAGACGGAAAATGTTTTGAACAGCGATGGACAATTCATCGGCTACAACAGCCAGCATGCGCATATCTTCGCGCAAGTAGCGGCTACTATTGAGCCGTTCTCCTAAGAGCAGACAACCAATATGCTGCGATGGAGTTTCGAGCTGCAATACCTGGCCCCCACTACTACCGAGATGGCCGCGCTTGAGGTCGCTCAGCGCTGGCAAGGTGCGGGGTGACTTACCGATCGCAATAGTATCGATACGCTCACTATCAAACACAACCGCTAAGTACTCAGGATGAAGCGCCGGCTCAAGCGTCTGAAGCACGGCGGTTGCTAACGTGGTCAGGTCAGACTGTTCCACGCACAGCGCACTCACTCGATCGAGTATCGCCTGCGAGTCGTATCGATCTCGATAAAATATCCTGTCTGTCACACGATCAAAAAACCGACGCAATGGACCAAATAACAGAGAGATAAGGATAATCAATGCAACATTGGCAACAAGTTCAAAGCCTGTGAGACGGATGGCGACGCCGACCACAGACGAAACACCCGCCGCAATCAAGTAATACAGCGCCGTAACAGTCAGAATAGCTACGATGTATGCGACACTCCGTATGAGAGCGAGTCGTATACCAAGGAACCCCCTGCGAATAACCGTGTAAGCGAGGGTGACGGTCCAAATTGTCGTCGCAACCCAGGCCCACCTCGATGACTGCCAGGTTGGCAGAAGATTAGCAAGTAGCACGTTACTCACTACACCCGCAATAACACCGAGGAACGAACCGTAAAAGATGATGAGTGCTCTTTTTTTTGCGCGGAGCACACGGACTTCGCGATAATGCGCATACAGGATAGTGAGTCCCGCAACAAGTTGGGCGCAAATCAAGGAGATGACGAGGTAGTAGAGAGGCTGGCGTTGAAAAACAATAGCTGGTTCAGTTGATACAATTTGCGATAAAACAAGCGGTGTCATACTCAGAACAGTGAGGACAACTGATGAGCCAAGTAAAAGCCTTGTGAGGTGAGGATACTGGTGAGCTGCAATCGCACAGGCAAACCGGTATAACGCATACGACAGACAAATGGCTGCGACAAATGCGAGCCGCCCTAATACAAGATTCACTTCCGATGGAAAAGCAGGTTGCGCGACACCAGCCGCCAGTGCCCATATACCTATTGAAAGCAAAAAAACCGAAAGGTAGATATGTGTCGCTGTGAGGGGTCTGCTGACAAACACTACGACAGTCGCCGCAAAGGTCACGATAACACTCACGAGCATTATACCCATCACCACTGCATCCATACCTTCTATACTAAGCGCTTATGCTTCTTAGCGCAATTGTGATAGAGGAATGAGGGAGTGAAATGAGGGAACTCGCTGAGCATAATATTCGATAACGAGTAGCCGAGCAACACGATCGGCGAGGCTGCCGACAAGGGTATCGTGCCGATATTCTTGGTAGGCATTTGTGATGTCCATATAGATCCCTACTTGATCACTATTAAATCCTTTGTACTTGAGGAGCACATCTTCGGGGTGCATACGCTCGATCCCCGAACCGAACAACTGTTTGTATCTCGGCCAGGCATGAGCTTCAAGTCCCGCGACCATCGCCTCGATACCCCGCTCCTCAGCCAAACGATACACCTCTCTTAGCACACCGAGTGTCGCGACTTGAGATACTCCGCGCTCTTTTGCGAGTGAACCAAGCTCACCGAGAGTTCCTGGTGCGTGCGCAAACAAACGCTCCCTCGCTGCCGGGTATAGATCGGCGAGAGGTGTGCGCAAATCAGCCGCTTCAACCCCTGGTTCCCAGAGTAATTTACCGACAGAAACAAGCCGGCCATCCCGCTGAGAGTCATAGGTGCTGATATAGGTGGCAAGCCCTGCGTCATGGACAGCGTCCACCTTTGGTAGACCATCGCTTCCTACCGTCTCAGGATCAATCTTACCTACATCGAGATAGCGGCGCGTGGCTAGACGGCGGTTCTCCGTAATCTCCTCCTCGGTTGTCGCAATCTTTGTCGTATAGCGTCCTCTCCCTACGAGCCGTTCTCTCGTAACTTCGAGAGCAAGTTCAGCGGCAGCAGGCACACGGAGCGAATTGTGATGTCGAGTCGGGACGGTCAAGATGCTTGTGGTCTTTCTATTTATCGTTCACCCTATTATACTGTAGGTATGACAAAGATTGCCATTATCGAGGACGATCAAGTTATCAACCAGATGTACCGTATGAAGTTTGAGGCGGCAGGATTTGAAGTCTCAACTGCCGGTGACGGTGAGACTGGTGTTGCGCTCGTCAAAAAGGTGACACCTGATATCATTTTGCTTGACCTCCAAATGCCTCATATGAACGGCGCGGAGGCCCTCGCGGCCATACGCGGTAATGCCGCTAGTAGCAAAATCCCGGTGATTATCCTCACCAACCTTGGCGAAGAAGAGGCTCCAAAAAACCTACGCTCACTGGGCATCCATAGCTATATCGTCAAGGCAGAGCTCACGCCAAGTCAGGTTGTCGAGCGAGTCAAAGACGCGCTCGCTGCTTCTGCCTAATCCCCACGAGCTGCCACTTGTGCAAGGGCAGCTCGGATCACATGATCAAACATGAGGACGATCGTCAGCGGACCAACACCGCCCTTTTCGGGAGTGATATCGATATCAGTCCGATTGCGTAGTTCGGGGTCTACATCGCCGACGATCACACCACTCTCACTCGCCGTGCCTGCATCGATGATGATTGTGCCTGCCGATACCATATCAGTCGTCAGGATTCTAGGCACTCCTGTCGCCGCTACGATGACATTACTCCTGCGCAGTAGCTTTTTTTGATCAGGTGAATCTGAATTGATAATAGTAACATCATAGCCTCTGGACCGCCACAGCGTGTCCAGCGGACGACCGACAAGCTTGCCATGCCCTATGAGTGCGATATGCTTATCTGACAATTCAATGTTGTAGCCAGCGAGCAACCAATCAATCGCCTCGGCTGTCGCACTGACAAACTCAGCCTTCGGGCCCAAGCCGTCGACATCTTTATGGGGATCAATTAACGAGACAATTTCGTCTGTCTGTTCCGGTCGATCTATCGGTAGCTGCACCACAATGCCGTGTACTAGCGGATCGTTATTTGCGTCGCGAATCGCCTGTACCATTTCCTCTTGCGAGCATTCAACCACGGTCACTTCAATCAGAATATCAGCCGCATAGCGCATCTTCATTCGTACATAGGTGTTGATGACCTCCCCCGCCATCACACTTTTTATGATTACCAAACGAGGTATCACGCCATGCGCTTGACGTAGCATCCTAACCTGTTTTGCTTGCCGCTCCTTAATATATCCGGCTAGCTCTATCCCGCTCAGTTCTTTTGCCACTTACGTGATACGGTCCTTTCGATCGTCGATAAAGGCACCCCACTGACGAACAAGGCGAAGGACAGTTTTGAGCGGTAGCTCTATCAACATATCAAGAATGATAGTGACAATATTTAGCTTCGAATATTTGTCACTCATCCATCGTCCCACCACTACAAATGGCAGATAGATGAGGTCACGTACAAATGTCATTCCATTGCTGCTGCTACGGACCACTTCGAGTTCTCTAATGAGGCGACTAAGGCGAAAACCTAAGAAGCTTGCTGCTGAGATAAATACGAGGAAGATCGCGATATGAACAAGTGAGAACCCTAGCAGAAGTAGCACCCACATAACTGCTCCAAAGATGACCAAGCTCGACACCGCATATATCGCCGAGAATATAGGTCCATAGCCGCGATCGGCCAACTGCTTCTTCATGAGCACTACCCGCTCACCATAGAGCATGGTATCGGCGCGATCAATCAGCGCAGAAGTATTGGCAAAGCCAGGAAGCGTATGTGTCAGGCGCAGAGCAATCATGTAAAATGGCGGGAATAGTAAGTTGATCAGAAGCGGCTGCCATCCGATCTTGCCATGAGCCCATATATCGTAAGGAACCTCAATGGCGATGCCGATGAGAAATTTAGTAATGATCAGGAAAATAACGGAGCGGATGATGGCACGATTGATACGTTTACCGATGCGCGAATACTCAGTATTGACTTGTTTTTCGAAGGCATCCAAAAATGCTTCGCGTCGAGGCAGCAGCTCGGCAAAATCTGCCTTGTCCTCGATCATGCGCCGAATGATGCGTAGCGGTGCACCCTGGCGATCAACGATATGTAACAGCGTATCGACTTGTGGAGACGCCAGTAGGTCGTCAATTTGTTTGTTGTATGTCACGTACTCCTCGAGATGCTTCACGCTCACTCCATACCGCATGAGTAATGTGGTGCGGATAACGGCCGTGTCGGATTTGAGCAATGATTTGTGAATTGCAGCATAGAGAGCAGCACTATAGTCCTCACTCTTCATCCGACTGGTGATTGCCTCCTCCGGGATAAGCATCATGAGATATGAATAGGCGAAGTCGATAAATGCTGTATCGCGGCGATGATCGTTAAGGATTGACTCAACTTGGACCGCAAGCGTATCCAGCACCCAGCCTGTGGTTTTGTCGGAGGCAAGTGAGCGACGCTTTTGGAGCAATTCATAGGCCTCATAATGCTCAACCGCGAGCCCAGATATTGTATCTAGCTGTGAGCGGAGCAGACTATCGTTTGGGATGTAGCCCGCGAGTGTCAGCTCGACAGCAAGCTCATTTCCGCTCGTTCGAATAAGCGCATCATCACGAGTCACAAACAGCTGTCGATAGAATCGCTTTATGGCGTTTTGGAGAAGTAGATGCTCCTCTGTGTTTTCGGCAGCGTTACGGAGTTGCTCGTATGCTGCCGTCAGAGCACCCCCAGCACCAACAATATTCACTTTTTGGGCATGGAGAAGCTCTCTGTTGTTCGCCGTTTCCCACTGTTTTGCGGCCAAGAGACTCGCAGCAAGCCGCTGACCAATATGATTCAAGGTTGTCATTACTAGTGGTTATCATACCATAATTTCGCCGCCAACTCTATAGGAAAACCACCCCATAGCGGGTGGATTTTCTATGGAGGAGTAGCGTAGACGCTATCGTGTTAATCGTGGAGGTATTTGGCGTTAATATTGACTTGACCGTTCTCGATTTCAATTTCTAAAGCTCTGACCCTCTGGTTCTCCGGAAGACTTGCTAAGGGGGCGGCAAGATTATTTATAGCTTCAATCGTTTCAAATGGCGGGATTTTCGGAGTGCCATCAACTAAGGGATTTTTTATATTACTAACCCTTTGCTGTTCATCAAACTCAAGCAATGCGGTTACAGTCGAGGATCCATCAGCTAAACCAATACCTTCGTAAAGTTCAGCTCCGATCTGGGCAAACAGCGTAGCGGTGTCAAATGCGTGATTACTAGGTGATTTTTTCTTGAAAAACACGGAGGTCTCCTCGGCAATAGTGTAGCATATCATGCAAACTAGTGTGTAGGGGATAGTACTATCCTATACAGAGTACGTCATGCCGATGTAATAACGGGGGTTTCTTTAATACGTAAGCCATTCTCTGCAACATCGAGCATATAATCTGCCGTATCAGTACGAGAGATTTTGTATGACACACCTATTTTTTCTGTAGCAGGAACCTCTCTTGCTCCACCTTTTGTCGTCGCATCGGTAAGTCGCACGGGGTATACGAGTGTCCAATCAAGATCTGATTGTTTGAGTATCGCTTCGCCTTTTTTCTTATCAACAAGCATACTACCGAGTTTCTTGTCGTTTATATATCTCACCAGCTTGCTTAATGTTGCCGTCTCAGAGGCTCCATAGGCTGACTCGATGACGACTCGTTTTACTTGTGATGTATCCATAGCGTCAACGATTGCTTTTGTCGAGAGTTCAATAAGTCGTAATGAGGCGTTATTGTTGCCGAGTGTGCTCAGTACTGCGTCTTGACCCTTGAAATAGGGTACCAGTTCCTCGGCTTTGGTGACGTCTGCTTTGACAACATGTAAGCCCTTAGCAGTCGTGATTTTACTCACGTCACGCACGATTGCCGTAACTAAATGACCACGCTCTACAGCTAATTTAATAAGTTCCTGACCCGTTTTACCACTGCCACCCAAAATAACCAGCTTCATAATAACTCTTCTGTTTAGTTTCAGTTCATTATAGCATCAACCAAATAGTGCTAGAACTAAATAACAGATACAAGTTAGCGCCAATAAAACAGAATTGTTGTTATCGGAACAAATTTGTATCTGTTCATGTATCTTTGGAGGGCCAGGAGAGACTTGGCCACGTTCCGCGGCCCCGAAACTTC
>OFRO01000625.1_pt1 | contig 11869 bp, 20 predicted proteins | sample 1543091 | NCBI WGS metagenome assembly OFRO01 (sample SAMN07774217, study PRJEB24372) | wastewater metagenome | isolation source: Exp Tend NO 10WW | collected 2016-02
CACTCGGACAGCTCGGCCATCGTGCGCGAAAACTCGAGGTGCATGGCGGCGAGGGAGGTGCGGGTGGCGCTGGCGAAGTCGGGCATGGGTTCAATCTACGCGACGCCTCGGCGATGGTCAAGAACTATTTTCGTTCGTGCCCGAGCGGCAGCTTGCCGACGAGCGGCGCCTCGTTGCGCAGGTCGGGCACGCCGACCCGGGTCAGGTTCGCGCGGGCGACGTGGCGCCACGCGAGGCCGGGCTCGGCGGCGATCTCCTCGGCGGTGTACCCGATACCGAGGATGGCGTCGGAGGCGATGAGTCGGGCAACCTCGGAGGTCGCCCGGGCGACGAGCATCGCGCCGGGCTGCTTCTTCCAGTTGTCCTTGCCAGTGAGCCCGAGGCCCTGGGCGCGGTCCATCGTCCACACGGAGGTCTGCCATTCGGTGGAGCCCTTGCGGCGTCCGGCCATGATGCAGCGGGTGGCGGTGGACTCGCGCAGCACGATCTCGTGCCCGTAGGACTGGACAATGGCGCGCAGCGTGATCGCGCGCGGCGCGGCCTGCCCCTGGATCACGTCGAACGCTCGCAGCGCGGCCATAGGTGAGAGACCAACCTCGGAGCCGGCGAGGATCGCGGCCGTTGCCTCCACGGGCTTGCCGCGGAACTGCGCGGGAACGAACGAGGACTCCACGAGCCGGGTGGCGACGGTGTATGCCGCGTCTGCCGCGTGGACCCACTCGGCGAGGCGGGTCACGGCGCGCGTCTGATAGTCCAGGATCGGCGCTGGCGGCGATGCGGGGACGACGAGCCCGGTCGGCGCGTAGGCGGCTACTTCGGTCATGCGGAGACTCCTTCTGGCATGAGCGGCGCTCCGACGTACCCGGAACCCGGTGTGCGCCAGTCGCCCTCAGCCCGCTTGTTGATGTCGAATGCGTGGCGGATGGTGATGAACTCGTTGAAGACGTGGGGGCCGAACGTCAGCGGTACGACGTCGTAGCCGTCGGCGCGAATGTGGACTCCGAACGCGGCTTCGACCTCGGGAACGGGCTGCTCGTCGCCGTTCTCGCCGTGGAACTCGGCGTTCGCGTAGGCCGCGAGTTGGAACGCGGCGGCGGGGTAGATCCGCTTGCCGGACTTCCAGTCGAAGATCGCCCGGCCTTTTCGGGAGTCGGCGATCAGGTCGAGTTTCCCGGCGTAGCGGTGCTCCCGTGAGGCGACGCACGCCTCAGTGAGGATCGGGTGAATGTCGTAGTCCTCCATGAACGCCAGTGCGTTCTCGACGAGCGGCACGAGGGGTTCGGGGACGTCTACCTCGTCGCCGTTGGCGATGCGTTCGGCGAGGTCGTGGAAGGTGGTGCCGCGGTCTGCAGCGTCGTCGCGGCGCTGCCAGGGGATCTCTTTGAGTGCGGCGACCATCGGTCCGCGTCCGGCGTCGTAGAGCCCTTCGACGGTGCGGCGGTTGTCGGCGACGTACTCGGCGACTGAGGAGGCGGCCCACTTCTTGAGGCCGGGCTTGTCGAGCACCCCGATGATGGTCGTCACGCCGGGCACCCATTGGCCGTCGAGCTTGTAGCGGTGCGCGGCGGGGTAGAACTTGAGTCCGCTCATGGTGTCTTGTCCTTTCGCAGCACGCCGGCGTGCGCGGCTTTGGCTTGCCAGGTGGGGCCGCCGTACGTGACGTAGGTGAGGTGGCGGCCTCGGCGGTGGTTGCGGGCGGTCATGCGGCACCGGCAATCTGCTCGTGCTGGGCGATGAGGCGGGCCGCGACCCACTCGAAGACGGGCACCGCGACGCCATTGCCGAGCTGCTTGTACCGCTGCGAGTCGGACTGGCCCGCGGTCCAGTCGTCGGGGTGTCCTTGAAGGCGCTCACACTCCTTGGGCGTGAGGCGCCGGACCTCGGTGAGGGTGAGGATGCCGTTTCCGCCAGACTTCGCACCGATGGACGGCACGACCTCGCCGCTGATGGGGTCTTGAGTCAAGTGGAACGCGACGGTATGGGGTCGCGACCCGCCGAGTGTCGGCGTGATGCCCGTGCCGTCCTCGAATGCGCCGCTGCTTGTGTGGTCGCCGCCCGCATTGGGATCGAATGCGACGAGGTTCACGTCGTCCTCCTGTCGCCGTCCGGGCGCGCTCACTCCAGGGCTTGACGTACCAGCGGTGAGGGTGGCAGCGATGATCGGCGTTCCGCGTCCGGTGCCGTCTTCGCTGGCGTCGTGGCCCTCGGCGGTGAGCGCGTGAGTGTGGTCCCCGAGGGTGGTGATGGCGACGAGTGACTGCCGAGACGATCCGCCATCGCCCGCCCGCAGAGTGTTGTACGGGCCACCCTCGGGGCCTACCTCGATCTGCGACCCACCGTCACGACCACGCACAGCAAGCGGAGTGACGACGGGGATCAGATGGCCGGCGCCGGCGGAGTCAGCGTCTAGTCGTCCGTGATGCGCTTGGAGAGTGCCAACAATGCCTCGTGAAGCAGGTCCGGCAACTCCCTGCCGCGCCGCGACGCCCGCCGCAAGATGCCCGCTGCCGCCGTAGGGCTCAAGCAGTACCTCCGCAGGTGCGGACCAGGGCGCTCCAAGATGTCCGACAATGACGACACGACGGCGGCGTTGTGGAACTCCGGCGTATTGAGCGTCCAGCACTCGCCAGGCGTACCCATACCCGAGGTCTGCCAGCGCCCCGAGGACGGCTCCCATATCCCGTCCCCCGTGCGATGACAGGAGGCCAGGGACGTTCTCGAGGACGACCCAACGGGCAGGGAAGTCAGCCAGGAGTCTGATGATCTCCCAGAACAGTCCTGAGCGTGTGCCCTCACCCATGCCGCGACGACCTCCTGCGATGGAGAGGTCCTGGCAGGGGAATCCGGCGCAGACGATGGTGTTGTCAGGTCGAGCGCCAGCGTTTCGTAGGTCATCGGCTGTCAGCTCTCGCACGTCGGGGTGTATGGGGGTGTCGGGCCAGTGGCGGGTGAGGACGGTGCGGGCGTGCTTGTCGGCCTCGCAGAACAGGACGGTTCGGGCGCCGGCGCGTTCGAAGGCGAGGTCGATACCACCGACTAAAACTCCCGAGAACAGGGAGACAATCTGCAGGTTCTCGGTCATCGGGCACCACCCCCTTCCAGCCTCCGGGAGGCGTCATGCGCCCGGTGGCATGGAACGCATCGAGGCTCGTATCGGTAAGGGTCGGGAGAGAATCGACGACCGCGATCATCTGCCACCTCGCGGGGGCATGCCCCGGCATATGACCATTCGGAAGCACGCTCAGCGCAGTCGACACAGGAATGTGCCGACGCCTTACCGCGCACGTACTGGACACGGCGGTGTGCGCCTCCATATCCGACTAGGTCCCCACGCCATGTGCTGTTCATCGATCCACGCTGGTCGCGCTTGATTGGGCGACGCCGTGGGATGCCGTGATTCGCCATGATCCGCTGAATCACTTTCAGTGACCGCCCGAGCGTCTCGGCGATCTCTTGCTGGCTCATCCACTCATCGACATACATGCGGCGCACGGACTCCACCAGTTCAGGCGGATACTCCCGCTTCGGGCGACTCCACAACGGGGTACGAGATCGCTCGCGTAGAGCAACCCCACAGCGACGTCCGCAGGTACCGAAACGGCTGCTCGCAGAAACGGGGCGTTCTCCACATATCCCGCACATTCCGCCTATGCCGCTGAATAGGGACACGACGTGGAGGCTCACTGTTCATCCTCTCGGTCGTCCCAGCCGCACGCACAGGAGCCGTCGCGGTCGAGGATGCCGCCGCACATGCGGCAGCGGTGCGCGCTCATGGGGTCACGCTCGCGGCGGCGGTGATGAGCGCGAGGGTGTCGCGCACGGCCTGCGGGTCGCGTCGGGTGATGGCGCGGCGCGCGGCGTCGAGTAGGACCTTGCGTTCGTGGGCGGCCTTGGCGGCTCCGGTAAGGCGGGTCATGGGGTCCCCGCCGCGTCGTCGGGTCGGTAGGGCTCGGGCTCGATGAGGTCGGTCCAGTAGTGGTAGGCCAGGTCATTCTCGGACGCCCACTTACGAAAACCCCACGGCGCCCGCACCCACCTGCGGCGCGTATCGTCGCGACTGGTGTGTGCGATGATCTGCCACTCGACCGGCTCCGGCTCGGCCATGCGCGGCGTGTAGACGACCTCTATGTCGGTGACGTCCGCGTGGGGGTGGAAGCGACAACCCATGACGAATGACGCTGAGACCCACCCGCGCGGACTCCCGCCTGGCTGTCCCGCCCGCATGGCCTGCTGTCCGGGGACGCCTCGCACGGTGGCGACGACCACCGTTCCCAGGGGATAGTCGGTCATCGGGCCATCTCCCCGTGCCAGAGCCAATCGGCCACCGGGGCGCTGTCGATGCCCGCCGCCCAAGCGAGATCGTGCTCGACGCGTGCGCCTCGCGAGCCGCGCCAACCCGGCAGGAGCGCCACCCCGTCACTTTCGAGGACCAGCGGCAGGCACCGGGCCATGTACCAGCGCCAGGTGTGCGCGTCCTCGCCGGGGCAGCCGTCGTCGTCGCAGTGGTCCTCGTGGACGTTCTGCGGGTTGATCGTGGCGTACCCGGCCCCGTTGAGCAGGGTCTCGGCCTCGGCGAACTTGGCCTTGTTGTTGTCGGGTTGCCCGGTGATCGGACCAGCGATGTAGAGCCTCCTCATGTCAGTGCCTCCGCGTCCGACGCGGCCACGCCAGCGCCCATCCGGCGAGGATCACGGCCAGCGCGATCCCGATCAGCGGCGTGAGATTGGTTCCGGTGTGCGCGAGTTCACCCGAGCAGGCGTCGTCGCTCGTCGCGGCGTCGGAGGTGGAGCAGGCGGCGCTCGGTGAGCTGGTCGCGGAGGGCCGTGACGCGGGCGTGGTCACCGTCGCGGATGGCGTCGGCAAGTTGCCGGGCGATGAGGCGCTGGGACTTTCGGTGGGCGATGATGTGGGCGAGGGCGTCCATGAGGGGCTTCCTGTCGGTGTCGGGCTTGGGGTGGTGCATGTCGGTGCCTTGACGGCGGTCAGGTGCAGGTCCGCGGTGCTGTCGGTGCCGGGCGTGCGGACCTTGATCGAGTCGCCGACCGCGCCCGAGAGCGGGACCGCGGTGACGATGCGCGCGCGCCCGTCTGCGGCCACGGCGCGCACCCAGGATCCGTCCGTACGACCGAGCAGCCACGAGTCCTCGGGGACGCGGATGATGCGCGGGTCACGCGCGGCGATCACGTAGACCCAGGGGCCGGGAGCAGTCGGGGTCGTGCAGACCTCGAATGAGCCCGAGCCGTGCCCGACCTGCTCAGGGTCCGTGTAGGTCGCGTGGGCGGTCGCCGGGGCCAGAGTCAGGGCCAGGGCGAGGATGATGGTGCGGGTCTTCACTTGGCACCGCCCACGATGACCGGGGTGTCGCCGCCGAGCCCGCAGGAGAACGTAGCCGGAAGTGGACCATTCTTCGCAACGTCCCACGAGTTCACGACATCGAGGCAGTAGCGGATGTTCGCGGGGAGACTGAGAGCCCCAGCAGCCTCACGAAGTTTGACCGTCTCGGCGTCGATCTTGGCCCGTTGATTGTCGGCCTTGGCGCGCTCCACGTCGTTTTGTGCGGCGACGATCTTGTCAAGGCTGGCCTGCGTACGGGCGTCCAATCCCATCGACAAGATGGACACCGAGTCAATGGTGATGCCGTAGCCGGCGAGACGTTCGGTGAGTCGCGCCTTGACCTGCCCGCCGATCACGTCCTGCTTGGTGCGGGCATCGTTCGGGGTGAAGTCGTTGGCGACGTTGAGCACAGCGTCACGGCCCTCTCGGTCCACGAGGGTCTTCTGCGCGTTGTCGAAGTCGCGGTACTTCTGCCAGAGCGCCTGAGCGCCAGTCGCTGACCCGTTGTCGGTGATCTGCCAGCGGAAGGTGGCGTTCACTTTCCCAGAGCCTCCACCCGCGAAGGTGACAGGAACGCCTTGCTCGCCTTCCAGGTCGGCGGTTTGGACGATGGTGGTGAACTCCTCCACGCTCGACCACGGCGCCACAAGGTGGAATCCATTGGTGAGGGTGTCGGCGTACCGGCCGAAGGAGGTTTGTATGCCGACGGCGCGGGCATCGACAATGGTGATGCTGAACACCAAAGTCACCGCCCCCAGGAGTCCAGCGAGGACGCCCGCCGCAGGCAGGAGTTCATGGGACGGGTCGATCGACTTCCGAGTCGAGGCCCATCCGACAAGAGCGCCAATGAGCGCCAAGATGAGGACTCCGGCGATGATGAGGTAGAGCATTGGGTTCAGTCCCTCTCTGTGAGTTCATCGTTGGGGGTGTGGGCGTCGCACAGGGGCCGCCCGTCGATGACGTTGATGCCGGCCTCGTCGCACGAGTCGCGCGCGCCCCACGGCTGGCAGTTGGGGAGTTCCACGAGGTCGATCCGGCGCGGCGCGAAAAGCAGCGCGTCCAGCTCGGACTCATCGAGGTTGATATGCCGGTAGCCGTGGACCGTGACCGTCTCGCGGTCGTACTCGATGAGCGTGCTCAGCGCGCTCAGGAGGTCGCGGGTGGTCGCGGCGAACGGCTGCCCACCGACGAGAGCGACGATGCGGCCCTGGTGCGTGCCGACGATTTCGAGGGTCACGCCCTCGTTCACGGCGGTCACTGGTCGTCCTCGGTGGACGCGACGAACCAGACGCCCAAGACGACGCCGAGCGACAGGCCGACGAGCAACGCCGCGAGGGCGAGGAGGGCCGGGTTGGTGGTCATTCCGTCACCACCACCACAACTCGTAGCGTCAGGCCGCGGACATCCTTGGCCCAATAGCGGTAACGGTCGTGGTCGCGTACTGGGACGCGCTCGAAGCCGCGCTCCTTGGCCCACAAGGCCATACCCTCTGTAGCCTTGCCCTGCCAGATCACCTCATCACGGTTGATCGTGATGTTGTAGGCGGGGCCGGGGCCGTACTCCCCAAGTGCAGCCAGGGTGTGTTCGCACTCATAGACCTCCCAGGCGAACTGTGACTCGCCGTCGATGTGGCGTCCCTCATGGCCCCGGAGACGACCGCAGACATAGTCACCCCGGAACGCCAGACACCTCTCACCGTCGATCTCACGGCGCTCCTCGTCGGTCAGGACCAGGGGCTCAGGGATGGTGCTCATGTAGACTTCCTTTCGTTGTGGAGCCCGGTGCTGCTTGCGGTGGTGCCGGGCTCTCGGCTGTTCGGGGTGACCCTTGGGGGGGCTCAGCCGCCGCCGCCGTAGCCGTTGCCGTCGCCGTAGCCGTTGCCGTCAAGCGTTACTGCAAGTTCCATTTCGATTGCTCCACGTCAATCATGTGGATGAGCGCACGAACAGGAGCGCGCACGGTGCCAACAGCGTCAAGCTTGGTCGCGGACAGAGGGCCGTTTACCAGCTCGCCGAGACCCTTGCTAGTGCCCCATGCGCGAATATTCTTCGCGCCGGTAATGAGCAAAAAGCCGCCGTCGATCTTGACGTTTCCGACGTAAACAAAGCCACGATCCAGCACAACGATTTTGATGTCGCCCTCACGCGGCGGCAGCGAATCGGCGCGTACATATTCAACGTCGTCGATCTTGATTGTTTTCACCTGTGACACCTTTTTCTCCTGTTGGTTATGAGCGCAGTCTTGCGCGCTCCATCAAAAAACTTCCGTGCGTACACCGTTTTCAATCAAGAAAGCAGCGCATTTCATGTAGCCAAAATCCTCATACTCAACTGGCTAAGTTGTCGTCTGCGCTCTCGGTTGCCCACTCGCGCTAGGCCGCTTTGTTATGTTCTGGCGGAATCCACCGCCTGCCCCGGCCCGACTTCCTGGCTTTGCTTCCCGCTCTTGCGTTTGCTCTGCCAGTGAGAGAATTAAATCACAATCGTGAGCCTGTGTCAACAACTTTTTTCAAGTTCTCAGCGCTTAAAATAAGACAACCATAGAACAAGCCGAGGCGGTGACCCAGCCCCTCCGGACATCCATTACGACAACCGTATCAGCATTACCGTCAGCTTCGATTTATCCCGCGCCGATTAAGTATCGGCCAGACTCCATGTCACCATGCGTTGCGGGTTTTTGGTGGTCGCGCTGAAACGCCACCCCGGCGGCTTGTTAGTAGACCGGGTTCGTTTCTTGATGGGCTGCCCGAACGGGGCTCACTCACTCACGGCGCATCGGGCCGGATGTCTGGCGCAGAAATGAAAAAGGCCCGGTCTGCTGCCCCTTGTGATTACGGCACAAGAAGCATGAGACTGGGCCTTTAGTCGTCTCCGTAATAGACAACGGCGCGAAGTATGGCAGATGTTTGCAGAAATTGCAAATAGCGCTTGACATCCGCACGAATGTGACGATAATAGCGTCATGGCTAAGAAAAAACAACTCACCGATAAACAGCTCGTCGAAGCTAATGGCGGCGTTGCCGAGGTGCAAGCGTTCTGCGGATTTGCCGTGCCGTCTGCTGTGGCTAACTGGTTCCTCGACGGGCGAAAGATGCCGCGCGCATGGCGCATCCTTTTGGAAAACAGACTGGCGGCGAAAAAATGAACGCTGGTGAACTCCTCATGCTATGGATGGCGATTCTGGTCATTACCGCGATGGTCATGATCTGCGTTGTGACTTGGTTTTCTGACGACGACGGCATGGACTAAACCCCTGACTGGCAGGCTACTCCTCCTGCTTGCCAGATTTCCCGTCGCTGACGGGGCTTTTTGAGCGGCCTTGTTCACTCCCGGCAGGGTTGCTCAAAAAGCGGACGGTTTCGCGGCTGTGGGGCTTCTTGCCGTCCGCTTTACTCAAAGGGAGAGTATGAACTGCATCAATCAAGTAATCAAAGACCAGTACGCCGCATATCACGGAGATTGCGTAGAAGTGCTGCGCGGGCTGCCTGATGCCAGCATCGGCTATTCGATCTTCTCGCCGCCATTCGCAAGCCTCTACACCTACAGCAACAGCCCGCGTGACATGGGCAATGTGCGATCAGACGAGGAGTTCTTTGAACACTTCGACTACCTGATCGCTGAACTGCGCCGCGTCATCAAGCCTGGCCGTGACATCAGCTTTCACTGCATGGATATGCCGGCATCGAAAGAGCGCGACGGCTACATCGGTCTGAAAGACTTTCCCGGCAATTTGCTGCGCGCCTTTCAGGGAGATGACGCAGCAGAAATGTTCGCGACCATTCGGAAACTTGAGCGACGCATTCATGAGGCAATAGCCAATCATGACGCTACGCGCGCAGAGCGATTGTCCGTGACGAAATTCGAGATTGAGCGGGAGTTGAAAGAGCACCCGGGAGATAAGGGCTTCATCTTCCACTCGAAAGTCACGATTTGGAAAGACCCCGTGACGGCGATGCAGCGCACGAAAGCGCTTGGCTTGCTGCACAAGTCGGTCCGCGAGAACGCGGCAATGTGCCGTCAGGGTATTCCGGACTATCTGATTACCGTACGCGCGCCTGGTGAGTGCGAGCGCGTGACGCACAACGCGGCCGACTACCCGGTTGACCTGTGGCAGAAGGTTGCGAGCCCGGTCTGGATGGACATCAACCCGTCCGACACTTTGCAATACCGTAGCGCTCGCGAGCACGACGACGAGCGCCACATCTGCCCGCTGCAGCTCGAAGTCATCCGGCGCGGCATCATGCTGTGGACGAACCCCGGCGACATCGTCCTGAGCCCATTCATGGGCATCGGCAGCGAGGGATATGTCGCGCTTGAGCTTGGCCGCAAGTTCATCGGCGCAGAGTTGAAAGACAGCTACTTCAGGCAGGCCGTTGCCAATCTGGACAGCGCACAGCGGCAGACTAATGACCTTTTCTCCGAGGCTGCGTAATGGACTACCGCAGCTTTGTATCTGCCAAGCTCGGCGTGGTCGCATCTGCCGGTCTAACTGGCGACATCGCGCTACCAGAGCCGATGTTCCCGCATCAGGCCGCACTGACACGATGGGCGCTGCGTAAGGGCCGCGCGGCGATTTTCGCTGACACTGGGCTTGGCAAGAGTCGCATGCAGATTGCATGGGCAGATGCCGTACATCGCGCGATCAACCGGCCTATCCTGATTCTGGCGCCGCTTGCCGTGGCGCAACAGACCGCCCAGGAAGGGCAGGACATCGGTATCGGCATTAAGCAGTGCGCCGATCAGGCCGATGTCATCGACGGTATCAACATCACCAACTATGACCGCCTGCATCGCTTTGACGCCAGCGCGTTCGGTGGCGTGGTGCTGGACGAATCGAGCATCATCAAACACCACGATGCCAAGACGTTCGCGCGGCTGACTGAGGCATTCCGGTCAACGCCGTACAAGCTCTGCGCGACGGCAACCCCGGCGCCGAACGACTGGACAGAACTTGGCACGCATGCTGAGTTTTTGGGCGTTGTCTCGAGACAGGAAATGCTCGCAGAGTTTTTCACGCACGACGGCGGCGATACGTCTGTTTGGCGCCTCAAGGGCCACGCGCGGCATGTGTTCTGGCAATGGGTATGCAACTGGGGCGCGCTGGTGCGTCGCCCATCAGACCTCGGATTTGATGACTCGGCCTACGAGTTGCCGAAGCTTCACCTGCACGAGCACGCGGTAGAGACGGAAATGCCGACCAACGGCATGCTGTTTGCCAGTGAAGCGCAGACATTGAGCGAGCGCCGCGATGCACGTCGGATGTCGATTGCCGACCGCGTGAATGACTGCGCCCGCATTGTCAACGCCGACCGCGAGCCGTGGATTGTGTGGTGCGACCTGAACGCAGAAGGTGACGAACTGCGCAAGGCCATTCCCGATGCCGTGGAAATTCGCGGCAGCGATGACATCGAAGTAAAAGAGCGCCGCCTGCAAGAGTTTGCGGCTGGGCAGATCCGCGTACTGGTGACCAAGCCGTCAATTGCTGGCTTCGGCCTCAACTGGCAGCACTGCGCGCGCATGGCGTTCGTTGGGGTGACAGACTCGTTCGAGAGCTACTACCAGGCTGTGCGCCGGTGCTGGCGATTCGGTCAAAAACGAGATGTGCATGTGCACGTCTTCGCGTCAAGCGCGGAGGGGGCGGTAATAGCGAACCTGCGACGCAAGGAGCGCGATGCGCTGGCGATGGCCGAAAGCCTGAGCGCCGAAACGCACGATGCAGTTATGGCCGAAGTCGTCGGCACCAAGCGGCAGACGAACGCATACGCCGCGAATCAGGCCGTCATGCCGCCGTCGTTCTTGGTTGCCGCATGACCGCCCGCATGACCCTATCCGAGTACCGCCAGCACGTCGGCGCGTCGAGCGTATCGGCGTCGGGTCGCGTGGTGCCGGTGGCAGCGGTCAAGGAATCCTTGACGACTCAACGCCCGCAGTACGCGCTCGGGCGCCTGAAAACCGGCGAGATGAACAAGACGGAAGCCGAATACAACGCGCACCTTGAAGCGTTGAAAACGGCTGGAGAAATCGTCTGGTTCAAGTTCGAGGGCATGAAGTTCCGGCTTGCCGACAACACGTTTTTCACACCTGACTTTGCCGTGATGCTGGCAGACGGCCAACTCCAGGCGCACGAAGTCAAGGGCCATTGGGAAGACGATGCGCGAGTGAAGGTCAAGGTCGCGGCCGCGCTCTACCCGATCCAGTTCATCGCAGTCCAGAAGCGTGCCAAGAAGAACGGCGGCGGCTGGAAGCGAACGGAGTACTAACCATGCCATTAACCGCAACCGACAAATTTGAAATCCGCTGCCGTTGCTGTGGCGTTCGAGAAGTACGAATCTGAAACAACTGAAAAGGAATGTGAACGATGAGTATCACGTGGATAACAGACAACAACGGCAATAAATGTTCGGTCGAATACTTCGGCACAAAAGAGGCTGCGCAATCCGCGCTCGACGGACTGAAAGAATGCAAGAGTTGCATTAACTGCTCGTACTGCTCGTACTGCTCGTACTGCTCGGACTGCTCGTACTGCTCGTACTGCT
>OFRO01000626.1_pt1 | contig 11863 bp, 27 predicted proteins | sample 1543091 | NCBI WGS metagenome assembly OFRO01 (sample SAMN07774217, study PRJEB24372) | wastewater metagenome | isolation source: Exp Tend NO 10WW | collected 2016-02
AAGACATCCCATAGCTTTTTAGGAATTAACTTAGCTAGAACTTGATACTCAATAACATCAAGCGTAATAACAAACTTGGATTTATTTAGTCTTATTGTTCCTTTGTTCATCTTTTTAAGGAGATAAATGCTGGAATTGGGTCTTTGATTAAAGTCTCCAACAGTCCTCTAATCTGCGACTTATCATTTGGATAATATGTTTTGATGTTTTTGAGTGGCTCTAAGAATTTTGAAATATCTGATGCGTCGTGGGAGAATCCATCATGTGCATAGTCTTTGTCTCGTCCTGAGCCAATCATAATAACTGGTAGCTTTTCGTGATTCACGTATGTTCTTATCGTTTCAAATCCTCTTAGATAAAATGGTGTTATGGTATAAACAAATGGTATCTTACCTTTTAATGCTAATCCTACAGCCACATCTAACATTGTTTGTTCCGCAGCTCCTACGTTCCAGAATCTTGTTCCCTCCCACTTCTCACGTATAATGTCAAATCCACCAAATCCTAAGTCGCCTGTTAGTGCAACTACATTCTCATTCTCTTCCATTAACTCATTTAGTTCTACGAAAAATTGCCTTCTCATGCTTGGGATGTAATATACGCTTTAATTTCTTTCACCGCTTTTTTAATGTTAGGGCTTTGTTGAATCTCCTCAATAGATAACTTCTCCAACTTTCTATCAATTAAACACATATACACAGCTTGTTGAATTTCCGCATTAAGAACGAAAGAGAGTCTCTTTTCAGGAGACATTTTATTGTCCTTAGTAAAGTACTTGCTCATGCTAGTTTGTAATCCTCTGCACTCATAACGTGATAATGTGCTTTTTGACCGTGAAGAAACGGTAGTTGTTCAACTGAAGTTTCACGTGATCTTACATTTGGAGCAAATGCATCTAGTTTTAATTTAAGATCGTAAGGTGATATGACTGAATACGCTCCGTACCAATTACAATTAACGTATATTTTCAAGTTAAGTAGATTCTGAGCCTTGACTACGTTTAGAGCCTCCCAAATTGATCCCTCAGCACACTCACCGTCAGAGACAAGACAATAAACTTCCTCATCACGATTTGATAGTGCCATTCCAACTGCAATCCCTAACCCATGTCCCAAAGATCCAGTTGAGCAATAAATCCCATCTTCTAAGTCACGATTTGGATGTACGCCGTGTTTGTCAAATAACTTTTCAGCGTTTTTACCCTCAAAGTGTTCTAGTATTGTATACAAAGCCAGTCCAGCATGGCCGCAACTCAAGATAAACGGTGAATCGCCTTTTACTTTGTAAATCTCGTAGATTATCGGCAGTGATGACAAACAAGATCCGATGTGAGAGAGCTTTCTAGTGAATGAGATATCCAAGACTCTTTTTTTAAGTTTCTTGACAATCTGGAGGTCTTCGCTATTTAGGATCATAGTTGTACGAGTTAGCCAACCCGGCGTTAAGTCCGGTCTCTGGCTTCCAGCCTAGACTCTCTAAGATGTCATTTTCAACTGACCAGTTTTTTGTGTCATAACTCCTTAAAGATTCTACTTTTTTGTACTTTAGCTTCTTACCTGATACTCTTTCTAAGACATCAACTATCTCTTTGTTGGACTGATAGCTCCCTTTACCGTAAGAGATGTTCACTTCTTTGCCTTTTACTTTGTTTATATTCTCAACCACTTTAATAAGCGCATCTATAAAATCATCAACATATATCCATGAATGAGTCGGCTCTTCAACTAAAGAGATTTCTTTATCACTTTTAAGAGCATCAATTATGACTGGAATTAAATGTGCATTTTGCTCTCCCTCGCCAAACACCGAGGATGGTCGGACTGTCACAATAGGCTTATTATACTGTTGAGCAAATGCTCTGCTTAATCTCTCAGCACCTGCTTTGGTTGCAGAGTAAAAAGTCTCAGTTGGAAGTAAAACTGATGAAGTAGAGAAGTTTACAAAACACTTGTAGTCTATGTCTTTAGACTCTGATAAAAGAAAATACGTCTCAACTAAATTAGCAGTAAAGATCTCGTTTCTTTTGCTCTCTCCATACATATTTCCAGCGGTTGCCAGATGAAAGATATAATCAGGATTGTATTCGTTCAATAAACCGTTTAAGTCAACCGGAGAAGAGAGAAACTCACGTGGAATTGGAGCAACCTTGATCCCTAACTCAATAAGTTTAGCAGTTAAATGCTTTCCTATGAAGCCCGATGAACCTGAAATCAGAGCTACTTCGCCTTTTTTCATATCAGTACATACATAGTACACTCTTTGTAAAGTAGATGTCAAACGAAGATTTTGTCAGCACTGACAAAATGTTTTTGTCGCCTCTGTAGTAATTTTTCTTTATTCTTTTTGGTGATGTGAAACGATTTGAGTAACGTGTCGTTTCTAATCATCTCTGCCATTATCTCTCCTACACTTTTCATACAAAACAATTATTCATCTTGTCTAAAACTACTAACTTCTCCTCTTGTAATCTCTTGTACGCTGTTTGGTTTGCGTCAAATATCGTTAGTGTTCCACCATATAAATCTTCTTGCCTCTGGTGAATCTCAGAATATTTTTGAAACAGTCCCTTAAATAGTATTAGTTTACGCTTGTTCATTTATTTTTCCTCCCGGTCTTTCAAACTTCATATTAAACTGCTGTCCCGACACACCACGTCTATTTTTTCTAAGCATTAGGTGTAAGTCATCAGGAGCGATGTCATAGTCTCCTCTTGTGATATAAAACCCCAAGTCGGCGACTGTAGCAATGGATCCTGAGCCTTTGTACTCAACTACTGCGTTTGATTTATCTCTAGCCATCATATTTGAGAGCTGTGAGAGTACGAGAATAGTGCTGTTGGTTTGTTTGGCTAACTTTTGAAGCTCTAGTGCAATGTAGGAGAGTCTTGTGTACTCATCCATCCCCAACTCAACCACGTTTTGTATAAAATCAACCACCACAAACTCATATCCCTCTTTTAGAATTTCTTTTTTAATTTCCTCAAACTTGTAAGTCTCGTCATAAAAGTTCATAAATTCCTCATAAGCTGAGATCTCGCTCATTTGGGTATTGAAAGACACCGAGTCTGACATAGTTAGAGTTCCTGTTAGAACATGAGTAGATTTGATATTCGCTTGTTGACCTATTAAGCGAGATACCACCATCTCGTTTGAGATTTCTAAAGAGAAGTAGGCTGACTTAAATCCTGCCTTTGCGATATTGGAAAACATCTGACCTGCAAGGTATGACTTTCCTATCCCTGTTGAGCCTCCCAGCACAATAAGTTCTTTTCGCATAAACCCACCATCTAGCTCTTTATCAAGGTACGCAAATCCTGTGGGGAGAAATTCCAGATTCGCTTTATTGGCATGGATTTTGTTGATTACTTCGGTTAGTTTCATATTAGCCGTTTACTACTCGGTAGCCGGGAGTTACCCCAGAATTAACTTTTATCGTTCCACGCTCTATTCCCATTAAGATCCAGTTTCGCAGCGAGTGATAGACAGTTTTACCCTTAAACTCGCGGGCAGCAATCTTGTTAAGGATGATTTCGTGAGTACGCTTAACATCTACGATGGAGACTTTCATATCTAATGCGACAGACTTTAATTCTTCTAAAGAACATGGCTCTAAACTATTTTTGCTAGTTTTTGGCTCTATATTTTTTTCAAATTCTTCCCTTTTATGACTTATGATTTCTGTATTATGTATTATAGAGGGTATCGATGGGGTATCTATACTGGTATGTATACCCCTATCTAAAATAGTGTTGTACCAGTCTAAAACATCTTTAGACATTTCCTTTAAGAGTTTGTCTTTTGCTAGTTCATTCTTTTCACCCATATAGGTTTCATACTTGTAAGCGTTTACTAAATGGACCCAACCTTTGTAAAAACCAAAACGTTGTTCGGCACCAAATTTCTCACAAATCTTTTCAACTATAGTGGTAGGTATACCCGTATCAAATGAGATCTCACGATGGGTTATTTCATAACAATGGAGGATATTTACTTTATCATTAGTCAGAAGGTAGAGAAATAACAGTTTTTCTTGTGCTGATAGCTCACAAAAGTAGGGGTCTTTCCAGATTTTAGTTTGTAGTATTCGGGTTTTCATATCTCATTAGGATCAACTTCTATTGCTTGTTGAACAAGAATGTAGCCCTTACCCTTACAAGCATGGCACTCTACCTTTCCAAAGCGTAGTGAACCAAAGCCGTTACAGACCACGCACTTAAAGGGTTTTATTTCTGTTGGTTTTTTTATTTCAATCTCTCTATCCATAATCTATCTACAAACTATCTATCTATCAACCTTTCAAAGCGAGTGGCACGTGGCCACTCACCTCTCAAGATACTTACATCTTACACCCCCCAAATATATCTTGTCAAGCAGAAAATACAGTTGACTTTTATTATATATGTATATACTATGTTAATATGCGTAAAGTATTATTTAATATTCCACAAGACTTGCTTGCTGAGGTGGATAAAGTTGCCAAACGTTACTCACTAGACCGCTCCTCATACATAAGAACCACCCTTGCAGTAGCCATTATGGAGTTTAACAGTGGGAAAAAACATGCTAGAAAAAAATGAGTGGTACGGAGCGTTGGTAGATGAGTGCAAAGCGATTATTACTGAAGCAGTTTTTACTTCACGTTGGGCTTTGGTTGAAGGCTACTGGCACTTAGGTCAACGAATAGCGAACGAGAACAACTTAGACCGCAAAGAAGTGTATGGTAAAAAGATATTGTCAGAGCTGTCAAAATCTATTGGTGTCGGAGAGAGAACCATCTATCGTGCAATCCAAGCTTATGAGAAATTTCCTTCACTTGATAAAATCCCAGACGGTAAAAGCATTACTTGGAACAAGCTTATAACTAAATATCTCCCAGAACAACCCGGTAAAGAGGATCACCCAACGACACGCCATCACTGTCCAAATTGTGGTTTTGATTTTTAGAATATGCCTATCTTAATAGAACTCTCCCCCTCTGAACAAAAGCTTTGCGAGCTGATAGCTCAACTTCGTTACGAGTCAGCACGTGGAGCTGGGGTAAGAGATCAACGCATAGACACTTCAGGTCAGATGCTTGACTTAAATGGCTTTGGGGCTGAGCTTGCATTTTGCAAGGCGTTCAATCTTTATCCGGACTTTACAGTAGGACCACGACATGGAGGGTATGATGTCAAAACCCACAAAGGAACTACAGTCGATGTTAAATGCACCAAATACGAAAACGGACACTTGGTCGCCACTAAACACAAAGAAAAAGGACAGTCTGATATATATGTACTTGTAGTAGGAGAGATGCCACGCTACAAAATAGTTGGTTACTTAGAGGAGGACTTATTACTTAGTGAAAGCAATCTCAAAGACTTAGGAAAAGGTATGGGGTATGCTGTCTCACAGGACAAATTGAAGCCATTTTAACAGAAAATATACGATTCGCTTGACAATACCAAATGACAAGAGTACCATGTTAAGTATGATAAAACTATTAGTTCTCTTAACCCTTAGTTTTGTGATCGGTTACAACGTAGCCTATATGGTTACATCACCTGTTATCAATTCCTGTAAAGCAATACCAGCTTGTTTTAGATAATATGAGAACCATAAAGTTTAGATGTTGGGATAAGAAGGGTCGTTTTGAAATGGCTAATGTAGAAGTTCTAGACTGGAATGATAAATATGTGGTGGTTGATGAAGCATGGAACGAAGATAGAGAAACGGGAGAGGCAGAGTGCGTTGCGAACTTTGACGAAATAGAACTAATGCAATTTACGGGTCTAACCGATAAGCATGGAGTTGAGATATATGAGGGAGATATTGTTGAGTTTAACGACAAATGGGAATGGTATAAAGGAGCGTACGCAATTAAAATGTTATTTGCAGACAACGAAGAACAGGCAGTATTAAAGAAGAAATACGAAGCAGAACCAATGTACCGAATTAAAGTGGAGTTTGACCCAACAGAAGGCTACAACTTGTCAAAGTATGACCTATCACAAGGAAGATATACAATCGTTGGTAACATTTACGAGAACCCCGAACTTATATGAACAAATATCAAATCCCACCAAAAATAGAAAAACACCTTAGAAAGAATAAGAAAGCATGGTCTCGCAAAGGCTTAGTAGCTATTCTTACCTATACAATCGTTGTGATCCTTACCTCTTTATTTGTGAAGTCAATGTGGGATGGGTATTGGAGAACTCACTCATGGAAGTTTCAGAGTCCTGTGATATTTCAGACACCTCTTATAATTAAGGAAGTGAAGGCAGAAGTACTCTTACCAGTCATAAGTGCTAAAAACGCACCAGAAGGGCGTATACAGCCAGATTTAGAGTACTCAGAGGAGTTTGAGAGAGCTTATCATACAGTCAGAGTTCACGAGTCCTCAGACGGTAAGAATAAGTCAGGCTTAAATGGAGTTTGTATCGCACAAGGTATGATCAACGAGATCGGATTCGCACCCCATGAGGCATACTGTTTCACCGATGAGAAGGATCAGAAAGCTACTTTTATGCTTTGGCTTAAAAACAGATACGGTATCCCATGTGTGAAGCAGGGATTTTGTAGAGCAAGTATTGGAGATCTACTTTCACTCTATAGCTCAGGAGCTTATAAGGAATTACTATGAAAAACCCTTTTAGAGTAGACAAACAGAAATTAGACTGTGGCTGTGTTAGAGGAACCTGCTCTTGTGACCCGACAAACCTTTATCCCCCTATGGGTTGCCTTATTTGTCCTACTAACCAATCGGTGTCCTCACAAATCTTTGCCGACCTAGACAAAATAATCCTCTCAGGCTATCCCTATAAGAGATTTCATCCTAGAAAATATAATATGTTAAAGAAGAAGTACTTATGAGAATAACAGAACTTAAAAACAAAATAATAATCGCAGAGTTAGACCCAAAGGCTAATTATATTTGCATAGTAAACCCCGATTTGGTGAGGATGTCTGATTTTAATAATGTGCAACTCCCAGCTGGAATGACACTACCCATAATTAGAGTTCACGATATAAATAGGGCAATCAAGTTTGTAAAAGTTCCGAAGCAATCTAAATGAAACGCTCAGACTATCCTGTCATAAATGAGAAGAAATGCAAAGGCTGTGATCTTATTATGGTCAGAGATAAACACTATGCTTCATTCAGATTCAGACGTAAGCTATTTCACTCAGTAGAGTGTCGTAAGAAGTGGGATAAGTTACATGGTGGTTATGGTTACGGAAGTTTAGAAGAAGTATGAAACGCTATCTTAGAGATAAGGAATGTATCTGTGGACAAACATTTAGACCCAAGAGCAGTCTTAGTAAATACTGTAGTCCCAAGTGTTGCTACGAAAATAAACCTCTAAAAGGAAAGACTATTCAATGCTACGCCTGTAAAAAAACTGTGTATCGCAGGATAAGTGCCTTAATAAGTAAAAGACACACTTCTGGCAGGTATTTTTGTTCCCGTGCGTGTCGTAAAGGATTGGATCTAGGAGGGAAGGTAGAACTACTATGTAAGATATGTGGTAAAACCTATAAGACCTATAAATCTCATGTTAAACATAGAGGTAGTTCTTTTTGCTCTATAGTCTGTACAATGAAAAGTATGAAGACGGTTAAAAAAACCAAGTCTAAAGACAAACATATCTACAAAAAAAGATTGTGGCAGACTTTCTCACTTTATATCCGTCAAAGAGACAAGGGAATATGTATTAGCTGTGGAAAGCCCGATCATTGGAAGAATACGGATGCAGGACACTACGTTCCCAAGACCGCTGGATTGTCTTTGTATTTTGATGAGAAGAACGTTCACGCACAATGCACAGGCTGTAACAGATTTAGACATGGAAACTTAACTCAGTACGCCATAGCTCTAAGAAAAAGGTATGGAGAAGCTATATTGGAAGAGTTAGAACAGAAAAGACAAGTAATCAGAAAGATTACCGAACAGGAGTATATTGATTTGATTACCTTATACAGAGATAAGATTGACGCTCTAAACCATTGAAAGTGTAAATAGCACTTGACAAGAGCAGACAGATGTGAAACAATAGGGTATATGAAAAATTATTCAATTCAACAAACCGTTATAAACACCATTGAGACTTGGGAGCAGAGCGAGTCCTTTCTATTCACTAGAGGATATAAGAAAGAAGCTCGTGTGCTACGAAATGCAATCGTGCTTCTTATTGAGGGATTACATCTTCTACAGGGGACTGGTGAGGAAATTGTATCAGAGCTTATAACAATAAACTCTATTCAGGATATGATCATCAGCGGAAACGATATGCTTATGTCAGTTATGCAGTTAGAAGTTAATAAAACCTTATGATTCAAGCAATAGATCAAACAGAGGTAGAGTTTCAGAAACTGTTAGCTATGTGGATCAAGATTGAGGATGGACATGATGCAGGTATGATCTCAAATGAGGTCTATAATGCCTTCATCAATAAATACATCAAAGAAGACCACACCCATAAGTGGGTTAATAACATGGGAGATGAAGATATCTCAGTTTATTGTACTGTTACAGGTTGTAATGCAACCCATAGAGTATGAAAACGCACAAGTGTTCAGTTTGTAAAATACTAATAAGCAACAACGACTGGTGGACTTCTGTAAGGTATACGACAGGTTGGAAGTCACTATGTAGAGATCACTTCAACGCATACAAGTTAAAAGAGTTTGCAGATAAGAAAGCTAAGTCAGTTTTTAATTATAAATTATCACAATAATATGTCAGATTTTTTGCCAAGTGGGTACGAAGTACCTAAAAAGAGTGGAAGTTATATGAAGTTTGAAGATGGCGTAAATAAAATACGCATCTTAGGATCGCCAATTATAGGTTACGAGTACTGGAACGAAGACTCTAAAGGTGTCCGTAAGCCAATCAGAAAGAGAATGACCGAGCATCTTGTAATGAGTGACATCCAAGAGCCGGATAAAATAAAACACTTTTGGGCGATGCCAGTCTGGAACTATCAGATTGAGAAAGTCCAAGTCTTAGAGATTACTCAAAAAGGTATCCAAACCGAGTTGAGACGTTTAGCCAAAGACGAGGACTGGGGATCACCTTTGGGCTACGATGTAGTTATTACCAAAACAGGCGAGAAGCTAGAGACTAAGTACTCTGTACAGCCTAAGCCCGCAAAACCGCTAGATGAGGCAATTAGTAAGATATTTAAGGCATCTACAATCAACTTAGAAGCTTTATTCGAGGGCGAAGACCCATTTAAGAGTGAAGATGCCGAAAGCATAAGTATATGAACTTAAAAAGACCAGTAAGACAAGCCCATAACTACAACGAAGTGAGAAACAAGTTAGTAGTGTTTCTAATGAAAGTACATAGCTGGAGTGCTGGTAATGTAAAAGCAGTTTTTGAACTAGACTACAATCACAAGATATCAAGAGCTAGGATCGGTCAGATTTATACCGAGAACAAACACAAGTATACGGTCAAGTCATTTAGTAGTTACTCAGTTCCGGAGAAATTATTAAAAGTTCTTAAATAACCTTATGAAAATAAAAGGAAAGCAAGATATAGAGTACTGGGTAACGACTGCTCGTAATGGAGCGATGATTAGAGTTTATCGTATAGACGCCCCAGAGGAACAACTAGGGGACAGGTTTAATCCATTTCAAGTACCCATATTGGTAGACTTTTACGGTATAGGAGAATCTATAGCAGATATACTAGAGGAACGAACCGAGCTTAAAAGAATGATTGAGTATTATGGAGAGGAAGTATCAAAGGCTCGTAGTGAGCTTCACGATTATAAAGACGCTTATAGGAAAAGAAAATGGTATCAGTTTTGGAAATAACCTTATGAACCCAGAAGATGAAGCAGCACAGGCAGAAGCAGAGGGGCAAGCTCAATACGAAGCTCAACAGGCAGCTGAGGCGCAGTATCAAGCGGAACAAGAAGCAAACGCAAGAGCCGAGTACGAACAGGGACACGAAGAAGAACAGCCTTATTAGTTTAATTTAATAACCATGTCAATTAAAAAAGGTAAGAAACAAGTATATAAAGTAGAGTGTAAGCATAAATTTGGAAACACGGTGGGCAACACTTGGAATAATGTACTTTATGGGAATTGCTATCTTTGCAACAAAACAGTAAAAGTCTCCCCCCTCAAACCTAAGAAATCTATAAAGAAGATGTATAAGGTAAAAAGAGAGTGTGATAATTGTGGCGAATTCTATTTTGTATCAATTCCTTTCGGAACTAAGAAGTGGGATTTTTTTAGTGAAGCCGCCTCTCCTAAAGGAAAGTCTATTATTTGCAAGTTTTGTGGTTGCTAACCCATCATCTAATTAACATTGTATGAACGACTTAAAACCATTCAAACACGGAGAAGAAGGAACTCACTATGTATGCCAAGAAGTGCTAGAGTTAAAGGGTGGGAAAGCTACTTGCTGTGGTTGTTCAGGTCATAAATGTAAAAAACCCAAACCCATGAAAAGAATAAAAAAGGAATGTAAGCATGACGAACACCATGCAACAACAAAAGATGGAGAGCATTGGTGTCCTGTGTGTAGAGAAGTTTTATTTAGCTCCCCCAAACCAACCAAGATTAAGTGCGGACTAAAGCATAAGCATGGGTATTGGAATTGCTGTGCCTGTTGTATTCAAGGAGAAGTAAAAGGAGAGGGAGCATGGGGTCATGTGAAAGAGTGTGAGTTTTATCCCAAGATTGAGATAGATGAGTTTAAGTTTGCAGAGAAAAGGTACATGCTAGATTTAGGAGTATCAAGAGAAGAACAAGCACTCGCTGACAAATTGAACGAGGTTATCCGAGCTGTTAATAAATTACTTTCTCATTAGAGGATATGAAAATATCATTAGAACAACAAGTATGGTACGGTCTTGGGATATGGTATCACGCTCACACGAGGCGTTTAGCATTTGTATTTATGAAATGGCAGTTAAGAGTTGAGTTTTAACCCTATGAAACCACTAACCAATGAAACGGTAACTATCGCAACTTCTAAAGAACTTGGGGAGAGAATGAAGGCTTTATGTCCTAATTGTGATAAGGGGAAAAATAGATTACTTGAAGTTGATGGCGGTTATAAACTTTGCGGATTGTGCAAAGGAAAAGGATGGGTTTACTGTGTTGATGAGGGTTACTCAACTAAAAAAACAAGTATATTTGGTGTTCGTTCAGGATTAGATGTTGTAAGGGTTAGAGCTATTGAGAGTAAATCAGATATTGAAAACGAAAAGAAAACCGCCAAAATAATAGGAAGCGCTTTTTTAGGATATTACCCGTATTACAAAACATTAGTTCAAAACGATATAAATTAAAAACCTATGACAACCAATGAAACGCTAATTGAGGAGCTGATAGAAAAACACATCAGCCTTGAGTCGTATGAAGCCGTAGATGGCAGAATGATTACGATGAAAGAAGCTAAGGACGATATTATGGTCGTGAATGTGCGTGAGTTGAAGAAAGACTTGGTCTCAGCCCTCCAAGCCAAAGAGCGGGAGATACAGGAGAAAATTATAGGGGAAATAGAGAAAAGGTTTAAGATGTTTGAGCAGTCAAAAACTGGCTGGATGATAACAGGAATAAATATCCGCTTAGAAGATTGGAAAGAGTTTAAGTCTAAATTATCTAACCTATCAGAGAAATGAACGACTATTTATTTTATTTAACTCAGCTTAGTGTATTTTTGATTTTATTATTTATTATTGTGGGTGTGCTTGTATATGCCATAAGCCCTGAACCCTAAAAGATTATGAAAAACTATACCGATCTACCAATTAAATACCGATGGTACTACCGTCTTATGGGTAACTTATTATCATTTGTCATAGGAGTTTTGATATTCATGTTTGTTCTATGGTTATTGTCTATAGCTGGTGGAGGGTT
>OFRO01000629.1_pt1 | contig 11836 bp, 14 predicted proteins | sample 1543091 | NCBI WGS metagenome assembly OFRO01 (sample SAMN07774217, study PRJEB24372) | wastewater metagenome | isolation source: Exp Tend NO 10WW | collected 2016-02
GTTTTTTCAATGCTATTGCGTTCTACGGAATGGACGGTGCCACCCTAACCGTTAGCATCAAAACCGCACCGGGCGGAACGGTATTCTACACATATTCGGGCTTGTTGCTTGAGCCGCCAATTGACTACTACGACTATTATTTTGGTACCATTCGTGGGTTAACCAAACTGGTTTTAAGCGATATTTTGCTTTATGCTAACCCAGAAGTAACTATCACTGTGGCGGGCACTGGCACGGTTAAAGCCGGAATGATTGCCTTTGGTGATTTACGCCCACTTATTGGCGCAAATGGCGTTGGCGGCACGCAACATGGAGCCAGTGCAGAACCAGTTACTTACAGTTATATTAACACCGATGTTTACGGGCGCACAAGCATAGTGCGCCGCCACAGCGCCACGAACATGAGGGCAACTGTCATGATTCCTCAATCCGAGGCAGACAGCGCTTTGGCTATTGTGCAATCGGTGCTTGACATACCAGCAGCATGGATTGCAACAGATGTAACTGGTTACGACGGTCTTAATGTTTTTGGCCTTGGGTCCGGTAGTCTAAGCTATAATGACCCTAGCTATGCCTCGCTTAATATCATGGTGAAAGGATTTATCTAATGCCAACCGCTGCTCCCACCCTAACCGCCGCGCCAACGTCGCCCGACCGTGCCGACCGCGCTACCTTTGCGGCCCGCGCCGTGGCACTGGACGACTGGACCAAAAACAGCCATGTGCCCGAGTTGCAGGCGCTGGGCGACAACGTGTACGCCAACGCGGTGGAGGCCGCAGCAAGCGCAGTGACATGCAACTCCGTCACCACCATTGCCGCCGCAGCAGCAAACTACAAGGGCTTATGGTCAGCGCTGACCGGCGCACTCAACATGCCCGCCAGTGTTAGCCACAACGGCAACTATTGGGCGCTCAATGCCAACCTGGCAGACGTAACCGCCGCCACGCCGGGGGTCAGCGCAAGCTGGCAGCCACTCAATATTGGCGCGGGTGGCGCAACCGAAACAAACAGCGCGGTTGACGTTACGCTCACCGCCGCGTCGTATCGTGTGCAGGCGGTTGCAATGACTGCGACGGGCAAGTCCGTCAACCTGCCAAACGCCACCACGCTGGCAACCGGCAGCGATATTTTTGTCATCAAAAACACCGGCACAACCGTGTTTTGTGTGCGCGACTCTACGGGCACTATGCTTGCTGCGCTTGACCCCGGCAAGACTGTCAGCCTGTCTCTCAGTAACGCCAGCACCGCAGCCGGTGTGTGGGTTGCAAGCGGCACCGAAGGCGTGTCCGAAGCGATGTACCAAGCGGTTGCAACGGCAGTCAATGCGAGTCTGTCCACCAGCGCATCCATCGCGCCGCTGACCGCCACAACGGCGCTGGCAGCCTGGGTTGTGGGCGGATTTATCAACGCTGCAGTGCTGACGGTCAGCGGCGCCACGGTAAGCGTAGGCACCGTGTTTGTATCGACCGTGGCGGTCATCGGTAACCCGCCGCGCATGCGCATTACGGCCATGTCGGCCTCGCAGGCGATTGTGGCGTACACAAGCAGCCCATCGTCTTACGCGGCTGCGGTCACGCTCAATGTGGCCGCAGGCCTTGTTACAGCGGGCACCCCCCTAATCTTTGGTACGGCGGCCACGGACTATCAAGATGTGTCCATGCTCACTAGCACCCAAGCGTTGGTGATTTACAAGGGCACCACTGGCTACTCCGAAACGCGCACGCTCAACGTCAGCGGTACAACACTTACGGCGGGGACTCTGTTGGTGGTGCTGTCGGGGTCGGCTACCACAGCAGGAATTGTGGTTGCCATATCGACAACGCAGGCCATTTGCACTGTTAATACAGGTGCAATTCTCAGCTACAGCTACCTCTTGACTGTTAGCGGCACAAACGTCACTGCTGGGGCAAGCCCCGTGATTTTTGCAGCCAGCGCCAACTCCATTGCGGCCTGCAAAGTGTCTGCAACACAGGTGCTGGTGTCGGCCACCGCATACACGTACAACCGCCCTAGGTACGCCGTGCTGGAGGTGTCAGGTTCCACCGTCGTCCTGAAAGATGTGATGGACGGCTTTGGGCCTGATTTCAACGGCACCTTTGATCTTGTGCGTATCAGCGCGGCCAAATTTATGGCGTTGCGCAGCCCGGCTGGTGGCAACTCTGGTAGCCAAAAAATAACCGTGCAAGTGGTCAACGTTGCCGACAGCGCCTTGCGCATCGCCAACCCTATGGTGACGCTCAAAAACTCGTCAACACAAAACGGCAACAGCCCCGCCGGTGGCGTGAGCCTGTCCACAGACAAGCAGCTTGTGGTTTATCACGACGCATCGGGCTATGTCCAAGCGCGAATTTTGGAGATTGCAGCATGAAGATACTTATCCGCAACAGCGACAACGTAGCCATCTACGCAGAGCCCCGCCTGACCTTGGGGGCTGAGGGCGCACACGGCGACGGCTGGTTCAGCCCGCACTTTACAAGCGCCAACGCCACACTGACCGAGGCCGACTTGCCGCCCAACTGGCGCGGTGGCGAGTGGACTTACGTGCAGGGCGTGTGGGCTGCTGCAGACCCCATTGCCCATGCGGCCAAAGTACAGGCCGCACTGGATGCTGCGCGTGCAGCACTGATCCGCCAGATTGACGCCGAAGCCGACGCGATCACTCGGGCCAAGCAGGGGGATAGAGCACTGGAGTACCTGCTGGCGGAGGAAGAAGCGCAAGCCTACAAAGACGCAGGCTACACCGGCACCGTGCCAGACAGCGTAACAAGCTGGGCAACCCCAAATGGAAAATCCGCTCAGTGGGCGGCAGATGACATTCTGGCAACCGCTGTTGCATGGCGCGCTGCACAGTCATCCATCCGGGCTGCGCGACTTGCATGCAAAATAAGTGCCAGTACCGCCACCAATTTGGAGCCCATTGTGGCGCAATGGGCAGGTTTTGTTCTAGCCATTAAAACCACCCTACAAATCTCATGAAGTATCAGAACGCACGCCCGCTGATCCGCTCTGGGGATGTACTGGCCTGGAGCCATCGCGGGATTTACTCCTGGCACGACCTAAAAATTTGGTTTGTGCGTCTGTTCACACGCTCGGAATACAGCCATGTGGGAACCGCATGGGTTGTTAATAACCGTGTGCTTGTAATAGAAGCTGTGAAACCAATGGTGCGAATTTTCCCATTGTCTAAACTTGGGAATTTTTATTGGCTGCGAACTGGCGCCTATTGGCGCAAGTCTACAGAAGAGTTGGCTCTTTCGTTTGTTGGTGACAACTACAGCGAATTGCAGGCAATAATGTCTCCGTTTATCACACCCCCCAATGACGACCGCTGGGAGTGCGCAGAGCTTGTGGCTTGCATTGCACGACAAGATGGCATTGACCTTGGTGGTGTATACACCCCATCTGAAGTAGTGCTTGCTGCACAAAAACGTGGGGCACCGTTAACTTATGTGGAAGGCGGGCAACCATGACCGTGAAAACAATTGAAGACAAGATTGTTTGTTCTCTTAGCAGAGCAATTTTTGACGATGAGATGGTTTTTACAAGATTGATGCTGGCAGCATCGGAGTTTTTGTGGGGCATCTTGTTGCTATGGCCGGGGGAGTTGTTTTCTCGCCCCACCTACAAAGTAATGAGCCATGTTATGCCAGAAGAGGCATGGGCGCTAGTATTTTTGGCAACCGGGATGCTACAATTGAGCATAGTTATTCAAAATGACTTTCATGGTAAGTTTGCTCAATACTTTGCGGGCTGGAATTTTGTATTGTGGTGGTTTATTGTGGTTGGCATGTTCTTATCTGTTAGCCCACCACCAGCAGCGATTAGTGGGGAAGCAGTGCTTGCCATAGCGTCTTTCTGGATTTGGCTACGTCCATATAAATTGCGGGCAATTATTTTAAAGGGGCGACAAGATGCTGCAAAACTGTGACGGTTGCAATGCCTTGACAGAAAAAGTTAAGACCATGGAAAACGACTGTATTTCTATTAACACGAGACTTTCCCGTGTAGAACATAGCCACAGTGCTATGCGGTCGGCATTTCCTGCAAACGATTTGCAGAAGCCAGATTATGATGGGCATCGAAAAGAACATAACCGTCGGGCAACGGACGAAAAGGTTGTCGAAGGTTACAAGCAGGCTGCTGTTAAAGAGTTCATTAAAACTGTTCTTGCCGCCGCACTCGGACTTTTAGTTCTAGGTTTTGCCGCATGGGTTGGCGTTCACTCTAAATAAACAAGGGGTACACAATGACGTTTGACAAATGCTTTGAAAAGTTAATCGGCCACGAGGGTGGGTACAGCAATAACCCAAAAGACCCCGGTGGAGAGACAAAGTACGGGATTAGCAAACGGGCATACCCTGCGCTGGATATTGCAGACTTAACGGTTGACGACGCCAAGGCTATTTACAAGCGGGACTATTGGGATCGTGCGCAGTGTGACCGCTTGCCCCCTGCCATTGCGTATCAAGTATTTGACGGTGCTGTTAATAGCGGCATTGGCAATAGTATCCGCTGGTTGCAGGGCGCGGCTGGGGTGGCTGTGGATGGCGTGGTTGGGCCGCTGACAATCCGCGCTGTGGGTGACAAAGACACCCCTGTGCTGCTTGCCCGCTTCAATGGTTTCCGCCTGAAGTTTATGGCGTCCTTGTCTACTTGGGACGTTTTTGGCCGTGGCTGGGCTCGCCGTATTGCGGACAACTTATTGGAGGCTTAACATGGCTTGGCAAGACACTTTAAAAACTCTGGCTCCAACTGTGGCTACAGCTCTGGGAGGCCCCCTAGCTGGTGCGGCTGTTACCGCTCTTGGCTCCGTATTTGGCATTAGCGAACCAACAAGCGATAAAATTGCTAAACTGTTTGTAGATGGACAGGTGAGTGCCGATAACCTTGCTGCCATTCGCAAACTTGAGCTTGACTACCAGAACCAAGAGAAAGAACGTGGGTTTAAGTATTCTGAACTTGCGTTTAAAGACGTTGATTCTGCTCGGCAAATGCAGATTTCAACACATTCTAAGATGCCAGCAGTATTAACCGTGCTGGTTACTGTTGGCTTCTTTGGCATCTTGTCGTTACTGTTTTTTCACCCAGAACTAAAGGGTAACGAAATTGTGATGGTGATGGTGGGCCAGCTATCCGCCGTGTGGGCGGGCTGCGTTGCTTTCTACACCGGCACCACCTACGGCAGCGCCAACAAAAACGCCTTGCTGGCAGCTAGGTAACCCACCCGCCAAGGGCAGCGGGCGGGCCTGTGGCGGGTTTACCGGCATGCCCGGTACTTGTGGCTATAACTGGGGCTGCGCGGCCCCGTAGCCAATTTCTTCCAGTATTTTGTACGTCTCTGCAATATACCAATCGTAGTCAATATCTGTTGGTAGTTCTTCTGGCAATTCCATGCAGGGTTTGGCATTATCGGTTCTTGCAACTTTATTGCCGCTTGCTGCAGAAACTATCTCGCCCTGTGCCTCTGTGCTGTAGTACCAGCGAATAATTTTGCCTAGGTACACGCCATCCTTAACCCCACCACCTTTTACCCGGCGCATAGTAGTGAACTTTTGTAACTGCGTACAGCTCTTAATTGTGGTTGTAATATCCGCCCGTGTTGCCATGAAGGCTGTAGCTGCGTCAATACAAATTTCGTTCACAGCGTTCTTCTTTGGCGCAGTTTCACTGTACACGCCCTTTAGCTTGAACTGTTTCTTCTTTTGTGGCTTTTCGTACACAGCAAAGTAATTGTTCACGTCCCGGCTGTACAAGCCCTTATACCGAACTTCCTCTGTTCCAAACCCAGTATGGGCTTCCCACGCCTTTACAATCTCATTAAACAGGGCTTCCTTACTCCGCAGGCACTTGACCACAATACCGTCCGTGTTGGCCTGTATAACTTCAATTCCCTGTAACTCGAACGCCTCAATAAGCATGAGCAAAGCAAGCTGTCCAGTAATGGTAACCTGAATCATTAAGTTGGGCGCGTACATGATAGAATACTTACTCCCCAGCTTACCGAATGTTCCGTTAACCACAATTTTTAAACACTCTGCCACCACACTATTCCCTGCGTGCTTTGCCGCAATTCGAGTTTTAACAATGTTGTTGTAAACCTTCAAAAAGTCTTGTCCTAAGTTAGTTGGGGCAATCCCGGCATTCAAAATAAGGGTAGGGTAGTAGGAGGTAACGTCGGTGTCGGCAATAAAATAATTATCGTCTGCCACATGGCAGGCAGACTTTTCGTTACTGTGCAAACCACCAATACCCATCTGGTACTTGCCACCCGCAATATCAACTGTTTGTTCGGCAATTTCCTTGGGCAGTACAATATTGCCGTCAGCCTCCGACACATAAAATACTGCATTTCTTACCCGCTCCAAAACTGCGTTTAGCATGGGGGTTTGGAACTGTACAAAATGTGGAACGTTGTAGGTATACCACGTTCCAGGAAGCAGCGCAGTTGGCCGAAAGAATTTGGCACCAGTTATGCGTTTAAGCTCGCTGGATATAATTGCTTCCGCCATTTGTGGGTCAGAGTGGCTTCGTAGATCTATTTTGTACTGCTTGCCAGTATCTTCCCTCACCTTAATTTGTTCTAGCAAACTTTTGTACAATAACTCTGTGTTATCCAAGTCGTTAAAGCAATACATGAACAAGATTGCAATTTGCTGCTCGGTTAAAGCCTTACCGGGTACGAACGGCAAGTCCTGCATACGCTTGGCGTGCAGCCTACCCGCGCAAACCTTTAAGCCGGGGCTTAACGCGGTAAGGTCTATTAAGTCAATTTGGTTAATCTTGCCCAGCTTTGGGCACTTGTATTTTGCCAGCACATCCTGCCCGCGCATACCAAACTCAATCAACATTTTTGTAGCGTCCCACAGTTGTTCCGTAGTACAACCATGAAGAACCAATGCAGCAATAACAAAGTCGAACTTGCGTCCGTTAAAGTTAATGATGCACTTATTGCGCAGTAGCCAATTTAGTTTAGGAATGTGAACAGTGCGCCCACACGGTTGGTTGTCTAACTCAAAGTAAATGGATTTACCAGATTCCAGCCCGCGAAATGCAAGCAGGACATAATTTGGGTAAATTTCGGAGTCAAATACTAGGGGTTCTGCAATTTGCCCAAGCTCCCAGTCCGTATAAGTTACCGGGCGGAATGCTAGGGCAGCTTCAAGGTCTGGCAAGTAGTCCTCCTGCTCCCATACCCTTGCCGGTGGAATGCGCTTTATTTTTTCAACTGGTGGGGCTTTAACTTTTTGTTCGTCTTGCCAGAATAGACCAATAGAGTCAGCGCGAATAGCCATATGGTAATACCGTATCTAAGAAGTAACGCAGTTAACCGTGCGCCCAGCGGTATAGCATTATACTACTTGCGCATGCCGATGATGGCCCCTCTTATGCGGTCGCCTTGGAACATACATGGACCAGGATATGTGCTCCAGTCTATTGTGGTTGCCGTACCCTTTAACAAGTTTAGCATATCAATATTGTACTTGCCCTCAAACCCAAACGCCTCCATTGCAAACCCCGCCCCCTCTTGTTCGTCGAGGTGCGTTCGCAGTTCGTCTGGCATTAGAAAGATAGTACCCATCTTGTCAACAAAGGCTTTAACGGACTCCAGCCCCTCAAAAATGCGTTCGTCGAGAGGCCCCTGTTGGGACTCCCGGTTAAGCACTTTGGATAAGTCAGGCCACTCCGTGTTGTATAGCTGTGTGCGTAACCAACGGTTACCGGAGTAGTGGAAGGTGACGCTGTTTGTGGTTATCTGGGCGTTAATGGGCGGCTCGTTTATGCGTTGCATTTCCCGTACCGCAGCCTTTGGGATGTTAACCACAATGGGGAAGTCTGCGCCCAGCCAATATTCCACCAGCATCACGTTATTGGTTGCAAAAATACTTTGGCCTTTTACCAAGATACCATTTGCCCAAGGCCGACTTGCATCGCTGCCAATAAATGGGGCGCAGGCGTTAATACCTTTAAGAAGTATTTCGCCGTCGAATTCTACAAACTCACCCTCTGGCTCCACATGGTTCGTTTCGCCCTGCACGCAGTCAATAAAGGCTTTAAACACACCAGACTTAACTGACAAGCGGCCTGCTTTGGTAAGGCTTAACTGGATTGTATCGTTGCATTTAGACACCGCCTTTATAAGCTGTTCCGCATTCGGGTAGCAATCAATATCAAAGGGTATTGGTGTGCTAAGTGCTAGCGTTCCGTTAAAGCCCCGCACCCTGCCATCTTTGATAGCAAAGTGTTTTAGGTCGATAACAAAGTCCTTCTTGGCCACACTGCCTGCGCAAAATTTAAGGGAGTTGTACATACTAAAATAATTGTTGCACCTTAGAAACATCCAACACCCCGTTGGCCTGCTCAAAGTGTTCGTTTAAAATATTGCCAAGTTCGATATATCCTAAGGCGTTGTAACCCGCACGGCTTTGATATACTTTGGATAACCGCTCGTAATTGAAGCCTTTGCTTTCCAATAGTTCAATTAGCTCGCGTTTTTCAATTTCAGAATAGGTGCTAAAGTGCCGCCCCATGTCTTGGCGACTGGGGGACTGGTCGGACACGCAGATTGGGCCATATTCCGACGTATAAATACTACCGAAGGCCGTAGCCTGAATCCAGGAGGAACTATCAACGCTGTGCCACGGATAGCGTTCCATAAGGCTGATTGTAGTAACACCAAAAGCGTGAGCCTTGACTTTGGGGCGTCCCGCGCCGTCCACCATGTACCTGTTCCAAATTCTATCGAGCCATTGCATAACGTCTTCTGCTTTGGTTCGCACCATGCCACCAATAGTGATGTATTCGTAGCGTTCGATGTACCACTCAAGATAGCGCTCGTCTTCGCCAAAGTGGAAGCAGGGTAACGGTTTAGCACCTTGAGACTCCATGTAAAGTTGGTTCTGCCATGTTTTCAATGGGTCGCCAATGCCGTCAAGTACGGATGCCATAAGCACGCCATTTTCCACACGAATAATGTCTTGGTTGCGTTTGATATAATCGCAGTATGCGTTAATATCAATGTCTACGCCAAGGGACTTAGCGGAGAACGCGCCAGAGTCAAGGAACACCTTTGCTCCGTTGGCGCGCATGGCGTCAACATACTGTTGTTTTTCAACATAGTGATAGCTTTCCAAAATGTTCGGTATCTCCGTGAAGATTTGCTTTTCACGGTCGTTTAGTTCTTTGTTACGTGGCTGTCCTGCGCAATACTGGTTGGTGTAGACAGCGGCAAGGAAAAGATTCATAGATTTACAGCAATGTTGAAGGCGGTTTGTAATTCGCTTGCACGTTGCTCGCTATAGTCTTCCATTTTGGCTCTCCACTCCAATTGTGGTTTCCATGTGTAAGGGTCTTGCACAAAGCCCCACAGTTTCCAATGGTTGAAACCAAAAGCATTAACCAATGCAACCCAACGCTTGAAACAACTGGCGCACCGACCACAGTGTTTTGCGCCTGCGTCGTAGCACGACACAGAGGTAAGCAATTTATCAAGACTTCCGCCATTAACAAGGAACCTCCGCACTAATTCGCTTTTTGTGTACTGGCGGAACGGGGTAAGTATTTGGTAGTTCTTCCCATGCGTCCAATACTGTGCCCTGTGGCTAATGTTCATGGTTTCTTGTATGGCAGCAACAAACTCTGGGCTCTTGTCGCTGTTAATTTCGTCGGCAATTACGCCAAAGTAGATTTGCTCACCGTACAACCCGGCCAGCAAAAGCATTTGGGCGTTTCTGAAAGGTATAATTCCGGTGCTGTGCTCGTACTGCCCAAGATCTGGGCCTTCGACATACTCAAATTGCGCTCCAAGTGCTGCGGCAAGATACTCCGCAGCAGCCTGTTCTTTTATTTTGTACTTCTGCCCAATGTCTACAAACACATGAACTGCGCCTTTTAACTCTGGTTCATGGGCAAGCAGCCAAGAATCCATACCACCGGAGGACAATAAAACTTTTTGCATGGTAACCACCTATAAATTTTTGGGTTGGGGCCTGCTGGCGGGGCCTACAGCGGGCCAAAATTGGCGGGGCATGGGGTAGCCCCACCTAGCCACATTTTAGCCTACAGCAAGGCGCAGAAATTCGGATCTTGCAGTGGGATCTGTTTTAAATACCCCACGCAGGGCGGAGGTTACGGTGTGGTGCCCCTGTTGGCAGATGCCTCGAGATTCCATGCACATATGCCGAGCCTTTACAATAACGCCCACAGCCTTTGGCCGAAGGTGTTCGTCAAGTGCGTCGGCAATTTGTGTGGTCAACCGTTCTTGGACTTGTAGGCGGCGGGCAAACGCATCAGCCACACGGCTGAGTTTAGATAGCCCAACAACGCGACCATTTGGAATGTACGCAATTGTGGCTGTACCGAAAATGTCAGCAAGATGATGCTCGCATTTACTGTATATTGGGATGTCTTTAACAAGAACCATTTCATCATAATTCTCCGCACCATCTTCGAATGTTTTCAGCAGTTTTGCAATATCTACATTGTAGCCACTGCACCAGTGTTTCCAAGCCTTGACCACACGAGCCGGGGTTTCTTGCAACCCTTCTCGCGCTGCATCTTGTTCAATAACCTCGCTAATAAGGTCAAAAATAACTTCCCGCTGAATGCTTGTACGGTCTGCGTCTGTTAAATCTTTGTAAGCGGGGTTCACAAGTGTGCTCCTTCTGCAAGTTTAATGGCCGAATTGGCCCCATGTTCTTTTACTTCCACAGCAATCAACTTGACGCGTGGGGCGTAGCCATTGTCCTTGAGCCAAATCTCGGTGCAATCAAAAATCATCTCCGCAAACTTTTCGCAACCACATGCAGGAACAACCACGACACGGGCAATTCCGTGCCATTCGTCCAACTGCTTAAAGATTTCCAGTTTTGGGTCGTCCTCTGCCACCAGCAAAGTATGGTCAAATGTATCTTGCAGCATTTGCTTCAAGGACTTCAAACTTCCGAAGTCTACAACCCAGTTACGGCAGTCCAGCTCTACTGCCCCAAATGTCAGTTTTACCGCAAGTGCGTAACCATGCAGCAGACGGCAATGGCTTTCTGCCCGCCACTGGCGAAAGCATGCGGACAGGCCAATTTCATGGCCGTATTTTTTCGTAGATAAAAACATTATTCAACCTCCAATAATTTGTGTACCTGTAATTGTAGGATGTACCCATACTGAAGGCAACTCCGAAGCACTGCTTCTTGGTTCAGTTTGTTAACAACCGGGTCTTTACAATCCATTGGCTGTAAATAAACCGTAGCTCCAAGCGGCGGACGAAATACCTTGGGGCTGGCACTGTGGTTAAGCGCAAGGATTGGCAAACCATCGTTAGGACAAACGCTTTCGTGATGCAAAACGTATTTGTACCAATCTGCGTGAGCCACAATGCTGTAATGAACTTTGCCAGCTTTGGGGCTACAAACAATGTCTACATTTTGAAAAGCATCGGGGTTATCAATGCCAAGTGTGCCGTTAGTTTCAATTTGCACGCGATACCAGCGCGTGAGCATACGGCAAAGGACAGCTAGGTTCTGGCGGAAAGGTTCCCCACCAGTAATAACTATCAATGGGCGCAGGTTCTTTGTGTGGGAGTAAGTACGTTCAACACGAGCAATAATTTCTTGCACCGTAAGGGTTTCGCGCCCTGTTGTGTACTCTGTGTCGCAGCCGGGGCATTGAAGGTTGCAGCCAGCAAGGCGAATAAAGACAGCGGGGTATCCCGTATAAGGGCCTTCGCCCTGTATGGTAAAAAAGATACTATGAACGTCAAGGGTATTACCGTCACCCTCAACACGTTTTTCAATAGGTTGGATGTTAATTGTCATAAGCTCGGAGAGTTAAAAATAGGGGCACT
>OFRO01000630.1_pt1 | contig 11820 bp, 10 predicted proteins | sample 1543091 | NCBI WGS metagenome assembly OFRO01 (sample SAMN07774217, study PRJEB24372) | wastewater metagenome | isolation source: Exp Tend NO 10WW | collected 2016-02
TAATATTGCATTCGGTTTTCTCTTTGGCGCACGCATTACTGCTAAATTTGTGAAGTGACATTTGACGATCTCTTACAAAGGTTAAAGCATGAGGATGAGGTATCTATACTAGAGATTGTAGATGTCTCATCTGAAGAGCTTGTAGACCTATTAGAAGGCGTTATTTTCGATAAGCAACAAAGGATTCGAGATTACTACAATGAAGATGACGAAACCGTGGACAGGGAAGAAGGATAATCTCCCTTCCCCCACGAAAAAAGAACATCATAAAGAGCGCAAGACTCTGACCCGATTACTTCATAATATTGAAGATAAAGATTGGGAACAACAATTAAAGGACTATATTCGTAATGTTGATTAACCGATTCAAGAATAGTTTTAGTGAGAACATCTTTAAGAACAAGTATGCACAAGGCCCTAACGATACTTGGGATGCTCTTGCAGAACGATTGGTTGAAGATGTATGTGGTTCACGATGGGGCAAAGACAAACCCTTGATGTCACAAGAAGACCGTGATGCATTGGTTGAATATATTAAACGTATGGCTTTCGTGCCCGGTGGTCGTTATCTTTGGTATGCCGGTAGGGGTAACTCTTATTTTAATAACTGTTTTTTACTGCGAGCTGAAGAGGACACACGAGAAGAATGGGCAAACCTAACACAACGGGCAGTGAGTTGCCTAATGACTGGGGGTGGCATTGGTGTAGATTATTCTATTCTACGTCCGAAAGGGAAGCCGCTGAGTCGTACTGGTGGATTGTCCAGCGGTCCGATCCCACTGATGCAGATGCTAAACGAAGTTGGTCGAGGAGTGATGCAAGGTGGATCAAGACGATCCGCGATCTACGCAAGTCTCAACTGGTTGCACGAAGACATTCCGGACTTTCTAACTGCTAAGAATTGGTCTGATGAAATCAAAGCAATGAAGGACAAAGACTTCAATGCTGCTGCTCCTCTTGACATGACTAACATTTCTGTTAATTATGATGACAAGTGGTTGTACAATGCCGATCGTGCAAGTCTACATACCTTTGTAGAGAACTGTCGTCAGGCAATGAAGACTGGCGAACCCGGTTTCTCTTTTAACTTTGGTGATAAACAAAATGAAACCCTTCGCAATGCATGTACTGAAGTTACGTCTGAGGATGACTCTGATGTATGTAACCTTGGTAGCATCAATCTCAGTAACATTCAGAACATTGAAGAATTTAAACATATTGTTGAACTCGGCTCCAAGTTCCTTGTTTGTGGAACGCTACGTGCCGATCTCCCGTATGATAAAGTCTACAAGGTCCGCGAAAAGAATCGACGACTTGGACTGGGACTTATGGGTATCCATGCATGGCTTCTACAACGAGGACAAGGATACGAAGTAACTCCAGAATTACACGAATGGTTAAAGGTATATAAGAATGAATCAGAACGATCAGCTAATGAACATTGTGAACGCTTGTTCATCTCAAAGCCAGTTGCTTATCGAGCAATTGCCCCAACAGGGTCTATTGGTATCCTCGCAGGAACAACTACAGGCATTGAACCACTGTTTGCAGTTGCTTACAAGCGCCGTTATCTCACTGATGGAACGAAGTGGAAATATGAATATGTTATTGACACAACTGCCGATCAACTAATCAAGGAATATGGTCTTGATCCTAACAAGATTGAGACTGCATATGGACTCAGCCATGACTACGAAAAACGACTCAAGTTCCAAGCGGACATTCAAGATTACGTTGACATGTCAATTTCCTCAACAATCAATCTACCCTCATGGGGAAGTAAAGGTAATAATGAGGACTGTGTTAAATCGTTTGCAGAGACACTTTCACGCTATGCGCCACGACTACGAGGGTTTACCTGCTATCCAGATGCAAGTCGAGGAGGTCAACCTCTAACAGAAGTTCCCTATGAAGAAGCACTTCGTCATAAGGGTATTGTCTATGAAGAGAACATTGATCGTGCTTGTGTATCGGGTGTCTGTGGAATCTAAATAATAAAAATAAGAAAGATAAAGATGAACGAAGAATTCAAGGCACTACTATTGGAGACACTACAAGAAGTTAAACAACATCCTGAAGGTAAAGAAGGTGTTATATTTATGACATACTTTGATGAAGAACCTGATTGGGAAGTTGGTCTAATGTTCCGACCGAAAAGTAAGTAAAAGAAAAGCCCTCTTTCCTTAATTGGATTGAGGGCTTTTTTTTATTTTAACACTTTAGTTATCTCTGTATAGTAATTAGGATTATTCTCTGGAGCATTTACAATCCATTCTAACCACTGAGTATTTGGATTGGTTCCACCATAATCTGTGTGTAGTTTTGTCGTTGCTGTTTTAAAATCTTTCATTTCTTGTTTAGCTTGTGGACTAAGAACCTCATCCGCAAATAACGACGTAAATTGATTTGTTTCTGGATTATAATCTATTTCCCATGGAGTTGGTTCTAATTCAGATGATGTTCTTAACTTATAATTAGTATAAAAATCTTCATCCTGCTTTAACATTTGACGAGTCCAGTCATCTACGCTATTTGGTAAATCCTTTTCTGAAAATCCTATTCCAAACTCTTCAGCCTGTATGCGTGCCTCTTCTTTAGCACGATGTTTAACAGATGCAATGTATTCTCCAAGAGAATTAAACTTATATTTTTTGGCTGCTTGTACAGCGACATTATCAGCAATCTTTGGGGCAACATCTGTAGCTACATTGTCTAGTAACTTTCTAGCTACGCCAAGAGTACCTCCAGTAACAGCAGCACCACCTGTGATAGCCCCCAGTTTCTTTAGAGCATCTCTACGAGATAAGGATGTTCCACCACTAACTAATTTATCGTAGATAGCAGACGCAGATCGCTTGCTTAATCCACCAAGACCTGCACCGATACCTGCCACATCTGTTCCTAGCATAACAGCATCTGCTGTGCGTGGATCAAGTGTATAAGTACCCAAACCCCCTGTTGCTTGATTGCCTCCGCGAATTAACGAACGTAAATTATATGAAGCATCGTCTGCTAGTTCAGGTGCTTTGCCCATGAACATGTCACCAAGACCCATTCCACCTACAAGTGGAACCCAGTCTTTCATTTCATATGTGTTAGCAGATTCTTTTCCAGACAAAAGAATGTCTGCCAGTCTCCCAATTACTGGATTTCTTTCTGGTGCTTTTAAATCAGCCATAGCTATTCCCATAACATTCGTGGATCAAATTCATTTTTCTTAAATACAGATTGTAATCCTTGAAAATGTTCAGGATTATTGTTAAGTAGTGCATTCATTCTGGCCCGAACTTCACCTAGATTGTGTTGATATTCAAGAGCAGAATTGTTGGATTTTGCTACAGTAGTACCACCACCCAACTCATTATACAATTCATCATATGGATGTTGAATTTCGTGTCCAATAGTCTCTCGTTGAGAAGTTGGAGATAAACCACTATTAATTCGCAAAGCTCTACGTCCATCTCCATGACGTTCAGCACTACCCCATAAGGTACTTCGCATGGGTTCAAAAGAAACAGGAATGTTTCCCACATCCTTTGATAATCCATTAGTTAAATCCTTAACTAAGTAAGTACCTTGTGATCCTTGAGGTGGTGTGCGAATATCATCCTTTAAAAACTGGAAGTAATCATCACCAACTTTAACAACATTATGGTCATCAAACAATTGTCTAGCAGTTCTACCATTAGCAATCGATTCTTTGAGATAACTAGGAATGGTGTGGAACTTTTTCAGGATACCAGCACCAACAGCTAGTGGTGCTTTACCCGGAATCAAATCTGAGAAGAGACTAGCCAGTTCTGAGTTACGATATGCATTTCCAGAAGCAGGATTCATCACACTAGTTTCATTTGGTAAACCAAAGAAACCAGAAAGACCTGCCTTTGCAGTTTCAAAATCTTCTTTTGGATTTCCATACACACCAAATTGTTGTTTAGGGATGTTATCCATTTGAGAATCCTTCAAACAATTGTCTCTCACACTTACGTCGTTTTGTTAGACCAGCAAGTTCAACTAACTTACCATTAACAGTTGCCTTATTCCATTTAGTGAATTCCGCACCTGCTCCAGTATAATCTAAAGCATTTAGTTTCTTCAGAAGAGTTGACTTTGCTAGATTACCTTTACCTAAATTAAATACAAAGGAAGTCAAAGCTCCTAGTTGGTGTTCATCAAGAGGAACTTTAACTAAATCCTTAACGGCTTCTTCTGCTTCTTGATAATCATGATCGAAAAAAACCTCCGCCTGAGCGACGGAGATTTTCTGTCCAAGTTTAACATTATAGGTATGACCCCAACCAATTGTGGGTTTACCAGCAGGACATAGATATGCTTCTAACTTTAGTGTCTCGAAGAACTTACAGATTGATTCACCTGTCATTCACTACCTCCATATCCCATTTCTTGAAGTTCACGTAGATTGCGTGCTTGTGTTTTGGTTTTGAACTTACCTTGATTGTTTGTAATCATACGTTCAAAGATAGGTCTGTTCTGCTTAAAGACTTCGTTTTTCAGCATAGTCTTTAGTTCATCAGAAGATATATCACCATTAAGATACAAGTCTTTAATCATTTGCTGTCCTGCATCTTTGTCACTTTGATTTGAACTCAACATCAGATTAATAGCATACTGCTTACGCTGTGTTGTACTCATCTTAGTTGCTTCAATTTCATTGCGTTGGTTACGTGCCTTGGACTCAGCTACAGAAGACGATCCTAGGTACTTTGCTGTACGTTCTAGAGGTGTTCTCTCAACCATAGCTTCACCCCGTTTACCAAACTGGGTGAATCCATGCTGATTATACACATCATCTTTAATACCACGAGCAATACCGCGAGGTAGAACCTTGTCCCAATTCTTCTGTGCTTCTGGATCATGTACATTTCCATACACATCCTTAGCAATACCAATACCACCAACAATTAAATTCTTAGTTGCAGAGAATGGAAGAGAAGCATCAGCCCAAGAGGGTGCCTGTGCAATATCACCAAAAGGTTTCATGATTGATTGATAACGAGTAGAAGCACTCATATCAATTCCAGTTAGACCTGAAATCAAACCGCGTGATACTAAGGTAGAGTGTTGTTCTGCTACCTTTGTCCAACTAGGTAGAGTATCCGCATCAATATATTGAGACTTGACAAGTAATTGTCTGAGATATTCATAATCAGCTAAAGCTGGTAGACCAAGTAGACCACCCATAATCATCATAGACATAACGTTAGCAATCAATGCAAGACTTTCTTGCGTTGCTTTGGATAGGGTTTGGGCATTTGGATTTTTCGCAAAATCAACCGTACCCTGCACCGTTCCTTTGACATCCGACGCAAGATTTGAAAGCTGTCCATGAATGAATCCTTTAAGTGGAGACATAGATGTACCAAACCATCCCATTTCTTTATACATGGTTGGTAGATTCTCACGTCCCATAGGGATCATATTCTCATTTGCTACTCGACCGGCTTCTTCCCATAAAGCTTTACCAGACATGCCTTGATTCTTTAAGAACTCATACGCCATGTTATACGATACAACACGACTGAATGTATCAGCACCTTCTGTTAGTTTCTCACCAACCAAACGTGCGTACCACTTTTCAAGCTTAGATTTGTTTACAGAAGCTGCATCAATGCCACCAAGATCAGCATGAATTGTTTTATGCACAGTGTCAAGTGTTTGAGACACATGCATGAATCCTCGCATAGAATCTTCATCATGTAAAGATTTAAAGAATGTTTTGGCAATCCCACGATAACTAGCAGCAAGAGCTTCAATTGGATTAGCACCTTCTTTAAGAAGCATTCGTCCAGCTTGTAGTGGCGCAATGGCCTGAGATAGCCACGTAACAAAAGCTGAAGTTAGATTCATATTATAACCTAACCTACGCATAATATTAAAGGCACTCTCTATTTCATCTTTAGGAATGTGTTTTCCTGATATCATGTATGAAGTTTCGTTAGCAGCATCCTGAAACACAGAGCCAAAATCATTAATAGATTTTGTTAGCGGTTTTGTTCCAAAGACATTTAATTCATTGTCTAAGAATTGTTTTACAACTGCATTTGCATTTGGTTGTTTCTGAATTAGCTCTGCGATTTCTGCACGAGACATATACTCAGATGAATCGAACATGAGCTTACGCACACGAGCAGAGTTTGCATATTCATTGACCCAGTTAACTAGACCCTGTGCGAAATTTCTGCCACGTTCCTCTTCATTACCAATCCGCTCACCACTAAATCCGCGAATGAGACTGCGGTGTTCTTTGTGTTTACCAACTGCACTAGCCTTAGTTTCAATTTGTGTTTTAACATATTGAGCATAGGCAGGGGCAGGTTTTCCACTATCAATAATTTCATTGAGAACATCCATAATAGATTTATAATCTACATCCTGTTCACGTTCACCAACATGTGCGGTAGTGCGTGGATCATTACTCATTAAACGATCTGCGTAAGCTTGTGCTTCCTTCTTTGAGAAAAAAGTAAAGTTACGTTCAAGTAACTGACCATTTGCTACATGGTCTACATAATACTTACCAATGTTTGAAATCGGAAAGTATCCGGGAACTTCTTTAACAGGTGGAAGACCTCGCTTAGATAAATCCCTATTGACACTTTCAATCATCTTCTTTGGAGCTAAATCTACAACACGAACAAAGTTCTTTTGTGCTGGTGTAGCATTTGGAAAATACTTATCTACATATTGATATGGTGAAACACCGTCACGATAAGCATCCACAAACCCTTCAATCATTTTAGCAATGTCTTTGAACTTGACCTGTTCAATTGCTTGAAGAAGACTATCACTAGTCTTGATCTTATCAAGTTTAAATAGCTTTAAAGGCTTGTCTCCAAAGTCAGCTTTGAACTGTTCTTCACTAACCTTACCATAAAGAATTTCATTCTTTAATTGAGTTGATTCGTTGCGTCCACGATATGCCATATCAGATATTTCGTTGATCAACCGATTCTTTGGGAAGAAATTCTTTAGTGCCCAAGGATTCAAAAAACGTTTAGCGAACTCTAATGGAAGGTTGATAACCTTATTCAAAAATTCATTAGAAGAATGAAAACCAATATCGCCCGTATCCGTAGTAAAGTTACGTGAATTTGCTAGTGAATCACCTTCAACTGGCTTAGGAATTCTATTGACATTTTCTACAGTATCAATGTCAGGTGGAGGAAGGTCAGTTGGAACTTCTCCTGTACGTTGAGCCTGTTCGATACTTTCCAGTGCACGTTCAGCAGAACTAAGACGAATAAATGAAGACTGTTCTGGAGGTTTATTTATTGCTGCTTCTACTCTACGTTGATATTCTTTGTACTTAGCAATCTGTTGTTCAACAAGTGGAATACGCACACGTAAAAAATCTTCTCCATAATTATCTGGAAATTCTTTATAATCACTTAAGGTTTCTTGCAATTCAATTAGAGTGTTATGTAACTCATTCCGAGGATCATTACGAACACTAATTTCACTGTACTTATCATCAATTGCCGCAAGACGCAAATGTTCTTCTAATGATTTATTTCTTTTTTCAATTAGAGCATTTCGCTCAGTCATTAAATCTTTAGTTTCTTGTTGTGTTTTGCGAAGAGCGTCCATTGAACTTGTAGTTTCAGACAATGATTTATCCATTGCATCCCACACTTCATCTTGTGTTCTAAACACAGATTCTTTTTTAGGAACAACTGCCTCAGTAAGTGTAGAGTCATCCTTAACAGGCATGACATCTTCTTTATGTACATTAGCGAATTTCAGAAGTTCGTCAATACCTACATTATGTTCATCTACAGTTTTCTGTAACTCTTCAATCTTCTCTGCCTTAGAAGCAATAGTCTTTTCAATCTTAGCTAAGGCTTCGCGTTGTCTTTCCGTTGGATTAGCAACTGCTCTAAGATCATCAGCAATAGTAGAAATCTTATCAATGACAAGATTATGTTCTACAATTTCTTTTTGGATACGTTCGATACTATTGTTTAAGAACACTGCCTTATTGACAGCATCCATGTTATTTGTATCTGTAGTAGGAGCATCCTTAAACGGATCAATATTCTCAGTCTTAAGTTCAGGATGAACAGCACCCATAAACTTCTTACCGAACTTTGTTGGTGTAGCAGCAATACCTTGAAAGACTGCTGCCATTACAACCTTAGCAGGATCAATCTTACCTTCTTGTAGAAATTCCGCACCTGCCTCCATACCACCACCAACACCGGCCATACCAGCACGTTGTGCACCAGAAGACAATACAACCTTACCAGCATCATCGACAAGAGCAGGTAATGCTCCCGGACGGAAAGCTGCAAGGTTTGGTGCTAGATGACCAGCAAAAGAAGTAAGTGGATGTGCTTTAGTTTCAGCAGCACGAGTTGCCTCGTCCATGCCCATTGCTTGCTTCCATTCATCTGGTACAAACTTAGTTGCAAAGTCCTGTGCAGTTTGTCCAGCCATCCCACCAAGAACACCACCCGCTATACCACCTACAAGGCCACCTAGTGGCTTTGCAAAGGGTCCGACTACGGGGAGTACAGGCGGAGTAACAGAAGCGCCTAGAGCGGCTCCCTTGACACCGGCAGCTAGACCGGCAGCAGAGGGAACAATACTCTCAACAAAACTTTTACCAAATGCTTTAGCTTGACTAGGTTCTTGGACAGGTTCCTCAACTGATGAAGTACCAAGGTGCTTTAAGATTTTGCTCTTGGCTTCTTGTGGGTCAGTTGTTTCAATATCATATTGCTGACCTTGGTATTCATAGATTGGCATACATATCCTTAATCGAGTTTAATAACACCTTGTTGTGGTTGAGCAGGCGCAGGAACAAGATCAGTAGCAGTTGGAACGGCTAGACCATGTTTCTTATAAATTACACTAGCCTGATCACGATAGGCTTTTGCGAGTTGTTCGTATCGCTTGACAGTTGCATTCAGTTCTGCCATTGCAGCTTTCTGCTTTGTCTTATCTACAATCTTCTCAAGAATTTCACGCTCTTGACGTGCAATATCTTGCTTGTTAATAAGAGCTTCATAACGACCAGCTTCAGCATCATTCTTTGCGGCTAGATTAAGTTCTGCTACCTTGGTAGTATCACCCTTCTGTTGAGCATCATGAACAGCTTGTAGACGTGCGTTAGCAGCAATGTTTGCCATCTCAAGACGAGCATCATTCTGTGCTTTAATCTCTTCCATACGATTAAGATGTTCTGGAGTAGTGCCAAGAATCTTAGCCATCTGACGAAGTTTAGAACCAAGAGGTGCAGATGATTGTGGTGCTTGTGTTTGTAGTGGAGCAGCTTGTTCACCAGTAGATTGACCACTAGCTAGAGACGCAATCAAACGTTCACGCTCCTTAGCAAGTTGTCCAGTCTTATCACCATGTAGACGAATCTCTTTGTCGAGAGTTTCTAGATCATATGGACGATCCCCAAACCGATAATCATTCCCCATAGAAGCTTTCATTGCAGCTTCATTCTTTAGGATAGGAAGAGGTGTTAAACCACGTCCCTCATTTCCATAGTTAGGATTAACAGGTGATTGATACTCAGGTTGTGGTGCAACCATTGGAGATTGTTCAGGTTGTGGATTTCCAAGAGCATTAATGTCTGCTTGTTGTTGGTCTTGGAACTGAGAAAGAAGGTTACTCTTACCAGTTTTCTGTGCGAGTTCTGCAAGCAATGCCTTAATCTGTTCATCTACAGAACTAGAATCAATCTTACCCTTAGCAGCAGAAGATGCAAACCTACCCATGTCTCCTTGCATTTGTGCAGGAATGTAGTCTGGATTTTGCATCTGAGCATTGGCAACCATAGCCTCATATTGCTTCTTGATTAGATCAAGTGGATCAGCAATACGTGATTTTTGCAGGGCCTGTTCTTGAATTAGATTGGAAAGCTGAGAGGCATTGTCTGCACTCCCTGCATTAAATCCATGATACAAAGCCCCAAGAGCAAACTCAGGTTTGTATCCTGTTGCGATGTTTTCAATTCCCATTACTGTAGCGCCTTATTAATTTTTTCCATAATTGCTTGCATTGCTGGATTGTTCTCATAACTATTAGTATTGAGAATCTTACCAAGAGCATCATAGTAAGGAGAGTTTCCTCGTGCACCATACTGTTGTCCACGCATCAATGCTTCTAGACCACCTGCTTGGACTGGACTAATATTAGCACCAGAACGCACATCCCAATTATTCAAATCTTGTTGATAGTTCTGATCATACTTTAGTTGAGCACCAGCTTTAGCAGCAAGCATGGCAGGAGCAGTAGCATTAAAGTTATTGCGATTACCATGCATAGCAGCTTGACGATTTAGAACTTGTTCGATCTGATCATTCGTTGCTTTATAACCAGCATCTGAATTGGGATTACTACGAAAGTTTTGTAGTCGTTGATTAGCTAGTGCTGCCTGTTGTTGTGCAGCATCACGCATTGTGGTAGCGCCCGGCTGCATCATACCAGCACCAGTAGAAGACACATCATATGGAGCAGCAAATTGACGAACAGAGTTAACCGTTTGTGGAATTTGTTGTGACATTTGTTGATTAGACTTCTTCTCTTGTTGAGCAGCTAGCAAACCGGCAAGACCCTTTAGAAAGGTATTTGTCCCACCACCACTACCACCAAATCCACCAAATAATTTACTAAGTCCTCCAAGAGCAGACTGACCTAAATTTGCCCAATCTGAATTTTGTTGGGTTCCTTGATATGGAGTAAACTCGCCTCCAGCTAATTGAAAACCTATTGGTTGTCCTTGAGAATTATTCCAGTATTGTGTATTATCTGAGCCTACTTGATACCCATTAGACCCAAAAGTATCTTGTTGGTTTGGAGTAAACCATCCCATATTTCCAGCATCTCCTCCAACATAATTGTAATTTCCATTAGAGACCTTCCAATCTGAAAAGTTACTGTCATAATTAGAGGCATCTCCACTATTACCACCTTCTACTCCGCCAACAGCATCATCAAAAAAATACTGTTCATTATTTTCGGGCATAATTATTTCCTTTTATTAACTACTATATTGTTATATTAACATAAATAGAACAAAGTGTCAAGACACTCGATACCAAGCAGTATTTGCTGTTCTATATATCCAAGACGCATTTCCATTTGCTGCTATAGTAGTTAATGCACCTTTAAGTGTTTGTCCAGTATTAGGACTATGTGTTAAAGCTGTAATTATTTGTGTAGAAGCAATTGTAACTACCTGTTCATTTACAGGAGAAGCTGGCATTGTTAGTGTACCAGTTGCAAGTGTTCCAGCAGGTTCAATTACATAATACGAAGTTGTGTTTGCAATAGTATTTGTAAACCCTGTTGTTGGAACAACTCGTTCCAGTGTGTTCCTAGCATTTCTAACTTCGTTTGCAGTTAGGTGATAATGCTCGCCAGCCGTACCACCATCAATGTTCTGCAATTGATCATGGTCCCGTGTAGCAATGTCAGTTATATTAGAACCGGCAAAGTTAATTACATACCAAGGTACAGAACCATTTGTAGAAATGTAGTTACGTAACTGACGATACCATTCAAGCCATGTAAAAGAACCCGGTTGATCATTAATCGGTGGTGGAGGCAGTCCAGTAGCCATTACGAAGTTCCTTCATCATAAACAAGTTCCAACGATTCCAGTCGTAAAGGTTGGTTAGAGTTGTGACGAAGTTTCCAAGCACGTCGCCTAAAAGACCCTAGTCGCTGGAATGCTGGATAACCATCACTCATATCAATGTTTACTTCAGTTGACCATGTTTGATAATCATCATTTGTCCAAGACAATCCTACAAGATTTGTTGTAGTATAACTATCACCAACCAA
>OFRO01000632.1_pt1 | contig 11802 bp, 17 predicted proteins | sample 1543091 | NCBI WGS metagenome assembly OFRO01 (sample SAMN07774217, study PRJEB24372) | wastewater metagenome | isolation source: Exp Tend NO 10WW | collected 2016-02
ATTTTGCAACCATATTTTTCAGAATAAACAACTATGCCAAAAGGGAAGCTGTGAATGGCTTAACCATGGTGGCAGATTATTGTGCAGCCCTGAAAGATTATGTTGCTTACATTGATCAAACAAAGCAAAATTTAAGGCATCATGGAGTTTGATAAATTAAGTGAGTATGCAGACCAACAGGCCCTGTTAAAGCAAACCCAGTTCATCCTGGATCTGTTTGAACAGATTGAAACAAAAGGAACTTCAGTTGCTGAAAAGCTGAAGGGATCATTTAGTTTATTGGATAATAAAAATAGTGGCACAAAAGCCCTGGCAGATGATTTTGAACATCTTGCCTTAACATCTGCCAGATACCAGAAAATACTGGCTGCAGTGGCTGGTGAAGTGGATAATTTCAGTGAAGCCCAGAAAAAGATGCTGAAGGATATTAATGAACAGTTCAAGCTGGAAGAACAGCAACGGGCTGGGGCCAAAGAAACCGTTAAACTTATTGCCACAGAAATTTCCCAGAATGAAAAACTGGAAGCTGGCAGATCTGCACTGGCCAGAACAATTGCACTGAACAGGGTTGAACTGCAGCAGCAGAATAAAGAACTTACACAGGCAGCAAAATTAAAGCTGGCAGAAGTGGGCAGCAACCAGCGGCTGGATGCCACCATTGCCTTCCTTACCACCAGGCTGAACAAACTGAACCAGGCAACAGATGAAGGAAGGAAGAAGGCAGAACAATACCAAAAAAGCATTGGCAAATTATTTGAATTAAGGAAGCAGCAGGCAGATCCAAAAACTGCCCAGGCCCTTAATATTGGCAATTACCAGGGAAGTGCCAAGATCATTGTGGATGCAATGGAAGCGGCCAGAAGAAAGGTGGAACAGGTTTCACAGGAATTTGGTAAGTTATCATGATCGGTGGATCGGACAAACTGAACAGGCAGATCGAATCTGAAGCGGGTGAAGAAGAGCAGGCGTTGGTAGTGATGCTTCGCGGCTGGCATGAGTTCCAACGGGACAGGCCCGGCATCATGCCACCGTCATTGGCCGATTGGCTCATCGAGATTGGCTACGCCCGCTGGCCAACGGACGCGGAGGTTGAGGAGATCAACCGCGAGGACGTGCCGGTTCCCGATCCTGCCGATAAGGGGAAGGCGTTACGCATCGCCGCGAGGGTCCACACATGCAAATCACATCCAAGCCAATCCGTGTCCGGCTCTGTGAAAACTCCTACTTTGGGCGGGCTGGAACCACGGTTGCCGTCCCGTTCGAGTACGCGGAAGCGTTGATCGCGGACAAGAAGGCCACGCCGATTGCGGAGAAGAAATCGCATCCGGTGAACAAGTCCACGATCATCAAAGGGGGCTTAGATGGCCGCTGAACTGACATCGGTAACGCTGGTCAAGGCCCAACTTGGCATCACCGCTAGCACGTACGACACGATCCTCGGCACGCTGTCGATCAACGCCGAGCGGCTCATGGCGAACATGGTGGACCGCCGCGATGATTCGGCGGGCATGATCGGCACCACGTCGTCTTGGCTATCGGCCAGCCACACCCAGAACATCCCCGGCGCGATCTGGAATGCGGTGCAGTTGCGGTATTGGCCGGTGACAACGGTCACAAGCGTGTTGATCTATACCAGCGTGACCAGCAGCACGACGCTTGGGAGTTACCTCTACCGAATAGATCAGGACACCCGTACGCTGCGGTTCCTTGGCCAACAGCCGGTAGCGTGGGACGGCGGGTTTATCGCCGCTGACTACCCCTACGCCGTGCAGACGATCCAGACCGTGAACAGTTACCCGTACACCTCTGTGGCGTACACGGGCGGATTCACGGCTGGCAGCATCCCCGATGACTTGGAACAGGCCGCTACCGAACTCACCTGCCAGATGTTCCTTCGCCGCAAGCGTGACGCGAGTTTGCAGAGTGAGACCTTGGGCAAGTATTCGTACACGGCGGGTGATCCGAAGTCTTGGGCCTCGTATCTCGACACCTTCCGCGAAACGTGGATGATGAACTACATGGGCATTGGCGGGGGTGTCGTGTGAGTTTCTACGGCCTGCTCGTCAACACCTGCACGATCCAAGTCCTCACCGCCGCGAAGGATTCGGTGTTGGGAGAGACCACGTACACCTTCGCCGCGACGACGGGCGTTCCGTGCAACGTGCAAAGCATCTCCGAATCCCGGCAGGGCATTCCGGCAGAGGCGGGCATGGCCGAGTTTGAAGTCTACTTCCCGTTCGATGTCAGCCCACGTCCGGGCATCTCGGATCGGCTGGTGACGATTGACAACTTCCCGAACGCCACGCTGGAAATCGAAAGCCCGCCGATGGACGACGCGGGGCATGGCGAGTACATCCGGTACCGGTGCCGGTACGTGACGGGCGGGGGTGCCTAGTGGCATCGGTGAACTGGAACGCGGGCGCGGCCAAGGCGTTGCTCATCAAGGCGATGAACGCGGGTCTGACGGCTGCGGCGGAGGTTGCGGCGAATCAGGCCGAGCGGTCATTCGGCTCGGATCACGGTGGCGTTCCCAGTGCCCCCGGAAGCCCTCCAAACTCACAGACGGGCCATCTGCGGAACTCGATAGCGTACTGCTCCCCGGACGCTCTAGGCACGCCCCTACGGGCGGCGTATGGCACGAACGTGGCGTATGGGCGGCACTTGGAGTTTGGGGCGGTGATTCGGCCAAAGAGCGTGAAGTATCTGCCGGTGCCGATCAATCTCCCCGCCCGGTTGATGTTGCGGCGGCTGGGTGGATTCGGCGTGGGCGTGGTCGGCTCGCTCAGGACTCAGAACTTGATGATGATCCGGCCCAAGGGCAAACCGGCGATGCTGGTTGAGAAGACCCCGACTGGTCGGATCAAGAAGAACGGCGCGGCGTTCGTTCTCAAGAAGTCTGTGAAGATTGCGGCCCGCCCGTGGGCCAAGCGAGCGGGGATCGACGCGGCATCTCAAATGAAGGCGGCGGCGCAGTACGCGGCGGCGCAGGTCATGGCGGGCGGGTAGGTTCGGCCAATCGCCGATATAGGGTCTGAATGTCGCTCTACCTACCCGCTCTATTGCAGGCCATCCAGACCCGGCTCTCGGGCGATACCACATTGCTGACCTACCTCGGCACGGGAACGGCCACGGCCATCTCCACGACGTTTGGATTCCCGGCTGTCGATCCGATGGGCACGACCTACCCCCGCATCTGCATCATGCCCATCTCGGAGACCCCGGACGATCCGTTCAAGTCTCGGCGGTCATTGATCGGCATCGACGTGATGATTTACGCGGTGGAGACACCCCAGAGCGGGGGAACGGGCGCGAACGCACAGACATCACTGGCGACGATGCTGCGGATTCACGAACGGGTGATGGGCGACTTTCCCGACCAATCCACGTCTATCCCGTCGTACGGGCTGGACTGGTGGACCCCGGACTTCACGGCGCAGACGGGACTCGCGGCGACGACGTACGCGAGCGAGACGATGGTTTTTACTGGAATGACAAACGAGACCGACACCGAGGGCGGGCTGCGGTGCTTCCGCATCTCGTTCCAAGTTGGCCTCAACAAGCGGAGTGCCTAACAAGTGGCGTACAATCTAATCGGGGCTAACGCATCTGTGACAAGTTGGGGATCGACCAACTTCTATTCCACCTGCCTCGCTGCCATCACGCCGAACTCGGCACGCATCAACATCACCAACGACGATCAGGAAGTGACCGGTATCGGCGCGTTCGCGTCGGTGATGATCCCCGGCCTGAAGTCGGCGAACGTGATGCTCGGCGGCTACGCCGGTTCCACGCCGTATCTTGGCAACGCTGGCACGATCACCTCCACCGGCACGCCCAACGGGTATGTCACGACCGTCCAATCGTGGGAGTGGGTGGCCCGTACTCCGACCGTGCATGACATCACGCCCATGGGCGGCACTCCGACGTGGAAGACGTTCCGGCCCGACATCTTCACCTCGTCCCTGCGATACACGGCCCTTGTCGATTCCTCGACCTCGCTCGCTCCCGCTCCCGACGCGGGCGGTGGCTTGCAGACCGTGACGCTGACCTACGTGAGCGGCGGCACGATCGCAATGACCGGCCTCATCAAGCAGATTGGCGTGACGGCGGTACGCGGGAATAAGCAACTCGTCACGTACCAACTCGACGGGTCCAGCACGGTGACGACGGCTGGCGGCATCTTCGGCACGTACACGATGGGCGGCGCGAACAACACGCACCCGCTTTGGTCTGCCGGTGGATCGGCTGCGGGCGCGATGGTGGTGACGCTGCTGACCGGCAAGACGATCACGCTGGCCGATTCCTTCTACACCTCAATGCGTGTGTCGTGTGCCCCGTCCGCGCCCGTGGCGGTTGAGTTCAACGTGCAGGCAACTGGCGCAGTGACAATCGCCTAACTAGGAGAACGCTTTGGCCACAGCTGGCGGACCTGACTCAATCGGCGAACTACGGGTAGACATCGTTGGGGATGATTCCCAACTTGATGCGGCGATTGACCGGGCAAAGCAGAAGGTAGAGGCAGCGGCGGGTGGAGGAGGTGGTGGTGCGACAGCGGGCGGAACGGCGACGGCTGCGGCAACGCCTGCCGGTGGCCTCAACTCCGGCGCAATCAACGGTGCTGCGATCGGTGTCCTCATCAATCAGATGGTGGCGGTGGCCGAGAAGTTTGAGAAGTTGGGCGAGTCGATCGGCAGCATGTTCTTTGAGGGTGCCAAGCAGCAACTCGAACTCACGCAAGCCATTCGCCAACTGAATACATCTCTGGCTTCTCAGCAACAGATCAACGCGGGGAAACTCAACCAGCAGGCCCGTGGCGTTGGCGGGCGTGCGCCTAGCACGGCCATGCAGGATCGGCTCGCTGGATTTGAGACAGAGAACGCGGCCATTGATGCATCGTTGGCAGAGAATCCCACGATCGGAGATGCCCTTGCTGGTGCAGCCGAGTTCCTGACGTTCAACCCATTCACGGGCGAGAGCGATATCAAGTCGCGCCGAACCCAGATGCGAGAGCAGCGTGCCGACAATCAGACATCAATCGACTCGCTCCGTAGGCAGCAAGGTGGGCTGATTCAGGCCGGACGACAGAACACGTCCGGGCGCGTTCTGGCCGACGCAGCCGAGGACGCTGGCATCCCGTTCAATCCGACGATGCGAAACTCAGGCGATGCGATGACCCCGGCGAATGCTGCCCTGATGGGCGATGTCTTGAAGGGTCAGAAGCAACTCATCGAGATGCTTATCCGCCAAGGCACCTTTGAGGGCCAGCAACAGACCATCCGTCAAGTCACCACGCAGGGGAACCCATAATGCCTTGGCAGGAACTGGGAGAATCCTCGCAGGCAGACATCTCGCTGGATGCGGATGGCTATGTCCATCTCACCCGCGTGTTCAAGGTGTGGGACGTTGACCGACCTTCGTTCTTTTCGCACCTTGACAGCATCACACAGGTCGGCGGTACTCGCACGTTGCCTCCGTACGGCGACCCGATGATTATCACACTTCCGAGCCGTCCGAACGCACCGGCGTATGGACCGTTCCTTGAACACGCCGGTGCGACAGAGGGAAATGGAAACGACTCAATCAAGTCTGTTGCCATCCTGCACCAGTGGCGATTGCAGCCATCGACTGCGGCGGTGTTCTTTGCGATCGCGGACTACTCGAACGATCCGCGACTGGTGCCGGGCGGCATTCACTACCGCGCCGAGCAGCAACAGGCGATGGTGAGTATCCCGTACGCGCGTCGCTCAACGATCGCTGTTGGTGCCGCTGGCGTGAGTTACGGCTATCTGGAAGCGGCGTTCAGTAGTCCGATGGGCGTGGAGAGCATCACGCACTCGACGGTGTTTCCGCGTTCACGGCTGAAAGAAGCCGAGTCAAACATCGCGGATCGGGTGAACCAACTCCACCAACTTCCGATCAAGCCCATCAAGTCCCCGTGCCTGTACCTCGGCGCGGACATCGCCATGCGTGGCCCGCAATGGCTGGACATCACGCACCGCTGGCAGTGGCAGCAGGGGTTGAACAACGCGGGCGCATTCTCAGACCTTGGGGAAGAACTGCGGTACTTCGACGGCGCCGGAAACTCTGTTGAACCCGGCCCCACGGCGGCACTCGTTCCGCACCGGATCAAGCCGCTCAATGAACTCATCTTTGGCTCGGCGTACTACATCGTCCCGCCGTTCCACGAAATCAGCATGATGATCGACTACACGGTGAACGCGCAGGGAATCACGATCCCCAAGCCGCTGTGGTACTACCGGATGCCCTTCCGTGGGTCGAGTACCGACATCATCGCGTGGAAGTCCCTTCCCGGCTCCAAGAACTTCATCTGGGGAGGTGGACTCGGATGATTACTCGCACTCCTTGGAAGCAAGTTGCGCCCGTGCCGTCTGTTATCGCGCCGATCCCCGGTGGGTGCATGTTCACCTGTCGCAGCGTGCAGAGCGTGGACCCTCCGCCCGGACACGGAGATGCCAACTACGCGGTTGGACTGTCGTACACGGGCGACGTGGATACTCCAAATGGCCCGATGTTCGATCAGGCGGGCGTCGTTCCCGTCGCCGGTCGGCCAGAGTTCCCGTGGCTCTGCGATCCGCTGGAAACCTATTTCGTTGAAGAAGACGGCAAGGTTCACGGGGTCTATCCCGCTGCTGTCATCAGTGGCAAGGTCTATCTGCTGTGTGCTGAACGCATCCACGCAGAGCCATGCGATGGGGGTGCATGATGGCAGTTGAATCAGCACAACTCCCAATCCAGACCATCGCCAGCAACGACGGCGGTTCTACATCGCTCATCTTCGATGTCACGGGCTGGTCGGTCTGCTCGCTGCAAGCCACGGGAGGGGCGGGTACGTGGACGGCCACGCTCTACAGGTCCAACGACAAGGGCGTGACTCCGATCGCTCTCTCGCCCGCCCAGACGGTCACGAACGCAGCGACGTTCTCGAACGCCATCGACTGTACTGGGTTCCGTTACCTCGTTCTGAAAATCACCTCGGCGGGGTCTGCCGGAACGATCACTTGCTGGGTAAGCGTGAAGGGATAAACCATGCCAGAAGCCGGAACAGGTAGTGGCGGGGAGGGAACGGGCGGCGTTGCTACGTCGTCTGGTATCACGTTCGGCGTGACCACGACCGGGCAGGGCGGCGGCGGCTCAGGTGGCCAACCAACGGGCCAGACTCGTGCCCCTGTCAACACCGATTCATTCACGCAACTCATCCGCCTCAACGTCTTGTCTGAGCGTGTTGTGGCCAAGGTGCAGGGGTTGGACACCATCACCGGCTCGCTTGTCGGCATCACCCCCTCGCTCTGCGGCACGGCTCTCCCATCGGTCGTGCTGCAACACAAGGTCAGCACGGACGGCGTGCTGTATTCCCGGCTCTCGTCATCGACGGACCTCACGGCGGAGGGAGCATTCTCTGTAACGGTCAGCGGTTGGCCGTTGTACGCACTTGAAATCACCACGGCGGCGGGATCGGCGGCGTATGCCCGCGTGACCCTCAACGCAAAGAGTAACTCTTGACCGGCAAATAATGACGTTTTCTGCTACAATCCCGCACAATAGACGAAGCCGCACGGCGTTGGTTCGCCGCACGGCTTCTGACCATGCACCTCTTTCTCGGAGAAGCACAATGGCTAGGAAGATTGTACCGCTCAAGGACCGTTTGGAATCTCGGCTGGTTGATCGGGACGGCCCGCTGGATACGCCGTGTCGGGTGTGGACTGGCGCAATGGGAAGCATGGGATACGGTCAGATTTACTCGAATGAACACCGCAGAAACATCTCAACTTCTCGCGTGTCGTGGATGGTGCATCGCGGAGAAATACCGAATGGGTTGTTCGTTTGCCACCACTGCGACAATCGTGCGTGCTGCAACCCAGATCACTTGTTCCTAGGAACTCCATCTGACAACATGCTGGACATGGCGAAAAAGGGTCGCGCGTACTCGGGCGAGCGTCACCACACATACACGAACGCCACGGAGCGAACTCGGATATCAAAGTGGGCGAAGAAGCACGCTGGTACGGGCATGATGCCGAGAGGATCGGCCAACGGTAACTCGAAACTCACAGACGATCAGGCCATCGAAATGGTCCGTCTGGTACAGGGCGGAATGACACGGACTGAGGCGGCAAAGAGATTTGGGGTATCAATCTCGATCCCCAGCCGAATCCTCAGCGGCAAGATGTGGAAGCATCTGCAAATACACAAGGAAGGAAACTAGACAATGGCAGTACGCATTCTTGCTAAAGGCGTAACCGATCTCGGCACTCTTGCGACGTTGGATACGAATGATTTGCTTGTGGGAGAGGGTTCGCAGACGGTGACGACCGGTCTGGACCAGTCCGCACTCGGCACCGGCATCGCCAACATCCTTGTTCAGAAGGGTTCGGCGGTGAGCATGAAGGGTGCCACGGGTGCCTTCCTCAAAGCTGCCGTCACGGGTGCGATCACCTTGAAGGGGCAGGGCGGCGAGTGGTACTACACCCCGACCGGCACCGGCTGCGCCCGCATCCGCAACATCTCGGGCATGCGGTTGTTCCTCGGCGCGGGATCGGCGGCGGTTGTTCGTTTGGAAGTGGCCAACACCGCGAGCGTTTCCTGCGACGATACGACGCTCATCACCAATCTGTATCAGGTCGGCGGATCGACTGACATCCTCTACAACGCCACGGCGGTAACGCTTGGCCAGATCAACGGCGGGTACGTGAGCAGCGGGCGCGGGTTCACCACGCTCAACGTCAACGGCAACTCTCAGGTCGTCATCAAGCGAGAGGACACATCGGCCACAGTCCCGGCGTGTACTACGGTGACGCTCAACGGCCCCGGCGCAAAGTTGAAGTGGTGCGGCGGCAACATCACGACGCTCAACGTCTGGGGCGGTGCGGTGTGGGATGCGAGCGATATCCCGCTGGCCATCACGGTCGGAACCATCAACATCGATGCGGCTTCGCTGTCGGCAAGCGTGACGCGCGGACGCAACTTTACAGCCACATACTCTGCAACCAACGTCTACGGCGCGGATGCCGATGCCCTCTATGCCTGAATCACTCGCCTACCAAACCGGGCCAAGTGGCGAGCGGTTTCTCATCTCTTCAGGGGATGGGAAGTCGCTCGCCACGAAGTCCGGGTGCGAGAACTGTTGCGGCAACTGCCTCACCTACTACAAGGCCAACCCGTGTGGCCCGATCACCGCGCCCGTCGATCCATGCGACCCGTCCGGTACCGTTCCCGATCCGCCCCCGCCGATCTACGTAAACTCGCTTGTCGAGTGCTTTGGCCGCCCGATCAGGCCCGGCGATACCGTGGTGGTAGATGGCCGCTGCTACACGATCAGCGATGAACGATTCAAGCGGGCAACGGATACATGCTCGCTACCACCCATCCCGCCCGATGGCCGGATCGTGGATCAGATTGACGATTGCGCTGCGGATGGGTGCCGTGATGTGAAGTGCATCGTGTTTACCTCCCCGTGGGGGACGGCAGAGCAGTGTGACCCCACACTTGATCCGGGTCCGCCCGTGTTCTTCTGTCGCCGGATCGCTACTCAGTGTTTATACATTCCGATCAGCCCGGACGGTGTATCTCCGCCACGGTGCTACAAGATCAGTCCCGCTGCGGCGGGCGGCGTTCCCGGCCCGCGTTCGCTAGTCATCTCGTCAATCAGTGGCGGAGTGGCGACGTGCTGCGAATGCACATCGCAACTGACCGGGCGAGAGATGCCGTGCTTCCGATGCGTGACGCTGCGGCAGACCCAGACGGCGGGAACGCCCCCGACGACGACCCTGACCGAAGGCCCGCCGTGTTGTTTCGATCGCCGTGCCAACTGCACAATGCGAGTGACGGGCCGGTACTTCATTGGCGATCCGCTGGGGAACTCTGAACTTTGGGAAATCGACCCGCAAACGATTCCATGCACGGGCGGAAACATATACGCCCGCATCACTCGGACAGAGAACGGGCAGAGTCTGCCGCCCGTAGTGCAACTGGCCGAGGTGTATCAGAACGGCGGGGAGAGAATGTGCCCGCCCATGCCCCCGCTGGTCGGCACGTTCACATTCTCAAACACATGGTCCTACGACATCCGGCAGGACTGCAAGGGTACGAAGGTTCAGGCATCTTCCCCCCAGTCTCCCGGCCTGCCTCCCACGACACTCTCTGGCTCAGTCACGTACAACCACGCTGCTGGCTCTCCGCCGTGTGCTGGCGCGTGTACTGGCTCAGGGCCACCCTCTCCCCTCCCATTCGCCCAATGGCCATCCGCCGCCAAGTTGGTTGCCCTTCGCAAGAAGCCCGGCGACATCGGCGTAGGTAGCACGATCGAGCGCGAGGCGGGGTTGGTGGGTTTGGCATTCAAGGCCGCGATGAAAGCAGCGAACATCGACTGTGGCTGCTCAGGCAGAAAAAACGACTACGACGCTCGGTTCCCATACTGAAAGGACTCTCAATGGTCATCCCCGGCTGGCGGTATCTGGTGAGTGGAGGAACGACGGGACAGGTATTTACCAAAGTGAGCGGCGCGGATGGTGACTACGAGTGGAGTACCCCATCGGGCGGAGGCGGCTCCCCCGGCGGCTCCACCACGCAGATTCAGTACAACAACGCGGGCGCGTTTGGGGGATCGGCCGACCTCGTGAAGTCGGCCACTGGCCTAGACATCGGCAACACCACCGGAGACGGGTACGCGGCGCGTTTGGGTGTCAAAGCGACTGGCAACGGAACGATTTTCGTGGCTTCAGACGACGGTGGTATTCCCTATTTTACCGTGCAGCAGTTGACGGGGAATCATCCCTTTATCACGTTCGGCATTGACGTGGCCGGAAACTTCACCAACTTCCTTCTCGACGACAGCGCGAAGCAGATCGGGTTCTACACACCACTCGGTGTCTGCCAACTCGGAGACTGGCAGAGCAACGGCAACGGATCGCAGTGGAAGATTGACGATGCCAACCAGAAGACCACCTCCAACGTCAAGCACGAGGGGTCCAACGCCAGCGGGACGTACTTTGACGTTGGGGCAAATGGGACGTGGCAGGCGGGCGATGTGGCGGCGATTGGATCGTCTACGAAGATCATCATTGACGACTCAACTACCCGCATCGAACTCAACGCGACCAAGCCGGTCATCGGAGACACGAACGGACAGTTCTACGTCTACAACGGCAACACGTCAACGTACTGGAGATACAAGCCGAACGGGTCTGGTGTCCTGACCGGCACCGACACAGGCAGCGGCTCGCTGCCGTGATGAACGGACCACCATGCCACACGAACGATGGGTAGCCGCATTCGACGTTCCGGCCTTGGGAATGGCTCATCCCGACAGAGGAAGATGACGGGGAGGAGTTTGAGGTGTGACTAGATCGGCCATGCCCTAATCCTCCTCTAGTCCGTCCCTTGCTTCAACGTACGGGTATCCACGCTGGTAAAACTCTGCGTGGCCGCACTGGTCGCAGGCGTGCTTTATCTGTGGAACTTGTGGGTATACGTCAAGGCGAAATACGTTTTCTGGCGTGTCGAGAAAGATCATTTCCCCGTTGATGCACTTCGGACACGTGGCGTGAACTTTGACGTGGTGGACCGGCGTTGTTCTTGTCTTTGGATCATTCATATCGGCCCCTCCCTTGTCATGCCATCGGCGGGGATGTCGCCGTGTTTTCTCATCTCGGCGAGGGCCAAAAGCACATCGTCCATTTTCTCCGCAGTCATGTACACAACGGATTGCGGCGGAAGTCCGGTAGCCGCCTTAGGCTCGCCGCAGCAACACCCAGAGAATGCGTCCGCTGCCTTGCACAACGCCAG
>OFRO01000634.1_pt1 | contig 11779 bp, 20 predicted proteins | sample 1543091 | NCBI WGS metagenome assembly OFRO01 (sample SAMN07774217, study PRJEB24372) | wastewater metagenome | isolation source: Exp Tend NO 10WW | collected 2016-02
AGGGACGCCGGTCGAGGTCGAGTGGCCGACCGGGAGTCGCCTCCTCCGCTACGTCGATGAGGGCGGCTATCAACTCACCGCCGAGGATGTGGGCAACGGCAGCCCGTACTCGTGGGGCGATGGTCGCATCGTGCGCGTCTTCGCCGACGTGACCCCGCCCCAGCCTGACCCGCGAGTGGAGGTCGTGGCGCGTGCACTGCATCGAGTGGACCCGAGCCATGACTTGACGTGCGAAGACCAGGACTGGGCGCAATGGCGCGTGGGCGCTGGCGTCATCCTCGACGCTCTGGATGCGATGGGAACCGCCCCTGATGAGCGACGGGGGCTGTGATGCTCAGCCCGCCACCATTCCGGGCCTGTAGCGGCCCGAGGAATCGCTGTCCGGTCCTTCGGTTCTGCCCGATCTGCGCGAAGGTCCTGAGTACCGTCGCGGGACGCGTCCGCCACATGGTGCACTGTCCGGGGCCGATCATTCTCAGCATCGCTGAAGCGCAACACTTCCACGATGAGCAGTTCCACTCCCCCAAGGGGCGTCGGAACCACCTGCTATAGTTTGTTGTACCGGCTTTACTAAACCACCACCACCACGGAAGGTCAGTCCTCATGAGCACCCGCAAGAACCTTTCTTTCGACAGGAAAGAACTGTCCAAGTTCACCGACGCTGGGGAGGCCGTCGTTCGAGCCGCACTCGCGCTCGAATGGTCAGCCCAGTGGCAGAACACCGCCCATCGCGTGCTGAAACTCCGCTCCGCCGTCGAGCCGAGCGTCACCATCAACATCCCCACCACCAACCTCAACGTCAAGCGAGTGCGCGCCATGGAGGAGCGAATCCTTCGCTACTCCGACCCCAACCTTCTCGACAAGGTCGCGGCCCTGTCGGACGAGGCCGCACGCGTCGCCTCTGTCGATGACGGCCCGAAGACTGCACTCGGCGTCACGACCGGCAGGGTTCTGCAGAAGGAGATGGCCGAGTTTGGCGCCCACCTGCGAGAAGTTTCCAAGGAGGTCAGGGAACTCCCCAAGACGTCCACCGAGGTCACGGTCCGGCCGTGGATGGCGCGACGCTACGGGTCCGAGGGTGGGCGGGGCCTCATGTACGAGTCGAAGTCGGTTCTGGAAGTCACTCACGGGGACGGCTCGATCACCTACCGCTGCGCGTTCTGCGACTTCGAGAACGACAAGCCGCGCTCGGTGTCGTCTCACGTCTCGCGCTCCAAGAAGGGGCACGACATCGGCCCCGCCAAGCCAACACTGCTTCGCGTCAACGAGTACCGGGCAAGCGAGGAGACTCGCGCGAATCCCGGAGGGCGACCGAACAGTCTCAGGGCGCGCATCCTCGCCGCCCTGTCCGCCATGGACGACTGGTCCAACCTCACCCGTGACGACCTCGCAGATCGACTCTCCGAGGCGTTGGCGTCCGAGCATGAGCCGACCCCGGCAGAGCCTCTCACGGACGCTCAGATCGTCGCTCGGATCACCGCCATCATCGACAACGGCAGGCTTGCTCAGATGCACCAGCAGATGGACGACCTGACAGCCGCTCTCGCGCAGGCGACACAGGCCCGGGAGGCTGCCGATCATCGAGCGGAGACGCTTCGCTCCAACATGGCCGCGCTGCGCGACCTCATCAGCGACGAGGACGTCTCATGACGACCTACGTGATGCGCTCAACTCGCGACGGGGTGGTCGCGGAGGCGTCCATCGAGATCGCCTCTGACCGGAGGTTTGCCGATTTCACCATCGTCGTCGACCGTCGTCGACCCGGTGGCCGATGGCAGAGGGTTGCCGAACTGGAGGGGGCCGATGGGACGTTGCTGGCCGCCGTGGTCATCGCTCGCGGAATGCTGGCCAGCGCCCTCGTCTGCACCATCATCGGCACCGAGGGAGGTGCCTTGGAGTACCGCCAAATCGACTGAGACACAACAGGATTCACCAGAAAGGAAGGGGTGTTGAGACCCATGAAGAAACCCATATGGAGCGAGCAACCGCCGCCCATCCGGCGACCACGGGAGGGCAGTCCCTACGACTGGCCTGTCATCATCGCCGCACTGAAGGACCGGCCCGGCCAGTGGCTACTGGTCAACGAAGAGGCTCGCATGAGCATCTTGCAGATCATCAAGCGGGACTCGATCTCATGGTTGCGTGACGACGAGTGGGACTTCCACGCCAAGACGCGCAACAACAACCGAGAGGTCGGCTCGTGCGAACTGTGGATGGTCGCCGAGAGAAAGCCCAAGCCGGGAGGTCCGCGTTGAAAGGCAAGTACAACTGGCCGGAGATCGTCAAGCAGTTGAAGGATCGGCCCGGGCAGTGGCTGCTCGTCGATGACAACGCGACACCCGGTGCCCCTCAGGTGGTCCGAGAGCGTAGGGCCACCGCTCTGCGTGACGACGAGTGGGACTTCCACGTCACCACTCGTGGGAACGACCACACCATCCGGCGCTCACAGATGTGGGTGTCGGCAACACCGAAGAAGAAGGAGGAATGATGGCCGGAGAACCTGTCGTCACCATCGTCGGCAACCTGACCGGAGATCCAGAGTTGAGGTTCACTCCATCCGGGGCTGCGGTCGCGAACTTCACCGTCGCGTCCACCCCCCGCACGTTCGACCGCCAGTCGAACGAGTGGAAGGAGGGCGAGACGCTCTTCATGCGCTGCTCCATCTGGCGAGACCCGGCCGAGAACGTCGCGGAGAGCCTCACTCGTGGGATGCGCGTGATCGTCAACGGCCGGATCAAGTCGCGGTCCTACGAGAAGGACGGCGTCAAGCACACCGTCATCGAGATGGACGTCGACGAGGTCGGCCCGTCGCTGCGCTACGCCAATGCCAAGGTCAACAAGGTGACCCGCGCTGGCGCGCAGGAGCAGCAATGGGGTGGCCAAGCGACGGGTGACCCTTGGGCCAGTCCGCAGCAGCAGTCGACCAACCCACCGCAGCAGGAGCAGCAGTCGGCCCCACCGCCGCAGCAGTGGGGCGGCCAGCAGGGTCAGTATCAGCAGTCGGCCCCACCGCAGCAGCAGGGCTGGGGTAACCATCCCCGCTACGACGAGCCCCGGTTCTGACTCGTCAAGAACTTGCTCGCTCAGCGAAAGGCGTTGAGCGAGTAGGGCATTCACGCCCAAACCTCCAACAGAGAAAAGGAAAACACACATGTCCACCGCCACCAAGAACGTCGAGAAGAGCGACGTCGAGAAGCGCCGCATCGCCTACAACCTCGCCGAGACGAGGCTGAAGGATCTCCACCGAGACGAGTTCATCGGACTCGTCAAGGAGGAGGCGGCCAAGTTGGGCGTCACCTACGAGCCCCGCAAGACCGCCGAGGAGAAGGCGCAGGACAAGATCAAGGCCCTGCTCGACGAGTTCCCCGGGCTGGCCGACAAGTTCAGCGCCTGATCGGCTCGATGACGATGATCTGGTTCATCGTCATCCGTATGGCGGTTGCCACTGCTGTTGCCGGAGTGTTCGGCGCAGCGGTGGCGACCGCCACATGGATCATCGCGCTATGCCTCGCGGAGCCAGTGCTCCGCAGGTTCGACGACTTCCACGACCGACGCTCAGAGCGTCGTCACCAACACCACCACAGGAAAGGTCGGTCATGACAAATCCAATCCGCGCCAAATGGCTCGACGCGCTGCGCTCGGGCAACTATGTCCAGACTCGCGGCACCCTGCACGAGAACATCCCATCCGGGGACGCCTACTGCGCCCTCGGAGTCCTGCTCCACGTCACCCTCGGGGACGAGAGCCCCAAGTCACCATGGACTCAGAACGCCGCAGCCGACGCGCTGAAGGCTGCTGGGGTCGCACCGGAACTCACCCTCCGCGCTGACTCTCCGGTCAGGTCACGGGCTGTCGCCGAGTCGACTCTTCCGGAGTTCCTCGAACAAGATTTCGACGAGGGCGTGGACTTCTCCATCATCGACCTGAATGACAGTTACGGTCTGTCGTTCGGCGTCATCGCCGACCTCGTCGAAGAGGAGTACGGGCGATGACCTTGCGCAGCGGAACGGCTCGCGCCTACTACGGCGAGGCCCTCGTGTCGCTCGCGCGTCGTGACCTGATCGGCGCGCTCAATGCACTCACTCTCGCGGCCTCGGCTGAGGCCGCCGACGGAAAGGACTACCAGTGAGCATCATCTACATCGACGTCGAGACCACCGGCCTCGACCCAGAACGTCACGAGATCATTGAGATCGGGTGGGTGGACGGCGACCGCTCGGGCAGGTACATCGTTCCTCACCTCGGCATCACGGCGGACCCAGAAGCCCTGAGGATCAACAAATACAACGAGCGCGGCCTTTGGGACCGCTCCTTGTGGGACGAGCCGGACCGGATCGCCGACTTGGCGAACCGGCTGGAGGGGCGAACTCTGGCGGGGTGCAACCCATGCTTCGACGCCGCCTTCCTCTCGCGTCTCTTCGGCCGGGAGCCATGGCACTACCGGCTCCTTGACGTACAGTCCTACGCCTCGGCCGTCCTCGGCGAACTCGTCCCCTTGAGCGCCAGCGACCTCTATGCCGAATACTCGGGTCGAGGTCATGCCCTCACCGAGCCGGATCACACGGCGTTGAGCGATGCGCTCTTCGCTCAGGGTCTGCACCGCGCGGCCGTTATCGAGATGACCAACTACCGCCGCCTTGGGAAAGTGCTCAGGTCCATCGGGTGAATCTGACGGCACCCCCGAGAGGGGTTCGGACGGCTCTCGGGGGTGCCGCTAGATCGCGACCCAGGGGGGGGAGGGAGTCGCTCCATCCAGTGTAGCCAAGGAAGAAGGAGACCCCCCGGGCCACCACGCCCGGGGGGTCTCAACAGGCCGATACGATGTCCGGAAGGTCTTGAACACTGGGAGTGAAAGGATGCTCCCAAGATCGTCCTGCTATGCGCACCTCTCGGTGCGGCCACCAACGAAAGGAACTATACCGTGAGTAATCGGACAGCGGCCCTCGCATGGGCCGCGCCTGTCGCGCCAGACCAGAAACTCTTCCTCCTCGCACTCGCCGAGGTGAGTGCAGACATGGGCACCACCTGCGATTTCATGAGCGCCTCATGGTCGATGCTCGTGGAGTTGACGGGACTCGACGAGAACACACTGGGCAAGATGCTCATGCAGGCGTTCAGGATGCCGAGCATGGAGGGGTGGGGCAGTGGTCTCACCTTCCGCTTCGAGCAGGTCATCGAGCGTCTCTCGTGAGCGACCAGCCATCCTTCTCGAAAGTCCCACATTGGGTGCTGCGCCTCGTCGCCACCGGTGCGCTGTCGCCGGGGGCGCTGCTTGTCTTCGCCGCCGTCGCCAAGTACGTCAACTACCAGACGGGCCGCGGCGGGTGGCCCAGCGTGCGGACCTTGGAGAAGGAGACCGGGCTCGCCGAGCGCACCATCCGGCGACACCTGACCGAGTTGGAGAAGCACGGGTGCATCGTCCGCGTGAGCCGCTTGGCGGACCGTGGGCGGCAGACCAGCAACATCATCGAAGTCGTCTGGGAGCAGGGTGACTCGGGTCCCGAGGCTGCCCCGGACATCAATCCACAACCTGTGGACAACCCTGTGGAAAACCCCGTCGGAGAGGCCGTCGAAGGATTGAAATCCCACGACGGATTTGGCCAAAATTGGCACCCCTTGAACGAGAGTACTTACTCAAGTAGTTCTTCTACCTCTAGTTTCGTAGGTGGGGGTGTTGCTGGCTTTGAAGGTGAGTCCAGTAGCGCGCACCCGCAGACGCGCGAGGGGTCGCCACCCGATGACGGGCGGGGGTTGCAGCAGCAGCACAAGCCAGAAGCCAACGCGACGAACGAGGTCTCCCCGCCAGAACTCCCGGACGTCGCGGTGAGGCTGTTGAGGGATCGACTCAACGTCACCTCACCGGGGTCGTGGCCAACCGTGTGGAATGTCGCCTACTCGGCCTTCGCCAACACTCGCGTAGCCCATGACCTCTCGCCGAGCGAGCACCTGGTCTCCTACCTCGCGAGGTGTGCCGATGAGCCGTCAACGCCACGCCCCCACGTCTGGCTGCGGTGGTATGTCGAGGATCGCGCAAAACACCTGACGACCCTTGACGCAATCACCGTCGCAGGGCAGCATGAAGACCCCCAAGAGAGGGAGGATCGCTTCAATCGGCGACTCCCCCCCGACTGGGACGCACCGACCACCACCACCACCACCACGGAAGGAGGTAGCGCACCGTGAGCGCCTACCGTCAGCACGATCTGGTCACCACCCACAACGAGCGCGTCGAGCAGATCATGGACGCCGTCGAGGCACTGCTCGACAATGGCTTCATCATCGCCAAGCGCCTACCGGACAACCCGCTCAACCCAGTCGAGGTCCACGTCCACCGGGCACTCATCTACGAAGCCGTCTTCGGAGTCGACTTCGAGATGTTCGAAGAGGAGGAGCGCGAGATGCGCGCTCGCCGGAACGGAGAGTCCGCGTGAAGACCGCACCAGATCTCGACACTGCCATCGAGTGGGCCAAGGCGGGTCAATCGAGCATGGCCCAATGCCCGGCGCATGACGATGGTCACGCCTCACTGTCGGTTGGCCCCGGCTCCGAGCAGCCGGTGCTGCTGAAGTGCCATGCAGGCTGCGACACCAGCGGCATCATCGCCGCGGCCGGGATCGACTGGGATGAAGTCTGTGAGCATCGGGACGACCATCGTGCCGAGGGCAACGTGTGGACACCATCCGGTCCCGCGTCGCACGTCTACCCGTACCTCGATGAAGAGGGACGGGAGTTGTTCCAGACGTTGCGCATCCCCCTCGCTGGAGGCGGGAAGACGTTCAGCCAGCGGCACGCTTCGCCGTCCGAGAAGAGTGGCTGGGCATGGAACCTCACGGGGGTTCGGCGGGTGCCGTACCGGCTGCCCCAGATCATCCGTGCTGTCGCGGACGGCCAGACCATCGTCATCGTGGAGGGCGAGAAGGACGCCGACCGGGCCGTCGCGGATGGCTACGCAGCGACCTGCTGCCCGATGGGCGCCGGGAAGTGGCAGACCACCTATGGCGAGTTCCTGAAAGGCGCCGAGGTCATCATCGTCGCGGATGCCGATGACGCCGGACGTGCCCACGCGCTGGCCGTCTATGACGACCTCGTGGACAACCATGGCTGCCGCGTCAAGATCGTCCAGTCGAGCATCGCGAAGGACTACACGGCGCACCGGCAGCGGGGCGGAACCTTCGACTCACTCTCGGTGAAGAAGGCCTCGTACTTCACCGGCTCCGACATGTCCGGCATGGGCATTCAGGACTTCCTCACCGAAGACTTCCCTGAGGGGAAGGTCATCATCCCGGGGATGCTCGCGGAGGCCAACGTCTTCGTCTTGGTCGGCCCGGAAGGTCACGGCAAGACGACCTTGCTGCGACAGATCGCGGTCCAGTGTGCGGCTGGCATCCGGCCGTTCACTGGTGGCGACATGGAGCCGCTGCGGGTGCTGTATCTCGACGCAGAGAATCCCGAGCACCAGCAGCAGATCGACTGGCGCAGGCTGGCAGGGCTGGCGGCGCGCAACACGGGCAGCCCGGTGCCGAACGACAACCTCTGGATCATGTCGGAGTGGCGGTCCGAGCCGGATCTCACCACCATCGACGGCCAGCACTTGCTCTACGAGGCGATTGCCAACTATCGCCCACACCTGTGCCTGATGGGGCCGGTCCAGAACCTTGTCGGCAGGGACGTCAAGGACGACGAGGTGGTCCGGAAGTTCAAGCACGCGATCAACACCGCGCGCTCGATCTGCGGCACGGCATTCGGCATCGAGCACCACGCCCCGCACCGGGCACCGGGCGACAAGGAACGGCAGATGCGGCCCTACGGGTCGAGCCTGTTCATGAAGTGGCCAGACTTCGGCTATGGCCTGAAGCCGACCGAGGAAGAGGACGTCTACGACCTCTATCCCTTCCGTCGCCCCCGGGTCCGGAGCAGGGCATGGCCAGAGCGGCTGCGCTGGGGCAAGCCGAACACCTTGGAGTTCCCTTGGGAAGAGGCTGAGCCGGAGTCAGCGACCATCTTCCACCCCCGCTTCGGCGGGTAATCCACCACCACTGAAAGGACACACACCATGAGCACCCTCCCCATCAATGGCGAGTCGAAGACGTTGGAGGAGTTCTTCGCCCGTATCGGGAAGTTGACGAAGTACGCGATCACGTTCGGCCAGAAGTACCGACACGAGCCGCACCCAGTCCTTGGCATGGACGCACGCCTGCCCGACGGATACATGACGCTCTGGGCGGAGTCCGAGATTGCGGCGCGACAGTGGCTCGTCGACAACATCGACAACGCCTACTGCTCCATCGACGACGAAGCGCACTTCGTGGCCGAGGCCGCGGCACACTATCCACTGGGCCGCCTCGGCGACGTGAGGGGCCGCGTCGCCATGCTGGACCTCAGCATCAACAGCCTCGACGACGATGACGAGGATGAGACGTGGGTCAATGAGCACGGCTGGGACTTCACCCCCGGGCAGCCGCCATCCCGACGATGGTGAGGATGTGAAAGCCAAGGGCCTGTCGTCGGCCGAGAGGGCCGTCGTCGTGGGCCGAGAGCGGGGGCTGTGCGCCCGTTGCGGCCTCCCAGGCACCGACTGGCACCACCGCCGCTCTCGCGGCGTCAGAGGGCCGCACACGCACTGTGCGTGCAACGGAGTCCTGTTGTGCCGAGCCGACCACCAGTGGGCGCACGCCAATCCTGACGAGGCGCGACAGCAAGGGTTCATCGTCCGTCGCACCATCGAGGATCCATCTGTCATCCCGACGCTCCGCCCGAGTGGGTGGTACGCCACCGACTGTGACGGGGCGCTGCACCCGCTGCGCACCACCGATATCCAGTTCGACTCCCACGGAGAGCCGACGCTGGAACAGCGAGCCATCCAAAGGCTCGCCACGCAAGAAAACGTTTGACATATGCCAAGCATCGGGCATATGATGTGCATCACCAACACCACCACGGAAGGAACACCATGACCCGCAACGCAACCCTCGAAGACCTCGCCCAGACGCTCATGGAGCAACAGGGTCGGAAGGTCGACATCGTGGCCCCCGCCACGCAACTCCACTCCCGCAACGGCTTGCTCGTTGTCAAGGGTGCCGACGCGATCCTCGACGCAGACGGCGTCACCCCAGCGGACGGCATCTACCAGCCGACTCGCGTCTTCGATGAGGGCGTCGCCGAGAAGTTGGGCATCCCCCTCGCCTACCTGCGCCGCACTCGTGAGACCCGGCCCGACCTCTACGACGCCAACGTCAACGGCTGGCTCCATGGCGCGGACGGAGAGTTGCCGGACGGCCGCTCCTTCCTCGTCCGAGCCTTCAAGGGAGACCCGGGGGTGGCCCGAGCGTTCCTCTCCGACCGCTACAGCGTCATCGACAACCTCGACGTTCTGACCGCCACTCTCGACGGAGTCCGACAGGCTGGCGTGGACGTCAGCATCGACGGGTGCGACCTGACGGACCGTCGCATGTACGTCCGGATCATCGCCCCCGAGGTGAAGGTCATGGCGGAGCGGCTCCTGAAGGACTACCGCAACCCGTTCGGCAGCCGCTTCCAGCAGTGGCGCGAGGTCGCCGACCGGGAGGGCCTCGGCTTCGGCGACGGCACCGAGCCGGTCATCTTCGGCGGCTTCCTGATCTCCAACTCGGAGACCGGGTGCGGAGCCATGACGATCACCCCTCGCATCGTCGTCAAGGTCTGCAAGAACGGCTTGACGCTGACGCAGGACGCGCTGCGCTCCATCCACGTCGGTGCTCGCATGGACGAGGGCGTCATCGACTGGTCCCTCGACACGCAGCGCAAGAACCTCGACCTCGTGACCGCCAAGGCGCGCGACGCTGTCACCGCGTTCCTCGACGTCGACTACGTGGCCAAGGCTGTCGCCGGGCTGGAGGAGAAGGCGGGCATCGAGTTGAAGGACCCGCAGAAGCAGGTCGAGATCATCGGCCGCAAGTTGCAGTTCGATCAGCCCACCATCGACGGGGTGCTCGCGCACTTCATCCGTGGCGGTCAGACGACCGCTGGCGGTCTGATGCACGCGATCACCGCGCAGGCGCAGTTCGTCGCCGACGCGGACACCGCCGCCGACATGGAGGCCGTCGCCGTCAAGGTGCTCGACCTCGTGAACGCCTGACACACACCCTCCCCAGTGGGGCCGGGTGTGCTGGTGAAGCGCCCTCGGCCCCACTGCTTCACTGAAAGGACAACCGCTCATGCAGTTGAGCAAAGAGCAGATCGACCTGCTCCTCTCCCCCATCCACCCAGCCCGGGTGTCCACCCGGGAGCAGTCGGGCAAGACGCTCTCCTACGTGGAGGCGTATGACATCAAGGCGACGCTCATCCGAGTCTTCGGTTTCGGCGGGTTCTCGGCAGAAGTGATCGAGTCGAAGATCCTCGACATCCGCGAGGGAGGCCGACAGGGCGTCTACGCGAGTGGGGACCGCAAAGGGCAAGAGAAGGCTCCTCAGGTCATCGCCCAGTCCACCGTCCGCCTCACCATCTTCGGCATCGGGCCAGACGGAGAGAACGCCGTCTACACCGAGACTGCCATTGGGTCGGTCAGCGGAGCCGACATCGGCGAAACTGCTGACAACGCCATCAAGACAGCCGCGTCGGATGCCTTGAAGCGTTGCGCGATCTACCTCGGGGATCAGTTCGGCCTGAGCCTCTACAAGAAAGGCTCGAAGGGTGTGCTGGTGCGGGTCGTGAAGGCTGAGCACCAGAGAGCGGAGTACGTCCCACCCGCTCCTATCGCCCAAGTGAGTGATGCCATTCAGCGGGCAGTCGGTCAGGCATGAGCATCGTTCCGGACCGAGCCCGGTGGCTCAAGGATATCGTCCTCTCAAGAGGCTCTCACTACAGCGAGATGACCCCGGGACAGTGGTGTCTCATGGAGGCCGCTGCCTACATTGCTGGCGAGTCATGGACTGACCACCCGGCGTGCGTCTCTCCCGTCCTCACATCTTACGGAGTCGCCCTCAATGACTCGTGGGACGACGACCAGCGACAGAAACTCGCCCCGTTCATCCCCCGCCTGCTGGGGACCGCGGGTGACGGTCAGGACAAGGCCCGCTCCTATCTCGCGATCGACTGGCTGCTCCGCACCTACACCTCGACATGGGTGCATCTCGCGGGACTGACTGCGGAAGCCTCGGCGCTGCGCGAGCACCCCCGGATCGTGGATGTGCCGGGCGTGGAGTCGATCCAGCCTGCCCTCTTGGCGGCGCAGGCGACACTGTCGTCGATGCAGGCGACACTGCCGCCGATGCACTCGGGGGCGCGCGAGGCGACATTGCCGCCGATGTACTCGGCGGCGTACTCGGCGACGCGGTTGGTGACGTACTCGGAGCCACAAGCACACTTCGCAGTGCGCTTGGCAGCGTCTATGGCATTCAGGAGGGACCACTGGGTTGCTCAGGACGCACTTGCCCCCACGGTCAAGATGCTGCAAGCGTCCGCCCTCGATCTCTTCGATGCCATGATCGACCCGAGCGGGGTGACGGCATGACCGAGACATACTGGAAAGCCGTGCGCCCAGACGGGACGGACTTCTGGTCCGGCACCGTCAGGTGGCTCCCGAAGACTCCGCTCAAGCGTGCCCGCGTCGTCCGACACCCGTCCTCGACCCGCGCAGTCAGAGGAGACCACGCGACGTCGCTTGCAGTGTCTACGGACCCGAGGGTGCTGCCCGGCGCGCGGTGGCCGATGCGGCTGTGTCGGGTTGAGCAGGTCGAGGACATCATCATCACGGACGCCTACAAGCGGCAGTCTGTGGCGTGGCGAGTGGTCGAGGAGGTGGA
>OFRO01000635.1_pt1 | contig 11777 bp, 9 predicted proteins | sample 1543091 | NCBI WGS metagenome assembly OFRO01 (sample SAMN07774217, study PRJEB24372) | wastewater metagenome | isolation source: Exp Tend NO 10WW | collected 2016-02
TTTTTTAGTCTTTTTTACAGAGTGGACGCCCACTTCTGCCTTTGCTTCAATAGACGACATCATGCGTGCAGACGTTATAGCTTTACGCCCGATTTTGCGACGATACAAACCCTCTCCCCGTCTCGCATGTTGTGGTTTCATCATTCCTATCATAGCAAATCCAGGGTTCGTTTGCTAGCGACATATCCTCGACCTTGATAAAAATAGCCACCTCTTGTAGAATGGATGTTGTGTGGCTCTTTAGCTCAGTTGGTAGAGCAGAGGCCTGAAGAGCCTTGTGTCACTAGTTCGAGTCTAGTAGGAGCCACCACACGAAAGTATCCCCCATATCTAGGAGGGATTTTTTCGTAATGTGACACAAATCTCTTAAGGCCTTGGCCCTTCGAGCGGTTAATTGAAGCTGAGGGCTCTGTCACTAGTTCGAGTCTAGTAGGAGCCACCACACGAAAGTATCCCCCATATCTAGGAGGGATTTTTTCGTAAGATTGCATGCTATAATACCCGTTAGCGCGGGTATCGTATAACGGCTATTATATGACCTTCCCAAGGTTGAGACGGGAGTTCGACTCTCCCTACCCGCACCAAATTTTCCCATTATGACTAGAGTTGATTTTTCACCGAGAGCACGACGAGTTATCGACATTACCTTAATCGAGGTAGCACATCGGTATGGCGACGGGATAAACCCCGGATCAATCGCTTCATATCCCTATCACAATCTTGAGCATTCGACTGCCGTCATGGAGGGTGCCGTCCTATTGGCTTCACGGTTGCATCTTAGTAGAGCCGCCCTCGAATTGGCCGCCCTGAGCGGCGCAGCTCACGACGTCATTCGCGAACACGCTGAGGGTATGACACCGGAGGAAGCAAGTGCTACATGGCTTCGCCGCGTTATGCTTAACAATGGCTACACAGTTGACAATACCAGTATAACTACCCAGGCAATTCTTGCCACAACTGCCCAAATGCTTGAATCGGGTATCGTTGTCCAGCAAACGGCTGGTCTTGATGCCAGTTCAGAAGCTAGCGCGGTAGCACTCTGTGTAGCGAGCGCAGATCTCCGGGCCCTCTATATGCCGACCGGACCGCGTGCAGCTCATGATTACTTTCGTGAACTGCGAGGACTATCGGGCGAGGAGGCTCCGGCAGACCTAGAAGGATTGCGAAGGTACCAACTCGGAGAAGTAGCGCTTACCAGTGGATACCGCTATCCAATCGATGTGGCTGAGGCGCTCTTTGCACGCGATCGTGACGATATCGTTGCCCACCACAAACGACTGATTGATCTCCTTGATAGAGGACTTATTTCTTACTGGGATGATGTCGTACAGCTAGACCTCGAGTATTACGAGGCTCATACCCAAAGATAGCTATTTAACTTCTTTGGCCATAAAATCTTTGACGCTCTGCACTGTGTCCATAAATTGACTAGGGAAAATAATCGTCGAGTTCTTTTCAACCGCAATCTCAGTCAAGACCTGCAAATTTCGAAGCTGTAATGCAATCGGGTGCGCAGAGATGATATCAGCCGCTTCACCTAACTTTTGGGCACTCATTTGCTCGCCCTCGGCAGCAATGATCTTAGCTCGACGCTCGCGCTCTGCCTCGGCCTGTTTGGCCATGGCACGTTTCATGTCCTGAGGTAATTCGATATTTTGGACTTTGACACTGTCGATGTTGATGCCCCATTTTTCGGTTTCGCCGTCGACGATATCTTTGATCTGCTGGCTCACCTCATCTCGTTTACCGAGCAACGAATCGAGTTCAACATTACCAGTAACGTCGCGAAGTGCAGCTTGGGCAAACTGGCTTGTCGCATAAATATAATTTGCCACCTCTAGAACAGCTTTATCGGCATTGACGACGTTGAAATAAACAACCGCGTCGACATTGATGGTGACATTGTCTTTTGTGATAACTTCTTGCTTAGGAATATCGATAGTATTGGTGCGAATATCGACTTTTATCATTCGCTGGAACACTGGTACCACAATGCGCAGTCCCGGCTCACGTATACCGCTAAACTTACCGAGAGTAAGTACAACCCCTCGCTCATACTGATCGATAATCTTTATGCCACTTGCAACAATTGCCCCAACAAACAAAATGATTGTGATTACTGCACCCTCCACGGTATCCTCCTCGACATTACATAGATACCAGTAGTATAGGATGTTCAAAAAATATTAGCAACGTCTCCCCCTACTTGTCGCAAGGACTCGACCGTGATAGCATGGACTGACATGCGGGTGTAGTTTACCGTCAGAACGTTGGCCTTCCAGGCCAGAAACTCCTGGTTCAACTCCGGACACCCGCACCACTATCATGAAATATCCTCGACCAGCTTCGCTAACGCGGGGCTCGTTTTCAAACCAGCGACTCTGGGGGTATAATGATAGAGGAAGATGAAATTGATACATACAGCAAAAAAAGCCCTCTACATTTCGGTAGCGAAGTATTTTCGTTACTGGTCAAACAAAAGCCTGCAGCGCTGGAATCCGCGAGTTATTGTCGTAACGGGGTCGGTTGGCAAGACAACCATGCTCAATCTCATCGAAACACAGCTCGGACCAGCGGCTCACTATTCACACAATGCCAATAGTGCCTTTGGGATTGCCTTTGATATCGTGGGGATGCGCGGCATTACCGGCACTAAGCTGAAATGGCTTTATCTCTCTATCGCCGTCCCCCTCCGATCACTTTTTTTTACCAGACATGAAAAATACTATGTTGCCGAGATTGACGGAGAACGACCCCGCGAAGCCTCGCTGCTTGCCGAATGGCTACGCCCCGAAGTAACTGTCTGGGTGAGCCTGGGCAGAAGCCACGCGGTGTTTTACGATGCAGTGGTCGCAAGCGGTCGCTATGGGTCAGTCGATGAAGCTATCGCTGATGAATTCGCTTCACTTGCCCGAAACACCTCGAAGCTCGTAATCGTAGACGGCGGTAACCCGGCCATGACCGCACAGATCAAAGATATTAGCGGCAAGATAGTCGCCGTAACTGACGCAGCATTGCACAAATACCACGTCTCGCCTACCAGTGCGTCATTTGCGATGAGTAGTGGCACATTTTCTTTTTCAGATCCAATGCCAAAAGAGACGTACGTCCAATTGGCAATGCTCGAGCAGCTCATGAACTATCTCGCTTTGCCAATTACCCACGATGTATCGGCATTTTCGTCACCACCAGGCAGAAGTCGTCATTTTGCAGGCATCAAAGACACACACCTGATAGACAGCAGCTACAACGCACACCTCATCAGCATGCGTTCAATGATTACGATGATGCAGGCTATGCCCGCGGAGCACAAGTGGGCAGTCATCGGCGATATGGTAGAGCAAGGCAAGAGCGAATCCGAAGAACACCGATTGCTTGGCGAGCTCCTCTCGACCACAGATTTCGAGCAAATTATTTTGGTGGGACGACGAGTTTCTCGATATACTCACCCCGCTATCAGTTCATCCAACCCGCAAAGACACGTAGAATCATTTGCAAACGCACGCGATGCACTGCAATATATCGTCGATCATTTGCAGGGAAATGAAGTGCTACTCTTTAAGGGTAGCCAGTACCTCGAATGGATAGTCGAGAAGTTACTTCTCAACCCACAGGATGTAAGTAAATTAGCTCGCCAGGATAGTGCATCAGTTAAGCGCCGAGCATCTTGGGGGTTATCATGACAGCGCCTCTCGTCATCATCCACGGCTGGACCTATACAATTAAGCCGTGGGACAAAACTGTTACCATTCTCAAGGAAATGGGAGTGGAAGTACATCAACTCCGTGTGCCAGGACTGACACAGCCGTCTGACGCGGTGTGGACAATCGATGCGTATGTCGCCTGGCTCGATCAGGAACTACAAGCAATCCCCAATCCAATCGTCCTAGGGCATTCAAATGGTGGTCGTATTGCCATGCATTATCTAGCGCAGCACCCCAATCGTTTCAAAAAGCTTATTTTGCTGAATAGTGCCGGCGTCACTATCTCGTCAACGAGCCGGTCGCTGAAAAAAACTGCAGTGAAAGCATCAGCAAAGGTACTCAAACCACTCAAATATATTCCCGGTGTTCGACGTGTAGTGTACCGCGCGCTAGGAAGCGACTACGGCAGAGCACCAAAAAATATGCAAGCCACACTTCATAATATGCTAGAGGCAGATAAAGGCTTTTCTCCGCGTATGATCACTTCCCCAACGGTCATGCTGTGGGGGGAGTCGGATAATGTTACGCCGCTCGCGATGGGCAAAAAAATTGCCGATGAACTCCCCACGGCAACGCTCCATACCTTTCCGGGCTGGGGACATGCGCCCTACCTCACCCACCCAGAACAAGTGGCTGACGCAATTATAGCTGCCATGCAGGAGAGCGCGTGATTTTTCAGTCAATCGGCTCACAGTTTCGAGCCCCAGATATGTGGCGGCATCTGACCGCTCATGCTTCACGTGATTCGTCTACGAAACTCACCCACACACTTGAGGCAACATTTGGCGGAAAGGCCTTTTTGTACCAAAATGGCAGAAGTGCGCTCGCGGCAGCCTTAACCCAAATCGCGTCAGATCATCCAGGCGCATCGGTCGCGGTGAACGGGTATAGCTGTTTCGTCGTGCAAGAAGCGGTGCATGCGGCTGGTTTGACGCCAGTATTTCTCGATATCGACCCAAACGCCCTCCATTTTTCGGGTGCTACCCTAGCGAAAGCGCTTACAGAAAATACCGATATCAAGGCAGTGGTCGTTCAAAATACCTTAGGCATTCCGTGTGATATAGAGACGATTGAGCGAATCGCCACGAAACGAAATATTTGTCTTATCGAGGACCTGGCTCATTCTGCTGGCTTACGCTATGGCGACGGTCGTGCGGCAGGATCCGTTGGGGCCTTTGTCGTCCTATCATTTGGCCGCGATAAACTACTCGATACGGTGAGTGGCGGTGCACTCATTGTGCGTCAATCAACAGATACAAGCAGATTGCCTCAGCCTGAGCTACTTGCACCGTTAGGGACTCGCCTGAGAGATCGTTTGTATCCGTTTTTTACCTGGATAGCACGTATGTTATATCCAATAAAGGTTGGTGGTGTATTACTACGAGGGCTCCTGTGGACAAAGCTCATTTCACGCTCGGCGAGCGGTAGTATCAATCCGTCCTACACGATGCCTGCTTGGCAAGCCGAACGTGCGCTCTATCGGCTGAAGGAACTGGATCATGATATTGATCGGCGAAAGGCGCTCCAGGAAATCTACCAAGAAAGACTACCCTCACTCATCGTAGCCGATACACCCGTGCGTGTCTCGATCATGGTAAAAGATCGTGCTGCGGTGCTGCGCGCCCTCCGTGCCCACCACTATTATCTTGATGATACTTGGTATGATAGTCCCATCGGCCCGCGCCGGCTTTATCCCTCTGTAGCCTTTCCTGAATCACGCTGTCCTCACGCTGTCTATGCAGCAGAACACATCATCAATCTCCCGACTCATGTGTCTGTCAACAAAAAAACTGCTCGACATATTGCGAAGGTTATTGCCGAGGTAGAAGCATGAACCAATTCAGGATGTGTAGCGATAAGGCCACGTGGGATCGCTATCTTGCAGATTATCCTGAAGCAAATTTTTTGCAGTCATGGCAGTGGGCAGAAACATATGCTCGGCGTGGTAATACCATACTGAGGCATACGCTCACCGATGATGGTGTAGTAAAAGCAGTAGTCGCTGGCGTCATACACACTGCTCGGCGAGGTAAGTATTTAGAAATCGCTGGCGGACCTTTGGTTGACTGGTCCGACACTCACCTCGTTACTCTCCTCATGAATCATATTGCGACATTTGCTAGAGAGCAGCGGTGCGTATTTGTGCGTATCAGACCACAAGCACAGACCGTTTCATTGACACAGTTTGGTCTCCGTCCTGCACGCATGCATCTTCATGCAGAACATACCAGCATACTAGATATTAGCCGTGACACCGAGGTATTGCTCGCCGCCATGCGCCAACAAACGCGCTACGAGATACGACGCGCACCAAAACGCGGCATTAGCATCTCCTCAAATAGAGCGTCGGTTGAAATTGATGAGTTCATTGAAATGCAGTACCAAACTGCCCATCGCCAGGGATTCACTCCCTCTTCGCCCGATTTCCTTCGTGAAGTTTGCCGCCAATTTGGTGACGATGCGCGTCTCTACCGCGCACAAAAAAATGGTCAGACGCTCAATCTTGCACTCATCTTACATTTTGGCCAGGAGACAGATTATTATGAAGCGGCCTCGATACCAGCAGCACGCAACGAACCCGGCGCTTACGCTATTTTGTGGCAGGTTATCAATGACGCCAAGCAGCGACAGATGTCGCGCGTGAATCTATGGGGAATTGCACCGTCCAATGCCGGGCCGGCTCATCGCTACGCTCGTGTGACCACATTCAAACGTGGTTTTGGCGGCGGCGACACCACCTATACACATGCCCATGATCTTGTCCTCAGGCCCATTGCCTACACAAAGAACTGGCTTGTCGAATCCATACGAAAAAAAAGGAGAAACGTATAAATGGCATACGAAGTGAAAACGGTTGAATCAAAAGAGCAATGGGATTCGTTCGTCACATCACACCCCGAGGCCAACTTCCTGCAATCATGGCAGTGGGGAGAGTTTCATACATCGCGTAGCAAAACGATCGTCCGTCGCGGTATCTATGATGACAACAAGCTTGTCGCCGTCTACACCGGACATGTCGAGCCAGCGCGTCGTGGGATTCATTTGGAAATTGCAGGTGGTCCTATCGTAGACTGGCAAAATCAGTCTCTCATAGACAAAGTATTTGCGGACATTGCAGATATGGCAAAGGGGCTTGGCTGTGTCTATGTGCGAATCCGGCCTCAGCTCCTCGATAGCCCAACCGCTCGGCATCAATTTAGCAATCTTGGTCTCAAAAAAGCGCCAATGTATCTGAGTGTGGAGCTAGCAGGTGTGATCGACCTCACAAAAACCGACCAGGAAATACTGCAGGGGATGCGCCAGCGTCTCCGACGGGCCCTCCGAAAAGCAGAAAAGAATACTATCACCGTCGAAAAAAGTACTGATCCTGCGGCGATAAAAGAGTTCTATAAGATTCAGCTTCAAACTGCAGGACGACATCAATTTGTAGCATTCTCGGAAGATTTTCTCACCAAACAATTTGCAGCATTTGCAAAAGATAATTCGGCAGTCCTCTACACCGCAAAGTACCAGGGTGAAATACTTGCTCAGAACTTCATGATATTTTATGGCAATGAAGCCTCCTACCATTATGGGGTTAGCACCGAACTCGGCACGACACTCTCTGGTGCACCACTGCTACATCTCCAGGCAATGCGCGACGCTCGCGAGCGAGGTATGACTCGTTATAACTTCTGGGGTATTGTTGACGAGGCCGATACTAACCATCGATTTTACGGTGTGAGTGTCTTTAAACGCGGCTTTGGAGTTGAAGAGCTACGATACCTACCAGCCCATGATCTGATCATCAACCGCACCGCTTACCTAAAGACAAAGCTCATCGAGACGACCCGTCGAAAGATCCGACGCGTCTAAACGCTGCTACTTACTGCTCATGCTATAATGATCTCTAGTGAAACATATCTATGAGATACCGGTGGCACCCTGGCTCAATACATTGAGTACAAAAATTGGTATGCCGATCACGCTCGCAACTATTCCAGAGGATGTTGTCGAGCAGATAGCCTCTTATCACATGGATACGGTATGGCTGATGGGGGTATGGAAACGCAGTGAAGTAGCGGCCGAGATTAGTCGAGCTGATGAGCGACTCTGGCACGAGGTTGTCGGAATCCTCCCCGACGCCACCAAAGACGATATCATAGGATCGGCCTATGCAGTAAAAGCCTATCGTGTTGATGAACGATTCGGCGGCAAAAATGGTTTGGCGATTTTTCGAGAGCAGTTGCGGGCCCGCGGCATCAAGCTTCTACTCGATTTCGTCCCCAATCACACATCATTTGATGCACCATGGCTAAAGACACATCCCGAGTATTACATTACCGCCCGCCAAGATGACGCTACCGAACACCCTGAGCGCTACTATCAAACAGAGCAAGTCTGTGTTGCCAAAGGCGCCGACCCGAACCTGCCGCCGTGGCCTGACGTCGCTCAGGTAAACGCCTTTTCGTCAGCATACCGCCTTGAGAGCAGTCTGACTCTGCAGTATATCGCCAGCCTCTGTGATGGTGTACGCTGTGATATGGCGATGCTTCTCCTGAACGACGTCGTCGAACATACTTGGGCCGAAAAAGCAGGTCAACGACCCACCGAAGAATACTGGTCAGAGGTTATTGGCTCAGTAAAGGCGCTTTATCCATCATTTGTTTTTATTGCTGAGTGCTACTGGGACACGGAGCGCACTCTCCTGGGGCTCGGCTTTGATTACTGTTATGACAAACGTCTTTACGATGCTACGGTTGCTCGCGATGAGAGCGCTATCGATAATCGTCTCAGTGTACTGGCGGATGTTGCACCCCACCTGGTGTATTTCCTTGAGAATCATGACGAGGCACGAGCGGCGACCGTCTTTAGTCCAGATGAGCAGATGCGGTATGCCCAAAAAATTATTACATCACCAGGAGTTTGCTTATGGTACGATGGTCAATTTGTCGGCAGTCAGGCGAAGCTTCCTACCCATGTTGGACGTGCACCGATCGAAAAGCCAAACGACGAAATTTGCGATATTTACAGAGAGTTACTCGTCTAAATCTTTTTTCAGCGGGTGCTCACTACACTCGACAATGACACCCTCGAACGGGCGCAACATGATTGTGCCGTCTTCGGCAATTTCCGGATAATCAACCGGATGCGTACAACACAGAATACGTCCTTTGTGTGGAAGTTTCACCGTGTTATCAAGTCGTCCGAAATTGAGAGCAACGTAGATATGCTGATCACCCAACCAGCGAGCATACGAGAATACATCGGCCTCCAGTTCGCCAATCGCCTCATAGGTACCGGTTCGTAAAATCTCATAGCGGCTTCGCATGCGTAGCAGACGGCGATATAGCGACAAGAAAGAATCCGCTTCGTGTTGTTGTGTTTCAACATTGTGATGCTTCACGGACTCTCCTAGTGGTAGCCAGGGCTTTGCTTGACTAAAACCTGCGTACCTGTCTATTTGCCACTGCATTGGTGTCCGTTCTGGATCACGCGTCGAATCGATATCTCCTGATGTAAACGCCCGTAGGTCTTGGATATCTTCCTGTTTGACGGGGGTATTGGGCATGCCCAATTCGTCACCATAGTACACCGTCGGCAAGCCGGGTAGCGACAGGAGGAGGAGTGCCATCAAACGAGCCTGCTCATCACCACCCATTCTTGAGACTAATCGTGATTGGTCGTGATTACCAAAGCAGTACACGGGCGTATGCTCATCGGGATCAAGCATTCCCTGAAACTCAGTGATGAATGTGCGGAAGGCATCGGCATAAAAGTCGGTCCACACACCCTCAAAGTTAAATGGCATCGCCACCTTGGGATTGACACCATAAAAACCGAGGTATTGCTCTTTTGTGCTGTAATTGGCATCAGGATAGTCTTCGAATATCATGATACGATTATCGTATTCGGCCACGACATCAGTAAGCTCGCGAAGATAGGGAAAAAGATTTTTCCAGAAACGGCTATATTTGTGAATGTAGTGGTTGTACTCACCCTCTGTCCCATCCATCGCCTTTCTGACAATTTCTGTCAAAGGATCGTTTCGAAACTTCGGGTCTTTACTTAGCCAACGTACTGCGTCCGCGCGAATACCATCAATACCAAGATCGAGCCAAAAGCGTACCACGCGCTTCATTTCATCGCGTACCATAGGGTTGTCCCAATTAAGATCGGGTTGCGCCGCCAAAAAGGTGTGGAGATAGTATTGGCTACGACCATCATCATACTCCCACGCAGACCCTCCAAAAATACTCAGCCAATTGTTTGGCGGACCACCTCCGGGAGCGGGATCTCGCCATGTGTAATACTCTGCGTAAGGTCCCTTTCTTGATTTACATGATTCCTTAAACCATTCATGCTGGTCACTGGTGTGATTTGGCACAAAATCGATCATGACATTTATATTTCGTGCATGGGCTTTCTCGATGAGCTCCTTAAAATCGTCTAGCGTCCCAAATAGTGGATCAATATCACAGTAGTCACTTACGTCATAGCCCATATCTGCCATCGGTGAAGGAAATATCGGTGAAAACCATATTGCATCAATATCCAGCGAATCTTTTTGGCCTTTTATGTAGTCCAGCCGGTCGATAACACCCCGAATGTCACCTACACCGTCGTTATTCGCATCCATGAAACTGCGTGGGTATATCTGATATATTGCGTTCACATCTCGCCAAGAAAGACTCATTGCTTTTCTCCTTCATCATCCAACGCTGCATAGACGCCGTTTGTCCAGCCAAAGCCATCCTGAACCTCATACTCTCCGCCGCCACCCAGTTCTCCGGGATGAACGACGTTGTATTTTTCAATCATTTTTTGATGCTTTGCATAGACTAAGTCATTTGCGAGTAGCCAACGGCGTCGAATTTCATTTGCAAGTTCATGATACCCATATTCCCTCAGGCCGTGGATTGCCGCCCACTGAAGAGGCGCCCAGCCATTTGGTGCATCCCACTGCTGCCCGCTTGTAACAAGGGTTGTTACAAGTCCACCGGGCTTCAGAAAGTCGGTTTCAATTCGCTTCGCTACAAAGGCTGCTTGCTCCTTCGTAGCAACTTTTGTATAGAGAGGAAACAATCCTGCCAAGGTTACTCGTCCACTTGAATTATGTGTCGACGCGTCATAATCACAAAAAAACCGTTCCGATTCATCCCAGCAATATCGCCGAATAGTCTCTGCTCGCCGCTCAGCAGCTTTTCGAAACGACGTAGCCAGGAGGGGCTGCTTGATAAGTGTGTAGGCTTCTGCGATGGTGGATTCAAGCGTATAAAGCATACTGTTGAGGTCAATTGCCGCCATGTTTGTGGTCTGAATTGATTGAATTTCATCCGCCACGCGAAACCAGCGTGAGCTAAAATCCCAACCACTCTCGGCGCCTGCCCGTAAGTTAAGATAGAGCTGTTCTTTAGCGTTCTCGTCACTGATATTCTGAGCTGTTTGTCGGTCCTCACGGCTCATCTCGGGACGTGGTGTGTGCCTATCATCAAAGTATCGCCCAAGCAGCGCACCGTTTGGCATCCGTACTAATCGATTGTGGAGCGTTGGGGTGCTCTGCTTCATCGCCTCCCGTCGTCCGTGCGTCCAAAAACGGTATTCGATAAGCAAATACGGAAGGAACTCAGCGTATGTCCGCGTGCGCCCCCTACGCTTCGCTAGCAATATTATCATTTGAGCAAAAAACGGCGGCTGGGAGCGACTAAGGAAATAGCTGCGGCTAGCATTGGGGATCCTCCCATACTTTCGTAGCATATAGGCATGGTTTCGTACCATACCAAGAAGTATGTCCCACTTATCGTCAGCAGCAAGACCGAGCATGATAAAGTAACTATCCCAATAAAACTGTTCGTCAAACCTTCCCCCCGGCACGACATACGTATAGGGGAGTGCGAGTAACGAACCGTGTTGTTTTCTATTGGTACGTTCTAGGTAGGGCCATAGTTGCCGTATATGTTCACGTGCAGTCGCCGCAGTAGCAGGCAAACTCCCCGACTTCTTGTCTCTAATAGGCTGTGCCTCAAAGTTAGTATCTACGAAGTCCTTGAGGGAAAAACCAGCCTGTTGCCGCTGCACTTCATATTGTTTTTT
>OFRO01000636.1_pt1 | contig 11773 bp, 11 predicted proteins | sample 1543091 | NCBI WGS metagenome assembly OFRO01 (sample SAMN07774217, study PRJEB24372) | wastewater metagenome | isolation source: Exp Tend NO 10WW | collected 2016-02
AGCTTTCGGCCTCGGCTTCTGCATCTGCCAGGGCTTCGGACACACTGGCCCCGCCCGTCACGAGGTCGGCAATGACTGTCGATCCGTAACGGTTGTTGAGGTCGGCTTGCGTAGCCCAGGCCATGATGCCGTCCTATCAGCTCATTTTGACGCTGAACACCGCGCTAGGGCGCGTGCAGACCATCACGGGGTTGGTCTGCATTTCGATGTGCCAGCCACGGTTGCCCGAGTCAATCGGGTAAGCCTGCGCCAGGTAGGGCGTGCCCAGTGCGCCAACGCCTACGCTTGCCAGCGTGTCGGCTGGGGCGAATGCCTGAATGAACAGGCCGGGAACGCCTACGGGCACGGCGATGCCTTGGTCTGCGGTAATGACGCAAGAGCCGGAACCACGGTAGCGGATGAAGCGCACGCCACCGTACACAACCTCGTCGCGCGGATCGCCACGCAAATCGGCTGCCTGCTGGGTGTAGAGGTATGTGTCCTTGATTTGCTTGTTTTCGATCACGTCGTCCCAAAGGCCGTCGCTACAGAAAACATTGATTCCAGAGAACGGGATGCCTGCCAGTGCAGCTTCCATCGGCTGGATCAACTGGGTGAACAGAAGGGCGCGGGTTTTTGTTGCGTCCGTCTGGAATGCGATGGTCGCATCACTGCCACGGCTGCCGAATGCGTTGCTGGTGGTCTTGATGCAGGACATGCGCAGGGTTTCCAGCGTGTAGTCCACATTGCGGCGTAGCAGTGCCAGGGTTTCGTCCCGGCGGGCTGCGATGACCTCGTTTACTGCGGCTGTACCGGCTGCACGGGCGTTCAGCACCTCGTCCGCATAGACTGCACCATCATGGCGATAGTGCGCGGTCTCGAACGTGTGAACGGCGCGGCGTTCCAGCGTGACGGTCTTGGATGGCGTGCCCCGGCTGGAGGTTGCCATCACAGCGGCTGCGTTTGCTGGTTGGTCTTCAATCGCCAGCTTCGTGCCCACCAGCCCGCGCGTCTCAAAGAGCGGCGATAGCTGCGAAGGGGTGTACGGCAGTTTGGCAATAGCCAGCATCAATTCCGTGCTGGTGAAAAAATCAAGGTAGTTATTCATGTTTCAGTCTCCAGCGGATTAGCGGCCAATGAGGTTCTTGGTTGCCAGATCGGCAATGCCAGCGGTCTTGTCGTTGGCGTCGTTGGTTGCGGCCCATTGCAGGATGTCCACCTTGTATTCCGCGTTGCGGAACAGGACTGCGCATGTCGCTGCTGCGCTGGTTGCGTCTACAGCTTCCAGGGCGATGGCTGCTGCCACGTCGGAGCCGTCCAGGTTGTCGTCGTCGTAAGGCACATACAGGCCATCGTTTGCCGGGATGGTGATGGTGAAACCGTCGCCTGCTACGAAGTCCGTGGAGCCATCGGCCAGGGTAAATGCCAGGCCGCCTGCGCTGAATGCTGCTGCAACCACGCCACGCCCAACAAAGATGCCGTCGGGGTCGGTAACGGTGAAGGTGCCTACGTTTGTGCCGGGTTCAACAATCACGAGTTGGTAATTGCCCAGTTTCGCGCCTGCGCTGACGGTGATCGCGCCCATGGTGCCGTTGCCTGTGCTGGAAGCAAAGGCCGTGGCATAGGCTGCCGTCGCGGTAATGGTGGTGCTGCTGGCCGTCTGCGATGTGTCCACCGTGTAGGTGCCCGTGCCGCCTGTGCCGGTGCCCAGTGCGGTAATCTTGGTGCCAGCGGTCACGCCTGAGCCGCTGATGGTCTGCCCAACGGACAAGGCCCCAGATGTGACGGCGGTCACGGTGAGCGTGGTGGTCGCAATGCTGCCGGTTACAACGGCTGCGGCATTGGCCTGTGTGCGTTTGCCCAGTACCATGCCTGCGGTGATGGCCCCCGCGCCTTTGGCGATGGTGACTGTTTCGCGCGAAAGCGTGCCGGGTGCCTCGCTGCTGATGATTTCGCTGGCGCGGTATGGTTCGGTGTAGGTAGTAGCCATGGCTTATCCCTTATGCGGCCTTGCCGCTAACTTGGTTCATGAGGATTGCGCGGGCTTTAATCAGCTCGGCTTCTTTGGAGTCGGGTGCCCGGCCATTGGTGGCTTGATCGGCGAACAGATGCGCCTGGGCTTGGGCTGCGGGCTTGAAGCTCTTGAGCGTTGCGGCCATGGTTGCGAATGCGCCATCTTCAAGCGATTGCAGTACGCTGGTTTCGTCTGCGCTCAGTTCGCGCGGCATATCGGCGCTGAGTTGCGCGATAGCGGTCTGGCGTGCGGCCAGCTTGATTTGCTTGAGGTCGTCAACAGCTTTCTGGTGAGCGGCTTTTTCCGCTGCCAAGTCTGCCGACAAGTCATTGATTTGCTTTTGCAGCTCTTCAATCGTCATATCGTTTCCTTCTGGTTGCGGAATCTCTTGGGATGCCGTGAGCGCCAGATTCCGGCTAAAGGCTGTCACGGAGGTATTGGGGTCTGCGCCCACTGGCACAAAGGAAACTTCGCGCAGTACGGCATTGGAAAAAACGGTGTCAACGGCCAGGGTCTTGCCGTTGAGTTGGATGGGGGCGGATTGGCTAGATTTTTTGATGTCGGCCTGGATGCCGACCGACATTTGCCACGGGGCACCCTCGGCCATGAGTGCTGCGACTTCCTGCCCGGCTGCTGTGCTTTGGAATAGCTCGCCATCAACAAAAATGGTATCCCCTCGCATAGTGGCCCGAATTTTTCCGGCGCGCTTGCTGTGGTCGTGGTCTACGAGGGCGAATATCTCGCTGTCTGGCAATTTAACGCTGGCAAGGTCGATGCACGCATCTCCGAATGATCCGTACTGCGGGATAACCCCGCCGGAGTAGGCAACGCCACGGAATCGCTGCGGCGTGGCAGCGTCTTGCGTGACTGCGAAAGTTAGACATGTTGCGGTTTGACTCATACCGCCAATGGTCGCGGTATAAGGAAAAATCGTCTATATGACTGATGTCATAAGAAAAATTTATGATCTGTGCGTGACGCTGGAACAAAAAACCCGGCGCATGGGCCGGGTTGGTGGAATAGGTTGATTGATTCCGCTATTGCGATGGAGGCTGAATCTTGCGCATCTTCGCCGCAACAATAGGATTAGCCTCTGCCAGCCGCTTTGCCATGAGCGCGTCTAGATTGGCGTCGTGTGAGTCAGCCGGGTTGTAGTCAAAGCCTGCATCCGGCTCACCGTCATGCCTGTATTCTGGATGCCCCTTCCATCCGCGCTTGATGGCCTGGGCTTCTGTCAGCGATGTAGTCGAACACCGGCAATTAAAACCATTTATCGGCGTGATACGCTTCCAGATGGGGTCATTCAATGGCGCGATGAAGTTATCAAGCGCTGCATGGTTCGGCCTGGTGCGGCTGTCGTTGATGGCGTCGTACATCAGGAACGGACGATGCGCGGCGTTCTCTCGCTGCTGCTGCGTGCGGCCTATGCTGTAGCAGGTTTGTACGTGCGTGCGGAATATCGTTTCCATGCGCCGCTTGCCCAGAGCAACGGTTTCTGCGCTTTGCAGCTTTTGCCAATCGCGCATCGTGTACCCTTTCGCCAGGGTTTCATTTAGCGAATCGAGCACGTCCTGTATCTGATTGAGCGCCGTTAGCCCGGATACGGTGAACGCCTGAGCGCGGGCCTGTGCTTGCAGGACGCCATAGTAAAACTGCGGAAGGACGCTAACCCGGTTCTCTCCCCACTCGATAGCCTCGTCAAAAGGCAAATCGAAGTCGATATTCAAAACGTCCATGCGCGCCCGATCAATAGGAAATCTTGCTCACGCTGTTTGCGCCTGCGCTGGGTGATCGGCTTGCCACGCCGGATAACAACGCCGCCGGATACAGATGGTTGCGATTCTGGCGTAACGGTCGCGGATATGGCCCCCCACGCCGCGCCCCATGCCTTGCCCCACGATTGGCCCCATGCGCTTGCCACTTATGGCCCCCATGGATCGTTTTCGGTGCCACTTCCGCCGATTGCTTGCCCACGAACCTTCGTCAAATTTACTGGAATAGCAGTGGCTTGCAAGCTGGATAGCAACTCTGCCGCAATTTCCGCCGCCGTCGGCCCGCTGCCGCCGATGGCCGTGGTGGTGTACGCCGCGCTGGTTTTGCGCTCGACGTAAACGCCGGATACCGGGGTGATCGTTGCATTCAAGTTGCCGGTGATCGTGTAGTTCCCGGCGTTCGGGAATTTAAGTGTCCACCCGTTGATGAAGTCGCACTGGTACATGTACGCCCCGCCCAAATCGAGAGCCCTCCATGTGTGCGTGACAGGATGGATGGCCCCTTCCTCGCTGTCTTCCCAGTCGCGCAGCGCTGCATGGAAGGCAGGCAAGTCCGTGATAGAGGCTGTAGACTCTATCGTGAGCGTGGCAGTGTCGAACGTGAGTGCCATTGGCTTTATGCGTCAGCCGTGCGCACTGCGGTGCCTGTGCCGCCTGTGCTGGTTACGGATAGTGTGGACTCAAACGGGACAATCGGGCTACCGCCACCATTGCGCACACGATACCGGCAGGTGAATGGTGCGCTGTACTGCATCGCCGCGCTGGTGATGGTTGCGCCAGATGCCACTGCATCAATCATCGGAATGAATGCCGATACGCTGCTGTATGTCTGCGAAAGCGCAGGGCTAAGGCCCGAGAGCGTAGTGCCGCTCCAGCTTGAATAGGTGTACCTGTCGCCGTCGATCCGCACCACGCCCGATGCGGGGGTGTCGGATGCCAGGCCGGTGACGGTCAGCGATGTCGCGCCGCTGGAGCCGGATACGGTGTATTCGGTGTCGTTGATCGCGCCGCCAGAGTCCCGCGCCACCAGCACGTAATCGCCCGACACAAGCCCACCGATCTCAACGGTAATCGAGGATGGCGGGATTTCCGTGGTGCCATTGTGCGAGACAAGCTGGTAGTTTTTGCTGTCTGCGGACAGTACGCCGGTCAACCACCAGCCCTGTGCCACAAACCATTTGCCGCCCGCGTAGGTGCCGAAGGGTGCGGCAAGGTTTTCAGCGTAGGACTGGCCGGGTAACACCCGGTAACGCCATCCTGGCACGCTGTTAAATGTGATCGTGCTGGATTCGGAGCACGCCCACATGAGCGCCTGGTACACGTTGTCCAGCGTGACGGAGTTGGCCAGGGTGATGGTGCCTTTGTGCAGCAGGCTGCCTTGCCCGCCGCCAAGGTCTTGCGTGGTGTCGCCGTAGGCCAGGGTAATAGACTGGGTGCCGGGTGTTGCCGTGCCACCGATGTCGGACGAGAAGTACCCAGCGGCGATAACCGGGGTCATGGTTCCCGCATCGACGTTGGTATCCACTGCCGTAGACAGTGCCGCCACCTGTTCACCGCCTGGCGATAAGTCCACGTCGAAGTGCGAGTAGGTTTGGCCGTACTTGCGAGAGTAGACGGTGATGTTTTTCAGCGTTTCGTCCGTAGACGATGCCTTGGCTTTCACCAGAATCTGGAAGTTCGAGGAGTCCGCATCCGCCCAGTACTTCGTTATTTTTGCGCTGTTCTGGTAGATGTAAATCGGGCTGGATGCAACCAACGAACCAAGAATTTTCAGGCCGGTGTACTGGACATTGGATGCGCCGGAGCCTTGCTCAATACTGCCGAATTTGAACCACTGCGAAGCGGAATCGTTGATGTTGACGCCGTTGAGCAACGTCAAGGCCATCGGGCGCACTGCGTTGCGTTTACCGGCCAGCTCGGACGGGTTTTCGCCCAGGATGGAAACGTTATCGTCGCCTGATGGGGAAGCATCGTCTGCAAGGTCTTGCAGCCACTGGTGTAGCTCAAGGGTTGTGAACCGGGCATCTGTGCCGGGCACGAATGCTGGGCCGGTGATTGCGCCGTTGGTTGCGATGGCGAATGTGGATGCAATGGTCATGGCTTATTCGTCCGAGATTTGAGATACGTAAATCGTGCTGGCCCCGTCGGTAGCGGTCATTTGCGTTTCCCACGGGATATAGGTCGGAGATGCAGACGCTTTCCTGATCTTGATAACCCAGTTATCAAGCGCTGATCCGTACACGGTGACGGCAATCTCTACCGTGCTGGATGCAGCCGTGCCGGAGTAGTGGGTTGTCGTGTCGCCCTGGTCACGGATCAGGATGGACGAACCAGTTACCACGTTGGTAAGCGTCAGGGTGTGCGTAGCAGGCCAACCACCATATCCATGGTCGTATTCATATGCGCCCACATCGTAAGCAGCAGCCGCGCCATCCATGTAGTTCGGGCGCACGTCGTCGGCAATGTCGTATGGCAATGCGCCGTAATACAAAACGCCGGTTTCAACCTGCGGGCTTGTCGAAAGGGCGGGGCGGAAATTGTTGTTTGCGTAGTCAATGAAGTCGGTCGTGGCTATCGTCAAGCGCGTAGCCGACCCCCAAGCCTCGCCAGATAGCCCAGCGTTATTCGCCGCGCCTTCCATGCCGCCTGGTTGAGTGCCCCAGTTCGTCGTATTTCCAACGCTGATATTGTTGTAGTAAAAGCCTTGGGTATTCGAGTTCGCTGGGTAGAAACCAGTTGTGTTTTTTGACGATTGGCAGTTTGCAACAGTGATGCCAGCGATGTACTGGTCGATATAGATGCCGCGATCCCAGCCGATGCTTACACAGTTTGTCACGGTAGACAGGACACCGGCGACTGTTACGCCGATTCCATATCCGTCAGACCTACCAACTACAAACATGTTTAGCAGACTGCATTGCGGCTTCTGTGCAGCGATGCCGCCGTTGTTGTATCCAGTGCCGACAACAGCCACCGTAAATCCGTCGACCGTGATCCGGTACTTCGCAAGGGTGATTGATGCATTTGACCCATTCGGCGAACGCTGGAATTTGTACCCGTCCCCGTACACGCCAGCGTGGTATGCAGCGCTGCGTACCCCGTTCACCTTCGTTTCAATCCGAGATGCTGCGGCTGGCACGTTGATACTCAAGTCGCTCGATACGATCTCTGTGTATGCCTCGCCAATCTCGCAAACCTCGGTGTCGTATGCAGACGCTCCAGACCTGGCAGTATTCCACGCGACCAAGCCATCGTAAATCCGCTCACTGCCAGACGACCCATATCGTGCCAACTCGCCAGCACTTAGGCCAAGAAAATACGCGCCTTTTACCGTGTGCGTACCTGATCCGGCAGACGATGTATTGACGCGCCCCGTTGATCCACCGGCAACGGCATGCTCCGCTGTGTCGTACAGGTTGAATGTGTTGCTGGCTGTGGATCTTGCGTAGTACGTCGTGCCTGCTGTAACTCCAGTTGGAAGCGCGCCAGTGGTTGAGAACGCAACACCTGTACCGTCGCGCAGCCCGTGATTCGTCAACGTGACAACGGCAGGCGATGCGTTGCTGATCGTGACGGTTTTACCCGTGCGACCACCGAAGCAGACGAGGCTGTAGACTGTAGACATTAGGCGCGAATCTCCTGCGCACGGCCAGCGCCGATCAAACCAGCGGCTTCGAGCGTTTGCAGCGCATCAACAACGCGCGGATCGTCCAGGTCAACGCTGGTGCCGTCCGGGTCGGGCGTCGCCCAGTCAAGCATGCGGACAAACAACTCAACCTGCACGTTGCTTTTTGCTGCCGTCAGGATGCCTGCAAATTCGTCGCCGATGCGCCCAATAAAGGCCAGCTTCGTCAGCCGGCGCGCGGGCGATGGTTGCTCAACATGCACAGGTTCGGCAATGTGATTGCAAACGTCGAAGCCCATGCCTTCAAAGGGGTACGGCTCGTCTGCTGTGTAAGCGTGGACGACTTCGCCAGTGATGCGGTTGGTTACTTTCCAGGTAGTCATGCTGTGTAGGTGGTGGTGGTCTTGGTTATTTCCTGCGTGTCCGGATCACGCTCTACCGTCTGCACGGCCTGCGCCGGGTGCATGTTGTTTACCGTCACGGGCGCTGGCTGTACGTCAATCTGCACCACGGGCGCTGGCGCGGCTGCTATGTTGACGATTGGCGCCGGTTGCTCTGGTATGTGTACATCTACCTGCACAGTCGGCGTCGGTGCTGGTGGTGGCGATTCCTGCGGTGCCAAGTTGACCGTAACGGGCGGCGCTGACCCGAAGCCGTCCGGCATGTGGAAATGCTGCACGATCTGGGTGTTTTCCGGCTTTTCTTTCTTCGGCTTCGGAGTTTCTGTTTCTGCCACCACATAGCCCAATGTCTGCGCGGCAAAGTTGGCACGGGCCAACAGTTCGGCGAATTGCGGGTTTTGCTTGTCAAGCAACAGCGACAAACGCACGGCCAAATCAGCCGGGTCGGTTGCGGCTTTCACAGCGGCCAGCATAGCATCGGCAGGTATCGGCTGCTGCGCCTTGGCAATGATGGCGCTGCCTGCATCTTCAATTGCCTGCTGCTGTGGCGTGAATTGCACCTTGCGCGGGCGCATGGCGTGCGTGTGCGCGGCCATGTTCGCGTCGGCTTGGTCTTGCGCGTCCTGCGCTTCGGGCGATACCGGGTCTATCTGGGTGCCCATGATCGGCGTTTCTTCGGCCATTTCAAAATCGCCTTCACGGTAATCAAAGCGGTCGATGTAATAGTCCTGGGTAAATCGCACGCCCTGCTCATAGTGCAGTTTATCCCGCTGGGCGCGTTCCATCTCTAGCCCGGTGCCGTCGCACATAACAAACTCGGGCGGGTTGGAGATGCCATTCAGCGCGGCCAGGTTGTTGATAAGCTGCTGGGCGGCATGCGTGACCATGCGAATATCCGCATTGCGCTTGGTTTCCTGAACCTGTTGGTGTACCTTCGCAGCGGCATAGCTGCCGGTGCTGCCCACGTCGCTGGTGAGCGTTTGTCCCAGTATCAGCTTCTGAATGGACTTGCTCATGGCGGTCTCAAACCGCTCGAACTCTCCGGCCTGGGTGATGGAGATGTGTTCTATATTGTCGTCAACGCCGATGGGCAAGCCTGCGCCAACGCCCAGCGATAACAGGTCATTGACGAACTTCTGTTGGTCGCGCACCTTGCCAATCAGCAGCGGCTCGCCAAAGCGCTCCAGGAACTTTGCCCAGAATTTACGGCCATGGCTGCGAAAAAACGCTGTCCAGTACAGCCGGGATAGCAGCGACTCGCCATACGGTTGGCGGTACGTCGGACGGGCGCGGCTGAGAATGAACTTGATGGATTGGCACTCTACCTCGTTGCCGGTGAGCGGCCTGTAAATCAGTTTTCCGTCATAGCGCGGCTCGAACCATTCAAGCGGTTTTTCTCCGATGTGATGAATACCGATCTTGCCTTCGCGGTGCATGTAGACCACTTCGCACACACTGTACCCATACAAGACGGCGTTAAACGCACAGCAAATGATGTCGTGCATGTGCGGCTCAATTTCGTTCGTGAGCCATTTATTAAGGCGCGGCTGCTGGGGTTCCAGCCTCCACGGGGTAGCCAGCAACGCTTCGCGCCGGGTGTCGAGGCACTGGGCAATTTCGTCATCATGCTCCAGCGTGCGCAGGCTGGCACGGGTTAATCCAGCTTTGCGCAGCACTTCATCCGGGTCTGGGAAACGGGTTAACCAGTTGACGAACTCATAAACCGCCTCATCATCATAGAGCTTGCGGCCTGATTTAGCGGCCATCGTGATGGTAGATGGCTCGGTGCCAGGGAGTCTGGTGCTGGTGCGTCGTGTCATGGGCGTAATGATGCATGCACGCTGTTTTTGCGTCTACCTGACAAATGTCATGCAAGCAAATCAAGGTCTGTATCATTGGCGCTCGATAGCAGGCGCCATATCTGTCGCTCTGTGTATCTGCCTTCGTATCGGTACTCGCGGGCGATTTCTTGCACCGTCTTTCCACGCCTGCGTAATACGTTAATTTCGTCACGTCTGCGGTATAGCTCGACCACGTATCGGCTTGGGACGTAGATGATGCTGCCACCTGCCCAGTCCACCAACCTGCGCGCGCCGGGCCTACCAATGGCCCGCTCCAGCTTGAGTCCGTTATGGTCTTCCGAGTCGCTTGGTACGTAGTAGTTTGTCCCTCCGCACCATGCGCACAGGTCTAAGTACGCATCGTGCCCGATGATGTCCTCGATCAGGTTTTCTGGCCGGCTCAAAATATCCCCCATTGTCTCGGTTGTTGTTTGATTGCTGGCGATTCGGACATTGCTGCGTTGACACCGCTCCAGGCGATTGCCAGGGACATAACACCGTCATCGTGCCCACCTCTTGGCGCGCCGTAGCGCATCATCCCGCTTGGTAGGCGCTCCTGATCGAAGGCCATCAATTCGTCTATCAACCATGGGACATTGGGCAGGCGGATGGATGCATTCTCAAAAGCCAGCGCCAGGGCTTCGATTGCCTGGGTCTTGCTCGCTGCGCTGGTGTGGAATGCCTGCACGGGTAGGCGCATGCGCTGCAATTGCTCAATCAGCGGGCCTCCCATGCTGTTGGATTCGGCCAGGATCGGAGCGCGTGGAAAGCGCAGGTGTAGCGCTTGCAATCGACTGAGCTGTACCGAGTAGTCAATGTCGGTGAAGCGGTCAATGGCCACTACGGCATTGCGCCGGGCATCAATGGTGGTGAATACGGTGAAGTCATTGTGTCGGCCCCAGTCCACGCCAATGACGTAGGCCGTGCCGTCTCCGGTGTCGCGAGCGGTGTAGGGGTCGGTTTTTAGGTTGTTGTCGATGGCATCAGTGACGCGGCGGAATACGCCACCGCCATCCTCCAGGAACTGCGCCAGGTACTCCTGGGCAAACACGCGCTCTGGCAGTAGCAGGCGCATTTTCTCCACCTCTTCGGGCGGGATATGCGGGTTGGCCAGGGTGGGGAAGGTGAAAGATTCCCAGTTATCCAGCCGCTTTGGATTGTCTGCGCGGCCATTTTGGTACAACTCCCAGAAGTAATTGCGCCCGGCTGGTGTACTGATGATGCGGGCGCTGCCTCGGTAATCCGTGAGCGTGGGCAAGATGGCCCTTTCCCACACGTCCTTGAGGTAGCGGGCGTGCGCTGCCTCGTCTATCACCACGCGGGAATACTTGCGCCCCCGCCCGGCCCCGTCGTCTTGCAGCGTCCAGAAATCCACCACGCCGCCGGTAATCAGCTCGATGCGGTTTTCTGTCTTGTTGGCCTTGCGGGTGACGGGGCGCAAGGTGCGCTCCGCATCCTTCCACACCTCCAGCATGAGCTGGTAGGTAGGCGCAAAGAAACCAACGGGCTTGCCATCAATGGCGCTGCCACCTTTGCCGAATAGCAACCACTCCAGGCTTGAGAGCGTTTTTCCGAATCTGCGCCCGCAGTTGATGACCTTGAACCGAGCCGGGCTGGCATCAATGGCCTGCTGCGCGGGGTGCATGTGGAGGGTGGGGATGCGGATGTGGGGCATTTATGCGCGGATCACTCCGTTAAATTTATACCGAATCGGCCTCTAACCCACGTGAAATGTGCGGTAGAAGCTATCAAAACAGTAGTATCAGTTTTTGTGGCCATACGAACGCTCAATCGTGATAGTGGCGTTGGTGGCTTCTTGCCGATTGCGTGCAGATACCGCCATCAGCGACATTCCCAGCGAACTGGCCTCATTGCTGAGTTTCGTTAACGCGGCGATGCCTTGGAGTACGTCCGCAGATTCCATCGGATCGTCCTTGTTTACCTTCTCAGTTTGCTTTGCAGCGATGCGTGACAAGCTGTGTGCGGTAATCGCGCCGTAATGCGCGGCATTCTCCAAATTGGCGGAGATTGCGCGCAGTTTATTTATTTCCTCGTGCGCGGTAATCTGAACCGCGAGGGGAAGAGCATTTAGCTCGTTTTCTGCTGTAACTATTTGATTTGCAATGATTTTTATTTTTTTG
>OFRO01000640.1_pt1 | contig 11743 bp, 11 predicted proteins | sample 1543091 | NCBI WGS metagenome assembly OFRO01 (sample SAMN07774217, study PRJEB24372) | wastewater metagenome | isolation source: Exp Tend NO 10WW | collected 2016-02
TTGTTCGTGTGGCGAGTCTTCATCGACGACAGCGGACAGGACGGAGTCAATTGTGCAGTCTTCAGGAACGAATCAAGCCATCGAAGCTCGTCGCTCATTCGACAGGCGGACGCGATTGCTGATTGCCTCTGGCCTGATCGTCGGCATTACACCTTCGTCCGTCGCGAAGCGGTCAAGTCAACGAACCCTGGATTCTGTTTTCTCGCAGCTGGATGGCGGCGATGCGGAACAACCAAGGGCGGTCTACTAATTCTCGAAAGGGCAACCCCATGACACACACCAACCTCGGGGCCGAGCCGCCGACAGACGAGCGAGCGAAGTTTGAAGCGTGGCGGCAAGTCGGCCTGAAGAGGTACGAGGACGCCCATTACCTGAACGGCGTGACGCAGTACATGTGGCAAGCATGGCAAGCCCGCGCCGCTCTTATGGAGCCGAAGCCGGGATGAGCCAATCGAACGCTGACATGACTCCACGGTTCATCCTCGACTTCGATCCGACGTCGGGATTCTTGATACAGGCGGTCGCGCTGGGGTTTGCCCTCCTCGTGGCGGTCATCGTGGCGGCGATCGCGATCCGCAAGGAGCAAAATCGGCGCAACGGGCTCACGCAAGAGCATCGCGCTCAGGAGGATTCGGATGAGCAATTCAAAGACGGGTGGTGAGCGATGGCTGCGCGCTAGGGCGCTGCCACAGCCTCAGCGAGCGCTCGATGCCTCGCCTGACAGTCCGCTAGCGCGTCCAACGTGATCACCAAGGATCGCGCCACGTCCCCCCAAGTTTGCAGAGGCGGGAACAGGGGCGAGGCGCACGGCATCGTCAGGAACGGACTGATCAATGCTGCCTTCGGCGGCGGTGAGGATGTCGCGCAACTCGCCAAGCAGAGGCTTAGAGCTGCAATCAGAATCGGCTTGTAGCGCATTTTCTACCTCGCGAGTGACGGTGACAGTCCGAACCTGGATTGCAGCCTTGGCGGTGGCATAGCGCGCGGCGGCGGCATGGTCGCGAAGGCGGGCGGATTCCTGCTGTGCTTCCTGCTTCTCATGCTCTTGCTCGATGACGTGCAGATAGTGCATCCGCGTGACGCGGTAGCCGCCCCAGCCGCCTATGCCCAGTGCCATTGCGAGAATGAGACCGGCGAGGGTGAAGTTCACGGCACACCCGGCTTCAGCGGATTCTTGTTTGCGTCGTCCGGCGCGTGCACGTTGCGGGCGATCTCCGTCACCATCCGGCCCGCGACCTCGCTCACGTTGTCGCTGATCTTGCGTTTGACAGGCTCGGCCGGCGGCTGGCGATTCTTCGGGGCGCCGAGCGTCGGCTGCTCCTCCGGCTTGTCGATCTGTCTCATCATGGGTAGCTCGCCCACGGCAGTTGGAAGTGCGGCCCGTCCTTGAACGACGTCCAGTCGCCGCCCCACTCGAGCGGGATCTTCAGTGCAGCCGCCGCGTCCTTCATCTGGTGCGCGAGCAGGCCATACAGCGGCCAGTCCCATCGCACCTCGCCGCCGATCATTGCTGCCAGGTCTACGGCGTGGCCGGTCAGGTGGCGCGAGCGCATGGTCTGCGAGGCGCCCTTCGCAACCAGTTCCTTCTGCCGAACCAGCGTTCGCACACCCTCGGTGACGATGAATTCGAGTTCGGCATTCGCTGCGGCCAGCTTGACGATCTTGATCAGGTCCGGGTGGACGCCCTCAAGGTTCGCCATCGATCGGGTGTTGAGGATCATGAGAAACGCCTAAAATAGCGAGGCCGCGTCGTGTTGCAAGCACGACGCGGCCTCTGACCAATCAGCAACAGGAGTGCTTCATGGCTAAGGCCGATGTTACCGCCGCGTTTGTGCGCAGCGCCCTTGACTTCACTTGCGACCCGCCCGTGTGGCGCGTTAAACCAAGCCCGCGCCTTCGCGCCGGCACTGTGGCTGGCGCCATGTGGAAGGACGGGTACCGAAGAATCTGCATCGCGGGGAAATCCTACGCAGCGCACCGGCTTCTCTGGCTCGCCGAAACCGGCGAATGGCCGGCCGGAACGCTGGATCACATCAACGGGATTCGCTCCGACAATCGCTTCGAAAATCTCAGAGACGTTACGCTTGCGATCAACGGCCAAAACCGGAGATTTGTCGCAGGGTGCACAAAAATCGGTAAACGCTGGATGGCGCAGATCGGGCTCGCTGGACGGACTTACTACTTGGGCGTATTCGATACGCCGGCAGAGGCTAAGGCAGCGTATCTTGCGAAGAAACGAGAGATTCATGAAGGCTGTACCAGCTAAGCCTTGACCTGTTCAACGATGGCCGGTGGGTCGGCCGTTGCTTGGGTAGCTGCAATGTCCCGCTGAAGGTCTGCACGCACCTTCGTGTGTTCATCCCATCCGCTCTTTGCGATGTACGCGCAGACACTGGCAAGAATCACCGCAGTCCATGAGCCGTTGTCGATCTTGTCGTACCACCTCATGAATGACGTGGAGACTCCGCACCCAACGGTGAGCATGAAAGTCCGTCCGCCGAGATAGTCGAAGTTCATGGCTTCCAGTGCGTTCGCAGGTATTCGACCGCCCCCGCTACCCCTGCAACAACTGCAATGGCCCACGGAGTGAAGACTCGTACCTGTTTTCTCAGCCAGGTAGCCCGGTCATCGTCTTGGAGTAGCTTGCGCAGCCTCTTCCGCTCATCGTCGGTGAACGGGGTTTGAGGGCTTGGGTTGCGCCACTCTTCGAGCTTTTCGGATTCGGTTTCGCTAATGGTTTTACAGAAGAAGAATTGCGCTGCTTGAAGACCCACCGCCCCCACCGCCGGCCGCCAGCTTCAACGGGACGCACACGGAATAGACGTAGGAACTTGTGCAGGTCGCAGTTGCCGAAACCGCGGTCGTCGCAGCGACGGTCTTCGACTCCATGAACGCCTGCGTGCTGCCGGTGCCCCATGCGCCAGCAGTCAGGCCGGTCCCGGTTTCCGCGGTGTACGTGGCCCCGGCTGCGAAGCTCTGAGCGCCACCGGAGAACGTGTCGAAGAAGCCGAGGATTCGTTCGCTCGCCTGACTCAGGGTTCCGGTCGCGCCCGACGAGGGGGCGGTTTGCGCCGCGGCCTCGGCTGCGGCGATCGTCTCCGACCCGCTCACGTCGTCGTATTCGATGACGACGGAGTGATAGGTGCCGCTCCCAAAACTTGGGGTGACGCTCGTGATACCCGCGGGGGCGCTGAACCTGGCATAGACGAATGTTGCTGTCGCGGCCACGGACGAGATCAGCACCCACTGCCCGCCGGCCAGCGAGCCCCCGGCCGAATCGACAATCGTCGTCGGCGCCGTGGACGTGCTCAGCCAGATCTTGAGGATCAGCGCGCAGTTCGCCCCACCACCGGTGGCTGCGAGCGGGTGAGCCTGCGTCGTGCCGGTGCCGGCGCGGGCGTCGAGTTGGACCTTGCCGGCCATCGCTCAGACCGCGAACGACGCGAGTGCCGCCGCAATTTCGTTGAACAGGTTCGTCCCGACGCCAGCAAACAGCTCTGACGTGTCGAATGCGCGACTCGTGATGCCGCCCGACCACGACGTGCTGGACCACTTGTACATGCCGATGCGCGCGATCTCGCCGCCGCTCGCAGGCCCCGACATGAGCGCCGAAACCCCAGATACATCGAAGCGCTTCACATAGGCGCCGGCGCCGACCGCGTGCCACACCTCGATGCGCGGCGCGTAGCTGGTGTCCTCGCCGAAGCGAAGATGCACGATGATTCGGTTGTGCTGCCCGGCGACGAGGTTTGTATCCTGCCCTGCGTTCGCAATGTCTCGCGAGTTGTTCTGCGTCGAACCGGTGCCGTAGTTGCCCTCACAGCGCATCGAGTTGTCGACCGCGTTCCACTTCAACGCGAAGGTCGGGCCGTTGGCAATAAGCGACGTGGACGCTTGGTGGATCTGGAACCAGATGCCTTGGTCGCTTCCGTCGTTCGTGTCGCCTACCCACTCGCCGACGTACGGGAAGAAGTCGGCCCCGTACCAGACATCGACGCCGCGCGCCGAAACGTTCGCGCCGACTCCAGTGAATAGGTCATGCTCTGAACGGACGCCGTTGAACAGCAACGGATCACCCTGCTTGCCTCGGCGCACGTACCCGACCTTGCCGGTGCCGCGATAGTTCGATAGCCGCTGAATGCGAATCGCACTGTCGCTTCCGGTGATGGTCTGTCCGGTCCAGGTCTCATCGCGCCCGTAGGCCGAGACGTTGGCCGGGATGAGCGCCGTTGCGGGCGTGACCCCAGCGGCAGCGACCAACGCATTGAACGTGACAGACGCGGACGCAGGCGTCCCCGCAGAATCCTTGAAATTCGCCGTGTAGGCGGTTGCGGACGACACCACCGATGGCGTGCCGGCAATGACGAGGCTGGACCCGGAAATACTCGCGGTCAGGCCTGCGGGCAACGCCGGGGAGAACGGCGTCGTCGGGTCAAGCACCCAAGGTTGAGTTCCGCCTGAAAGCGTCGCGACAGTGGCCTGCGTGATTGGAGAACTCTGGGTCCACGAATACCCGCCCGATCCTTCGGTCGTCAGTGCCGCAGCAAACGTCGCCAGCGCGGCACTGATGACCTTGCCGGCACTGAGCGAATTGGCAACCTCTGTCAGGCCAGTGGCAAGGTCGTAAACACGCTCGATGACGTACAGCGTGTTCCCGACGACTGCAGGAGAGCGCGGAGTATGGATCGCGATCGGCTGCGGCCCGAAGTCAGGCGTCGAGTCCGGCACGCCGATGTAGATCTCATACGCACGCGTCGCGTTCACCGGCGCCGAGTAGGTGCCGATCGTCAGATTCGCCGCGGTTCCGAAGTTGATCGTTGCCGGGAAGGCTACTGCGCTGGTATTCGTGATCGCCGGAGCGGTGCCGGTGACGGTGATGCTGTTCGAGGTCACGATCGCAGTTGCAGAAGGTACGTCGAGCGAGCTATAGGCCGTGACTCGGGCGGTCAGCGCCTTGCCGACCACGGTGTTGTCGCTGTTCCCCATCGCAACCGGGTTGGTCGCAGATTTGGTCGATGGCGACCCGAAAGGAACGCCATCTGCGTACAGCTGAACCACGTATGACGCGGCAGCGGTCCACACACCAACGTTGACGCTGATCGCAGACCCCGAAGGGGCGCTGCCAGAGATCGCTGGGGCAGTGCCGGTGTTCGTCGGAGCCGTGCCAGTCACCGGCCCTTTGACGTTGCTGGTTCGGGCGTTGCTCAGCTTCTGGGTAACCGTGTCCTTCGCCTGCTGGATGACGTAGATCGTTCCGCCGACCTGAGGCGCTTGTTGCGTAACGGTTGCAGGCGTGTTGGCGCTTGGGATCGTCTCGGCGAAAAGCAGCGTCACCAGACCGGTGGTCGGGGCGATGAAGTACCAACTCAGAACGTCGAGGTGCGCCCCGCCAGAGCCGTTCGTGACGGTGCCGCGCGTCAGCGTCAGAACGTTCCCAACGCCAACGGTGCCAGCGAGCGAAGGCGCGGTGTCTACGGTCGGGTCATTGGTGCCGGCCGTTCCTCGGCTGTCAACCTGAGCCCGCCATTGTTCAAGCGTCAGGCTGTCGCCGGAGAAGACGATGTTTGCCGCGGGGTCGTTGTTCGTCCCCTTCGATCGGTCCTGAGCTTCCGCTTTCGCAACCGCGATCGCTGCCGTCATGTCGGAGTAACTGACGCCCCCGGTGCCGTTAGAGCCGGCGACATAGGAAGTCCAGTTCTCAGGACTTGATGCAGGGAGATCGGTCAGTTCGTAGTTGCGGTTCCCGTCGTCCGTCCGGGTGCACCAGTCGCTGATGTTCGCCTTGAGGGCGAGCATTTCGCCCTGACTCGCCACTTCCCCGCGGTAGGTGCGAGTCATGGATCCGGTGAAATACGCGAGGTCGCGATACTTCGTCCGGCCATCGCCAAGCTTGGTGTCGCCCGTGTCTTTCTCGATGCCGGGCTGCATGAACGCCAGGACGATGTTGTCGGCGTTGAGTTCTTCCCGAGTGCCGAGCTTGGCGTAGCGGAGGTCGATGATGGACATTGGCGTCAGTTCGTCGAGGCCGGGGAGGCCTGATACCAGTTCAGCCCGTCACAGGCGAGCGTGATGCACTTGTTCGTGGCGCCCGAAAACCCACCGGCGATCGTCAAGTTCGAACCATCGACAAGGCTGGCCGTGCTGTCGAAGATCAGCGTGATGACATCGCCGGTGTGCCCGTTGACAGCAATCGAGGTGATCGCGGCGGTGCCAGTGATGTGGATGACGCGGTAGCCCTGCGGAAGCGTGATCGCGCCCGCAAACGAAGCCACTGATGGGCAGATCGGGTCGTTCGTGGTGGCGATCGTCCCGCCCCACACGTTGCCGAAGTACGCCGCCAGCACTTGGGCCGGGCTGGGGAACCGCGCCCCGGCACTCGTCGCGTTGAGCACGGTGTTGTTCGTCACCGAGACACCGGACATGGTGCCGGCGGCGATGTAGACGCCAATCTCCATCTTCGCGTTGGCGTCGCGAATGACGTTCAGATCAACGACGTAGCTCGCCGCGTTCTGGATGTAGATGCCGTACTTGTCGCCCGACGTGACACCAGATGCCACGTTGGTGATCGCATTCCCGCGGACGATGATGTTCGTCGAAACCAGCTGATCCCGAATGCCGCTCAGCACGCAGTCGCGGATGCGGTTGCGTTCGATCGTGAGTTCGTCGCACTCGCTGTAGATCACCCCGGACTGGATGCATAGGCGAATCCGGTTGCCACTGACAATGCCTCCGTAGACGCTCGTCAGGTTGATGCCGTTGGCGGTAACGCTGAGCACCGTGTTGTCGGTGCAGACCACATCACGAACCTTGTAGGTTGGAGCGGTTCCGCTGTTGTAGATCAGGATGCCCTGATCCCCGCAGGTCTCGACCTCGTTCCCAACGACGACGATGCCGACAGAATCCGCCCCGCCAGCGTCGGCGTTCTGCACCTTGATCCCGATCAGGGACACGTCCTTGATCTGGTTGTATGCAGCGATGAAGCGAGTGAGCGCGGCCCCGGCGTAGATGCCGTGTTGGCCGACCAGCGCGTGGATCTTGTTGAATGCAACCCGGGTGTCGGTCGAGGCCTCGACTCGAACACCTTGTGCCGTCTTGGTGATCGTGTTGCCGAAGATCAGGCCGTCAATGCAGCCGACATCAGCAAGAACCCCGTAGCACTTGCCGCTCGTCACTGCGGTCAGGGTCGGGGAGCCTGGGCCGGTGACGTAGTTGTGTGCGAACTCGTAGCCGGTCGTCCCCTTGAACCGAGCCGCGGTGTAGCTGAAACCCGTGAACGTGTTGTGGTGGACCCGGATTCGAGACTCGCCACCACTGCAGAACACGCCGACAGAACGAGAGGCATCTGATTCACTGAAGTCGGAACTCACGCCGACCATGCGGAAGCCGCTGATGTCTACGTCGGACTTGCCTTCGAAGTTGAAGAGTTCAGTGTTCGCAGTGGTCTGCGTGATGAGCGAGCCCGCACCGAGAAGAACGTGACCAGAGCGGCCAATCAGCGCGGCAGTGACCTTCAGCGTCGCGCCGCTGAAATCCACCCGCAGAGCAGCATTGAGCGCGGCTTGGATGCCTGCGGTGCTGTCAGCAACCCCGGTCGGGTCAACCCCTGCGAAGTCGAGGACGCTCCCCCAGTCTGAGTTCTTTGCTCGCTGCGTGCGGTCTGCTGCGCCCGTCGCGTTCAGCTTCGCGCCGATCAGCGTTGCCCCGAACACTGGCGAGTTGTTGGCGATGTCGGCGCGAATCGCCGCATCCCCAGCCGTCGCCGCCGTCAACGCGGCATCCGCTAGCGCGCGGCTCTCGGTGTCCGATTCGTCGATCGCGGCTTGGACGTTCGTCGCCGCAATCGTTGCCGTGGGAGCAAATGGGATGCTGGCTGCGCCTGATGCTGCGCCCAGTTGGAGAAGCAGCCAGTTCGGAACGGCCAGATCGGTCGCAAAGACGCCGCTGGTATGCGCAACGCAGCAGATGTACGTGCTGCCGTCGCTGTTGACGACATCGCGCAGGGCGTATGTCGTGGCTGTGACCCACAGTCCCCGCGGAACCCCACCCACAGCGGACAGGTACTTGTTCACATCGCCCGAGAGCGTGTGAAGCTTGACCATGCTGTCCCGGATCTCGCCGTCGTCGCGCTGGATCAGAGCGAGGTTGGTGATGACCCGGTTGTGCGAGTCGCCGAGCGTGTCAAGCTCGTAGCTGACCCGGGCCGTGCGGACGGTCGAGCGACCGCCTACGTTGGTCGCTTCCTCTTCAGCGAAGTCGGTTGTGCGGAAGTAGCGAGTCGCCTGGGCCATCCGCCCATTGCAGCGATTAGGGCTTCAGGTTTTCGCCACGAATGCGCCAGACGAGTAGACTGCCGGAATGATCGAGTGGCTCTGGCTGAAACTGATCGCCGTCGCCGTGGTGGCGTTCGTCTACTGCTTCCTGAAAGCAGCTATGGGGTCGCCCCGAGCAAAGGCGCGGCGCGATACCCGATCTGTGGCGCCTGACCGAACAGCTGACTGATCGCGTTCTGAGCCGCGGGATCGCGCAGCAGGCGCGCAGCCTCCGCCGGGTCCAGAAGGGCCGCCGCCAACTTCTCGTTGATGTTCTGGTTCGGTCGCTTGTAGAGCCAGTCCATCGCGCGGCCGGCCGTCGCCATCACTGGCGTTGACCCGCCCACCGTCCGCCCAAGCGCGGAGTCCAGAATGTTGCTCGATGCCAGGTTCTGTACGGTGTTCGAGCCGACAGCCTTCCCCGAATTCGCGGCCAGTTGCGAGGAGTTCAGGTCGGCTGCGAGCCGGCGCAGCAGGTCGATCTGCTCGGGCGCCAACTTCTTGAGCAAGTCCTGCCCGTCAGTTTTCAGCACGTTGTTCAGCTTCGCGGCCGACAGAACGAGGTTGCCGTCCTTGTCCACCGTGCCGGTCTGAATGCGCTTCATCACGTCATCGAGCAACTCCATGCGGTTGATCGGAACGCTTTGCTTCGTGTACTCGTCGAGGTACTGCTTCCACGTCGTGCGCGGGCAGGTCGGGGGCAAGGGCGCCTCGCCGAAGCGGGCGACATTCGATCCACCAGGCATCACGGCCGTGCCAGTCGCAGGCATGGGGCGACGCCCCGCCTGTTCGATGGCGTTGTCGATCAGCTCCTTCACGGCGATCAGCTGCGACGAGGCGTGCTTGACGTTACCCGCGTCGCCTTGCAGCTTGCCTGAGAGCGCGGTGTTGATGTCCTTCCGAATTTCATACAGCGCGCGCGCGTCGATCGTTCCGCCCTCGGACACGAACTGCGCAATCTGGCCGCGCACATTGCCGAGCGCCTGCTGCGAGAAGCGCCCAGCGTTGCCGGGGTTGCGCAGCATGGAGTCGATGCGAGACAGCACGATGTCTGCCGGGATCTGCCCGGCGGCATCCAGGGCGGATTCACGCATGGCGCCCGTGGCCTCGTCACGCGCCGTCTTTGCCAATGCGAGCTTGCCAGGGTTGCCCGCAATGTCCTCGATTGCCGTCGTGCGCGCAGCGTTCTGCGCGTTCGCGCGTGTCGCGAGTTCGTTCGCATACTGAGGGTTCGCGCTCTGCATCGTGCGCGACAGCCCGGCCAGGCCTTCGTCACCCGACGCCATCACGGCGGTTGGTGCAGACCCTGGGATCACTTCGCGTGCGCGCGTCAGGTTCGCCTGTGCCGCGGCAGGATCAGCCGCGAACTTGCGCAGCGTGTCGCCGACGATTCGCTCCTGCCCCGCGTTGAACAGCGGGCGCACAGCGTTGCCCAACGCAGTGCCTACTGCGCCGACAACCTTCCCAACGACAGGAATAGCCGCGCCAATGCCGGCGCCGACTCCGGCGTCGTCTGGATTCACCAGCGCTGCGGACGCACCGCCGGTAACCGCGCCACCAGCGGCCCGAGTCGCAAGATTTGTAGCCGCGCCAACCACACCAGGCGCGGCAGTGCCTGCTCGAGCGCCACCGGTTGCAATTGCTTCGGCGATCGGCGTCAGTGCGGGCATGCTGCGGGATGCAGCCTTGAGCGGAGCGGCCAACACGCCGCCAAGCGGCCACGTTGCCGCCACCTGTCCCCCTACCCGGGCCACGTTCGCCGGGGCGCTCTTGCCGAACTGGGTTTCGTAGTCCGACTTGCCTTCCGCGTTCATCTGCTTGACGCGGGCGTTTTCGTTCGAACCGGTCAGCTTGTCGAATCCGCGAGAAAGCCAGTCGGCGCCAGTGTCAACGACATCCTTCACCCCACGAACGATGCCGTGCGCCATGTCGTTGCCGAGGCTGAAGTCTTCGCCAGCAGGTTGTTCCGGCGCAGCTGCTGCCGCGGGCTGGCCGAGCACCTTCTTGACCGTCGCCTGAACGACCGCCGGATCAGTGCCGTCCGGGAACTCTAGTTTCCGACCGTCATGGAGTTCGGCATACATCGGCATGTCAGGGCACCAGGTTGCCGTTGGCGTCGAACTTCATCGTTCCGCCGGCCGGCTTGCCCGGCTTCAGAATCGGGCTTGGCTTGTAGCCAGTACCTTCGCCGTAGGTGTCCGTGAACAACCCGAGTTCCTGTTCGGCGATCGTCTTCATCTTCTGCAACTTCGTGATGATCGCCGCGGGCGAATCGGAACTCGAAGGGATGAAGGGAGCCAGGCGCGGGAACTCAGACGCCGACACCGCGGCACCAGATCGGTCGTGCAGTTTCAAGCTGCCGATGTTCGCGACTTGGGCTCGAGCATCGACCCCGCCAGCATCCCCCTGCCGTGCGCGCTCGACGAACGGAACGGCATTGACGATACCGAATGCACCGGGGTTCGCCTTCACGGCGGCAATGGCTGCGTCGATGTTGGACAGGGACTGCTTGCCCTCCATGATCTTCGCGTTCACCGCCGCCGGAATGTCCTTGAGCGCGGCCCCCTTACCCTTCACGACCTGACCGTCTTCGACCGAGACAACGGGCGTTGCGATGCCAGTGCGCGGGTCCACGATGACCAACCCGTTGTCAGTCTGCTGCACCGAGCCCTTGGCGCCCATCGTTGTGTCTTGACGGGTACGCGCAGCGCTAGCCCGAGAGTTATCCGCCGAGGCGTAGTGCGCAGCAGCACCGGCAATGCTGTTCTTGGCGCTCGCGTCCTGTGCGCCGGTCTGGGCTTTCTTGAGCCCGATGGTCGATTGCGCGAGGCCGCCCTGCTCGTTCAAGTTGCCGGTGTACTGGTCGAGCACGCCGCCATCACCGCTGACGTGGAACAGCGGCTTGCCTTCGAAGGTGAGCAGGTCTTCCTTCACCATGCGGCGCATCAGGCCGTCGGTGTCGGTGCGGTGCACGCCTTGCCGGTACTGGCCCTCGAAGCGGTCGCGATCCAGCAGCGACATGAACAGCTGGAAGTCCTCCTGTTTGCCGGCGTGGGGGGTCGCCGTCATCAGCAGTAGATGGCGGGCGATGCGGCCCAGCAACCGGCCGAGCTCGTAGCGGCGGGTGGCCTTGAGCTCGTTGCTGTAGTAGTGCGCCGACATCCGGTGGGCCTCGTCGACGACCACCAGGTCCCAGTCGGACTGCTCCAGGTCGGCCAGCAACTCGTCGCTGCGGGACAGCTGGTCCATCCGGGCGATGAGCAGCGGGTGCGCCAGGAACACCTCGCCGTCAAGTCCCGCCTCGACCATGGCCCGGGTCAGAATCTCGAACCGAAGGCCGAACTTGTCGTGCAGCTCGTCCTGCCACTGCTCCACCAACGATCCGGGAGCCACGATCAGGCAACGGGCCAGGTCGCCGCGCTGGAGCAGCTCCT
>OFRO01000642.1_pt1 | contig 11737 bp, 25 predicted proteins | sample 1543091 | NCBI WGS metagenome assembly OFRO01 (sample SAMN07774217, study PRJEB24372) | wastewater metagenome | isolation source: Exp Tend NO 10WW | collected 2016-02
TTTTCTTCGTCAAGTAAGGGGGGTTTTTTATCCCCCGTTTCTTTGCGCGGACGGCCGCCCATTGCGCCGTAGGTGGCCCCTTTCCGTCCGTGTTCCGCGACCTGTTTTCCGCCGTCCGCGCGAATCTGTCGCAGCGTTTCGTCCTTCACCATGCGCCGTGAATAAATGGTTCCGTCGTCCAGGCGCGAAAACACGTTGACCGATTCGAGCTCGCGCAGCGCGACTTTGTATTCGCGCAAGTCCATGCCGACTAGGCGTGCGGACTGTGCGTCGCTCGGTGCGATGCCGGACTGCAACACGAGGTGTCCGTAGGGTTTGCACTCGTGCATGACGCAGATCAACTCGTGCCAGAGCCCGCGCGCGGCCATCGAGCACGACTGCAGGTCAACGTCTTTGCGCCAGTCGGCCGGGTAGAACTGAAAAGCAGGGCGCTTCATTGAACGCCGTTCCCTCGCGCCTCAAACCATTCATCGCCACACTTTTCCTTGAACTCTTGGAATCGCGCGACCGATCTAGAGAACGAAGTGGCAGGGCTATCAGTGCTGAATGACGGGGCCGCTTTTCGGAACAACTCAAACCCGTCGAAGTCGGTTGATGACCTGATCCCAATCTCCGCAAGCAATCCCAACATCCGGCGCGACCATTCCTTGTGCAACTCGTGCTCCGGTTCGTGGCAGTCAGCGCAGCATGTGTAAAGCGAGTTGTCGGTTGCATCCCACGGCTCGCCGTTCGAATACCAAGCATGGTGAACATGCAACGTCACCTCTCGCGTCCCGCATACCTGACAACGCCAGTCGTCGCGTTGCAGAATTGCCAGCCTCTTTTTCTGCCACCGTGGGTCTTTGAGTTTCTCCGCGTAAGCACTCTTGCTGTTCATCTCTCGCCTCTCGTCTCGCCTTTGGAAAGGTCCCGGCGTGCGCGATCCGGCGAGAGTGGATCGCGCGCCTGTTGCAACAGGCTGCCGGGTTTGAAAAGTGGATTGCGGTGTCAAGCAAGCCCTCGCGCAATATCATCAATAGACCAAGCCACGAACGCCACGCCGCCGGCCCGCTGCACGCGTCCGAGAAACGCGACCTGGTCGTCAGTAGGCCTCTCGCCGGGCCGCTTGCACTCGATGGCGAGAAACTCGCCGGTCACCAACTGCCCGACGATGTCGCTGCAGCCATTGAACCCGAACCTGACATGCTGCCCGGCCGCGTTGACCATGCCGCCGACGTTCATGCGATGCGCCCAGGCGACGCGACGGTGCAGCGCCAGCGCTTTGAGGCAGCCGGCGAGCACGTCGCGTTCGTAGGGTATGGGAGCCGCTGCCGAAGGCGAATGGACGGGCACCACCCCGCGGCCGGGCTCGCGCGTCGGCCTACCTTCCGTAGCGGCATTGAGGGTGAGCGGGCCGGGCGCTACTCCGGCTGTGCCCTGGTTATCAGCATGGGGCCGAACTTCTGGCCGCATTCCTGCGGGTCGGAGTTGCACCGACGGCATCCCGGACTCACCCGATAAATCGGCCGTGGTATCCGCCGACGCAGTTTTTACCTGCGCTGCCCCTACACCCCAATTAAGGCTTGCTGCTGACCCAGCGTGTCTGCTTTCCACGCCGCCGCTCGTTGATCGTAGCCCGGCCGACAATGGCGACTCACTGCCGGCCGGGACTTTCTCACTGGGCGCATGGATGCTGCTCGCGCGCCCTCTCTGTGTGGGGACTGCCACGGGGTCAGGCGCACCGCATCGTGCCTCGGAATCGACCTGTACCCCGCATGCCGATTCGCCATGACTGGCAACGCACGGACTGCATGCGCTCGCCCCCTCTCTGTATATCTCGTTCAGTCGTTCGCCCTGCGCGTCGATCGCCCGTTCGAGCGCGTCGATGTCGCCGGCCTGTTGCGCCTGGCGCGCCTTCCAATCGTCGTGAATCGCGGCCGATGGCGCGGCCTTGCGGGCTTGCTGCGCGACGTGCAGGCCGGTGAAATAGGCTTCGTGGCGGCGGCTCATGCGAACAAGTCCGCGGTGTGCGCCCGCTTGCGCTCACGGGTGCCGGCGCGTCGCGCGGCCATGTCGTGCCCGTTGTGGCACTTCTGGCACAACGCGGCGAGGTTCAGCAGTGACGATGCTTCTGGCCGGTGATCGTGGACATGCGCGGTCGTCAGTACGACGCGGCTGCCGGTCAGTGGATGCGGTTGTCCGTGCGCGGCGCCGCACCACTCGCACAAGCCACGCGCACGAACGAATCGAACGAAGCGCGAGCGCAGCGCCCAATCCTTCGGATATCGCGCGCGCATTTCATGTCGTATTGGCACAGCGACCACTCTCCCAAGCGTGCACTACGGGCAAGGTGCCGCGCGACCGGTGAGCCGCGCGGCGGATGCTGCGGTGTGCTACGCGGGCGGCGGTTCGGCCGGCGTGTTGGCTGTGACGGCGGCGGCGAGAGCGTTCGTCGTGGAATCGAGCTCGGCGGCGAGCGCTTCGAGCGCGGCGGGATCGTCCTTCAGGTCGCGGATTTGCTGCGCGAGGCCTTCGATCAGCGTGACGGCCGATTGCACGACCGTCTTCGTTTCGGCGACTTCGTTGGTCAGTGTGTCGAGTTGCGCGGACATGGCGTTTCCTTTCGTGATGAGTACAGCGAGGGCACGTTCGATGCTGGCGAATGGGCTGGCGTCGAAGGTGATGTGGTGATAGATGTCAATGCGGATCGGCACGGGATCCCTTTCTTCAGGCGACCGCGATACGAGCGCGCAGCGCGGGCTTGTCCGCCTTCAGTTTACCCTTCGTGGCAATCTCTGCCTGATACTGCCGAAGGTCGGGGACGATGCCGGACGTTTTCCATTCACTGACGCTCGGGTCTTTGACGCCGAGGGCGCGCGCGGTCGCGGAAACGCTGCCGAAATGGGAGATCAGTTGTTCGGGGGTCATGGACGAGATTATTAGATTAGACTTAGTCGGATGTCAACGGCTATCCTAAAATATATTTAGCACAGACTATTGACAAGCGCTTAGTTTCCCCTAATACTCCACTCACGCACTAGGACAACGAACGGAGAGACGACATGGCAATCGGACTATCAACCCGCCTCGAACTGGCGAGCGTCACGCGGATCGGGCGGCCGGTCGACTCGTCGGCCGAAAGGTTGATGGGTGAGGTGCGCGGGTATCTGGCCTTCGCGCACGAATGCGAGCGCGGGCACCAGATCGAGCTCGCGGACGCTGCCGGGGCTGTGGCGGCCAACAAGCTGGCGCGCGTGGTGCGGAGGCATCCGTGAATTCGAACGCCGTCACCTTCGTCCTGGCTGAATTCCTGCTCGCCGTGCAGCTTCCGATCTGGCTGTTCTACACGCGGGAACCGAGGGGCGCGCTCGCTGCCGCAGTCTGCATGCTGGCCTCGTGGCTCATCTTCCGGTGGAGCGAATCGTGAGCGATGCTAACTTTACGCAGGGGCCGTGGTGCGTTGAGCAACGTGCCAAGCAATGGGCCGTTGTCCGCAAGATGGCGTCGATAGATATAACGATCGCCATAGGAGCGCCGATTCGTTCGCTGCGCCGCGAGGAGATGATATCTACCGGCGAAGAATCAGCCAACGCCCGCCTGATCGCAGCCGCGCCTGACCTATACGCGGTCGTGCGTGAATACGTATCTTGGTGCGATCGAAACGGAGTGACCGCGCCGCCATCGCACAGAGCGCGCGCCGCGCTGACGAAGGCGCACAAATGAGCGACGCCTACGGCTGGGACGAGCCCGCGCCTTACCGCGATCCGCCGGACGTGAGCGACCGCGAATACGGACTCATGCAGGACAGGGTCGACAACGGCGGCGAGTGCCCGAAGTGTCACACGGACTACGGGATCACGCGCGAGGTCGACGTGGGTATCGCGCTGTTCGTCTGCCGGTGCGGCTGCAAGTGGTTCGATATGACGGGGGCGGCATGAGCGACGACGACGTGCGCACCTGGATCGACTTCGCGCTGGTCGTGGCGTTCATCGTGTTCGTGACGTGGTCTGTCGGCGCGTGGACGGCGTGATGGGTATCCCGGCCATTAACCTCGTCGGCCAAGTGTTCGGCCGCCTGACCGTACTCGAACGCGCGCCGAAGGTCGACAGCTCGAACAATGCGCGCTGGCTGTGCCGTTGCGTGTGCGGAAACCTGCATGAAGTGTCCGCGCCGTGGCTCCGCAATGGCGACGTGAAGTCGTGCGGATGCCTGCGGCGCGGGCCGAAGTCGGGCGCGCGTTCGGACGCCGCGCTGACCGCTGCGGAGAAAACGAAACGCGCCGCCGATGATCTCGGCGCGGCGCTTGGCTATCCCAAGAGGAAGGCATGAACTACACGCACCGCGTTACCGTGCGCCGACTGGTCGGCACGCCGTACAGCGTCTACGCGATCGTGCTGTCGGACGGTTGCACGGTTCACCGACAAATCAGCCCCTACACCGACGCGGAGATCGCCGAACGCATCGCGTCGTTTATCAACCCGCCGCCCGCACCGCCGCCGCGCGCCGCCGACTTCATGCCGAGCGCCAAGCGTGGGCCGAAGCCGAAGGGCACGAAGGTCGCCGACCCGTTCGACTGGCGGACGCCGAATTTGGAGGACGCATGACCGACGGCGTGGGTTACGCGGCGTTTCTCGAATCGAAGCGACCGATGGCGACGGCGTTGGGCATCGACGCGCCGAGCGATCTCGCGCCGCACCTGTTCCAGTACCAGGCCGATTGCGTGCGGTTCCTGTTGAAGTGCGGCAGCGGCGGCCTGTTCCTCGATACTGGGCTCGGCAAGACGGCGTGCGAGTTGGAATGGTCCGAGCACGCGCGCCATGCGACGAACGGCAAGGCGCTGATTATGACGCCGCTCGCGGTCACGCATCAGATTGCCGCCGAAGGGCAACGATGGGGCTATGACACGCATGTCATCCGCGACGCCAGCGACGTGCGCGAAGGGATCAACGTCTGCAACTATGACCGGCTCGACAAACTCGATCCGCAGGAATTCGGCGCAGCGGCGATGGACGAGTCGAGCATTCTCAAATCGTTTACCGGCAAGACGACGCGCGCGCTGATTGACGCCTTCGCGTCGCATCGATTCCGACTGTCATCGACGGCAACGCCGGCGCCGAACGATCACATGGAGCTCGGGCAGCACGCGGAATTCTGCGGCGTCATGTCGTCGGCGGAAATGCTCTCGCGATTCTTCATCAATGACACGTCGACCGCTTCGCAACAGTGGCGACTGAAGAAGCACGGCGTGCAGGCGTTTTGGGATTGGATGGCCTCGTGGTGCCGCATGGCGCAGATGCCGTCCGACCTTGGCGACAGTGACGAAGGTTTCATTCTGCCGGCGATGCGCGTGCATCGGCACAAGGCCGACGCCGAGGTCAAGGCTGGCGATGGCGACCTGTTCGCTATCGACGTGGTGTCGGCCACCAATATGCACGCGCTGAAACGGCAGACGGCCAGCGAGCGTGCGCGCCTTGCCGCAGAGATAGCGGTCTGCGACGGCGAGCCGTGCGTCGTATGGGTCGACACGGACTACGAGGCCGACGCCGTGCTCGCTGCGATTGGCAAGCGGCCCGACCTGGCCGAAGTGCGCGGGTCAATGTCGATCGACGCGAAGGAATCGGCGCTCGACGCCTTCGCTGACGGATCGGTGCGGATACTCGTCACGAAGCCGTCTATCTGCGGGTTCGGCTTGAACTGGCAGCACTGCGCGCGGACGGTATTCGTCGGCCGATCGTTCAGTTACGAGTCCTGGTATCAGGCCGTGCGCCGTTTCTGGCGCTTCGGGCAGAAGCGCGAGGTTGACGTTCACATCATCGTCGCGCAAGGCGAGGAAAGCATCGGCGCCGTGATTGATCGGAAGGCCGACGATCACGTCAGCATGAAGGCCGCGATGCGCGAAGCGATGCGCCGCAACATGGGGCTCGAAAGTCTGACGCGCGTCCCGTATCTCCCAACGTACAACGGAAGGCTTCCGGCATGGATCAGCCAGCAGTGAAGTGTCTCGGCGAACAACACGGCGAAGGATGGGTCGCGTATTGGGGCGACTGTGTCGACGTGGTGCGCCAGTTGCCGGATGCATCGGTGGACTTCTCCGTCTACTCGCCGCCGTTCGCGTCGCTGTTCGTGTACTCGGAATCCGAGGCCGACATGGGGAACAGCGCCGATGAACGCGAGTTTGCCGAACACTATCGATTCCTCGTCAAAGAGATATTCCGCGCCACGAAACCGGGCCGGTTGACGGCGGTCCATTGCACGGATCTGCCGATGACGAAGTGGCGCGATGGATTCGTCGGCATCAAGGACTTCTCGGGCGACATCATCCGCGTGCATCAGGAGTGTGGCTGGATTCTCCACTCGCGCCGCACGATCTGGAAAAGTCCCGTCGTTGAAATGACGCGCACGAAGCACGTCGGGCTTCTCTACAAGCAACTGCGGTCGGATAGCGCCAAGAGCCGTGGCGGGATGCCTGACTATCTGATGACGTTCGTCAGGCCGGGCGAAAACTCAGAACCGATCACGCACACGCCCGACGACTTCCCGCTCGATCAGTGGCAGGAATGGGCATCGCCGGTATGGATGTCGATCGACCAGACCAACGTGCTGAACGTCAAGGCGGCGCGCAGTCCGAATGACGAGAAGCACTTGTGCCCGCTGCAGCTTGACGTGATCGAGCGCGCGATCGTCATGTGGTCGAACGCCGGCAACGTCGTCCTGTCGCCCTTCATGGGCATCGGTTCCGAAGGCTGGCAGGCGTTGCGACTCGGGCGCAAGTTTATCGGCGTCGAGTTGAAGGAATCGTACTGGCGGCAGGCTTCCGAAAACCTCGCTGCGGCATCCGCGCAGCAGGACATGTTCGCAGCATGAAGGCGCCCATCCTCGATCCGTCGTTCAAGTGGATTCCCTCGCGCGACCACGACGCCGGCAGCGAAGCATTCAGGGAAAGACAGCGGCAGCGCATGAAGGCCGCTCAGGAAGCGGCGAAGGCGACAAACGTCGCACCGATCAACGTTAAGCAGAAAAGGACGAAAGCATGATCTACCGATTCCGCGAGTACACGGTACGCGACGACATGATGGAAGCGATATTGCGATGGATTCAGCACGGCATCGAGCCTGGCGACTTTCTGCGCGCCGTCATCAACAACGATTTGCGCGAAGCGATCGGACGCGCGGACGACGACAACATGCGGAACCTGCCGGCAATCGTTGGGTACTTCTATAACGAGGCGCCGTCGTCCTGTTGGGGATCGCCAGAAAAGGCGCAGGCATGGGCCGCGCTGTTCACGAAGGAGGCGGCATGACGAGCAAAGTTGAAGCGGAAATCGTCAAGGCGTTCGACGACCATTGCCGCGCCGTTGCCAGGTTGCGTGCCCTGTACGAATGCGAGCGACTTGTCGTCGCCGGTGTTGGACGTTTCGGCGGCCATTACGTAGTTCATCGGTTTTGGCTCAACGAAGCTCCGAGAATCGTCTGGTACGTCCCCGTCAAAGATTTCCGCGCGGCTGCGCCGATGATTGAATTTATCGAAGGCTGGACCACGGCCGGATTGGAGTGCAAGCGCACGAGCGACTACGGTCAACTATCGCACCGAGATTTTCACTTCGGCCCGCTGCAACTGACGTGCGAACTCGCGGCCGATAGCACGAACTGCCGCCGCGTCATCAAAGGGTACGCAGCCCCGGAACCCATCTACGAATTCGAGTGTGAGGAGGCAACACAATGAACGCAACGCGCATCTACAAGGTCGACCAGGACACCGGCGACAAGTTTCTGATCGACGCCGCGACGCCGGCCCAAGCGCTGCGCCACGTCACGAGCGGCATGTTCAAGGTTGCGCCGGCGAGCGCGAAGGATGTTGCCGCGCTGATGGATCAGGGGGTGAAGGTGGAGAGCGCGAAGGCGGCAGACGCGTGAAACCGGGCATCTATCCCGGGCTGACGATGGCCGAATACATCGCGCTGCCGGCGCTCTCGGCGGGCGTCATTCGAACCATTGTTGACCGCTGCCCGGCCGCCGCCCGCTTCGAGTCGTGGCTGAACCCGCGCCGGCCCGCTGACGACACCGACGCATCCGACCTCGGAACGATCGCGCATTCGATCCTGTTGGAGGGGTCGGAGGATTGCTGTCAGGTATTCGACCCGACCGACTATCCGAACGCGAAGGGCGGCGGCTTCGCGACCGGATGGACGAACAAGGCGATACAGGAGGCGCGCGGCGCCGCCCGGTCGGCCGGCAAGATACCGATCCTGATCGACGACATTCGCGAGATTCGTGATCTCGTCGAAGCGGCCCGCGCGTTCATCGACAGTTTGCGCGATACCGAGCCGGCCGTCTGGCGGGCATTCCAACCGGACGGCGGGCAGTCCGAGGTCACGTTCGTCTGGCAGGAAGGCGAGACGCTTTGCAAGGCGCGCGCCGACCGGATCAGCGACACGCACGACGTCATCATCGACTACAAGTCGAGCGCGATGAGCGTCGAACCGGATCGGTGGGGGCGCACGCAGCTCGTCAACATGGGCTACTACGTCTCGGCCGCGTGGTATTGCCGCGGCGTGCGCGCGCTGACGGGCGTCAATCCGACCTATCTATTCCTCTGCGGCGAAACGGCTGCACCGCACCTGCATTCGATTGTCGGGTGCGATCCGGAGACGCTCGCTCTAGGCGATGAGAAGGTCGGCGCCGGGCTGCGACTGTGGCAAAAGTGCGTCACGACGAACACCTGGCCGGCGTATGCGAACCGCGTCGTCTATCCCGCGCTGCCGGTTTACGAGCGGATGCGATGGGATGAGCGCGTGACCGTTACTCACGATGGAATCGCCTACGGGAGTCAATACTGATGACAGTCTCTTTCCGCCCCGCTGTCCGCGCCAATGTCGGCCTGTTGATCGGGCTGGCCGGCGCGTCTGGTAGCGGCAAAACTTACACGGCGATGCGCCTGGCATCCGGCATCGCTGGCGACAAACGATTCGCGGTGATCGACACGGAGAACGGCCGGGCGAGCCACTACGCGGACCAGTTCGCGTTCGACGTAGCGGAACTCCGCGAGCCATTCACGCCGCACGCCTACGCGGAAGCCATCCAGTCCGCCGACGCTGCCGGCTATCCGGTGATCGTTGTCGACTCCGCGTCGCACGAATACGCGGGAAGCGGCGGCATCCTCGACATGCAAGAGGAAGAATTTCAGCGCATGGGCGGACGCGACTCCGCGAAGATGCTCTCGTGGGTGAAGCCGAAGCAGGAACACAAGCGGATGATGCAGCGGCTATTGCAGACGCGCGCGCACCTGATTCTGTGCTTCCGGGCCGAAGCCAAGATCGAGATCATCAAGGAAGGCGGGCAGACGAAGGTCGTGCCGAAGAAATCGCTGGTCGGAATTGATGGCTGGATTCCCTTGACTGAAAAGACGGTGCCGTTCGAGTTGACCGTCTCGCTGTTGCTGACGCCCGACGCGCCAGGCGTCCCGCATCCGGTGAAGCTGCAGGAACAACACCGCGCGCTATTCCCGCTCGACCAGAAGATCACCGAGGAATCCGGCCGCCGCATCGCGGAATGGGCCGCCGGTGGCACTGCCCCGACGCGCGACGATCTCCTGCAGCAACTCCGCGACGCATCGCTTGATGGGACGAAGGCGCTGCGGTCCGCATGGTCCGCGCTGACGGATGCCGAGCGCGATGATCTGAAGCCGGAACTCGATTCGCTGAAAGAGGCGGCAGCGAAGGCTGACGCACCGACGACGGAGGCAGCATGAACGCGCCGGCGACAGCCGAAAGCACCGCCGAGCCCTTCGCCCTCGAACCGATCGAGCCGGGAGTCGTCCCGCCGCGCGTGATCGAGGAATTGCGGACGGCGCACCGTGTCGCCAGCGTTTACGCGCTCGCGTTCGGCGATGCGTGCAAGGCGCAGGCAGAGAAGCACAAGGTCGCGCCGAAGGCTTTGCGGCGATACATCGCGGCATTGGAGGCTGACAAACTGAAGGACGCGGAGAAGGAAGCCGACGACCTCGCGCGGCTGATCGACATTGGGACGCTATCCAATGACGACAACTGACTATTCAGAAGTGAAGAACGCCGTAATCACGTCGGCCACGATTACCAACGACGATCATGGGCTGCTGTCGGCGTGGTTGCACCTTGACTACGGCGGCAGCGGGCAAGGTTTCGGCGGCTATGCGCTGTATCTCCCCAAATCGTTTAAGCATCACAGTGCCGACAGCGGCGCCGGCCATTTCATTTGGCGGTGCATGGAGATTGCTGGCGTAACTGAGTGGTCGAAATTGGCAGGAAAAACCATCCGCGTGCGCGCGTCTCACAATGGCGTTCGAGCCATCGGCCATATTGTCAAAGACGATTGGTTCGATCCTGCCGTCGACTTCGGTGCGACGAAATGAACGACTACGCGCTCGCCCGCACCGGCGACCTATTCACCGCCAAGCGCGCCGCTGCATCGGTCAACGTGTCGGCAGCGGAGGCGGTCGTTTTGGCGGCGCTGCGGGCTCATCCTGCGGGGCTGACGTCGCATGAACTCGCGGAGGTTACGGGACGCGCACTGGTCAGCGTGTCGCCGCGGATGAGGCCGTTGTGCGAGAAGGGGAAAGTGCGGGCGGATGGCCGACGCGATGGCCGCACCGTATGGTCCCTCGCATGACCGCCCTCACGCGCGTGCGTGCTGCGCTGGCAGCGATATGTTGCGCATTGTTCCGATGAAGCATTCGGACGCCAACGAGTTTGTGCGCCGACTGCACAGGCATAGCCGCCCCACGCTTGGCGCCATCTTCTGTGTCGGCGTAGCAGATGAGGATGTCTGCGGCGTGGCGATTGCTGGCAGGCCAGTTGCGCGCAGGCTGGACGATGGCGAGACGATAGAGATTCTTCGCGTAACTACGGACGGAACACGCAACGCCTGCTCGATGCTGTACGGAGCTTGTCGCCGCGTCGCAAAGGAACTTGGCTATGCGCGGGTGTTCACTTACACGCTACCGGAAGAGGGCGGCGCGAGTTTGCGGGCGGCCGGATATAGGTTCGACGGCGCTGCCGGCGGATCGGCGGCCATGTGGCACAACCGAGACGGGCGCACCGCACTACCAATCGGCGACGATTTGGTCGGAGGGAAATGGCGATGGATAGCCTAACAAGAGTACGCGCCAGTCTGGCAGCGGGTGAGCGGCCGAGCGACGATGACGTGCGGGCGGTGTGCGCGGATGCGGACTATCTGCGGTGGCGATTGGACGAAATCCTGCCGCTGTTCGAGGAAGCGCGTGATGCGTTGCCAGCTATCAACATGGCGTCCGCACGGCTGCACGGCGTCGATCTGACGCTCGGCGACCGCATGGATTCTGCGGGAACTCGAACGCGTGCCGCCCTACGGGAGCCGAAATGACCGACGAAACTAAACCGAATGGGTGGTGTGCGTGGCATCCTGAAAAGGGGTACGATGTTTGGCGGCAACATGTAAAGCGAGATGCCGAAATGAAGTTAGGAGACGGCTGGCAAATCAAACCCGTTTACCTCGTCACCGAATCCCAGATGCGAAGGATGGAGGCGTTGGAGGGTATTGCGAAACTGGTGCGAGAGACGAACATAGGGCGACCAGCAATATTAGAGAAGGTAGAAACCCTACCACCAAAGGAGCCGAAGGAATGAAAAAGAAATCTAAACCCAAACCGCAATATGTGTGGTTTCTAGTGGATCCCCATGGGACAGTTTGGTGGGCTCGTGGGAGGTTTTCCGAAGAAGAATTGAAAATAGGTAATTATGCTAGTG
>OFRO01000643.1_pt1 | contig 11731 bp, 20 predicted proteins | sample 1543091 | NCBI WGS metagenome assembly OFRO01 (sample SAMN07774217, study PRJEB24372) | wastewater metagenome | isolation source: Exp Tend NO 10WW | collected 2016-02
GCTGACGTGCAGCCATTCCGCCGTCAATCGCCCGTCACGGCCCGGAATCATGACGCGGCGACCGGTATTGGCCACCTCAAGCGTGAAGAAATCGGATGCTTTCATCAGGCACGCTCGATCTTGAGTTGGGTTGCGTCGCTGCTGCTGTAGATGGCTTGGAATGGCATTGTTATCATCACTTCGCGCTCGCCGCCAACCTCGGGCTTTCCGCCCGTAAACTTGACCTTGGGCAGCGTGAACGTGTACGTAGCAACGCCGTCGGTCAGGGTGAAAACGATGGCGGTTTCTGTCTCGTCCTCGAAAGCATCCAGCAGGGTGTCGTCTTGATATAACGCCGTCAGTTCGCCAGTCACAATCGACCGGCCCGCAGCGCCACGGATGCGGGTGGTTTCGCCCACGACTGGCAGGTTTTCAATGCCGTTTTCAAGGGTGAGCTTGATGGATGTGATGCAGGTTACGGCGCTGCCGCCCACAGTGATTTGTCCGCCGTCCGAACTCATGATGTTTTCGTTGGGGTCAGCAGTGTATGTGCTGCTGGCAATTGCGGTTCCGGAGCCGGTGTCGTCCATGCCGATGACGCCGAACGACCCAGTTACAGGGCCTGTGGCCGGACACTCCAGCGAGAACGAGTTGAACTCGCAGCCCACTGCCCGACGATAGCGGGTGATGTCGGAGAAGAAGCGCTCAATGGTAAACGACCGGCGAGTCGTACCTGCCTTCAGAACGTCGGTTGACCACGTACCCATCATCACAGCCTGAAGCAGGTCATCCCATGATGCGTCACGGAACTCAATCCCGATGTCACCCGATGCCTGACGGACGCCATGCCGGAAGTCGTTCAGTTGGCGATCCGAGCGGATTGTTTCCGATTGGAAGGTCTCCTTTTCCAGCCCGATGCTGTGGCTGGTCGGGTTGATGACCTGAAAGGCCGGAGTGGCCGGGGTGGTGCCGTAGGTGACTTCAGCGATGTACGCGAGCCGAGCCAGTGAACCGCCTGCAATTGCCATGATTATGATCTCCGCACATACGCGCTAAAGTTGATTGTCAAAACTGACCGGAGCCAGCCGTTTTCAGTGGATAGGGTTGTGGGGGTTGCGCCCCAGATTACGACCTGCTGTCCATCGTAGGTCAGTCGAGTCCCGGATGTGTAGTCCGCGCAAATCTCGTCTATCTTTTCCAGCGCCTCGCCATCGCCGCGTCCGGTGCGGTACATGATGTCAATCTGGAAAATGCCGGTGACTTCGTTCGTGCCGTCATCGCCGAGCGTTGCCGCGTCGCTGCCAGCCCACAGAACAAACAGCCGGGCATGGTCGTCGCCCGCTGCCGGATTGTAGTCCCGGTTTGGATAGTAGGTGGTCAGCCCGTAGCTGCCAGCAACCCAAGACGCGAACAGGGCGGATTGAATGTCGGCAAACCTCATACCTGATTCTCCGCTGCCACTTGCTTGACGATGCGGAGGATGCGGGCGTGATTGATGCGAACCATGCCGCGAGGGGCTTGATTGCTGCCGCCGAACTCGATCTTTTCCGCGTAGTCGAGATTGTTGACGAGGTAGTTTACCGATCCGGCCCCGCCAATTTTACGCACGGCTTTTGCAATGGTAGCGCCGCCACTCTTGTCTACGTCCGCTGTCGTTCCGGATGCCGGTGCTTCTTGCGACGCCTGCCAGTTTCCGCGCAGTCGACCGGTATCGACCGGTGTAGACATAACGGTTGCGGAAAACCATTTGATCGTGATGCTGCGGCATGTCTCATCCAGCGACTTACCGACGCGACGGGCGAACCGTTCCAAATCGGATTCAAAGCTCATCGGCGAACCCTCACGACGTAGGCCAAGATTGTTCCAGCCGGGCGAACCTCGTTAATTTCCTGAATCGCCCATGTGCCAGCAACACCAGCGCCCAGGATGATTCCGGGAGCGCCGCCGACGGTTGTTGCGGTCGTGTCGCCAATGCTTGATACGTCGATGCGGTCGCCCATTCTGACCTCCACATCCGGCACCATGACAAGCTCGCGATCGCCGGACTGGATGCGTGTGCCGTCAACGAGACGGCGGGCGATCTCGCGGAAAACGCCAGTGGATGCAATCACAGTGCTGCCGCCGGACGACGGCTTGTTCGTCGTGTTGTCGAAATTGAGCGATGGCCGGACGATGTTGACCGCCGTCCCGTACTCGGTCAGCAGCCGGGTGACAGTTGCGGCCATCCGGTCATAGAAGGCAGTCATGCGCGCACTACCATCAGCCCGCTGTTTTTCAGCAGGGTGCGGAGAATGGCTTGCGACTCGCGGGTTTTGGTGACCTTCGCGGCCTGTCCGGGGTTTGCATATTCGACTTCGACCGCGCCAGCGATGTTCTCGCGGACGACAGGGAGTGCGGACGCCGGGTTGTACATGTCGAGGCCGTCAACCTGCTCAACGGTGAGCGCGCATTGGCAGTTGATGACCTGGCGGGGGATTTCGTTGTTGAGCCACGCCCAGCCTTCGATGATGGCGTTGTTGCGTGGCCATGATAGCGGTTGGTCGCGCTCTGTCAGCGTACCGACAAAACGGTTCCGGTTTGATTCGAGGTAGTCCGTAGACTTGACGAGATAGGCTTCAACGGTCGCATCGGCGGGCAGGGTTATGCCACGCGCAGCCGCGTAGAGTTTGAAATCAGCGAGGGATATGTAGGAGTTGGCCCCGCTTACGACTGAGCCATTTTCAACGACAATTGCCATGGCGATTCATCCGCAGGTGGGGTTGTGGGCATCCTTGCCCGGTGTTCCTTAGCCCAGCAACAGCGCGGTGTGTTCCGGCTTGATGTTCTTCACGCCCCATGCCAGCGAGATGTGATAGACGACCTTGCGGAAGCCGGGATAGACCGAGACTTCAAAGGTCAGGCCAGAGCGCGGGTCAGTGATCTGCATCACGTCGATGGCCATGTCACCGGCAGCAGGGCGCGACGGCAGACGAGCGGCCAGCACGATGGCGGACGAGGCAAACGCCATGTTGCGCGGGCCGGTAGCAATCACGGTGATGGCGCGGGTTGCAACGCCTTGGGCCTTACGCAGGCCGGGGGCGGCGATGGTGATGCTGTCGCCAGATGCCGGGTTAGCGCCAGCAAACGAGACGGAGGTCACGACGTACTGATTGGTATCGTTGACCAGTGTAATCACGTCACCGGCAGCGACTACGCCCGTGCCAGCGGTAGCCAGCGGCAGGACGGTTTGACCGACAGTAAAGGCGGCGCTGGTGGTCGTGGCGTTTGCCATTGCGCCAGCGGTCGGAGTGACAATCTGCGCGGACTCACGGATGGCCATGCCGGACGGACGGACGAGAATGCCCTGCTCGTTAATCGGCACATCGCCGCGACCGACTTGCACGCCGTAAAGGGTGTGCAGCTTGGCCCCGGCAGTCGTGTCCACAATCAGATTCAGGTTCTGCGGATTCGCGCCGTTGTCCAACAGGATTTTGCGGGCATTCATCGCGCCTTCAAGAGTGGTGGCGAACGGGGTGGTTGCGGCAGTACCGGCAGCGCGGGAGGTGGTGGCGAACAGTGCGGCGAGGTCAGCTTCAACCTCGTTGACCAGGGCGCGCATGGCTTGCGTGATCTGGTTGTTCTGCACGTTGGAAGCGCCAGGTCCGGAGTTCAGGCCGCGTTCTTCCTCGCCGTTCCAGCTAAACGGGATGGACTTGCTCTTGCTGATGGTGATCGCGGTCGCACCAATGGTCTGGTCGTACTCGGACGGAACCGACATGGCGGGCGTGTTGTCAATGGCGGCATTGGCGGACGGGGCCACGTCAACGTAGACGGATTGGCCGACAGCGGCAGCAGAGGCGCGGGCATCGAGGGTTACGGCAGGAATCAGGCCGACGAGTTCGCGGGATACAACATCGAGCGAGGCGTACAGGGCTGGAATCAGGTTGGTCAGGGTGTTCGTGGTCATGGCAATTTACCTCGGGTTCAGGAGACTTTACCGCCAGACTTGATGTGAGCCATTTTCTGGTCTGCACTCATCTGGCCGAATTGGGCGCGTGTAACGGTTATCGCGGCCCCGCCGCCTTTACCACTGCCACCGGAAGCCCCGCCACCGGAAGCGCGAGAACTTGCAATCACAGGCGCGAACGCTTGGTTGGATGCAAATTCCGCTTTGAGTTCGTCCAGGGTAAGCGCCGATGGCTTTCCGTCCTGTCCGATTACTACAGTTTGCGGCTGTCCATCGCGAATGTCAACAGACAGCCGGGCGCGGATGTGGGGCATCAGCAGTGCGGATGAGCCGGGGATGGATAGCTCGTTGGCCATGCTGACAGCGACGTTATCCACCAGCAATTTGTTCAGCGTTCCGCGCATGTTTCCGAGTTCGGTGTCTTTCGCGGCCAGGGCCTCGGCATGTTTCTGTTGCCATGATTTGTCCAACGCATCAACGTCGCCGGACTTGCGGGCGGATTCCTCGGATGCCTTGCGGGCCAATTCCTCTGCCTCTTTCGCCTTCTGCGCGGCTGACTTCTTCTCGGCCAGCAGCTCATCAACCTTCTTTTTCAGGCCGGTCGTGTCTTCAATGCCCTCGACCTTCAGCCGGAACTTTCCGGATTCGGTCTTGTCGTACATGCCAGCAATGGCGGCGTCCAGACCTTCGACGGTATCAACTTCGTATTTCAGCATAGCGATTGCTCCCGGAGCGTGTGCGGCCCAGCCGCGTTAAAGTCCTGCACGTGCGAACGCGACAGGCTCAAGTTCTTTCATTTGCTCAAGTGTGAGCGGTTCAAAGTTTTTCCCCAGATTCAGCTCAGCGAACCTTTCAGCCGAAAGCCCGCCCTTGCGGAACAGTTCGCCGCGAGTTGGCCCGAGCGCCACATCCTGGAACGCATCCGGCTGCGTCTTGAGCCATTCGTAGTAGTTCTGGCTCGCTGATACCTGCTCGCCACCATCTGCGCCTTTCGATGCGCGGGTTGCGCCTTCGTCCAGCATGTCAAAGGCCGGGTCCAGAACCGCAATGGTGGTTGATCGACATTGCGGGTGAAGCGGTGGGCGCGGTCCGGAGTCCAGCGGGAATCGTTTGCCGTCAAGACTGCGGCATTGGATCGTCGTTCGGGAATCAAGCGCGGCGACCCACTCCAGCCCAAGCACAATGTCATCATTTGCCTTGAAAAACGTCTCACGGGCAACTTGCGCCGAGTGCTGCACGGCTGTCCGAACAAGCACGGTGTTCGCTCGGTCAATCTGCGCCAAAGTTCCATCCTGGCCGCGCATTTTCGAGGTTCCGCGCAGACTGCGAACAATCTCTGCCGTGTTCTTGCCTTGATAATAGCCCTGCTGAATGACGCCATTCACGTATTCAATGCTGTCATCCGTCCAGCCCTGAAGCCACGGCTCAAGCAATGCGCCCTGGCGGTACCCCTGAACGGCAAGCGGGGCAGTCATCACGGCTGTCCGAACCTGTTCGGGTGAAGGAATGACGGACTCAAACGGGACTTTTGAGATGGTTTCAAGGTTGCGCGCCTCAAGCTGGGCCTGATACACAGCCGCATCAATCAGGTCGCCGGTCAGTTGCGTGGTGTATCCGCCAAATATCGCCCGCATGTCTCGCTCGATGGCGTCCAGCAGGATTTGGATGCGCTTGGCGTCGTAGGTCTCAATATCCGCCGCAATCAGCCGCATCTGCAAATCACGTTCGGCCTGTTGCAAAAATGGCTTAAACTTCGCGACCTCTGCGGATTTCAGGCGGTCAAGCATGATCTGCTGACGCGTGGCCAGTGTGATTTGTTCGGGCGCGGTCTTGCCTGCCGGTTCAGCCATTCATGCCGCCCATGCGTGGCACGGCGTCGCCGGATTCCTCGCGCAATTCCTCGTCCGTCTTGTCGGCGCTGACGAGCTGGAGTTTCCGCATCAGTCGGTAAAGTTCGGAGTCTGGCAGCTTGCCGAGTTGGTTTGCTGACAGTAGCGCGGTCAGCAGCTGGGCATCCACGGACAGCTGCTCTTTGTCCATTTCGATGTTGTATTCCACATTGCCAGCGCCGCCCATGTACATCTGCGCGTATTTCAGCGCCTGCTCGTATGCCTCGCTCACGTTTTCGCAGACGAGCGACAGGACGGAATGGTTTGCGGCGACTTCAGCGCGGGCCTGTTCAGCAGTTTTTGCGACTCCGCCGGGCTGCATCAGTCGAGCGCCCAGGGCAATCATGCGGTTTTCGAGTGCGGTCAGTTCGGCAGGGATGGCTTGGTCAGCCGGGGCGATGGCGTATTTAAAGTCACCTCCCACCGGCAGCGGCAGCATGGCGCGGCTACCCATGGCGACGTTGTTTTCTGCCAGCCAGTCACGCCAGGATTCGGACAGGCCGGTAATGGTCGGCTGAGGCTGGCCAGCGTAAAATAGCGCGTTGTACCAGTCGGCAGCGAGCTGGTAATGCTTGGCGTTGAGGCTGGCAATGTCCATCAGCGGGGCGTTGTCGATGCTCGGGTCGTTGTTCTCGCTGCCAATGAAACAGAATGGGATTTCTGACCACGGCAGGCCGTTGGCCATGGTCGGCATTGACTCACCGACGAGAATCAACTCATCAGGCCGGTTGGTGTCGCGCTGCCACAGCCGGACGACATAGACGCCATCCATCAGCCGCAGTTCGCGCCATTGGTCAACTTCCGTCAGCGAGAAATCGCCCGCATGTATCGCCGTCTCGCGAATGACGACGAGCGACAGCCGGTTAATCGCCCCGACTTTTTCCGTCCGCCAGTTGATGACAGCCTCGGGCGGATAGGCGATGACGTTCGGGCGGATAGCGCCGGTTTGCATGTCAGCAACCGACAGTGCGCCGGAGGATTCAGGGAAATCGACAAACAATGCCGCCCGGCCAGCCCGCAACACATCGGCGGTGACGGATTGCGACTGCTGATAGATGCTGATTCCACTGCCGTCAATGTCGGTGTCCACGTATTGCAGGTTGGCGGGCGTGGACAGTTCCGGCCATTTGCCGAACGCCGCACCAATCATAGATTTGCAGGTCTGGCCAACGACCGGAAACAGGCAGGCGCGTTGCAGGTAGCGGGCATAGATTGCGCCGTTGCTGTCGTCGCCGAGCATGTTGGGGTCTGGCAGGTACAGGACGCCCTTTGCTTTGACTGCTGCCTGGCCGTCGATGAAATCCCGCGCCATTTCCCACTGCGGCAGAGCCTCGCGATAGTCGGCGCGCTCAAAAGATACGTTATCAGTCATCAGAAGTTCATCCGCATTTTTGGCATTCCGGGGGTATCGCCACTCTTAATCATGCCGCCCAGTGCATAGCGGACGGCATCCCAATAATGGTTATTGGCGTCTTCGATGTCGGGCAGTATATCACCCGTCCGTTTGTCTGTCTTGAAACTGTACAGCCGCGCTTCCTTCTGCATTTCCGCGCATCTGGTGTGGATGACAACCTCGCGGAATGACTTGATAAACGAAATGCCATCCTCAACACTCCCCGCCCATTTCTTCACCGGCTCGATGCGGGGCATGTGCGGTCGCTGTTTGTTGGGGTCGGGCCGCTTTAGGTAGCTAATGGACTCAGGGCGGGCAGAGTCAGCGCGGACGACATGCGAACAGATGCCGGGGATGCGTTGCTCCAGATAGCCAGCGGTGTCGTCAAGTTCCAGCCCGACCCGGCCAGCCTCTCGCTCAATCCACAGCCTGTTGTCGTGTATCCAGCATTTGACGGCGGCGCTCGGGTCGTTGGCAAACCCGAAGTCAAGCCCGTGATATGGACCCTGCCAGTCTTGCATCGGGTCGAACTCATCAACGCGCCATTTGCCTTTAAATATCTGGCTCTCGGATTTCGTGTTGTATCCGCCATCCCAGACATGAGCGAATGAATCGGAATTGTATTTCCTATCGTACTCGCGTTCCTTGCGCAGCGTCTCGGGCAGGAACGGGTTATCCGTGCTGTTGACGTGCACGAGGATGAAATCGGACGCTTCCGGGCCAGCCTTCGGTCGGTCGGCAAAAAACTTATCAACAGGGTCGTCCGGCTGGTCGGGGTTCCAGCTGAACCAGATTTCGGATGACTCATTGCGAATGGTCGGGCGCAGCAGTTCCAGGGAGCGGGCAGACAGGTTTTGCGCTTCTTCCACCCATGCCCGGTCGAATCCTTCCAGCGACTTGATGCTGTCGGCGGTGTGGTCCTGCATCCCCTGGAATATGATGATGCCGTTGCCGTTTCGTGAACGGATCTCGGTGAGCGTGACTTCGAACAGATGCGAGACGCCGAGCGCGGTGATTTTTTGCTTCAGCAGCTCGCGGGCGGAAAATTGCAGTGACTTCTGGATTTCGCGGATACAGACAGAGCGCTGATGCGGGTTTGCCGCGTGTTCCTCGATGAGCATTTCAGCGAACAGATGCGACTTGCCAGAGCCTCGTCCGCCTTTTGCGCCCTTGTACCGGGCAGGATATAGCAGTGGTTCAGCCCATGCGGGCGTCTCAATTACCAGTTCCATCATGGGTCGGCTTGATGATGCGGCGGGTGATCTGGGTCACTTGTACAGTGCCGGTATGCTCGGTCTCAGATTTGTCCTTCCAGCCGAACCGGTTCTTCATGTTGAAAATCCAGACGGTCGAATTACCTTCAAGCCCCATGGCCATTTCCCGACCACGTTCTTCCCACCAATGCTCGCACAGTGCCTTGGCTTCCTTTACGGTTTCACGAAAATCCTCGGAATCTTCAAGCAGGGTTTCCCATGCCGACATGCCAATGCCCAATTTGCAGCGGATGGTTACAGCGGATTGCCCGTCCTGCCCGCACTGACGAACGATCTCATGCCAGTCATCTGGGAGGTCTGCTGTGGTCGTGCGCGGTCTTCCCAGCGGTCTACCTGTTGTCATTACCGGCTCCCCCACATCTGCCGCAATTTCGGCAGCAGCAGCACAATCTGGATGACCGTGTAGATGATGGTGAGCACAATCAGCCAGTCTTGCAGCGGGTAGCCAGCAATCACCATGCCGGATACTACAACCGGCGGCGTAACCTTGGCCGTCACCGTGCCCACCTCCGCTACGTGTTGGACATGCTGTACATGCTCAGTTTTGTCCAGCATTGCCCGCGCCCTTGGTACTATCCTCAGACAGGATCAGCTTCAGCCCGGCGGATACACCGGCCAGAGCTGACAGGTAGGCGGCATAGGCGGGGAAGACTGGCGTCAGTGCCAGCGCCACCAGACCGATACCCGACCATGTGGACTGTCGTTTGAGCTTGTCCTTGATGCGGGCGGTTGTGCTCATGCGTCACCTCTGAGAGTTTTACCGGATTGCAGGTCAGCCAGGGTCAGCCCGCCCGTGTATTGAAAATGCGGGAACTCCGGGAACCGTTTCCAATCGCCCGCCCATTCCAGCCCGCATGATTTCCCAATGTCGCCAATTTTGCGCCAGATTCGGCCAGCATCGCCGGTTGTGCTCCAGCAGGGCTTGCCGTGAACGATTGGGACAATATCAAACGCCAGCCGCCAGTTGTGCCAGCTCTGCCCGCCTTTGGCATTGGTAACGACCGGGCCAACAGCTCCGCCTCGGCCCTGCGCGTAGAGTTTGTCTTGGCTGGCATTGTCGCGGTAGGTGCTAGTGATTAGCAAGGTGATTCCGTCCGCATCACATGCGGAAATCATGGCCAGTGCGCGGCGCTTGACGGCGGGGTGTAGGTCGTTGAGGTCACGCGATGAAATCATGTAAGCCTCGGAATAAAAACCCGGATGGCTCCGGGAAGGGGATGTTCGGATATTAGTCCTCGTCCGGATGGTTTGGCAAGTCTGGCTGTCAGCGATGGCGCAAAAGAAAACCCCCATCGGCTGGTGCCTTTGGGGGCTTTGGTTGGCTTGCAGGTGGTCGAAGACCTGCAAGCCGGTATCCCGATTTAACGTCCAACCGACAAACCGAGATGTTTTTGGCAGACAGGATTGCCGTCCTGATTGCCGATATCTGATCCACAGCATGACCCGATAGAACAGATGTTGAAGCACGATCATCATATCAACTTGTTATTTCTGTCGCAATACTTTCTGCTCCACAGCCGCGAGCAGTTGCAACCACCGATAGTACGGCATGTCCGCATGATCGGAATCCAGCGGCGCGCACCATTTCCGGACGGTGCGCGTATCAACGGCCAGCAGTTCGCCCGCTGCCTGTTGCGTTAGGCTTGCATGTTTTAGCAGGGCGCGGAGGTTGGCGGGGGTGTAGCCGGGTTCGGGGAAAATCACAGCGACACCTCGGCATAAACCGCCGGTCCGGAATCCGTTTCCGGACTGACCATGGCTTCAGCCCGCGCCCAGCGGTCACCATTGCAGCACTCTCGGGTCAGGCGTGACTTCATGGCGCGGACGGTGCGCTTTCCGTTGTAAGTTTCAGTGTTGCCGATGGCTCCTTCTCCAGACACAATCCGGATTTCAATTCCGGAATCCAGGGATTCAGCGGCGGTCATGGCTAGGCTATCCATTTTAATTCCCCTTATGCGTTCATCATTTTCTTGACGCCAGCAACGTGCGCGTCGTACTTGGAGTCATCAGCCATGCGGGCGGCGATGTTGGCTGCCAGCTTTGCAAACATGGCGGAAACTTCGGCCAGATTTGCGGCAGGCACCGGGGCGACAATCTTGTTGTTTCCAGCTTCGCGAATCGGGAAGCGGCTTTCGATATTCTTGCCATCAAACACAACCGAGAAAGTCAGGCCGCGCGCTGTGGCGCTGATGTCGCGGGCATTCATTGTCATGGAAAATGTTGTTCCTGATGCGGTTGTGAAGTTCATGTTGTTCCCCTATTTCGTTCCGGTCTGCGTTATTGCTTCCCGATGAGTTAATAATAGGCCATTATCGTTCCCATGTAAAGCGGTATCGGCATAAATAATTCCTTTTTTTACATCGCTGGCGAACGGAGTGCCAAGGCCCAGGAACCTGCATCCGCATATGCCGACAGGGCAAACGTCGTAACCTGGACATGGCGGCTCATCCTGGCCAAACAACTCCGGCTGCATCAGTTCAGTATTGGGCGACATGTCACCCTCGCAAAATACCATTTACGCCCTGCAATGCGGTCGTTCAGGTGCTTGTGCATGTCCGCCGTGAAATCGGTTGGCATCGCCTTCTTTGCCTCGAACTTGACCACGTCCTCAGTGATTCCGTTGTCGCACTCGTACCGAATAACCGCCGTGACCTTCCAGTTATGCGGCTTCGTACAGTATTTCGCGCAGCCGTTTTCGTGACGTATCGGGCCTTCAATGCCGTCAGGGCGGACGACGAACGCGGCAAAGGGTTGGTGTTGGAGTGGTTTTTTCATACCAAAATTACCTCAATCCCATGCTCCAGCTTGAGCAAGTGCATCTTGATGCGGAAAACCGGATTGTTTCGCAGGTGTGGCGATTTCGCATCCTCGACGATAAGCGCCGGGCATCCGGTTGCCGTCCAGTACGCGAAATCCGCGACGTAGCGGATGGCTGGTTTCTTGCGGCCACCCAGCACGACAGGCGGGGCCAACTCAAACGGCACCTGCCGGACAAGATGGATTATTTCCCCGGCCCTCTGCATCAACTCCAATTCCTGCCACCGTTTCAGCTCCCGGCCACTATCAAACGTCATGCCGTTGTATTCGCGTTTAACGGCCTTGTGCTTGTTCGCCCGTACCTTCGCACTACCTGACACGCGAACGGCGCTGGAAGTGGCCTTCCCGGTCGTTGTTGGTGGTGATTTAGTCATGTCTTCGCCCCGATATGCTCAAGCAACGCCTGTTCAGCCGTTTTCAGCGCCAGCACTCC
>OFRO01000644.1_pt1 | contig 11707 bp, 17 predicted proteins | sample 1543091 | NCBI WGS metagenome assembly OFRO01 (sample SAMN07774217, study PRJEB24372) | wastewater metagenome | isolation source: Exp Tend NO 10WW | collected 2016-02
ACAGGGATACCAAAATCGGGCTTATTTTCTTTCTCTAATATCCATTGCTCCCCTGCTGTCTGTACTGGTGGGGTGGATAGTAAAAGTTTTTCTGCATGTTCGTATGCGCTTTCCATATTCCAATTACCTTTTTTAATTGGTTTAATTTCACTCATTAAGTTTTCAACCACTTTTATCCACTCTTGCGTAGGCTGTACTGGGGACGGGATGGATTCGGAGTGGAGGCGTTCACGCATCTGGTCAAAACAGATAAGCAAATCTTCTGCTTTTGTTCGTAATAGCGTATCCCATTTCTGTTCATCAATAGCTTTTACAAATGAATCTCTTGTTGCCATTACATACATCATAAAATTATCTGCATCTGGTTGCCCTTCCTGCTTACTGGAGGCATAGGAGTGCATAGCGGCTTTTGCAATATTCTTTAAGTAATTCGCATCATTGGATAATTCATTTGCATAGAATCCGTCTAATTGTTCCCCTTCCTCTAATTCAGAACGCATAAATGAAATAGGGTCAATTATTTTTTTAAGTGCGGTAATTAATATTTCTGTTGTCATTGTAGGCATGGTGTATGTTATTTAGTTTTGTGTTTTGGTTTGGGTGTTAATCCATTCTACTGCACTGCTCCACGCTTCTTCTTCGGTGCGAAATATTCCCGAAATACGTCCGCATAAAGTTGACCGAATATAAACAGACAAGGTTGCCCACTTAAAGCAATGTGCATCAGGATAACGAGACCTAACAAAATTTTCCTTCGTTCCTTTTTCAATAGATAATTGTTCCATGATTATAAGTTTTGTGTTTTATTGTTTTACGTGATGCAAATGCTTTTATAAATGCGCTTCATCCCTTGTGAGGGGGTGGTTAAAAAAAATCTGATTGTGTTTTTACGGGCTTAGAATTATTTGCCATGCTGTAAAAATCAGCGGGCATCTTAGATATAACGAAATTTATTATCTCAAATTCATTACACACTATTGATTGTGGGCTTTCAATATAGGTTCCCGCATTCCCTCCAAATACTTTCAATGGATCAATAGAGTTTATAAGATACCATGCGTCAAAATCATCTGAAATCCGTATAGAAAACTTTACTTGATATGATGTTAGTCCAAAACTTTCCATGCAAACAATGAATATATTGGTTATCTTATTATCGTCAGTTTTAAAAATTATCTTCTTGTCAATTCCTGTAATCTCTGCCATGATCTGTTTTTTTTAGTTGGTTAAGGTAGCGGGACGAAGGACTTTCACCCTCTGTTCTTTAGCTTCCTCTTATGCTTTCACATAAGCCAATCCCGCATAATTATTTTTCCCCCGTCAGTCTATCTACCCTTTGGGGTTAAAGAACTCAGTTTGAAGAAACGCCCAATAGTTTATTAAATAACATCATTACCTCCCCTTTACCTGTAATCTTATAAACCTGTGATTGCAGCGTTTCGATTTCAGCTTGAGTAAACACCCCTTCTTTCACATACGGTTGCCCGTTATCGCCTAAACATATTTTACATTGCCGACATCGTAAGCCACCTGTAACCATGCAGTAATAGGTTTTAATATGCTGGCAACTTTTATTCCTTTCTTTTCGTTCTTCTGCATTCATATTTTTAATTTTTATTTTATCCAAATCAATTAATCCAATTCACTTTCGCAGGGGGAGGGGATTATTGGGTAGTTTTTATTTTTGAAAATAATCTGCTTTGCCATTGGTAAGCCATTCGGTATATTTCATCAAACTCTCCTTTTTCTATACACTCAGATATTTCTGGCGTAATGTCTTGCAGTATTTTAACTATAATTACCACATAACCCAATTCCTTTACGTTTATATATTCTTGTTCTGTCATAAAAAAATAATTTTTTAAATTCAATCCTTTTTTTCTTTATTAAAGTACTTTATATCATTTGCATGGTTAACATTGTTTCGGACAAACTTTCCGTTAATATACCATCCAATTATTTCATGACATTTACCCGAACAAAAGCATCCATCCTTACTATTACATCCTCTTTCAACCGCTATCTTTTCTCCTGATGTGATTGTGTTTAATAAATCGCTGTTAATTGTTTTCATTTTCATTTTTTATTTAACTGTTAAGAGATTGTTGTTTGATAATTCTATTGGGTTCATTTTAGATTTTATAAATAATCCCCATTGTTCTGCCATCGCCTGGGCAATACCGGGGTATGTTTTACTTCTTTCTCTTGCCCTCTTGCCCTCTTGCCCTGCTTTATCAGGTGTCATCTTCCATACCCTTTGTTCACGGCCCGTAACGATATTGGTAGGAATTAACTTTGGCAGTCCTACAAGCCATAAACAAGTAGCTTTTGTTTCACCATGCCCAAACTGCCAGGGCTGAATTATCTGCGTTGGCTTTTCACCAATAATTTCAATAGCGTGTTTGTGTAAAATTGGTTGTTCGATATATCCACATCGACTGTTTTTACCCAGGACAACAGCGACTTTGTAAACAATGCGCCCATTTCCATTTTCTCCCAGCGTTCTTTATTTTTACTTCCATCCTTATTGTAAAGCCATCTTACACCGCTATTGGCTGAGTAGGTACATGGCGGGTGGCCTCCTAAAAAATCAAGGCATAAACCATGTTTTTGAAGTACGTGGAAAATATCATCGTGTATATGGTGTTCCGGGTGGCCCCCTGAGCATGGTTGTATATCACAGCTATCAAAATCATGGCCGAGATTATTAAATGCCATTGTTACGGCCTGGCTTTCTTCGCACGCTATAATTCCTTTTATTTTCATTTTAGATTTATTTCCTTTAGTATCTCATCCAGGGATGAACATACTTCCCGGAAAACAAATATCTAAAAATATTTTGTAAAATACAAATATATTTTCTATATTGTGCAAAAATAACCCATTATGGCTAAGAAAAAGAGCGCTGGAAGGCCGGCAAAAAAGAGCGCTGATAAGGTAAAAGTAGTATCTGCATACCTTACTACTACTGAAAAAAACAAGGTTGTCAAAAAGTATGGCTCATTAACAAAATCCATAAGGACAGAAGTTTTGCCTAAATGTGGATAACTTTATTTTATATTTTGTAAAATATATTATTATCTTCGTTCTATCATTCACAATAAAAACTGTCAATTATGAACACAACAAACGATTTAAAGATTAGCCATTTAGTTACTGAGATTTTCAGAAATGGTACGGCAGATAATATTAATACCAATTTTGAAATAGTTGGGTTTATTCTCGGAGCAATAGATAACGGGTTTTCAGTTAAACTTAGCGGCTTTATGCCCATAGCAAAAAGGGGCAAAGTGGAGATAATACTTAGGTTTAACAGGGATGATAATGGCTTGAATATGGTTGTATTTAAAGGGAAAGAAAAACAAGCTGAATTTGGTTATAAGATTAACGATAATGGTTTTTTATGGATGAATGTTGATAATGAAAACAGAAGTTCTTTTACCCACAACAAAATATTTATCTGCTCATACAACTAACCATCCTGTTTCCTGACAGTTCAGGAAGGACGTAACCAGCCTCGTATCAGTCAAACGGTACGGGGCATTGGTGGCAAAAGACGTTATGAACACACAAACTATCACCGCATGTTTCTCCTTCAATGCCCTTTCAGCTATGCGCATTATTAGTGATATTGAATTTAAATTAGCGGGCAATGAAACAGTTTTAGCCCTCGGTATTAAGCACAGTAAGTTACCTGCGGTTGCTAAGATCGGTGAGCTGAAGATGATGATTGAGGATAACCCGATAATGATGGGTGACTTGTTGGGGTTGAAAATATGTCAGGAGATAAAACAATTCAAATGACAATATACACCCAAACACAAATAGACAACATGTCAACCTATGAAAAATTCCAGTTAAATAAATACGGAGATATATTGCCGGTAAGATACTTAAATGATGAACTTGAAAACGGTATGGAAGAACGGCAACGACAAACAGATATTGTTAATCAATATTGGGAGATGGAAATAATGCACGAGGAAAGCAACTTTTAAGATTTATGATCACAACCATTAAATTAATTCTCTATACTCCCTACATCATATACGCTGTTGTGCGGACGGTGTGTTGTGGGTGGAAAAGTTAAAGACAATGACAACATTTGAAACTATACAATACGCAGTTTACAGGTTTAAGCGGATGGATATTGAGCCAACACTTATAACAATGCACCCGGAAACTCTTTGGCAACTTATAAATGATAATGCAGGCATGGGTAATACATCTCGTGATGCTAAGGGATACAAGATTATGGGAATTAAAGTTGCCCGTTCCCTCGATGTTGAACCGGGCGATATCTATGTAGCATAAGAATTATTCAAAAACCAATAAATAAACGATCATGGAACTAAAAAAAGCAACCCGAAAAAAAGTAAAGTTACGGCTTGGCCTGTCCGCTGTCGCCGGTGGTGGTAAAACATACTCAGCACTTCTATTGGCTTATGGCCTTTGTGGTGATTGGTCAAAGATCGCTGTGATTGATACAGAGAACAACAGTGCAAGCCTATACGCTCATCTTGGCGATTTCCTTACCATTGAACTGCGCCCAGATTATACCCCGGAAAGATATATAGAAGCGATAGGCTGCTGTGAGGCTGCCGGCATGGAATGTATCATCGTTGATAGTATTACCCATGAGTGGGACGGCAAAGGTGGCTGCCTGGAAATTATGGATAAACTCGGTGGCAAATACCAGGATTGGGCAAAAGTTACGCCTCGGCACCAATCGTTCATTGATGCGATATTGCAAAGTAAGTGCCATGTAATAACAACAGTAAGGCGTAAACAGGATTATGAAATGACAAAGGTTGATGGTAAGGTAAAGGTTGAAAAGGCAGGTTTAAAAGAGATTACCCGTGAGGGTTTTGAGTACGAACTTACCGTTAATTTCAATATTGACGAGCGACATAACGCAACTGCATCAAAGGATCGTACCGGCCTATTCATGGATAAACCATCTTTTGTTATAAGTGAAAAAACCGGCCAACTTATAAAAGATTGGTGTGAATCAGGTATTGATCCTGCGGCTATCGAAAAGAAGGAAGCTGAGGCACGAAAAGTAAGGTTTGATGCTGATGTAAAAGCAGCGGGCAAAGTGTTGAAGGCTTGTAAAAACCTCCCTCAACTACAAGTTGCCTTTACCGCCATGCCTAAAGATATCGGGTTGGCTGTTGTTGCTATTAAGGACGAAATGAAAGTAAAATTAACCCCACCTGTCGCCCTTGCAACCAAGATCGATGAAGGTACAATGGTACAACCGGGGTAATGGCAACACACCGTAAGGTATATGACCGTAAGGTATATGACCGTAGATATAGAGCAAAGATCAGGTGTGTAAATTTGCAGCAGCAACCGGTTGAAATTAAGCCAAGTGTTGAACCAGCTATCTGCTCCCACTTCGCCTGCGCACGTCACCTCAGCCTACCTGAGCAACTATGTGGGACACTGTGCACCGGATGTATGAACACGGAACCAATAAATATTAACCTTATAATTAAAACAAAATGACTACAAAAATATTCGCATCATATAGCGACTTCCTGCAAAGAGAAGATAAAAAAGAGAACGGCGTTGATCAATCCTTCGCTGATCAATATCCTAATTGGCAAAGCGATAACTCAACTAATGAAGGTTGTTGGAATTGCAGCTCTTGCAGCTCTTGCCGCTCTTGCCGCTCTTGCAGCTCTTGCCGCTCTTGCAGCGATTGCAGCTCTTGCCGCTATTGCAGCGATTGCAGCGATTGCAGCTCTTGCAGCTCTTGCAGCTATTGCAGCGATTGCAGCTCTTGCAGCTCTTGCCGCTCTTGCCGCTATTGCAGCGATAAAAACGGTATTAAAGAAACAACCGAAAAAACACTCGACCCCCAATCGGTAAAGATTGAAAACATCCATCAAAAACTTTTGGAAGCTATTCAGGATAACGGCAATAAGTTAGCAATGGAAACGTGGCATTCGTGCGACACTACTCATTGTCGGGGTGGTTGGATTACGCATTTAGCGGGACAACAAGGTAAGGAACTTGAATCACGTTTCGGTATGCCGCTGGCTGCAAGTATTATCTATGACAACTCATCGACAATAAAAGTTCCATGGCATCAATACTTTGAAACAAACGAGAATGGCATGGCTGACATCAAACGCTGTGCTGAACTTGAACTATCACAATCTAAAACAATATAACAATGACAATCGTAGAAACAGTACCAGTAATCGACAAAACATTACCTTATTACATGCTGCGCTCAGATCGCACCCATGTAATTGGGGATCTGCTAATATTACAGACAGCAACAGAAGAACAATCCTGGGAAGTAACCCACGTAACCACCGGTAAGCCACTAATGAAGGGCTGGCATTGTCTGGGCTGGGTGAGTAGGGTGGAGATAAAGTAAACGGTTTGTCGGTATGGCGTAACTGGATAACCGCACGGCATAATTTCTATAAGATAGCAGTACTTATAAACTTTACCGTTCTGCTTACGGGTTCGAATCCCGTTACCGACACTAAACAGGGGAACCGTAACCTTAGCGGCTTAACAATGATACAAACATTTTGCCTCGGCCGATTGGCCGCAGATGCTGAAGTAAAGGACGTGAACGGTAAGAAAGTACTGGAATTCAGGATTGCCGTTGACCAGGGTTATGGTGATCGTAAAACAACCCTGTGGATCTCATGCAATAAATGGGGTGAGAATACAACCGTTGCTCAATACCTGCTTAAAGGCACACAGGTGCACGTATTGGGTGAGCCATCTTTAAACACCTATACGAACAAGGAGGGTAAGGATGTGACAACCTTGCGGCTGAATTGCAGCCAGATTACATTATGTGGGGGAGCGCCGGTTAAGCAGGAACAACAAACTCCCGTAACCAGCGCTGCAGACTTTACGCCGCCTGCTATTGACGGGGATCTTCCCTTCTAAAATTAGAAAAACCCTTTTTACTTACTGACCGTAGAATTCGATATCTTATGTTGAACCTTACATGCTGCTCATTACGGCGGTTTTGACTTCGTAGGCTGTGAACTGGATAAAGATTATTACGATGCCGCAGTCAAGCGTTTTAAAGAACAAACAATGCAACAAACCTTGTTTTAAACCGTTCCCAGTGAAACAGTTTCTCATAGAAACATACACCAAATAATAAAAAGTAGTATCTTACGGCACAAATAAGTATTGCGCACTTATCAATAACTTTTTGGCTTCTCTAGGTTTTTGCGGCGCAATCGCATTAACCTTTTGAAGCCATCCTCTTTTTATACATTGACCATACAACTACGCCCCTACCAGGAAAAATTTATTGACGCCCTACGCAAAGCGCTTGCCACTCATCAACACATTATTGGTTGCGCTGCAACAGGATCAGGAAAGTCAAAGGTTTTTATAAAGTTGGCACAAATGGCTCATGCAAAAGGTTTAACCGTATTGGTACTTACAGAATCACAAAAAATTTACGATCAACTTACCGCCGAGTTACCTGCAGGAAATATAAACGCATCCACAAAAGATCAGGCTATATTACCGGGGCAAATTTATATAGGCATGGTGCAGACATTAGCACGGCGCCCCCGCATGATAGAACAATTTACATCACTAGGTAAATCAGTGCTTATTATAAATGACGAATGCCATGTAGGTACATCAACAAAACTATTACAACACCTTCGCAACGCTTACCTTATTGGGTTTACAGCTACGCCGGATTGGCGATTTGCAAAACACCTTACTCAACTTTATACCGCCTGTATCGTGGGTCCGCAACCGGATGAATTGGTAAACGAAGGATACTTGAGTCCTTATAAACACTATGCCCGTGTATTGGCAAACTTATCCGAATTAAAAATAAAGTCAGGGGAGTTCACTGAGGAAAGCCAGGAAATAATATTTGAAAGTAGAAAGGTTTATGATGGGCTTATTAAGGATCTGCGAGATATAACCTTTAATAAAGCTGTTGTGTTTACAGCCAGTATTAAACATTGCACCGATACATATACCCGATTAATCGATGCCGGTTTTAATGCTATTCAGGTACACAGTAAAATCCCATCGGTCCAGGCAGTTTTTGATATGGCACAATTTAAGGCACCCGGCTCAGCCACGAATATTTGTGTATCCGTTGGGATACTCACTAAGGGCTGGGACTTCCCGCCGATTGATTTGGTTATTTTAAACCGGGCCACTACATCATTGCCTCTATATCTTCAAATGATTGGACGGGGATCACGTACAGCACCTAATAAACCTTACTTCACCGTATTAGACTACGGCGGCAACTACGAACGTCACGGGTTATGGGATACCGAAATTGACTGGCAAAAAAAATGGCGTGAACAAAAAAAGAAGGTGTGGCTCCGGTTAAAATGTGTCCTAAATGCGATTACATTAACCCATCAAGCGCTCCTGTGTGTAAAAACTGCGGCCATATCTTCATAAAACCTGATCCCACCCCTGGGGATATAGAGAAAACAAAACTAATTGAATTAACGGCCCGTTATGATACGATCAGGGGTAAAAGAATGAGTGACCTTGAACCAAAAGAATTAGCTTTATATGCTAAGTTCAAAAATAAAAAAGCCTATGCAATTCGTATTGCAAAAGCCAAAACACAACGGACTTCAGATTCAACTTTCCTATATCAGTTCGCCAATTTTATGGGTTATAAATCCGGGTGGGCCTGGAGGTTGGAAAATGAAATAGCCACAGAAAAAGAATTAATACAATTCCATGACGCAATAATAAAATAATTTATGTCTACTCTCTTATCTGTTTGGGGTCAAGTTGAATGGCTTCATAAAAATAATATATCACTTATCCCTGTACGTGATAAAAATGAAGGTGAATATTTAGCTAAAACGCCCTATCGTGGTTGGAAGAAATATCAATTAGAAATAATAGACCTTCCCACACTATTCGCCCAGATGGATGAACATAAAACAAATGCCGTTGCTATTTTAGCGGGTGCGGTTAGTGGAGGATTGGAAATTATTGATATTGATGTGAAATATAAACCCGGCATTGATGCTGTTATTTTCAGTGATCTGCAATCCTTATACCCTGATCTATTTAAGCGCCTGAGAATTCATAAAACGCCGTCCGGTGGATATCATATATTATACAGGACTACCCCACCGGCAGGCACACCACTGCCTGGTAATAAAAAATTAGCAGGGCGGTACAAAACTGAACAGGAGTTGAAGATAGCTCCAAAACCATCCCAGGTTAATTATATTGAAACAAGGGGAGAGGGTGGGTATGCTGTTGCCCCGCCAAGCCTTAATTATACCATTCACATAGACAACCCGATACCTGTTTTAACGTGGGAAGAGCGTTGTTCTATTATTACCCTGTGCCAGCAATACAGTGAATTAATAGAAGTGGCTGAACCTTACAAGCCGACTAAACGGGATAATGAGTATTATGATGAAAATCCATTTGATCATTACAACGGGTCTACTGAAGGGGAGGCAATCCTCCTGCAGTATGGCTGGACCGAACTAAAAAAATCTTCCAACACTTTCACCTGGTACACAAGGCCTGGTAAAGACAAGGGCGTATCAGCCAGTTTTAATAAAAAGAAGCGGGTATTCTACATCTTCACATCATCAACCGAGTTTGATGAATCAAAAGGATATAACCCTGCCACTGTATTTGCAATCCTTGAGCACGGCGGTGATAAGAAAAAAACCTATCACAGCTTAGTACAAAAAGGATATGGCCGTATTAAGCAGCAGGTAGAGGACCGCCTTGTACGTACAAAAGCTAATACGGGAAAGCCTCTTCCCCCGAATGCCAGCCAAGCCGCTAAAGTGGAGTATGCAACCGAGTTGGTACACATACAAACAACCTACCCTTATGGTGTTTTTTGGGAGTATAACGATGATAGTGTGATGATCATTAACCGGGAGAAATTATATACAGCGGCTGAAGGGTTGGGTTACCGGGTACACAATACTAATCCTGTTCATATCAGCGGGTACATTGTAAAAAAACAAACCGATCGTAATTTTTATGACGGCCTAAAGTCTTATATTAAAGAAGAGGATGGCGATGAGTATATAAAAATTTGTAACGCCTTTGAATCTTTCATTCAGCGTAATGGTGCATTTACAATTACCCGCCTTCCTTACCTTGATGCCTCAATTATTATTCGGGATACTAATAACAGCGCTTACAAATTTTACAATAACGGTTACCTTTTTATTACCTCCCAGGCTATTCAATTTAATACATACGATACATTATCCGGCCTTATTTGGGAACATGATATATTACCCAGATCATACCAATCGGGAGTACCAACCGGGCTTTATACAACTTTCTTGCAACTTGCAACCGATTATAAAACCCATGAGGCACATATTAAAAAATGTATAGGTTATCTCAGTCATCAATATAAAGATGAAACAACGGGATATATAATTGTATTGACTGAAAGTTGTCCAGATCCGAAACAAGGCGGCGGATCCGGTAAAAATATCTTCTCTTCCCTGTTTGGCCACACTACCACTTATAAATCAATACCAGGATCACAGGTTAGTTATGATGTAAAATTCCTGCAGGCATGGAATGGCGAGCGATTATTTGCCGTAAGTGATGTTCCTAAAAAATTCGATTTTATGTTTTTAAAAGAACCGTCAACCGGAACAGGTATTTTAAAGAAACTATTCAAAGATGAGATTACTGTAGGCGTTGAAGATATGCCGAAATTTATTATACAGACAAACTATAGTTATGAGGTGGCTGATGGTGGCCTAAAACGCCGTATAATAGGTATAGAATTCAATGATTTTTTTACTAAAACGGGCGGTGTCGATGTTCATTTTGGCTGTCATTTTCCTAAAGGATGGGAAACACAGGACTGGATCGGGTATGATAACTATATAGCTGAATGTGTTCAATCCTGGTTGGGCGGTGGTTTAAAATTACATAACCCACCCATGACTGAAGGGGGTTGGCATAAGCAATTCGAGCAAACATGGGGCCAGATAATAACAGGTATAATTGAAGAGTATTTTGAAAAATGGCTGGCTTTAAGATGGGTAGCGAATGACACTATAAAAGCCGATCTACAGACTTATTTCACCGAAAATAATACCCCGCTATCTTATCGGCCCTCGGTCCATAAATTAAATTCAGCCTTAAAAGAATGGACCTTGCATCACGGAAAACAAATTTTAATGGATCAGTTGAAAAGAGAGAACGGGATACCTGTAAAATACAAATGGTTTGGTAATGAAGGAGATACGCCTTTTTAGCGTAACGACCGTAACGATTGCGTAACGATTCAAAACCGTTCAATCGTTACGGTATAATTAAATGATAATCATAGTATTTCGGCGAGCGAGACGGCGGATAATTTCGACATCTATGTGCTCGATGCCTCACAGACTTCCGGTTGGGCAACGATGTCTCAGCTTGGACAGACTGAATTTATTCCGCTCTGGGGGTACTTCGTGAATAACAAGACCGGTTCTTCTCAGACAGTTACATTAAACTACAAGTCCGGCACACCACCCAACGAGCGCCTTTTCGAGCGTTCATTCGGTGCGCCGGGGTGGTATTCAATCGGAGTCGCAAATCCGACGTACGCGACGACCGTAGGTACCACTACCGCCGATACCAACAATCCGGCTCTGCTCCTGACCTCCTTAGGCTCTGGTTATGCCACTGCTCTGGACATGACTGACGGGAACTTTGCAGTGAATCA
>OFRO01000647.1_pt1 | contig 11672 bp, 15 predicted proteins | sample 1543091 | NCBI WGS metagenome assembly OFRO01 (sample SAMN07774217, study PRJEB24372) | wastewater metagenome | isolation source: Exp Tend NO 10WW | collected 2016-02
TGCGGCGCCACTGGATCACTTTCGCAGCGGTGCACGCTGCGTGGCGCCGGGCGCACTCGCCGGTCGCGCATCGGTCGCGAACCGCGACGCACTGGTCCAAGCAGCTCGCGCACGACGTCGCGCAGCCCCAGGTCGAGCAGGTCGCCCAGCGCCATCCTCGGCAGGGTCTTGCGCTTGCTCGGGCGCATGGCCACATGCCAAGTCACCGGGAGTGCCAGATTCTCTGCCCGCTTCTCGACCCCTTGGTAGGCGGCATCGCCAAAGGCATCCGTTTCATCGCCGTGCAGGAGCGCCTGGGCCTGGGTCACGTCGCTCACGTTGGCGGCGGTGCCCACCACCGTATGCACCAAGCCGGACTGGGCATCGACGCCGATATGCGCCTTCATGCCGAAATGCCACTGCTTCCCCTTGCGGGTCTGGTGCATCTCGGGGTCGCGCGCGCCTGTGCTGTTCTTGGTCGAACTCGGCGCCGCGATGATCGTGGCGTCCACGATGCTGCCGCCGCGCATGATCCAGCCGCCATGCGACTTGGCATGATCGACTGCTTTCGACAGAGTGTTGAAGTTGATCGCGTTCATTTCATTCCTCCAGGTAATGGAAACAGGTGAAACCAGGGGCGCGGCAGTCGCTATGAGTGCCGCGCAGTCTGGGCTCACTAGCTCCGTAGGTAGGCGACATCGCGAGATTGTCGCAATTGGTGGGCTTCATCCTCGGTCAATCCGATTATGTCGGAGTCAGCAAAAGAGAGCTCGTCGATGTAGAAACTGAACAGTTTCCTGGTTGATCCATCATTGAGGAGTCCAGTCAGTGTGCAGTGTCCGCACTTGATCTCTCGGTCGATAGCTGTGATCTGTGCGTGTGCAATCTCGACCATTTCAGATACTCCAAAGTGAAAGAATGTTGCGGGCGTCTCACTGCCCTGTCTATCGTCTATCTTACGCTTCGGGGTCAATGTGTCTAGTGGGATTATCTACATTTTGGGAAAATACCTGAGATTATCAGAAATATCTTGCACGATGGACACTTAGTATCGTGGGTCAATGGTAAATTGCGTCCTACTTGCGTCCTACTTGCACGACACACACCCACCAGAGGGGAGAAAACGCTGCTTATTGAGATTGGGACCTATTTCGGGCACAATAGGAGGCTATACGACCCACCAGAATCGCTCCTAACGAGCGCAGAGGGGGCAACGTGACATCTGACACCTGTCAGGATTTCCGCGCAAGGGAGAGCCACAATGCGACAGCCTAACCCAATTCGGTCGGTGCAACAGCACGTCCAGCAGTTCGGCCAGCAGCAGCGCCAGCCGCTGCAGCCCGTGCTCGGAGTATCCCCGCAGCAGACGGCAGAGCTCCAAGTGCAGCAGCAGATGCACGAGCTGGCCCTAGACATCTACGCCCGAGCAGCCGCAGACTACCTGCTAGATGCGGACGACGACCGACTGCGCACACTAGCAGCCGGCAGCCAGAGAGCAGCACGAGCATTCTTCGAGGCGATGGGAGTTCAGTTCGATGAGCAAGCCTAGGACCAACTCCATTTCCGATTCCGACGGCAAGACGCCCAAGCGACAGCCAAAAAGGCAAACGGCAGGCAAACCAGAGTCGCCAGACAGCCAAGCCGCCGCAAGTGACATCGTTTCCGTCCATAGCGCCAATGAACAGAGAGAGAGATCGCAACAGCCACCCAGCAGTGAGCCCAGCAGCCAGACACCGCCAGACAGCGGTTCCGCCGACCCCGTTTCCGCCGGCAGCCAAGACACTGAGACAGATGCCGTGAACAACGACGGCAAGCCAGGTAGTGCCCCACCAACAGTGACCCAGCCAAACGAGCAGGATACGGGGGGCGTTACTCCCTCTGGGGGCGAGGCTGATTTGCTGGACACGGATTATCAGCCCGCTATACTCGTTGCTCTCGCGCGCGAGGGTGAGGGTCGAGCAGCCTGCTGGGAGCGATTGCGCAAGGAAGCCAGAGCGGCTGGCATGGCTCGCGGGCAAGGACCAGGCACAGCCTACGAATGGGCGACCAGGGAGACGGATCGCCTGTTTCCTGCGCCATTGCCGCCTGAACCTGAGCCAGAACCGGTCGAGATTCCAGCCGAGCCCGAGGAACCCAGCGCCATCGAGCCCGAGGAACCGATCCCCGAGCTGATCCCTGAGCCCGAAACGTCCCCCGCGGCGGACAAACCAGCGGCTGACTCCCTGGTGTTTACTGTGCCGCCAGCCTGGGGCGAGCTGCCGGCCAACGCCTCGCTTCAGGCTGAGATTGCATGGGTGAGCGCCAATCGGCTGCGGGTGCGAGATGGTTCAGGCGTCGATCTTTCCCGAGCTCTATCACCCGCGCCAAGCTACTCCGCCCTATCGTGGCTGGAAACGTCGATCCTGTTCCCTAGCAAATTCGCGGACATCAGCGTGAAAGCCACCCAGAACCAGGACGACGAGAAGGAAGCGATCCGCAGGGAGAAGGCGTCGATCGAGGAAGTACGAGCGATCCTGAAAGAGATGCTGGAGGATTGACCCGCAAAATCAAGAGGCAAATTTGCCGCTTGATCGGTGAGCGAGAAATCCAACGTTTTCCTTGGCCGCTGACGTGTTCACTGGATTCAAAATTCAGATGGTGCTAGGAACCGAACGGAAACTGAACCGGATGGTGGGGGGTGGTGATGGGTCCCCTATCATAATGTCCTATTGCGGCGCGCCCCCAAATCCCATTGCTCTCCTGGGTCCGTAGAGTTATACTGTTCCCATGAGATATTTATCATTTTGCTCTGTCATTGAATCGTCTCTCTTTTAGCCAGCACCCCAGTGGCACCAGGTGAAACGGTAGGCATCTTCGTTAGAGCCGTAGTAGTTTGGTAATACGCCTAGAGCGCGGAAGCCTTGGCTTTGGAAGAACAGTTGAGCATCGAGGTTAGATTCACGGATGATAGCAGTGACCCGTCTTGTACCGCTAACCATAGAGTGTTTGGCAGAGTCGACTAGCGATGAACCGACACCTTGATTACGGTAGTCGCAATCGACAGCAAGATTGAGGATAGTGATTTTTCTGTTTTGGATTGCGTAAGCGCAGTATCCGATAACTTGTTCGCGTCGTTCAGCGATGAGCACACCGCCATTTGGATTCTTACGCGCTATGTAGAAGTCGAGTGGTTCCCAGGGTTCGTCGAACGTTCTTTGTTCTATATTGATCACTTCGTTTAGGTGATATTGAGCCATAGGGCAGAACGTGACAACGGGTTTGTATTTCATCTCCACGCTCCGCGCTGGGTTGTTTCTAAGAAGACCGCAAGCTCCAGAAATAGCACACCATTCTAACTTAGCAGTTCTCTTTGGTATAAGAGCCACGTCGTAGGTAGCTTCTTCGTTTGTCACCGGAGCTTGCGGTTATTCGGACTCACTGCGCGACCGCTGTATCTCCCGGACGGCTGACTGTGCGGCCGCTTCTGCGTTTGGTCCGATACAGTGCGTCATTGGCCAACCACCCGACTCGAAGCGGTATTTGTGTTGTCCGTCCATTTTGACGCAGTGTGCTTGCATTTGTCCCAAGAAGAACTCTAGCATATCTGCCGCTTCGTCAACATCGGTTTTGTATACCACGGTAGACAAAACCATGTTCCCGATGTCGGGAACATGGTGGGAATATCCTAGCTCTATTGACCCGAGACAGCAGGGGAAGTATCATTCACCTATAGTGGAAAGAAGTAGAAAGTTAGTTCAATCTCTGGAGGTTAGTGAGCGATGAAAAGCCTAGTGATACTGTTGGTGATGGTGTTTGCAGCGCCGTGTTTCGGACAGTGGGGGTATAGTTCTTACGGGACTGTATCGCCGCGAGTGCGTTATGACAGTTCGTACAATCCGTATTCATTGTCGAGTCGTTACTCGGCAAACCCGCCTAAGTTGTATTCTGGTGATGGCACTTACCTAGGAGAGTTGAGCGAGAACAAATATAGGATGGACTCGGTGTCTAACCCGTATTCACGTTTCGGTTCTCGGTACTCGCCGGATTCGATAAATAATCCGTACAGCCCGTATGGTCGTTATCGAACGCAGCCGATTTACATTTACCAGAGCAGTTGGTAGGAGGGTGCGCAAATTTGCGCAGGCTCAATTGACCCAACAATTCCTTTGGTAAACGAATTCGGAACTCAGGATTTAGAATGAGTGAGTCTCGCTACGAGGATGAACCTACAGACTACCGCAGAGGTTTCGTCGAAGGACAAGCAGGCGAGCGCGATGCCTACCTGCTGCTCACTGTTTGCGCTAAAGAAACAGTCCATTGACGTTAGTTTCAGTGGCGAGGTTGGTGAGCGGTCTGGTTCTTGGAAGGGTGGTACGATTGCCTGTGGGTATACCATGCTTCCAGACGAAAGCGCTGAGAATACTCTTCGTCGTATGGAGAGGGATAGGAAGTTCACATAACTATGAAACGCATTGAAGTGAAACCCGGCACTAAGTACGGGGAACTCAAAGTCATCCGTGAGGTAGAGACAAAGGGCAAGCGCCATTTTCTTTGCCAATGCGACTGTGGCCAGAAGGTGACAGTGCGTCTTGGGCATCTGCGCTCGGGGCACTCTACGACTTGTGGGAAATGTGGCATTGCGTTCCAAGGCAAGCGGCGGACCATCCGTGAGTGGGCGGAGTTGCATGGGCTGAATGAATCTACGCTCAGGGCTAGGCTGAAGACTATGCCGATTGGGGAGGCTTTGAAACGAACATGAGCGCGCCGCAAAAATCTGTGGCGATTTGCTATCCGCCTGTGCTTGATGTTTGTTGTGGTTCGCGAATGTTCTGGTTCGACCAATCGGACAAGCGAGCTATCTTTGTCGATAAGCGTCGGGAAACGCACGCAATTGACAAGGGAACGCCAGGAACTAAAGGGCGTAAACCAATCGTGGTCGATCCAGATGTGCAAGCGGATTTTACCAATCTTCCATTTCCAGACTGTACGTTCCGTATGGTAGTATTTGATCCGCCACACATTCAGCGTAAGGAAGCCAAGGGGATTCTAACGAAGAAGTACGGACACTTAAAAGGCGATTGGCGGCAGATGCTACGCGAAGGTTTCGCGGAGTGCTTTCGCGTATTGATGCCTGGAGGCGTTTTGGTATTCAAGTGGGCAGAATCAGAGGTATCCGTTTCGGAGATACTGAAGCTGACACCAGAGAAGCCATTGCTTGGTCATAAGTCTGGAAAGTCAGCGAAGACGCACTGGGTGACTTTCATAAAGTTTGAATCGGCATGATCGCCATACTACGACTTGGTTCACGATTGTGGTATAATGCGAACAGGCGTGTAGTTGTCGCTACTCGCCTGTTCTAACCAGTCTTGTTTCAGGAGAACAATCGTGGCTAAAGTTAAATCTACAAGTGCGCACCCACTTTTCAAAGACATGACAGGCCAAGCATTTGGTCGACTTACCGTAATCGAGAGAGCGGAAGATCGTCAAGATAAAGGGAGACGTAGGGTTTGCTGGTTGTGTAAGTGCCAATGCGGAAAAGAGCACGTTGTAAAAGGCGAAGACCTCCGTTCTGGAAGAACCACCTCATGCGGATGTTTCCATCGAGAAATGGTAGGTGAGCTTGGGAAACGACTTGGACCAACTCGCGGCACTCACAAAATGTCCTATAGTTCTGAATGCAATTGCTGGAAACACATGATTCAAAGATGCACAAACCCAAAAAACGAACGTTGGGATCGCTATGGTGCGCGTGGTATCAGAGTGTGCGAGCGGTGGCTGAAGTTCGAGAATTTCTTGGAGGATATGGGAAGGCAGCCGTTTCGTGGTGCGACTATAGAACGCAAAGACAACAACGGCAACTATGAGCCTGATAACTGCAAGTGGGCAACTCGCGCAGAGCAAAGCCGAAACAAGAGAGACACCGTGATGATAACTCACGATGGCAAAACAATGTGCCTTGCTGACTGGGCAATCGAACTGGGCTTAAATTACAACACATTGCACAACCGAATACGGGTAGCTGGTTGGCCTATTGAGCGAGCATTAACAGGACGCAAATGACTGGTTTATATTTCGACCTAGCGCCAAAAGACCCAATCGAAAACCTTCAATGGCGCATTCGCTGTCGTGAACGTGCGATCGTTGACAAAAGATTTCGCGACGTGCTTTGGCAAGCATGTATGGAAGATGTCAATTTCTGGTGCGCGTTTGCTACATGGGGATATGATCCGCGCGCTCGGTTTAAGGTTGTGCCATTCATTCCATATACGCATCAGGTAAAAGTGCTTGTGGCGATGGATGAAGCTATCAACACCGCCGAGCGCGAAGAACGATCGGTCGACGTGATCCTGGACAAGGCCCGTGCGCAGGGCGGAACCTTCGGGTATCTGTGGGTTGACCTTCGTCGTTGGCTACGCGACCCGATGTTCTCGGCGGGATATGTTACGCGGAATGAAGACCTAATCGACTCAAAGAGCGACTCTTCGACGGTGCTGTGGAAGATAGCCTGGGCGATAGACAAGCTTCCATTCTGGATGCAGCCGAGTTTCGAACGTCACCTTGGGCACCACACTTTCATAAACAATGAAAATGGTGCGTTGCTACGAGGTTACTCTGCTGGGCAGGACGTGGCGGCTGGTGGTCGCGCCACGGTGTTCACGGTGGATGAAGCAGGCGCTAGAGACTTCGTTGCAGGCGGCAAGGACGAGGCTGTTCAAGAGTCTATCCAGGATGTCTCAAATTGCATCAGGCTTGTGAGCGCGAGGTACTTGGACCAGGGCGTTTTTCACGAAGCATGCGAAAATCCAGACACAAAACAGAACGGTGTGCATCTTGTCCTAGACTGGAAAGACCATCCGATTCACAGCAAGCACTCTTACATCGTTCGAGAGGGAATTCCTGTTGCAATTAAGCCAGAAGACCAGCCGGAGGTCACTCGATACCACAAAGACAACCCTGATCTACGAGCTCGACTGGAGCGGAAGGGATTTAAGTACGAAGGGGTAATTAGGTCTCCGTGGTATAACATGCGTTGCTTGCGCCCAACAGCTACCCCGCGGTTAATCGCTTCCCAACTAGATCGTTCACCGAGGGAAGCCGTAGGGAAAGTCTTTGCCTCAGACCTTCTGGACCGCATGAAGCGCCAGCACTGCAAGTCTCCTGTTTGGATAGGAAATCCAGTCTTCGACGCAGAAACGTGCAAACTCACGGGGCTAATTCCTAGAGAAGATGGTTTGCTGAAACTGTGGTTCCGTCCTGGACTCGACGATTCGCCGCCACTGGGGCCGTTCACTGCTGGCTGTGACATCGCGTCTGGTGGAGTGGGCTCCTATTCGTCGAACTCAGTCATAAGCATTTTGGACGACCGAACGGGTGAGCAGGTTTTGGAATACGCCGTCAAGGGACTAGAACCTCGACCGTTCGCGCGGAGAGTAGTCGGCCTGTGTATGTGGATGCGAAATGCCTTGCTTGGATGGGAGGATTCCGGTGTGTCTGGTGGTTTTGCCAAGGAAATCATGGAGGTCTTATACTATGGCAACGTGTTCTTCCGAGACGTGACGCAGCTCGGTTCCCAGAAGAAAAGCCGCAAACCTGGCTGGCCGTGCCGCGATGCGGACAAAGCGGACATGTTCGAACAGATGGCACTTGCTATGGAGCAGGGCAAGTTCACTCCAAGGTCGGAAGAGATGATTACCGAGTGTGGCGAGTACGAGTGGGACGGCACGAAAATCGTCCATGCACCGTCGAAAAACAAGGGCGCATCCGACAAGAACCACGCCGATAGAAGCATTGCAAGCGCTGGTGCTTGGATGGTATTTAGCACAGACAATGCGGTCCATAAGATTGACACAGACGAAGAAAATAGTCATATTCCAGAGTATGGGAGCTTTTTGTGGCGCGAGCAGCAAGAACGCCGCGTGGTGAAGTCCGGTAGCCCTGGCTATGGACTTCGTGATGTAGTGGGCTACTAATACTAGTATCCATTTCAGAGGTTAAACCTGAAGGGAAGAGCAATGGAAGATTTGTTTGAAGAGAAGATGAAAGTGGTACTGGAGCGCCTCCGTTCGAATAACACGGGCGAGGATGCGTTAAAGTACACTCAGGCTGCGGACAACTTAGCCCGAGCACGAAAGACTTGGTTCGCAGACGGCGAGTCAGAATCAAACACAGGAACAAAACCACCGAAGAAACTAGGGGCTGGCGCGTAAGGCGTCCAGCAACAATAAGGCATATTCGGAGTAGCTACCGATAGATGCCTCTAACATCGCGCCTTAGAGGGGCTGTGACGTGAAAACGCACGGCCCCTCGTTCTTTTTTAGGCTGCGATATGATTGACCTTGCCAACGACGAAAAACGAGGGCGTCTATTAAAGGCTATTCGTTCATCGCGAAATGCCTTAGAGCCTTTCCGTCGAGTGCGTAAGGCGTTAATAAAGGACTACGTTGGATCTTGGTACGCCGAAGGTGGTGCTGAGAATCGAACGCTTGTCAACCTTATCAACCAGACTGCACGCATCTACGTTGTCGCCTTGGCAGCGAATAATCCGCAGGTCTTAGTCTCTACTCCACGGACGGAAAATCTAGCCTTCGCTCGCAGGTTCGAAGTCAACCTGAACAAACTCATTAGCGACATGGCGCTTGACCAGACGTTTCGCTCCATTGTCCTGGATGCTTTCTTCTGCCTTGGATGTGGCGTGGTGATGATGCGCGACACTGACACAAGATTTCACGGGCTGCTGGAGTCGGAAGAAGACGTGTGGATGGACCCAGGTGAACCGTGGTTGAATCGCGTTTCGCTCGACGACTTGATCTTGGACATGTCCGCCAAAGAACTAACTAAGATGCGGTACTGCGGCCACAGATACCGCGCCGACTACGAAAAGGTCATGGATGAACCTGGCTATTCGAAGAAGGTCAAAGACAAGCTAAAGCCCACGCGACGAGAGCACCACGACCAGACGGGGGCAGCGCGAGACATCGCGTCAGGCGAGGGGGAGGCTGCAGACGACGACATGAAGGATATGGTCTGGCTGATGGATGTGTGGATCGCCGAGAACAATTCCATTGCCACGATGGCGTGCGACCAGGAAGACATCGAACCGCTCATTGAACGAGACTGGGTTGGCTCACAAGCGGGACCGTACAAGTTCCTCTCTCTGGGAGACACACCCGATAACGTCATACCGACCTCCCCTGCAGTCAACTTGAAGGGGATGCACGACCTGCAGAACAGACTTCACCGCAGGATGGAGGATGACTCTGACGCGCATCGAATCATAAATGTGTACCCTCCAGGCGAGGAAGATCAGGCTAACCGATTTCGAACAGCGGCTCGCAATGACTGGGTGAGAGGTAAAAGCCCAGAGCAGATAAAACAATTTGAGATGGGCGGAGTTGACCAGCGTGACATGGCGATGGCTACTTTCATCCAAGGAGAATACGACCGATTCGCTGGCAATCTTCAGGCGATGGGTGGACTCGGCGCGCAAGCGGCAACCGTAGGTCAGGAGGAATTGATTCACGGTCAGTTGTCCAAGAACGTCGCAGACATGCGAATGGCTGTGGTTAACTTCGCATCGGACTGCATCCTTGATTTAGGGAGATTGATGTGGGAGGACCAGACGCTTGAGCTACGCACTTCGATGCCCGTGGGCAACAGCGGCATTAACGTCACTTCGGACTGGACACCAGATTATCGCGATGCCGACTTCGTGGACTACGAGTTCAAGGTCGAACCGTACTCGATGGTCTTTAAGACTCCCCAGCAGCACGTCCAAGAATACTTCCAGGTCTTGCAGCAGATTGCTCCGCTTTGGCCCATGTTCCAGGCATCGGGGGCATCGTTGAATGTCCAGGTACTAGTCGAGGAACTAGCACGGCTGATGAACAAGCCGGAGATACGCGAGCTGATTACGTTTGCTACTCCAGCCGACATGCTTGGTGGAGACCAGAATACCGTCCGGTCTCCTGCCCATACGGTGCGTGAGAACGTTCGTCGCAACGTCAGCGATGGCGGCACGGCTGACGCTAGGTCAAACGCGCTGATAAGGGATTTGATGTCGGGGGCATCAAGCACTAACAGTCAACAACAAGCAATGTCGCAAAGGGCACAAGCACAGTGAGCACGATAGTTCGCAAGTACAACGGCAGGACAGTCACCAAGGAAGAACTAGACAATTTGCTTCCACCGAAGAAGGACTGGCTCGAAGCGCCACCGATGGTATCCGACACCTACTCCGAACACGACCCGCTCATCTCCGAAGGCTGCGGAGTAATGAAGTCGCAGGTCAAAGAGACAAGGAAGGTATTGGATGCGCATAAGATTCCTGGCGTTGCTGTGCTGGACAGTGGGCAGATGCGATTCACCAGCCGCCGTGCGCGCAGGGATTGGCTCAGGATTCGAGGCTTGAACGACCAAGATGCTGGGTACTCTGATTAACTCAAAATATCGAAGGACAATTCGAAATGGCATTGGAAGAACTTAAAGACGTAACACCGGACACCACATCGGACGACATCAAAGAATTTGCTGAGTCCGTAGCGAAGGAAGTGGAAGCGGAGCGCAAGGGCGAAACGAAGTCCGATGCGCAAATCACCAACGAACAAGCCGGTACTCCACAACCGAGCGACAGAAAACTTGATACACCAGCCGAGGACAATTCCGGCAGTGATACCGCCAAGCAGGGCGAGGAAACCGGCAACGAACCAGAAAGCCCCGAGTGGCTGACTGACGACGTGAAAGCCGAGGCAGCCGCGTATGGCATTGAAGGCTCGGAGTTGTCCGACTTCACCAGCCGCGAGGAATTGGATAGGGCGCTACGCCTATTTGACAAGACCGCGCTCGAAGCTGGCCGCAAGGCAATGGAGCAAGGCGAAGAATCCCCAACTCGAAATGAGAAGGGTCAGTTTGTCAAAAAGGAAGAGCCGAAAGCCGAACCGACCAAAGAGGAAACTCCAAAGGGCGGACGGTATCAGGTTTCGCTAGACCCTGACCTGTACGACGAAGAGATTATTAGTGAGTTAACGAAGATTCGCGACCACTATGACTCTCGCTTGGAAGCTTTGGAATCACACTTCGCAGAGGCGAGTGCCAAAGAGGAAGAGTACCGCTTTGACAGTGCCATCGACAAACTCGATATGCCTAGTCTATTCGGAACAACTGGCAAAGAAAGCCAAGTCGAGTTGAAAAGGCGTCAAGACGTTATGGCTCAGGCAAAGGTGCTTCAGGCTGGCTATCGCAGTTTCGGCAGAGATGTCGAGATTGAGTCGATTGTTGGCAGGGCAGCGCCGATGGTGTTCGCGTCGGAATTTGACAAACATAAACTTAAACAAAAGACCAGCAAGATTTCCAAGCAGAGTCAACTTCGCCAGGGTGGAAGCCCAGTGAAGCCGCTGCCTCCACGGGATGACCCTCGCGATGAAGCAGATCGACTCTACAAGGAACTCGAGCGGGCATAACATAAAGGGTGGTGCAACATGGCACTAGGCATTGAACAGATTGATGATTTCGTAGCGTCAATTCACCAGAAGTTTGCTGGTGAAGAAAGGCTTGCTGCGCAGGACATCTCCCTGCCGCTGCAAGAGTACAAGTACGCATCGCGTCTATTCAGCGGAAACCTGAAAAAGGACACGATGAGTACTTCCCAAGCCAAGTGGAAAGTCAAGGTGAACACCAACGACAACTTTCAGCCGGTCGGACTGTACCACCGAGACTCA
>OFRO01000649.1_pt1 | contig 11653 bp, 12 predicted proteins | sample 1543091 | NCBI WGS metagenome assembly OFRO01 (sample SAMN07774217, study PRJEB24372) | wastewater metagenome | isolation source: Exp Tend NO 10WW | collected 2016-02
TTGCCGTTCTTAATGCGACAAACCAGTTCCACGATAACGCGGACATTTGCACGGCAGACGTTATTGCGGCACTGCAAACGCAAGCAGAGCGCATTGATAGGCTTGAGCGGGAGATTGCCGACGGGCTGCGCACCGCACTGGAACAGCCAACTATCCAAAACCAGATAGTTAAAGATATTTCGAGGAAGCCATGCCATACATGCGCCCACTACGAGCAGGGCAAGCTACCCGGCGTCAGCATCTACGACGAGACCTGCTACATATGCAGAGAGTATTACGCAAACAAGTGGGAGGCCAAGAGTGAATGAACCAACACCAAAACAATGGAAGCGCCGCGCACTGGCAGCAGAGTCCGAGTTAGTTGCACTGCGCGCAATATCCGAATCGAATTATGAGAACACAAGGGAGACTGTGCGCGAAAACTGCGTCTTGCGTGTGGCTCTGCGAGAGATTCAGGAGTCCAGCAATTGGGCTTATGGGGCGATAGCTGACAAATTAGGGGAGGCGAAATGAGCGAATTACTACTTTTAAGTGCCGTATGCGCCGAATACTTCGGTCTGAGCGAACGCATCGCGCAGCGCAAAGCATCAATGGGCCTGCTGCCCATTCCAGCATTCCGTCTTAGCGGCACACGTAAGGGGCCACTCTACGTCCGCAAGACCGACCTTGACGCCCATATTCTGCGCCAAGTGGAACGCGCCACGCAGCTAAACTCGCAGATGCAAAAAGCTGGGCTGGTGTGACAAAAGTGTGACCGTACCCCGCGAAGCCCCTGTTTATGCGGTCCTTTGCAAATCTATAATTTGATTGGCACTCATACAAGATTGAGCACTATTGGGCCGAAAGGCGCACGAATGCTGCACTTTCACGGGCGCACTGTTGCAATATACAGCACTTTGTCACACCGGGCAGCACTATAAAACACCGCCAAAATGTGACGAATAGTGTGACAAAATCCGCTGTCACACCGGAGTCGCACCTATGCCAACCATCCGCAAGCGCAACGGGCGTTATCAATCGCAGGTCAGAATCAAGCGTCATGGCGAGATTGTGCATGAACAGTCCGCCACGTTCGATACCGAGAAACAGGCTCTAACGTGGGGTTACGGCATCGAGGACCAGTACGCAAAGGGCGCCATCGTAGGCAAGCAGGCGGCGTCTACCGTTGCCGAAATAGTGGGGGCCCACCGCAAAGCCATGATCGACGCGGGAAAAGACACGCGGGGATTTGAAAACTCATTCAACCAACTGGCGAATTCCAAGTTGGGGGAAATGCAGGCGCTCAAGGTCGAGGCTGGCGATATTGTGGAGTGGGCCAAGGCATACAGCAAAGGGCGCAGCCCTGCCACGGTGTTGCACGCTTTGATGGCCCTGCGCACCTGTTACTCCACCGCCCGCTCAGAGTTAAAAATCAAGGTCGATGTTCAAGAGGTGGCCGACGCCATCAACCACCTAACCAGGCTTGGCGTTGCGGGGAAAAGCGCAGAGAGAGACAGGCGGGTTACGGATGCGGAAGTGGACAAGATTTGCAAGTACCACGAAGGCATGGAAGGCACCACCATCCCCCTGCGCAAGTGCATGACGCTGGCGATTGCGCTGCCCAGGCGCAAGGGGGAGCTATTCAGCGGCATGAAGTGGGCGGATTACGACGGTGAATCCGTCAAGCTGTGGGATACCAAAGACCCCACAAAGGTGCGCAACGAAGTGGTGCCTGTGCCGCCAAAGGCAAAAGCCATCATTGAAAGCATGCCGCGCACCAAGGGCTACATCATGCCGTACAACCCCGGCAGCGTTGGCACTGCGATCTACCGAATATGCCAGCTCATTGGCATCGAGGACTTGCACTGGCATGACCTTCGACACGAGGGTGTAAGCCGGTTGTTTGAGTCCGGTCTTGATATCCCCCGTGTTGCGATGATCTCAGGCCACCAGTCGTGGGCCACCCTGCGCCGGTACGTCCACCTAAAACCCGGTGATGTAGTGGATAGGATGCGCGAACTGGAGAAGGCTATTTAGCAGCCAACAGTGCGTTTTTATTCGCGCTGCCGAACGTCGTGCCAGTATAGAAGGCTACGCATCCTGCCCACACGGTAGACAACTGCCCGACCATCACCATCACGATCTCGTTACCCCGTAATTCTGGGTGAAAAAACAGCAGGCCCAAGATTGTGAAGAACCCCAGCGTCACCATCACGGTGATGACCGCAGGCATGCGCGAGTGGGTTGCGATTTGCATCTGCCGCGCAGAGTCCTGATTCTTGAATTCCAGCTCCGCAAATTTGAACCCGCGTTCACGCTCTTGGTTCTGGTAGTCCAGCTCCAGCTTGCGGATTTCCGCCAGGTGGTCAGCGGTCAGCTTGCCGTCTGCAAACATCTTGCCAATTGTGTCCGCCGTGGGGGCCGACATGCCGAAGATTGAGCCGATAGCCGTGATGGCCGCGCCCGCAAGTGGGCCACCTAGAGCAGTGGCCACGGTGGGGGCGAGGGTTTTGAGTGCGTCTTGCCAAGCCATGATTTACGCCTCCATCAAATTGGCGGCAATGCGCCGCGCCCAGCCACGGCCAAAAACATCCCATGTAGACAAGCTGGCCATAAATTTCAGGCGCACGCCGTTGTATCGGGCGATGATGATGCCGGTGTCCATATCGCCCACTTTGCGCAGCGTCAGCGGGCCAACAATGCCGTCTACGGCCACGCCTGCGGCTTCTTGCAGCCACCGGATACTGTTGCCCATGCCACTGTTTACCGCGCCGTCGAAGACCTGGAAAGCCACGTCGGGGTGCAGCCTGTCACATTGCGCGCGGCCCCAGTAGTCCCGCTTGTAGATAGCCTTTGCGTCATCTAGTGTGAGATCGGCGATGTTCAGCGCGGGGTAAGCGCGCTTGCTGATTCCGAACTTTGTTTCTCCGCCGGGGTCACGCGGGTTATTGACGTACCCGCCTTCGTGGTCGATCAATTTGGCAAAGGCTTTTTCAAACGTCATCATCGTCCCCAATGAGCAGATACACCACCACCGCGCCGACCAGCACCGCGCCAATGAAAAATATCACAGTCAAAAGTACGTCAACTACCATTTCTCCCGCCCGTCTTGTCGTTCGCGCAACTCTGCCGCGAGTTGTCTGAGTTGGTTTGCCCACAGTAAATTTCCATGGTCGTCATAAATCTTTGCCTCTGCCTCCAGCTCATCCGGGCTGGGTTGCTTGGGCAAAGTGTCTGGCGTCATGGCTTGTAACCGTGGGCGGTCGCCCATTGCAAAAACATCGCGCCAATGCCGACGATTGCCGCCCACACCAGACCGGTAAGGCTTTTCTCGATGATGGCTTGGCGCAATGCAATGCTCTGCGCCTCTTTCTTGATGGCCATGCGTACCCAGCGCTGTTCGTCGTCCGAGAGTGGGTAATCCGTAGATCTGGGGCGGCAGGCTGCGGCAATGGCTGCGATCAAATCGTCACGTTCTTGTTTGGTCATGCGGGCCTCGAAATCAAATACAGCATCTGCGGGGTCACGCGCCCCACGTCGGAGAATGTGCCGGTAGCATGCGCGACAAGCTCAGAGCAAAACCACTTGTCGTCCGTGTTCCACTCACGCCAGGGGTTAAGCATGGCGACAACGGCCAGCCAGTCGTAGGGCTTGCCAACTTCCGCGCGGATCAACCGGGGGTCTCCCTCGATGGTGCGGTACTCAAAATCGCGGTTGCGTTTGAGGAATTCGGCCAGCGGGGTGACCTGCACCTTGGGGTAGCGGGCTTCGTAGACCAGCGCACCGTCAACCAGTGCAACGTGGCTCCACTTGCTGAACGTCAGCAGGCGGATAAGCCAACTGCTGGGCGTTGGGGAGCGGCTGAAAATGATACGCATCACGCACCTTCAAAAGTTGCAGGCCAGCCAGTGGTAATGTCCACGCTGGTGGGGTCGCCGCTCGCGTTGACTGTATCAATCAGGCTCTTTGCGAAGGCGAACAGTGTGGAGTCAAGCGTTGCAGTGGCTTGGAACACAGCACCGGCCAGAGCCTGGGACGTAGTAATGCTGGTGTTGTCCATCGTCGTCCACTCAATAGCTGGTACGCTTGCCCCCATCATGACCATGCCCATCCACTGTGTGCGGCTGTAGGTGTCTGTATGGATCCACTTGGTAGACACCAGGACGCCATTGAACTTTCTGCGGTCACGTTCCGCTTTAATGGCTGTGACTTTGGAGGCACGAAGCGTAGCAAGGTGAGCCGCCACTGCGTCATCTTCGTCCTGCTGGTCTGTGTAGATAGACACTACTTCCCACCGCTGCTCCCACTTGTCCAAGACCGTTAGCTCAGGGGCCGTCTGCTGCACACGCTGAGTAACGGGGTTGTAAGTAGGCTGTGGCGACGGGAACACATAGGCGTAACCGTCTGGCGCCACGAACGGCACGGGGTAGCTGGTGTTGGGGGCAAGCGCACGAATCTCCTGCTCGGAGAGTTGGGCTAGTGTCTGGGTGTTGATATACATGGTGCGCCCTATGCAAATGCAAGGTAAATGAACGTGCCGCCGCTGGCGTTGATCGCAGCAGGAGCAGTACTCGATAGCTCAAACCCTGCTGTGGATGGATCGATGTAGTCCGTGGATGTTGTCTCCGCTGCTGTGGAATTGAGTAGCACATACGGGTCATTGCCTGCGATGATTCCACGTACTGTGTCCCACACGTACCAGTCGCCTGTGCTATCCGTGCGCTTGATGAGCACAAACCTGGCGCCTGTGGTGAACCCACAATCGATGGCGTTTGTGGTTGCTGTGCCTGTGTAGCTGCCGACCTTGGAGATACCCGCCTTGGTGGCGAACCCGTACCAAACGAAAGCATATGGGCTTTCGTTTACCTGACTGCTCGAACCAATGCTGAATACGCTTGAAGTCGGGCTAGTGTTGTCCCACATCGCGAACGTTGCCGCAGCAGCATTCGTGTTCATCACTAGATACTTAGTATTGCCCGTGACTGAGTGGTATACAGTCCAGTCGTCAACCCCGCCCAGCCGCTGCTTAACGATCATTAGCTCAGGTACAACGCCCAAGCTATGCGCCTCAGTTTTGGCTACGCCTGTTCCTGTATAGCACACTTGATCGAACACGCCGGGGGCTCGTTTGAAGAACCAGTTTATGTAGGTCGCGGTATTGGTGTTCCAGTCTCCGTCCGTGCCGAGTGCCACACCGTCCATGCCGAACGACGTAACGCTCTGGGCCACGGTGGTTTCCGCTGCAGTAGTTTCTGTTACCAGCTCAGTTGTTGCCCCCCTCAAGCGGTCTTCCCACCGCCCACCGGTTGCCGCTGACCTACTGTGCAAGGCCACCAAATCAGGCGCAAACCCAACCCCTGTCACCGTAGCCGCTGCACCTGTACCAGTCCGTGCAATCGCTTGATAAACCTGCGTGCCGAGTGTTGGTGGTTTGTTGGGGCGGCGGATGGCGAGGTAGATGTAGGAAGTAGACACCCCCAACTGACTTGGGCTATCAGTTTTAAACCCCGTTGCTAATGGCGTGAACCAGATATTCGCGGATTCTGCTGCGCTACTATTAGCAGCCAATCTTGCGTCATCGCCACCAACAGTAAACCCGCGAGAGGTATCTATTAGCATCCAGTCATCTGCTACACCGGAAGTCTTCACCATCAAATACTGCGGCTCCCACCCCAGGCTTACAGTTACGTTCCGGCTTCCGTCAGTCGTAAAACTCCCGCACTGCACAATCCCGTCCGTGGCTGTGTCGTGTGCGAATAGGTAGGCTACGTAGGTGCCTCCAGAGGCGTTCACTGCGGTTGCAGGCGCACCCAATGTGAATTGCGAAGCTGTTGGCTCGGTAGAGTTCCAATAACTAGCCGCGAACGATGCTGAAGTTGTCTCTAGTTGTAGCCCATTAGCTGCGGCAATACTTTGGTGATAGACCGCCCAATTGCCTGTTGTGTCTGTGCGCTTGACAATAATCATGCCGGGTTTGATGCCCAGAGAATGACTGACCGTCAAGCCAGCGGTGCCAGTTCCTGTATAAGTCACCACATCGAAAAACTTGGGGGCTTTGCGGAAGACCCAATCCACGTAAGTCGCTGCATTGGTGTTGACTTTGGCAAGCGTCCCGAAGGTGTGCCCTGTAGCACTCACCGCAGTTAAGCCTTGTGATTGCGTTGTCTCTGCGGCTGTCGTGTTGCTTACAAGGTCTTTGGTTACGCCACGCGCTGAGTCGTAAATAGCGTGATCAGTTGCACCACTTCTACCCTTTGACCAGAGCATGTAGCCCTGCGTCATGTCGATATTGGTGGTCGTTACTTGTGATGCGCCTGTTCCTGTCCTGGTGTACGCGCTGAAAACGTCATCCACGTAAATAGTCTCAGCCCCACCGCCTGCAAGTAATTTAGCTTTTAGCATTACGTTGTACCCAAGAAAGAGCCGTACAGCGTGGAGCCTGCTTGCCACAAGGTGATCCAGTTCACGCCGGCACTTACCAGCGTTGGGGCACTTCCACCGCCGCCTACTTTCGCCCACGTTGTGGTCGGCCAGGTTACTGAGTACGCGCCCGCTGTGATTCCGAGTATCACACTCTGGCCGTCAGCGAGGGACTCTGTAAAGGTGGTGTTTGCAGATAGCGTTTTGGTTTGTATGGTGCCGTTGGCAACGTCGATGACGGTGCCAGAGAGGGCGTAGACGGTTTCTGTGTAGCCGGTGAGCGTCTTGTTCGTGAGAGTCTGTGTCGTTGCCGCACCAACCAAAGTCAAGTCCGCGTCAGGCACCGTGAGCACCCGAGTAGTCGCGGTTGTGAGTCCGTCAACCTCAAAACGCACCTGCTTCGTCGCGTCCACGCTGCCTTTGACAACAGGGTTGGTATCGACAAACGCGGCAGCGGCAGACGCCACCGCTGCGCTGGCCGCTGCCGCTGCCGCGCTGTTGGTGGCCGACGTGCGATCTGACCCGGTTTGTACCCGATCTGCGGCGGTGGCAACTACATCAAGCCCGGTCTGCACGCGGTCAGCGGCGGTGGCCACCGCGTCGGCGTTGGCTTCGTCGGCGTTGGCTTTGACGTTGGTGGCGACTGCCGATACTTCAGTGCCAAATGTGGGCAGCGCCGCGCTCCAGGGGTACGCCAGCGAGTTAAACGTGCTGCGGTTATTCGGGTCGGGCGCGGAGGGGAGCGCCGTGATTGAGGGGGGTGCGGTTGGCATTACACAAGACCTTTCACTGTGATTTCAAAATTTGCGATACCAAAGCTGTCGTAGCGCATGGCGCCACTGCCAATGCCGAATGTGCTTAGGCCGACGTAGCCTTGCACGTCGGTTGTCACCCACGCCACAGGCACGTCGAGTACCTCCTGCATGGCCTGCAGCACCGCGTCGGCTTCGTCGCGGGGCATGGCAACGGTCACGCGCAGGTTGGTGGCGGAATGCCTGCGAATGATGCTGGTTGTACCGTCGGAGTTGGTTTTGATGTAGCTGTAGGTGACTGGCTCTGCACTTGCGCCCTGCAACGCACCGCCCCACTCGCCTTCGCCTGCCAAGCTCACGTAGTCGCCAATGGCAAACATGCCAAGGCCCACGGCTTCGCCAGTGGCGGCGGTAATGGTCAGGGTGATTTCGGCCTCCGGGCGCGGGGGTATTTCGGTGAACACCAGTTTGTTGGTGCTACGGAGCGTGCCAAACAGATACTCGTACCAGCCCAGTGGGTCGGCAAACAGGTAGCCCGTGCGGGTGTAGATGGTGGCGCCACCCGCTTCATCTTTGACGGTGAGGGTGTACTGCGAACCCGTCAAGCCGTACAGCGCAATCGCGTTGAAGTACCCCGGCGTGACAACGTAGGTCATGGTGGTGATGGTGGCCGCTGCGGTGCTGGTGTAGATGTCAAACGGTGCCCACTTGTTGGTGGGGCGCGTGTCCACCCAGCGGGTGGGATCAAGCTCGGGGCTTACGGTGCTACTGCCCGCCGAAGCGCATTTGTAGACACGGTGCGTGGCGACCAGGTGGCAGTAGTCCCCCACGGCATACGTGCCACTGACCCACGCGCTGGTGGAGTCTTCGGCCAGCGTGGAGCTGGTCAACAGGGCGTCGGTGATCGGGATGGGGTTAATAATGTTCATACGGTTTCCACCAGCATGGGGGCCTCTGGGTTGCCGTTCACGGCGTCCGCTGTGCGCTGTTGGTGCCGGTTGCCGTCGTTCACAATGGTCTGCAACCGCTGCACCTCTGCGGTGAGCCCCGCCACAAGGCTCTCAAGGCGCGCGTTGCCAGCGCCCGTGGCGTTGGGGTTAAATGGGTTGTAGACCTTCGGGATAACGGCCTCACCCTCGTGCAGCAAGGCCATCGTATCGTTGGGCAGGTAGTTGGTGCCCATGGCAAAGGCTGGGTAGCCATTGGCTGTGGCCCAGCCATTCGATGTGCCGTTTGCCCAGCCCATCGCCTTGTCCACCATGCCCGCGTTCCAGCCCAGCGACAGCGCCCACTTGTAAAGCTCTTTTTCCACGCTCTCGCCGCTTGCGCCTGCTCTGCGGCCCGCCTCAGCCATTACGTCGCTGCGCTCTTGTGCAGACAGTGCGGCGTGCGCGGCCACGCGATTCTGGTAGTCGATGAACGCCTGCGCAACGGGGTCTTTGGGCAGCGTGGCCGCTACTGCGGCAAGGCTACCGGAGGAAACGCCGTACCCAGCGCTGGCGGTGTTGATAACGGATGCCGTGGTCGCGCCGCCTGTCAGCAGCTTGCTGGCCTCCGCAACGACCTGTGTGCCGGTATAGGTGGCTGCGCCCGCCAAGTTGCCGCCCGCGCCGGTCACGCGCATGTTTGCAAGCAGGTTGGCGGTGTTGGCGTTAATGGCTTCGAGCTGGCTGATTGTTCCGTTGCCGTTGAGGTCGGTCTTGTCGAATAAGGCCTTTAGGGTCGCCTCGCTTGCCAGGGTGCCAAACGCTGCGCTGAATTCGCCCCAGCCAACACCGTTGGAGCTGTCGGTGTCGAACGTGTCGAACGCGGTTGCCAGGCTGTTGGTGAGCGTTACGCCAAGCGAGTCGGTGAAACGGGCGATGGCGTCAGCCATGGATTGCAGCGCAACCGTGGATTTGGTGGCCGCGTCGGCCTGCGCCTGCGCGGCATCAACCAGTGCGTCCAGCCTGCGGGCTTCGGAGTCGAACCCGGCCTTGAGTGCGTCGGCCTGGGTTTTGAGCAGGCTGTTTGTCAATTCTTCGCCGGTCAACTTGGCGCCGGTAATGTCGCTCAGCGCGGCAAGGTCGTTTGCGGTTTTGTAGAAGTCGAAGGCGTACTCTGCAAAGCTGCCAAACAAGTCCTCCGATTGCTGACTGACGGTGCGCAGGGCGCTATCGAGCTGGCCGTCCACCGGCAGCGCGCCGCCAGCGCGGGCCGTTGCCAGTGCTGCGGTGATTTGGGCCTGCGCGGCTTGGCGGTAGCCCAAATCGCCGCCCACGATACGCATGCTGTCGAGCGTGCTTTTGAGGTTGCCGGACAGGCTGCGCAGCTTATTGATGCTGGTGCCAACGGTATCCAGGCTGGTGCGGATTGCGTCGGCCTGGTCGTTGTAGGCCGCCGTCATTGCAGCCTTTTGCGAATCCACACTAGTGCGGATTGCGGCCACGGCGGCGTCTACCCCCGCGCGGGATGCGTCAAGGGACGACTGCAGCGCGGTGCGCAGAGTGTCTGCCGCCGTTGCCATGGCGTCTGCAGTGGCTTGCGCTTGGGTGGCGGCGTCCTCCTGCGCGTACACCTGCCGTATGAGGGCCTGTGTGGCGGCGTCGGTGGTGCTGGCAAGGTCGCCTTGCAGCGACTGTGCGCGTTCGGTGGTTTTACCGGTGAGCACATCCAGTTTTTGCTGCCAGCTTGTGCGGTAGGCAAGGTCTTTCTCCAGCGCGGTGGCTGCGTCGGCAGCGGCCTTTTCCACTGCAGCAGCGGCGTCGTTGGCCGCTGGCGTGATACTGGCAAAGGCGCCCGATACGGATAGCAGCGCGGCGTAGGCTTTTTGGGATGCCTCGCCGCCCAGGTCTTGCAGCGACTCCACCAGGGCGCGGAATTCTTCCCGCGTTTTGGGCATGTCGAGGTTTTCGATGCTGGTGGCGTAGCGCTGCTCCAGGCTGGTGTCGCCCTGCGCACCCACCCGTACATCAAACTCGCCAGCGATGGCGGTGCGTGTGGTGCGGGTTAGTGCCCCGGCGTCGGTCAGGGTGCGCGTGATGTTGGCAAGGGTCTGGGCTTTCTTTTCTTCTGCGCTGTAAAAGTTGTCGTAGTAGGTGCCCAGGTTCTGGGTGAGTTTGTCGAGCCCACCGCTAAATTCAACCAGCCCTTTGGCCGCGTTGTAGCTCAGGTCGTGCAGGGCCTCAAACGGCATTTGCACCATCACATCGTGCAGGCCTTTGAACGCTTGCGCGGTGTTGAGTACGTCGTCAATCTGGGCTTGCGACAGGGCGTTGATGTCGCCCACGCTGTCGAGCAGGCCGGACAGGTACTTGGGTAGCTCGGAGCCTTGCAGCGCGGCAAACACGGCGCGGCTGGCGGCTACTTGCATGGCCTCGGCGCTGTACGCAATCTCGCCGGTGTTGGCGCGGGAGTTGCCCGCTGCCCCGGCCAGTGCAAAGTTGCCCCGGTTGTTGGAGCCGTAATCAAACTGGGTGGCTACGGTGCCAATACCCAGCGCCTTGGCTGCTTTTTGGTAGCGGGATTCCAGGCCGTCCAGCAACTTGTTGGCGTCGGCGGTGTTGGTGAAAAACCATGCGTCGTTGTTGCCGTTTTCGGTGAGGGCGCCGCCCTTGTCGTACCGGCGGATTGCGTCGCCGGTGGATGCGAGTTTGGGGCCGTTGTCGCCGCTTAGCAGGCCCGCGAGCAGCAACGCGCCGCCGATGGCCCAACCGATGCCGGGGATGGCGGCTGCGGCTGGGGCTGCAGCGAGGGGCGCAGCCACCACGGGCGCAGAAGCAACCAACCCTCCTGCCCCCAGCGTGCCACCAAGCACCGGTATGGTTGCCCCTGCGGCGCCCGCAGCAGACCCAAGCGCATAGATGGATGCGCCACCCGCCGTGATGCCAGCCTCGATAGCTGTGGCAGTGATAGCGGGCAGCGCAGCGGATGCGCCTGCCGCGGTGCCAGCACCTGCAAGCCCTGCAAAGCCGAATGCAGAGCTTGTGCTGCCCCCGAACAGGCTGGATGCTTTGTTGTACAGGCTGTAGGCGTTGCTGGCGCTATCCAGCAGGCCGCCCGCGCCGCCACTGGAGCCGCCCACTCCGGGGATGCCCAGCGCCTGCAGGCCGGTGTTAACCGTGGCTTGCACTACGGGGCGCAGCACCATGGTCTTAAAAATGTTCTCGATCGTGTCACGCAGATTTTCTGCGAAGCCTTTGCCGGACTCAAACCCGCGCATCAGGGCGTCGGTGATGCTGTCGTTGATTTTGTCAGCGGTTTTTTGCCACTCTTTAGCGGCATCGTCGGCGGCTTTTTTGGTTTCTTTGCGCGCTTTTTCAGCGGCCTCTTTTGCAGCCTTCTTCCCACCGAGTGCGTCTTTGGCTTTCGCCAATCGAGTGAGCGCGTCTATCTCGGCTTGGATTGCTTGCACAGCAGCGTCATCGCCGTAGCTCATTTGCTTGGCTTGCTCTTCACGCAGGCGGGAGATGGTGGGGCTTCTTCTGCTTTTGGGTCTGGGGCGGGCTCGCCTGCACCTGGGT
>OFRO01000651.1_pt1 | contig 11637 bp, 18 predicted proteins | sample 1543091 | NCBI WGS metagenome assembly OFRO01 (sample SAMN07774217, study PRJEB24372) | wastewater metagenome | isolation source: Exp Tend NO 10WW | collected 2016-02
CGCCACCCGCGCCGAGCAGGACGCCGACGCGCTGGCAGAGGCGCTGCGGGGCGAGCACGAGCACCGCGCTCCGGGGTTCCCGGGGATTTGCCGCCAGTGCGAGGCGCTGTCCCAGCACGCCCAGCACGTCGCGCGGAGGGGGGCGCCATGAGCCGCGTCATCTTCTGCGGCTCGCGCAACTGGACCGACGAGGAGCCGATCCGCGAGGCGATGGCCGCGCTCCCCGATGACGCCGTGATCGTCCACGGCGGGGCGAGGGGCGCCGACGAGCTGGCCGGCTCCATCGCTCGCGCCATGGGCCGCGTCGTCGAGGTGGTGCCGGCCGACTGGACCACGCACGCCGCCGGGTGGTGCCACTGCGAGCGCCGGAAGTGGAGCCACCAGCCTGCCCACTGCACCGCAGCCGGCCCGCGCCGCAACGCCGCGATGCTGGCGATGGGCCCGATCGCCGTCTACGCCTTCGCGCTCCCCGAGAGCCGTGGGACGTGGGACATGGTGCGCCGAGCCCGCGCCGCCGGGGTGCCCGTCGTGGTGCGGGAGCAGCGCCAGTGACCCGCCGCACGGTGGTCGAGCGGGAGGCCGCGCGGCTGGCCGAGGAGCTTCCGCTGTCCGACGCGGAGCGCACCTACGTGGCCGGGAGTATGCGCCGGGTCGAGCGCGCCGCGCTGGCGAGGGTGCGGAAGGCGCTGTGGATCACCGACGGCGTGTCCGTGGACGGGAAACCCGCTGTGTGGCTCGACAAGGCGCTGGCGTGCTGCCGGCCGGAGAGGAAGCGATGAGCCGCCCCGACCCGCTGTCCGTGTGGTGCCCGACGTGCCGCATGCGCCCCGGCAAGTCCTGCCGCACGCTCACGCACCGGCCATGGGCCACGACGCCCCACGTCGCCCGCGTGCGCGCAGCCGCGGTGCTCGTGGGCTGCCTGCCGCCGACGGGAGGGTGAGCGATGGAGCCCTGCATCCACGGTGCGGCCGGCGCGGCCTACTGCACCGTCTGCCACTACTCCGACTCCATGCGCCGGGCCGCCGCTGGTCTGCCCCCGGCGCGCGTCATCCCCGAGTGGCGGTGCGTGGCCACGATGCGGAGCGGCGAGCGGTGTCGGAGGTACGCGGGGTGCCTCGACCGGCTGTGCTGGCAGCACGGGAAGCGGCGGGCGTGACGCGCCTGCTCACCATCGACGAGGCGGCTGCCCACATCGGCATCCACCCCCGCACGCTGCGCCAACTCATGGCCGACGCGACCGCGGGGGGCGTGGAGCCGCGCTGGCTGGCCCTGTCCTCACGGGTGATACGCTGGCGCCTTGGCGACCTGGAGCGCTGGGCAGCGGAGGTGAGCGCGTGGCGACGATCGAACGCAGGACCGGGGACCGGGACGGATGGCGCGTCCGGTGGTGGACCCTCGACAGGCGGCAGCGGTCCCGCAAGTGCCGGGACCTCAAGACGGCGCAGCGGCTCGCGGCCGACATCGAGCGGTGCCACGGCCGGGGCGTCGAGTGGGAGCCTGAGACGGCGCGCGATCGGGCGTCCCTGACGGTGGTGGCCGGAGCCTACCAGGACCACCGGCGCATCCGGGTCGCGCCGCACACGCTGCGGGTGGAGGGCGCGCACCTGGACGTGTTCCTGCGGTTCTGCGGCGAGCGGCGCGTCGAGTGGCTGGACGAGCTGGCGCGGCCCCTGATGGACGACTTCCTCGGGTGGCTGAGGGCTACGTGGTGGCGATCGAGGGGCGGACGGACCGGGAGCCGCGGAGCCGGGACATGGCGCGGCTGTGGGCCAGCTCGGGCGTGCGGCCGGCGGCGTGGAAGGGGCACCCGGACCACGCCTTCCGGCGCGGGTTCAAGAGCGGGCTGGTGAGCGCGGGGGCGAACGTGGACGCGGTCGACTTCCTCCAGGGGCACAGCCATGGGGGGAGCCGGGGCAGGTATCTGGACGGGCAGGCATTGCCGTTGATGCAGACGCTGGCGATGGTGCCGCCGGTCCGTGTCCCCGGCGTGTCCCCGTCCCGGGTTGTGAGCCTGCCCCACCGACGGTGAGTGGCGGAAGCGCATGAGAATCGCAGGGGGTACGCGCAAGTCCGCGCCGATCGCTGGAAGTCCGCGGTTGGCGCGGGGTTGCGGTGCAGACAAGGGCAGGTTGGAGGGCGCCAGTGGAGGATCGCGGGCCGCGGGCGTGTCCCCGGTGTGTCCCGGATCACCCCACCGGCAGCCCGCCCCTGAGCCCCTGCACCTGAGCGAGCACGTCCGCCACCTCGCGCGGCCACGGCGGATGCCCCGCCGTCCCCGGCCAGACCGTACACGTCACCCCCGCCCCGCAGCCCCCGTGCTTCGGCGACGGGTCGATTCCGAGCGCGCGAGCGAGCGCGATCGAGCCCTCCCCGATCTTCCCGCGCGGCCCCACGTCCGCCACGATCGCCGGGCTCCACTGGTCGCGGTACTCGACGAGCGCCACGTCCCCGAGCCCGACCCCCAGCGTGCGCAACTCGGGAGGGACGGCGAGGTAGGGCACGCGGCTGGAGTCGACGTAGCGGCGCGGGTCGCGCTGGTTGCTCACCACGCGCGACACGAGGGCCGTGGGGCTCACGTAGTACCCGGGGCAGGCGTCGCCCGCGCCCTGGACCACCGGCGAGCCGTGGGGCGTGCCGTCGTCGGTCACGAGGCCCCACCAGTCGCCCGGCCGCCCCGCGTTGCCGAGGTAGTCGCGCCCGGTCAGGCCCGAGCCGGGGGGCGCGTAGGCGTCCGGGGCTCCGTCGGCATCGACGGCCAGGCCGCCGACCCACCGGAACGCGAGGCCGAAGCGGCGCACGGGGATGCCGCCGATCGTGGCCAGAAGGTCGCTCACGGATGCCTCCTAAGTCGGCGCGGGACGCGGAGATCGAACAAGGTCCGATTTTGTGCTTGCGCATTCAATCGGGCATCGCTAGATTGGTTTTCAAGGAGGCAACACCATGACGACCATCGAGCGCACCGCCACCGCCAGCACCCGTGACCTCGCCGCCCGGCTCCTCGAGATCCGCGAGGCGATCGGCTACCAGGTCGCCACCGCCGACATCGTCGACGCGGAGGCCGCCGGCATCATCGAGGAGCTGGAGAGCCGCAACACCGACCTGGCCCTCGATGCGATCCGGGCCTGGGAGCGCGTCCCCGCCGGGCAGGGCTGATGCCCCATGGCACCCGCGGCGGCGCTCGCAAGGGCGCCGGCCGCAAGCCCCGTGGCCTCGCCAGCAGCGGCTCCCGCTTGCAGGTGCGCGTCACCGCGTCCGAAAAAGCCACGCTGCGGGAGCGGTCGGCCGGGCGCGGCCTGAGCGAATCTGAGGCCATCCGCACCGCGCTCCGCGTGGACGGGCTGATCGACTAGCGCCACGCCACCCACGCCAGCACCCCCCACACCCCCGCCGCCCCGAGCGCGACCAGCACCACCAGCCCCCACGTCCCGAGCCACGCGCGCCACGCCGCCCGCCACGCCCTGCGAGCCAGGGCGCGCGACCGGAGCGCGTGCGCGGTGGCCACCACGCCCAGCTCGCCGCGGTCGTGGGCGGCGAACACGTCGCGGTCAGGGTCCACGCGGCAGCCGGATCCCGAGCGGGGGCGTCGGGTCGTCGTCGAGGGGCAGGTAGCCGTCGACGCGCATTACCGCGGCGGCGATGAGGCGGTTGCCGGCCGGGTCGCGCCGGGCGATCTCGCGGAGCACGGGGCCGCCCTCGCCGCCGAGCTCGTGGACGTACTCGGCGATCTGCTGGAGTTCGTCGAGGGTGTAGTGGGGGCTCACGGCGGCGAGAGCCACCCGAGCACGTCGGCGCGCACCGTGGCCCACAGCCCCGCGTACTGCGTCTGGTCCTGGAGGCGGCACCAGTCGAGCACGCTGAGCAGGTAGGAGGGGTCGGCCGGGGTCGGGGGAGGCGGCGGGGGAGGCGCGGGGCGGTGGCCCTGGTCGTCCGGGGGCGGGTCGGGGAACGGGTCCGGGTCGGCGAGCCAGGCCCAGACGCGCGCGCCGCAGTGGTACCAGGCCACGTCGTGGGCCACGGAGTGGTACCAGACGTAGTAGAGCGGGGGCTCGACGAGGGTCTTGGACTTCTGGGGCTCGGTCATCGGATGGGCCACACGCTGGCGTGATCCTCGGTCTGCCCGCCGAGGAGTTCCGTACGCTCGTCGTGGTGGCGCTCGGTGCGCGGCCCCTGTGGGGCGTCGGCGAGGCGGTCGACGACGCGGACGATCACGGCGCCGACGACGAGGAGGGCCACGGCGCCGATCATCGTGATGACCGCCCACGAGCCCGTCAGGCGCGAGCGGGTGCCCTCGAGTGAGGCGAGGCGCACGTCCTGCTCCTTGTCGACGGCGGCGCGCTCCGCTCCAGTCCTGAGCAGAGACTTCACGTCGCCCGCGATCTCCGTGAGCTGCTTGGTCATCGCCAACTCAAGCGTGGTGAGTCGCTTGTGGTCATCGCCGGTGTCTTTCTCCAGCTGGTCGACCCGCGCCTCGAGCCCAGCCAGCCGCGATAGGGTGTCATCGGCCACGTTGCCTCCCTGTTATCCGTCAGCCCGCGACGTTGACGGGGCTGGGAGCCTCCTCGGCGTCGAGCTTCTTCTCGATGTCGGCCACGTCCGCGAGGATCTGGTCGGCCTGGCTGCGGAGCTCCACGGCGATGGCGGCCTTGAGCTGGGCCACGTCGAGGCCGAGCGACTGGCCCGCCTTGATGGCCGACTGGATGAGCGCCACGATGAGCGGCGCGACGATGGTGGTCAGGACTTCGGCGAGGCCCATGGCTACTTCCCTCCCTTGACGAGGATGCCGAGCGGCTGGAGCGCGTCGATCACCTCGGCGACCGCCGCCCCGTACTGCTGGCTGTTGATGTCGACGCCCGCCCCGATGAGGTGCGCATAGACGACGAGCGCGGCGTCGGCGCGCCGCATCGCCTTGATGCCCGGCGCCTTGTGCGCGGTGATGCAGGGACCGTCGGGCTGGCCCGCGTCGGTGGTGCAGGCGGCCACGGCCTTGGCCCGGATGTCCATGATGATGGCGTCGGCCTTGTCGTGGTAGATGCGCTCGGCATCGGCCACCGTCTGCGCCGTGGCGCGCAGCGACGTGAGGGCCACGACCTCGGGGGACGCCTTGCAGGCCAGCAACGGCAGGATCAGCAGCAGCGCCGCGGGCGGCACCTTCGCCTTGCCGAGGTAGCCGGCCAGCCTGCCGAAGGCGTTGGTGACGAGCTGCACCGTGGTGTGCGCGGCGAGCCACTTGTCGGGGATGAGCCGGATGATCTCGTCGAGGATCTTGATGCAGGCGAGCACGGTGACGACGAGGCCCAGCCATCGGGGTGGGACGAGGGAGAGGAGCTGGTCGGGGTCGAGCATGGAGCGATCCTTTCAGGCGCCGGGGCGCCGGTGAGCTAGCCGGTGATCGTGACGACAGGCTCGCAAAGCGAGCTGTTGCCGGTGCTGGTCCCGTTGGCGTCCTCCGGGGCGCCGTCGGCCTGAGCGGTGGTGCCGGTGTACCAAGTCTCGAGCCACAGGCCCGGCTTGAGGCACAGCGGAACGTTGATGGCCGCCGACACCGGAGGATATGGCTTGGTCGAGATGCCACCCGAGCCCAGCACCGGGGCTTGGTAGAAGCTCGAATCGGTCGCCCAGAACGTGACGGCATACCGTCGGTAAAGGTCGCTGCCCGAGATGGACCACGAGCCCCCGGCCCCGCCGCCCCCCGCCCACGTGACGCTGTAGAGACCCGAGGCGTTGACGCTGATCGTCTGCGACTCGAGCCGGGTGTAGCTGTTGGCGCTGGCGTTGGCGCGCCACAGGCTAACCTTGATGTTCTTGGCGCCACCGAGCCCGGGCAGGATGTAGATGCGGGCGCCGGTGATGAGTCCAGCGCCCGCCAGATAGAACCAGCTCCCGACGGTGTAGCCGCCGATATTGACGTTCGGCGCGGTGCCGCCTCGCGCAACGAACTGCGCCACCCAATCGATCGCGGAAGCCTGCGGATTTGCGCTGCTCGCGAGCGTGGTGGGCACGTAGACGCCGCCGGCCGACAACTGGAGCACCTGGCCGGTGACGGGGTCAGTGGTGTCGACGGGGAAGCCCTGGATGCTCGTGGCGTCGTTGCCGCCGCTCACGCTCAGGTCCACCCACGATGAGCCGTCGGACACCTTGACGTGCTTGAGCGTGGTGTCCCAGACCGCCGTGCCGGACTGGACAGTGGCGGCGCTCGGAAGGCCCGCAGTGGTGTAGCGCGCGAGGCTGCGAGCTCCCGCCTTGTCCACGATGGTCTGCGTGGCCGTCGAGCCGCTGGTGTCGAGGTCGCTGTCCCGGAACACAGCCAGCGAGTTGGTGCTGTCGATGTCGACCGTCCGCACCTGGTCCTGGCCGGCGTACCGAGTCTCCCACCCGTCGACGAGGATGCCGGTGCAGTACCGCGCCTTGATCGCGGCCGATCCCGTCTCGCGCCCGAACACGTTGCGAACGGTCGCGTGCATCACCCCGCGGAGGTCGATGAGTGGCGAACCGATCTGGCCGTGGTTCATGTCCAGATCCTCGATCCGGACGGAGATCGGCCCCTGCCCCTTGATGAGCGGGGAGCCCGACGAGGACACAGTGGCGCCCGATGCCGCGTTGCCGTTGGCGCCCGCATTGCTCACGTCCATGTTCCACAGGCGGACGTGGGTTGAGTCGACGACGGAGAACACCTGATACCAGCCGCCCCCGGCAACATTGACGGTGTCGCCCGTCTCCATCCACGACGTGTCCGACACGTTGACGTTGACCGTCATGCCGGAGGTAACGGGGAAGCTCGACGGATAGCTCGGCTGCGTGTAGCTGGCGAGGAGCGTGGCGACGAGATTGGTGATGCTCGCGTCCGACTTGACGAGGCCGCCGACCATGATGGATCCGGGCCCTTCGTCGAGGTTCGACTGCTCGATGTAGGCGTGGCCGTTGCGGGAGATCGGGGCGGAGCGGGTGTCGGCGTGCGGCTTGCCGAAGACGATCATCGGCCCGACGCCAGCCCCGAGAGAACCTGATTGGTTGTTCCATGTGAACAGGTCGGCCATCTTGAGGCCGCGGATCCCGACGTGCTTCCAGTGCCGCGCGTTGAAGAACGGGATGATCGTGGTGTTCACGATGCTGTCCGCCCGCACCTCGTCGATGAGGATCGTGGACGACTCCGACGCGATCACGCCACCGGCGGTTGAGTTGCCCGGCGGCGATGAGTCCAGCTTGATGCCGCTCAGCAGGCAGTCGTCGAAGCGCACCTCCGACGAGTTGGCCAGGAACACCTGAAACGGGTTGTAGGTAGGCAGCGTGGGCGGGTAGCTGCCATTCCATCCCATGATCGTCAGGCCGCGGATGCGAAGGAACGTGTTGCCGATCGTGAACCACACCTGATGGGCGCTCGCCCAATCGGCCCAGATGATCGCGCCCGTGGCGTCGATCTCGAACTGGTTGTAGCTGGCACCGCTCCCGGTGTCGAACGACAGCGGCCCCTTGACGCGGTAGCGGAGCGGAGTGCCGTTCAGGTCGAACGCGGGGACGATGAGCCGCCCGCCCTTGCGCGCCGCCAGCGCAGTCAGGGCCAGCTGAAAGGCCCCGGTGTCGTCGGTGCCGGCGCCGGTGCCGTCCATGGGCGCGTCGCCCCTGGCGCCGTAGTCCAGAACGTTGATGGAGTCTGCCGTCACCGAGCCAGGGTCCACCGGAGGGACCGCGGTGGCATCCGGCGGACGGGGGATGTTCGCGGGCTGGACCTTCATCGCCCATTCCTTGACGCCGCGGATCTCGCCGCTGACAACGCGGTAGGCGACGCCCGTCCAGTTCCCGCTGAGTCCGTTCGTGGGGAGGTCGAACGAGTAGGTCAGGGTGTCCACAACGGACAGCCCACCGCCGGCCACACTGAGAACTATCTCGGTGCCGCCCGGCGGGATGTAGGCAAACCGGACCGTGGTGGGGTCGACGGCCGCGCCGAGATCGTCCGTCACGGTGAACGTGACGGCGACGTATGCACCTTCGGGGTAGATGTTCACTGAGCCCTCAGCATGTGCAGGTCATGTCGCGGACGACGATGAAGATGGAGCCCTGATCGGCCACGGTCACGCCGTCGGTCGCTTCGGAAAAGTGGACGGCGAGCGTGTCGGCATCGGAGGCCACCAGCACGAACAGTCCGCGGTCGGTCACCGATGCGCGGATGCTGTCTGCGTCGTCGATGCAGATGCACGAGATGGGACGGCTGGAGTAGGCTGGCCCGCCGCTGTAGACGAGCCCCGCGGCTTGCCCGGTGAGCGCGACGGCCGCTTGCGCCGCCGCCAGTAGGCGGCCCGCTCGAAGCGCCGCCGCCTGTCCTGCCAGCGTCGCCGATCCCTGTGCCGCTGACAGCCGGCGCCCGAACAGTAGGCCTGCCGCCTGCCCCGAGATCGCAAACGCAGCCTGCGTGGCGAGCAGCGTGTAGGCGCCGGGGCTCGACTTGACGAGGTTGGCCGCCTGCCCGTTGACGACGATCGAGCCCTGCGTGGCGCTGAGCCGCCGAGCCGCCCGCAGCGTCGCCGCCTGCCCGGTGACAGCGACCGACCCCTGCGCCCCGGTGAGCCGGCGGCCCACGAGCAGCCCCGCGGCCTGACCCGAGACAGCGAACGCAGCCTGCGCCGCGGAGAGGCTGTAGCCGCGACGGAGCGTGGCGGCCTGCCCCGTGACCGCGATCGAGCCCTGCGAGGCCGCGAGGCGGTGGCCGGCCAGTAGCCCGGCCGCCTGCCCGGTGAGCGCCACCGACGCCTGCGTGGCGGCGAGGCGCCGACCCGCGCGGAGGTTGGCAGCCTGGCCCGTCTCGGCGAAGGTGCCGACGGTGGCCGAGAGCCGGTAGCCGTGGACGAGGTTCGCCGCCTGTCCGGTGACGGCGACGCTGCCCTGCGTGGCGGCGAGCGTGCGGGTCGCCCGGAGCGCGGCGGCCTGGCCGGTGACGGCGAAGCTGGCCTGCGCTCCGGTGAGGGTGTAGGTGCTGCCGCTCGGGGCGAGGCCGGTGGTGACGGAGCCGGCCGGGCCAGCGCCGATGGCGCCGCCGCCGAGCTGGCCGCGGGACAGCACCGAGGGGACGCCGAAGTAGCGGAGCGAGGCGGGCTGGCCAGCGAGTGCGAACGAGGCCTGCGTCGCTGGGAGGACGTAGGCGGCGGGGCCGGAGGGGCGCAGCGCGAACAGCACGCCGACCCGGCCGCCGGAGATGGACGCCGTGCCGCGAGCCGTGATGGCACCGGCGGTGGTCTGCGGCGCGTCGCCCGCGCCGCTGTTGTAGAAGGCGCCGTTGCTCTGCTGGACTCGGGTGGTCCAAGAGCCCGTGGTGCCGGCCGTGGTGGAAAATGAAAACGTGCACGTCCCGGTTGTGCAGTCCTGACCGAGCACGTACACGATCTGAGCCCCATTGGTGACGGGGGTGATCGAGATGTCGGTGGTGGTGGAGTTCGCGCTGCTGGAGAACGTGACCGGCGACACGTCCATCGGCGTGCCGGTGTCGACGCCGTCGTAGCTGACGACGCCGCCGGTCATCGTGTTGCCGGACGAGCCGGTGAACGTGACCGACGTTTCGCCGCCGGCCGCTACTTTCCAGAAGGCCGAGAACGTCTCGTTGTCGAACGTGCTGGTGAGCGGCAGTCCCGTGACGCGCGTCCAGCCCGCCGGGGTGCCGTCTGCGTCTCCCGCCGTCGTGGCGTCGGTGAGCGCCCATCCGATCAACAAGTCGCCCGCCGCCGCCGCGGTGAACGTGACGGTGACGGGGTTCGCCGGGGTGTCGTTCTTCCAGCCGCCCTTGAAGGCCATGCGTTACCCCCTCGGGGCGGGCGGGGACTACTGGTCGGTGTTGTAGAAGTTGACCGTGATATCCGACGTGAACGCACCATCGGGGTTGCTCACCCGGAGCCGGCCAGCATCGGGGGACGCCCTGCGATCGGGGTTCCAGGTGCAACCGATCTTCGCGGGGTACAGGACTCCGGTGCGGGGGTCGGGGACACCGTGGTCGATATGGTTGGGCGGGGCGCACTCCTCCCACGTCGCGCCGTTGTCGAACGTCAGCTCAATCGAAATGTCCACGCCGTCGACGGGCCAGTTCTCGCGCGACAGCGACACCTCGCCCACGCTCGCCCGCGCCGGCAGGTTCACGCCGTTGACGGGAAGCGCGTTGTTGCCGTTGGGGATCGACTGCGCCACCCAGTTGCGGGTGCGGACGAGCGAGTAGGCCATGGCCACTCCTGAGCCGACGAGGGTGAGCAGCGTGAAGGCAGCGATGAGACGCAAGCGCATAATGTCCTCCCCTAGTTGTCCGACTCGCAGTAGAGGCGCGCGAGCCCGAATGCCGTGGTGGTGACGGTGGTGTTGGCCGTGCCGTTCGACATCGCCGCCTGCGGGCCCATGAAGATCGTCGAGCGCGGGATGTTGGTGCTCGTCGACGAGTCGGCCAGCGTGGTCCCCGCCGTGAAATCGTCGAGGCGGTAATAGATCAGAGAGTCGTTCGGCTTGGCGTAGCAGTAGAAGTCGTACCACTGCCCCGCGGCGAGGTTGTTGCCCGCGAGGCTGATGGCCGCCTTGTTGCGCGTCGTGCCGTCGGAGGTGATGAGGGAGAGCACGCTCGCCGCGTCGGTGGTGTCGTGCCAGATGCCGATGCCGTCGAACGTCGGCGTGTCGGTGGCGACCATCGAAGTGGTCAGCGAGGTGAGGCCCACGAACATGCGCACCGTCGCCGCCGGCCACAGCGCCACGCCGAAGCGGGCGAAGAAAAACCAGCCGCCGAGCCCCGACGCGTTGCCGCGCCAGAAGCTGTTGGACGACGCGGCCGACTGGATGATCCCGAGCTGCTGGTTCTGGGTCGTCGCCACGTTCGCCCAGCGCGTGTACCGCTGCTGGGTGACCTTGCTCGTCGAGGCTGGCGTCGGGTGCGACACCGTGCCGCCGCTCGTCCACGACAGGCCGGTGTTGAGTCCGACGGTGGTGCCGGTGTTCGGCGCGTACCACCCGATCGCCTGGCCGATGAGGGCTGGCTGCATGGCCACGTCGACGCCGCTCGGGCCCGTCCACTTCGGGAGCACGCGCCCGCCGACCTTGCGGGCGTAGAGGCGCAGCGTGTCCGTCGACGCAGCCGATGGCAGCGCCGACACGATCGGCATCGTCACCGCGTTGCCCGCGTCGAGCTGGAGCACCTTGTCCGAGGTCAGCGTCAGGAACACCCGCTTCGTGCCCGCGCTCAGCGACACCACCGCATTCGTGTTCGACGAGCGGATGATGGTGGTGCGGGTGAGGGTGTTCGCCGCCGAGTACGTGCCGAGCCCCACCTCGTAGTCCCCGGTCGCCAGGCCGTTGGCGTCGACCGCCTCGAGGGCGTAGAAGCAGGTGTCCGACGGAGAGGCGATCGCCGTCCCGGTGAACTGGTCGACCGCGGCGGAGAACGCCTTGAACCCCGCGAGAGCCCCGGCGAGCGTGAGCGCGCCAGTGCCCGTCGTGGTGGTCGTCTCCGCTACGCGGTCGTCGGTGACGTGGGCCATCGGCTAGGTGATCTGGAGAATGCCGTTGGTCTGGTCGCTGTCGAACGTGAACGTCTCGCCCGAGGCCAGCGTGATCGACGAGCCGTAGTCGTACCAGCCGATCACCGAGCGCGTCGACGTGGTGCCCGAGGTGTCATCGAACAGG
>OFRO01000652.1_pt1 | contig 11624 bp, 12 predicted proteins | sample 1543091 | NCBI WGS metagenome assembly OFRO01 (sample SAMN07774217, study PRJEB24372) | wastewater metagenome | isolation source: Exp Tend NO 10WW | collected 2016-02
TTCTTTTTTCCACCACCAAATAAACCTAAGGTTCCTCCGGTAATAGCTCCAATAACACCACCTACTGGACCACCTGCCTGAAATCCTGTAGTTCCACCTTGTATTGCGCCTTGCGCTCCTGAAGTCCAATCTGGTTTAGGCATAATTTATTCCTTCTTTACAGTAAATTTACTGCATGTTAAATTCTTGTTTACGATTACGTAGATTATCAAAATCATAAATAGCCTTTAGGATCATTGATAACCTGCACAATCGTATTTATGTAATAATCGTCCATGTTACAGCATTTGGAGTTGTCCTAGAGGTCATAATCCAAGCTTGGTCTGTATCTGTCCTTACCGCAATATCTCCTATTGAGAATATCGAATTTCGTTGATCATTTGCAGCTGGGTCAGCCCCTGTTAATACGTTTTTTTTAATCCCCAAATTCAATGCATTTACAATGTCACTATACATCTGAGACAATTGATTTGAAAGTGTAGGAGATAATTCTAGCACTTCAGAACCAAAGTTTTTATATAGTGGTAAGTTAAAAGTCATATCAATCTTCCTAGCGGTTGGAAGCCTGGCATCATTGCATGAACTTGGATCTTGGCTCCTGCTTGATTATTACTCATCTTAAACTGCAAGAACTGCCCTACCTGATTGATCCAGATCTTTACCCACTTCTTACCTCCGCCTTCGTTATTAATCGCGCTACAGTCAACTAAATAGGTAAATTGAGGGTTTGTGAAGTCTGTGTTCTCATTGTTATTTGTTAGCACATCAATTTGAAGTAAAGCGGGTATAGGAATTGTTGGATCATCCCAATCAGTTAAAGTTGTATCTGATACACTTACGTAAAAATAAATCCATCCACATCTGACTTTCTTATCAGAATCAACCCAAGGGTTAAGTTTTTTAGTGACCGCTTCGAAAGGGATAGTTCTAGAAACTTGTCCCCCCGAAGTGTATGCACTAAATCCTCCGTGACTTTGTCCAAAATCAACATCGAACACGGTATAGTTGGTTTGTATGTTTACAATTTGACCTTGTTTGTCATTGATCTCTATCATTCCACCAACTGATTCAAACACAATGAAATCACCAACTTCATAGTTATTCCAGTCAGAAGTTACTCGGATTCGTTGATCGTTTATGATGGTAATGTCACGAATCTTTAAAGGGTTGTCCTGGTTTTCGGTATCATTAAGTCTCCAGATTTCACCTTTATGGCCTCCACCAATTGCAATTGGCTCTCCTTTGTCAAAAGGAAAAGCATTCCAGTTACCAAATTTTTCTGAGAAAGCATCCCAGTTTGGAAATCCATTTGCAGCGGTTAAATCTTGCCATAGAAGAGTAAAAGCCACCTGAAAGTTTCCCATACATGATAAAGGTATTCTATAAATAGCATAGTTATCTTCTTCAAAGTTGGTGACTAAAATTCTATCAGAACCATCAACTGGAACCAAAGGCGGTTTAACAATTCCACTAGATGGATAGAGTGTATAAACATCTCTATCTTCATCTATAAACCCAGAGAAACAATGCTCGAAATTAGCCCCATCAATATCATTAAAAGAAAAATCAGGAATGTTGTTATCCATACGATCTACTTGATAACCATCGCAGATAATCAAACCTCTAGGGCTTGCAGCCATTGTTCTGTTTAGATAAGAAATAACAGAGAAAGCAGCAGTACATCCACGACTTCCATCTACTTTTTGTAAGGTAAATGGAGTAACATCATTGCCTGTATATTTCAAAATCCAGGTAGCTGCTTCTGTAAAGAAGACTATATCATCACGATTAAAAGCAGCTCCATAGAACCAAGTGTTGTCTGGTATATCAATAAACCCAGCACCAGTCGCTGTATTGTCAAAGTTGTCAGAATCAACACCAGTTCCAGAGATTCTAATTCTTCTTGGAAACAACGTGCCACCTTCAATAGTTTGGAATAAAACTAAACGGTCTTTGTTGTTAAAAATCTGTCTCGCATTTAAAGTTCCACCTGCGAATGTAGGTGCGTAGTTAGTGATAGTAGCTCCGTCATATTGTTGAATGACATCTCCTACAACCCCATTAGAAAATAAAAGTCTTGGAACACTAGCTGGATCTGCATAATTAACCCATGACCAAAAGTCTTTACTAGTTCCATTATATGTTCCAGCTGCAAGATCATCTAATCTATCTGTCGCTGGATTATATCTATTAACGTATCTAGTATCTGCAACAATCAATTCTCTAATGTTATTTGTAGGATAAAAATTCATTACTCCCATAACAGGAAGACCTGGATAATAGCTATAGGTCAGTAAAACCGTAGAAGCAATTGCAGGAGGAGCTGTAAAAGTAATTGAAACAGCACCTGTTGTATAGTTAATAGTCCCAGTTCCAGCTCCTGTAAAAGTTCCTAAACCATTATCTGTTAAAACTTGAACTGGATTGCTTCCAGTGATTACAACTCTACCTCTTGCAACAGGAGTCGTTAAAACCCAAGTAAATGTAGCATTAGCCCCATCAATAGCTCCAGTCGCAGGAGCAACTGCTGCTATTTGATGAACCATTCTGCTTTCAGTATAAGTAGATTTGATGCCATTAGCAAAACCTCGATAACCTTCGCGTTTATTAGTGATTCCTCTATAGACAAAACCATCTAGTAGATCTACAAAAGCATCATTTGGAAGAAGCCAAGGTTGAAGTTCTCGGTCATACCCAGTCGCATAATTAGATATTAAAAAACCTGAATAACTCATGACACACTTAGTATGGTTACGTTGCCCATTAAAACATCATCTGTAGAGGAACTTCCTCCAATAAACTTAACTTTCACAAAAGTAGTAGAAACAGAATTTCCATATGTTGCATCACCTAGAATATAACCATGAGATTGACTCTCAGTGTTTCTCATTCCAACCAAATGGACTATGTAGTTATTATTTGGCATTGGTGTTGTGAAGTTGATGGTATACAAACCAGTTCCAGTCTTCATTACGCTAGCTACATTGTACTGACTTCTTAAGGTCTGAGCACCTACTGCCCCTGTACCATTAAAGTTAACTGAAGCTCTAATAGGTAATGTTGGAGAGATTTGGTATTCAGTACCTGCATCATCCATGTAGAAAAGATTCACCTGACCTGAGACAACCTTAACATAAAGCCTACCAGTTGAGGCTAAAGCACCGGATGGAGATTGTTGAGTCATGTGAATCAAATTATGATAGCCATCATTTGCAGCGGCAGTTAAGTTGAATTGGTGATCCGCTCCAACTAGAGTTTCCAATCTAGTAAAGTTACCTTGAGATTGAGCAGGAAAAATTGATGGTGAATCACTATTTAATGGTATTGCTGGATTGTAAGTTGCCATGTTACCTCAAAAATCTGGTGCAGTTCTTTGTGAAGACAGTTGATCCCAAGTTCTAGCCAATACTTGGCCTCTATAACGTCTATAGACCTGGAAGACTTCATTGTATTTGTCCATCTCACCGAAATCGCTTAGAATGTCTAAAGCAGCTCCATAGGCAAGATATCTTGTTAAATAAGCTCTTGGTGTGTTTTTTAAACTTGGAGTGTTTACATTTCCTGTACCTACAAGAACAGAACCTGAATTGTTTAAAGTACCACCAGCAAATGAGTAATCAATTTTATAGGCTGAGATTCTTACGCTATATTCTTGATCAGGAGGACCACGGAAAGTTAATTCATTATTGTAATACAAGACATAAGTAGGCATTTGTGGAGTAAACACATTATTCCATGGCCATCTTGCATAGAATTGTCTTGGATCTTCATACCAAAACAATTGGAATGTATTTGGATTTAATGCCGGATCAGTAAAAGAAATATATGCTGGAGAATTAATACTGCTAAATCCAAGAGCATCTAAATCTACTGGATATGGATCATCACTATTTTCATCTATAGTAAAATCCCACCAAGTTCTGTTCTCAAATATCTGCAATTCCTGGGGATGTTCTTGTTGAAGAAATGCATTCAAATAATCAATCATAATGGCATCTGTAAATGCAGGGTCATTTCTATCAACCCTACCTGTGACATTACGAAGGATTTGAAGAATATTTGTTGTAGGCTGTGGTAAAACAGGACCTGTGGGTATATTCACCATTTTTTATTCCTTATCCAAAATCTATTACGTTGCAAGCAAAACGGCTACGTTCGCCTACCTGTTTAGTTTCAGTGTGTACTACATTTCCATGTTCGCTTTTCACTTCTGCAAATTCTGGTACTGCTAGATTGTTAAGAAACTTAACAACTGGAAGAGGAAGTTCATAAGTTCCACCAGCTTTTAATTGCCCTTTCCAATCTATTTCTTTATTTCTTAATCTGACTTTCAATACGTTCTCATGCTGATTATCAAGTCTTTGAAACTTAATCTTTACTTACTTATGAAAACTTTCATCAGGAACTTTTATCGACATCTTATTTCTTTCATGAAGACATAATCTGTTGTGCTTTCTAACATGGGAGTTGTAAGTTTCAAAATCACTTAATTCGTTGAATTTGAATGTGTCAAAATCAAATACTTCATGTTGTTCAATAGGAGATGGTGCTCCTCTTAATATTGCTGCTTCTGTTGCAGCTGCGTCGTTTTGTTTTTGTGTTCTCTTCATTTTTCCTCAATTTGAATTGGATGGGGACAAATCATCCCCATCTTTATTATATCACCTATGCAACATCGCCTAAGCGGTGTCTCCTAAGTTAAAATATGCGTTAAACTTGTAAGCAACGAAATAGATAACATCGTTATCTGCGCCAACAACACCTGTTCCTAGAGTATAAATATAGGAAGGAGGATTATCGACTATGCCAAGTTCTGGGCCTGTTTTTGTAAGTTGACCACCTGATGTGTAAGCACCTACAGTTGTGATTGGAAGACCATAAACGTCATACAAACCAAAAGTTGAAGATGAAAGAACATCTACAACAAATGTTTGGTTGTTAAGTTCAGGACCAATTGTTCCAACTACTTTTGTGATAACAATACGATCACCATCTACAAGTCCGTGACTAGCAGCAGTTATTACGCAAGGTGTAGCTGTTGTAGCTCCTGTAATAGTGACGTGTTGGTTTGTAAAACCACCATCTGTGCTAGCATCAGTAATACCGTTTGTTGTCTCAAGAGTTGAGGTCAAATCGGTTGTTCCTCGTGCAATGATAAGAGCATCTCCAGCAGGGAAATCTCTAAACCAAACGCCTTGGATGTTGTTTGAGTTAGTTGCAAACTTTGTATAGTTAAACCACTCAATTTTATCTGCTTGCCAAGGCAAGACTAGATTGTATGCAGAGGCATCTGATTGAAAGTAGCCTGCATATGTATTCGTTACCTGACCTAATTCTCTTAAGCCAGTGTAAATATTTGCTGATGTTCCGATTGGAGCAGTCATGTTTTCACCTACCCTTTTGTACTTCTTAAGTTTACACACCAAGAATCGTCAAGGATTACGCTTCCAAGACGGCCCTTCCAGCCCATTGTCTGTCTTTGGTTCAATGGATCTTGACCAGCTCCTAAAGGCTTGATGATCATTTCCATTGACTGATCGTCAATCATGATTCTTCCATAAGCGTTAGCTGCGAATAGAATGTTTGAATAAACAGCTGGAGCTACTGATGTATCTTTGTAACCTTCAGATGTCATAACTAGACGAACTTCATCACATGAACCCAGTTCTGCTTCAAGAACTGATTGTTGACGTGGGTAATCAGCAGTAGCTAAGAAGTTAGCAAGATTTTTAAAATCTGTTCTTAGATCTGTTGACATAATCATCCAATAAGCTGCCCATACAGGAGCTGTTCCAAAGGCGTTTGTACCTTCTTGGTTTGGTGATAATTTCTTACCGTTGTTTTCAGTAACGAAATCAACAGCTAACTCTAAGTCTGTTGTAGTTACTTCTGTGATAGCATTTCCGTTAACGCCATTTAGGCAGTCGATTTGCGCTGAAGTTGCTACAAGCATATTACGAACTATTTTGTCGTAAGTAGATGCCATATTTTGTGCAAGCATATCAGCTACTTCGTTAGCAGTCTGATCTTGAACAGTGATGATTACGTCATCAGATAGCTCTACGACCTTACCATACTGAGATACAGTAGCAGTAATATCGAATTTAGTTACCTGCTCAGCATTAGGTGTTACACCTTCTGTAAGTGGTGTCAAAGCATCAGCTAAGTTGTCGAATCTACGGAAGATAGCGTTTTTACTGTTCTTCTGTGGAATTCTTCTTTCTTGTGCGAAATAGCCATAAACATAGTAAGGCTGATGACGATCAAGAAGAATGTTATCGAAGAACAAGTTAACTTCTGGGTCAACTTGTACTGTCGTTGTTGTTCCTGCGGCCATTTTTTTCTCCTAGTCAAAAAATGTTTTGACAAGAGAGGCAAAATTTTTTATGCCTCGCCTCGGAGCACCTTCTGTCTATATTCCCTAAATTCTTTTTTACCTTGGATGCTTTTAAGATATTCAGTTCCACTAGGCTGCGCAGATTTTCCGACTTCAACCGGAGATCTAGGCTTATTAGCATTTTCAACAATCCGTTTTGCATCCATTGATCCCACTTTCTGCCGAGGTTTTTCCTCTAACAAATGCATGTAATCATCCACGATTTCATTCGCTCTGGCTAATCGATTCAAGGCATTATCAACACTCGCTGCTAACCAAGGTTTCTTGTCTAAAATTGGTTTCAAATATGTGTTAATCTTTTGAACTGCCTCTGGATTCATGTCTTGATAGACCTGCTCAAGAATCTCTCTTTTTGTGAGAGCTTTCTCTTCTTTAAAAGATCCCTTAGTCACTAAAGCTTCTGGGTCTTCCTCTTCTTCAGGTGCAACGTTTTTGTTAGCCATCATTTCTTCATACACTTTCGTGCGTGTTTCTAGTTCTTGGCGCTTTCTACGTTCTGCCTGTAAAGCAGCAAGTGGAACCATCTTTGGTTCTTCTTGTTGTATTTCCTGAGACTCGACTTCCACCTGCTCGGAGACCGCTGCTGGAATGTCTTCTTGTTCTTCAATAGTCATAAAACTCCCGTATTTCTACCATTACTTCGGTAGCAAGATTGTTGAACCCGTATTTCCGCCGGTTACACGGATGGACTTCCCTAATGTGGGAAAACTTAATAAATCGCCAGGATGCATGATCCATAGCAAAGTTTTAACACCTCGTTTATTGTCCACTTCATAAACAAAGCTCTGTTTCACAATTCCAGGTTTTTCTTCACACGCCTGTAAAAAAGGACGTATAATGTCTTTACCTTTCTTTTTTTCAACCACTGCCTTCCCCAGAATCCAGTATTTATCTTTGTGAGAATTCTCATTTAAGATTTTTTCTAGCAGATGATTAAAGTGAGATGTGATTCCCTCTCTAGTTTCTATGTGCTGTCTTAACTGTTCTTCTGGAGACAAAATTAGCATGGCTGTCCTCTAAGAGATTCTTTCTTAGCTTCTTCGTTTTTAGAGCTCATCGCTTTCATACGATCAGAATTACCATAACCAGGTCCGATAGAAGAACCTTTCATTGGAACGCTTAGTGGATTACTTTTTGTGCTGTAATTACCAAACGCTTTTGCTCCAGCAGATCCAGTAGGAGGATGATAACCAGGGTTATTCTGTCCACCATATGTCTCCATAAGGGGCATCATCTTATTAGATGTTGATGTACCTTTAGCCATATTGTTACCTATTGTTTAAGGGCTTGTGCCCGATTCATATCTTTTTGCAATTCGGCTTCTGCCTCTTGCTTCTCTTGCTGCCTCATATCGGCAGCGAGCTGTAGAACCTCGATCAATCGTTTACGAGGAATATCTTCTATCTGAGCAATAGTCTTAGCGTTATCCAAGAATGCTTTTGCGTGATTTTGTACAACTTCAGATTCACGTTCTTTAGCTAAACCAATGTCAGATAGAACTCTAGCTCTACGCTCCTCAGCCAAGGCAGTTGATTGATTGATTGCAGCCATATCAAGCATTTTCTTAACTTCGTTAGCTTCTTGTTCAGCAGCTGCGGCTGCTTGCGCTTGTTCTGCTTGTTGACGTAGAATTTGATGTAACTTATTACTTCCTTGAAGAGGTGCAACTTCCATGATATCTGACCAAGGAATTGGTGCTCCAAGAGCCACAAGTTGAAGTAATTGATAATAATAAGCTTCTCTCTGAGTAGCTGTTTTGACGGCTTGTTTAATTGCACAGTCATATTCTTCAAATTGACCAGATAAGAATTCTTCTGTAGGTTGTTCTCCAATGATTCTTTCTATCTTTCCAGGTGAGTAATTCTTTTGAACACATTCGATAACTAACTTTCCAAGGAATTTTTTACTTTGCTCAAGGTTATCGAAGATTCCTCTATTACCTTTGAGACCGTTTGAGGCTCTAACCTCTGCCAGCTTCCCTGACACTTGTGAGTCCCCAACAGAAGAAAGACCGAGCAACTCATCAGAGGCACCAGGGATTTCCATAATGTTTTTGTCGATAATATCTTGATATTGGAGATAGCCTGGAGGTATATTGGGAGGAGAGATTTCTCTAACATCTGCATTGACATCATAACCCTCATTTACAACAATTTGTTTACCTTGACCAGCCTGCATAAGCATGTTTGGATCAAGTACAGCACCATTCTTTGTAATCCAACCTGTATTGATTATCGATTCCATCAAATCGATGATTTGGCTATGACGCCTGTTATATTGTCTTTGAGCATCTCTAACCGATCTGACAATTCCTTGAATCTTTAATTCAAAAGTATCTATCAATGGCTCGTGGTATAAAAGTACTGGAACGAATGGATAGCTATCGAGGCCCGTGGGATCAGGACCAGTGTATAACAACTGACCAGAAACAATAATATTGAGTTCAACCGTGCGTTTGTGGGAAGTGATAAGCTGTAAGCGAGGAGTTTGTTTAAGTAGTTCTTTAAGTTCTTTCTCTTCTGCTTTATCACCATTCCACTCCTCAGTTACACCGGTTTCCATGTCTACTAGGTATTTCTGTTCTTTGTTGATTCTTTTCCAGTATTGATCATAAGTGCATAGATTTTTAGCTATATATGTAGAGTTGTATTGTCTATAGATGCCTAGATATTGATACTTATTATCTCTAATGCCTGTAGGTAAATTATCAATCACAGAAGGCTCTACCCAAGGAAGCATTGATTTGATTTGTTCTTTAGATAAAAGATCACGAGTAGAAGCCTGGTCGCAGTCACTCAAGTCTCTTTTTGTAAAGTACGGATCAAGCATTAGTGCGTTAAATGGCTTCCAGTATAGCTTTATATCGCCATTTATTTTATCATTGGAATAGTCCATGTAAATACCAACGATAGCTAAACCGGTCTTCAAACTATGTTCAAATGCTTCGGAAATTATATAGTCTGCGTTTGCTTTGTCATAAACGTAATACATGACATCAGAGAATTGATCCGCTGTTTGAGCATCTGATCCTTCAACAGGACTACATACTGTAGCTGTCCTATTTTCTCTCTCGTAGCCTGAATATAGATTAACAACTCTTCTGATCTTGTTTAATTCCAAGATCATTCGATTTTGCTTCTCTAATTTTGACTTTTCAAGATTGGTCCAGTTATCACCAGCGTAAGCTCTAAGATCCCTATATGCTGCCGCGTAGTAAACTCCCCATGTTCTGTATGCATCGTAGAAAAAACTATTGAACTGCGCTACTTTGTCGTTTCCACCAAGACCAATATAAGTCATACTTTTCTCAAATAATTATTTGACACTATAGACAAAAAAATTTAGAGCCACTCTCTTCTCATTCTTGCCCATTCTTCCGCTGTCATTCCAGCTCCAGATCCGGTACGTTGCACTGCTTCTGCTGCATAAATTAAAGACTTTGAGCCGTGTGATGCCCAGTCGTGATAGCTTTTCTCTCTATAACACCCAAGCTTCTCGTTCCATTCTTTCCTAAAGCTTTCAACTGCTTTAATACCTTTCTCACACTTCGATTGATCAAAGAAGAATCTAGGCAACATATTCCTTAGACATTCGATTCCAAACATCTCGTTAGTGTCTCTAGGAAGAATATCTATCTTTAATCCTAATGTTCTTCCCAAGTCTGCAAATGACTTTCCTGAACCTTTTTCTCTAGCTGCTGCATCGTGTGGCATAAAATGTTTTTCAAATATGTAAGGTTTATTCTTTAACCACTTTACATAATGAGCTAAAGCTTCATCACTATTCTCATAGTAATCAATGCAGTGCACTTCTTTACCAATGAGCTGAAACACCCAAATTGCACATGAATCCCCAATACCTATATCCCAAGATGTGTAAGTCTTTGCATTCTCATCGTAAGGGAGATGACAAATCCTACGTTCTTGTCTCGCCTGAGATATCATCTTCGCAAAGTAATATCCTTCATTCGCTGTCTCAAAGGCTTCTTCAGGTGTTGAGGGATATTCCCTCTTCATATATTCGCCTTGTGTCAGCATCTTTTTGACATACCAAGCTTTTTGCTCAGGTTTTAAAATAATCTCTTTACATTCTAAAGCCTCAAAATACTCTGACATCTCTTTACTTATCAAGACATTTTTTGAATCTAATACATAATCTGGATGTTGCCACCAAGGAAAGAACCAAAGCTTCCAATCCAATGTGCCTAAAGGAGTTCCAGAATCCTCCATCGCTTGGGCTGATTTGCAAAGATTATAGAAGTGACCCTCTCTGCCACGAGCAGTAGACTCAATGCAAACGAATTGCCCGGCTTGTACGGCATTGAGAGCACCCGAAATGATTTCGTTGGCTTTCGTGGGATTTTCTTGGCATACCTTAGCGAATTCTGTAATATGTAATAATTGTAATGTACCACCCCGTAAACTCGTTGCAACCCTAAATACCGAGCCGTTTGCAAATCGCATTTCATGAACGTTGTCTCTGTACGCGTGGCACATGTCTCTAACGAATTGAGGTAAGTTGTCATAAGCGAATTTAACCTTATCTACGAAGATTTCTCTTGCTATGTCTTTATTATCAGCCACAATAGCGGCATTAGTATTAGGTTGAAACAAGCAGTAATCCAAGAATAACAATGCATGAAATGTGGTAATTCCTAACTGTCTTGCCTTTAATACAATATTAAGATTGTGTGGTTTGATTAAGGTTAATTGCGCCCAATTAGGAGTAAAATCAACAACGTTTCCTTCTTTATCTTTTATTTTATAAAGATTTTGCATTCTCCATTGTTGATCCCTTAACAGATCAAATGCTTTTTCCTGAGTTAGAATAATTTTCTCCTTAATGAATGTTTCATTTCTTCGTTCTAACAAATCAAAAAATTTCTTTACACTTTTTTCTTACTTTTCATTAATTTTTGTTTTGGATACATTGATTGAAAATTGAGGTAAGATGATTAAAGGTTTTAGAAAATATCTTTGGATTGGAATTGGAATTTCTTCTATTACTATGTCTACAGGAAATCAATTAATGGCTATTTGGCAACTCTTGCTTTTAATTTTTTGCCTAATATTTATGATTTTGGAGAAATTATTAAATGATAATTGATTGCATAGGATGCTGCCACGGTCACTATCCAAAACTAGAAGGTGGCGATCTTTTGATTGTTACTGGAATATTTTAATATATGAAAACTTGCTCTATTTGTGAAAAAGAATATATAGCATTA
>OFRO01000653.1_pt1 | contig 11606 bp, 18 predicted proteins | sample 1543091 | NCBI WGS metagenome assembly OFRO01 (sample SAMN07774217, study PRJEB24372) | wastewater metagenome | isolation source: Exp Tend NO 10WW | collected 2016-02
GCTCCTTTTAGCTTGTTTGTGCAGTAATGCGGTACGTCCCGCCCGATGTTTCGCGGGCGATACCGTTATCTAAGATGGGCAGTTCAAGCGGCGATTCGCGCACGCAACTGAGAATGCGCCCGCCCGCCACGTTCGCCGCCTGCTGGCTCAGCAGAGCATCAATGCGGGCGCTGGCCTGTTCTAGGGTCTGGGCGTTATCCCCCACCGCATAGACGGCGTACACCGCCTCGACGGCCATGCGCCCGCCGCCCGCCACGTTCGCATCACTGCCGCCTTGCAGCCGAAAGATACCGAACACGCCCGCCGTTTTCGGGGCGCGGGTGCGAAACCAGCCGCCCGGCACGAAGCCCGCTAGTGTGCTATCGCCGGTTAAGGTGGCATAGAGCCAGCGGGCGATCAGGCCGGTTTCGGTGGCGGTTGCCATCAGGCTTTCGCCCCTTTCACCGCCGCCGCAAAGCGCGGGCGCTCGGCTTCAACCGCTGGCGTAAAATACGGGTGCGCGTCCGGGTTCGTTGGCCCGGTGTAATACTCTGCCGCTTCGCCGTACTCCACCGCTACCGCCACAATGGTAGTGTCGGCTTCCGCGCTCACTTCCGGCAGCATGGTGGCGTCCGGGTTCGCTGCCAGCGCCGCCGCTGTGGCGGCTGCGTAGGTGCTGCCGCGCTCATCGACGCGATAGTGCGAGGCTTTCAGTGCGCCCGTGACCTGTGCCGCGTTCGCCTTGCTGGCTTCGAGAATGCGTTCGGCGCTCTCATGCCGAATGGCGGCGGCTTCCGCTACAAGGCCGGGTAGCGCGTCAACCAGGGAACCGACGGTGGTAACGTTGTTCACAGCAGTTCCTCCACGGCAATAAGCAGATTGACGGCAGGCATGCCGCGCAGCGGTGCGCCGCGTACCTCGAACGTGCGCCCGCTGGCGCTCACAAGCTGATCGGACGCGCGTATATCTGCGCCTAATGGCGCGTGGAGAATGTAGCCGCCCGCTGCGGTGAGCTGCGCCAGCATTTCGCGCTCTTGCGCGTTCGCCCCCTGCGCCATGAGTGCCCCTTGAAACGTTGCGACCACGCTCACCACGCCGGGGATTGTGCCGCCCATGCCGTCGCTTGTGGTTGCCGTGCGGCGTATCTGGTAGGTATCGAACACCAACGCTTGCTTCGCTCCGAAGCCGAAAGCGTTGTGAATGCGCTGCGCGGCGCGCAAAAGCGCAAGCTGCTGGCGTGTGAGTGGGATGGCGACGGGCGGCACGATCCCGCCTGAGATTGAGTACAACCACGCCATCTGCGCCCGATCAAAGGCGTCTATGCTGCCATCGGGGATCGGTGCAATCGGTGTGAGGGTGTAGCCCTGCACGGATCGGCGCTTGTTGGCGGTATCGAGCGCCATTAGCTGTACTTCCCACGTGAGAACGTGGTTCCGCTGTCACTGAGCGCCGCCGTTGCGACTGTGGCGCTGTCGGCGTCGTTGCGTACCGCGTCGGCGCTGCCCGTGGTATTTCGCTTGTTGCGAGCGAGCATAAACAGCCAGCCGATCTTGTCTTTCAGGCTTGCCGTGGCCGCTGGTACGCTGCCCGGCTCGGCGTAGGTATCGACACTTAGCGCGTCTACCACTTCGGCGTTGACTTGCGCAGGCGTGGCGCGGCTGGTCATCGCGGCGTCAAGGCATCCAAGTTCCGTCGTAAGCTCGCTGCGCACCGCTGTGGCGTTGTCTGCGGCGCTGGGCGGCGCGGTGTAACTGGCGCTGGCAAGGCGACTGCCCACGGTGGCGTTGAGATTGTCTACCAGCAACTTGCCCAAACTGCCCACCGTGCTAGCTGCGCTTGTGAGATAGTCCCACACGGCGGCGGCAATCGTGGCCGCGCTGGGCGGCGCGCTGTAGCTTGACGCCAGCATCAACCCGCTTTGGATTTCGGCCACCGCATCACTCGCCAGCTCTGCCGCGCCTATCGCGTCGGTGGCAATGGCAGCGGCGTCAATCGCGCCCGCTGCGAACGTGGCGGCGTCTATCGCGCCATCCGCAATCTTGGCGGCAGTGATGGCATCGGCGGCGATGGCTGCGGCAGTAATCGCGTTATTGGCGAGCGCGCCCGTTGTCACCTGTCCGCTGGTATCCACCGCAAGGCTGCGCCCGCTGGTCGCCGGGTAGGCAAGGTCATCGATCTGCCGGGCGCTGGTCTGGATATTGATCAGCACATCCGCCCACTCCGCCCCCGCCGCATCGCTGAACAGCACTTGGATGTTATCGCCGTTCATCTCCGACGCCGATAAATCCACCTTGACGGCTTTGCCGCCCGATGGGGTGACAACCGGCAGCGTGGTGATATTGGCGAACGCTGCGCCGTCGGTGCTGACTTTCACGTCACCCGCCGCAAGCGTGGGGTTGGTCTGGAATGTGTACGCGCTCGACTGCGACCCCAGCGAGAGGTAGAACGTGTGGGCGGCGTTTTTCTTCGGTGGTACTTGGCTTGCCATGCGGTCGGCTCCTTAGTCCTGTCCGTCGTCCTGCTGCCATTCCATGATGCGCACAATATCCATCAGTGTTTGCGTCTCAATCGCTACAGCCTGCGCCATTTTTCGAAACTGCGTCGTCAGTTGCACCAGCGTGAGCGCGGTACTCGCATCGGCGGCGGCTTGCGCCTGCGTGCGGATGGCGCGCAGTTGCGTGCGACCCGCCACGAGCCGCCCCACGGCGTTGCGGGCGCGAATGTCCACATTAGGCACGGTGCGCGGCGTGCTGGTAAGGACATTGCCGCGCCCGTCGAAAAGCTGATCTTGTGCAATCTCAGGCATCGTGGTTCCTTATGGCGTAGACAGGCGCAGCAGCGCGTAATACTCCACGCCCGGCGTTGACGCGCTGTTCTGCGCGGTAAACGCCGGGCCGGTGCTTGGCAGCGCGGCGTAGGAAAACGCCAGCGTGCCGCGAATGACGTAGGGGCTACTGCCGAGCGTTGGAAGCAACCCGGCAAGCATCCCCGCCTTGATGCAGCGGAACGCGATACCGTTGCTATTGTTGACCATTGCCAGCAGGTAGCGCCCCGGCTGCAAGGTCACGCTGATCGTGGCTGACTTCACGCCGGTTGTACTGCTGTCAAGATCGCCACTATCGACAATCAGGGATGTTGGCTGTAGGTCGGTATCACAGTTATAGATGCCGAGTCGCGTCAGGCCACTTGCCGCAGCCGTGACAATTTCCGTACCGATGCGATCAAACGACTGCGCTTTGTCGATGCGGATCGGTGCGTAAAACAGGAAGTTGCCGCTGGGCGGAACCGTCGTAATACTCAGCGGCGATCCCGCGCCAGGAATGACCCAGTTGGGCGTTGACGACAGGTTAAAGCGCGAATCGCCAACGGCGCTGCTACTACTGCCCCCGCCTGCCGGTCGGAAAATGTTCGCCATTGCGTAACCCCTGCGCCCCGTTGGGCGTTATCCAAGTATGAAAACTGTCTCACCGTGGCCGCTCTTAGTTCGTGTTCTACCGCTACCGGGCGGAAGCGTGGGCGCAGATCGGGCTTATCCTGCTGGCGGCCTGTGCGCTCACCCTGAACCGTACCGACGCGCTGCGCTTTTCCATTCCCACACTTGTGAGCGCCGCCCTTGCCCTCGTCTACGCGCCCCACATCCCGTTGCCGCCGCGCCTTGCCCGGGTGCTGACCGTGCTGGGCGATGCGTCCTACCCGCTCTACCTGCTGCACATCCCCGTGCTGCTGCTGGTTTCGGTTGCTACCATACCGGCGTGCGGATAATGCTGCGGCTCTGCGCCGCCACCGACCTGCCGTTCGCCTGCCCCCGCAGCCAGCGCGCCCGCGCCGTGAGCGCGCTATAGCCCGCCGTGTCGTCTATCGAGTAGCTTAAGCCGCTCACCTTCTCCGCCGTCAGCGCGCCGCCGCTCACCACGCCTTCCAGTGCGGCGGCTGCGGCGGCGTAGGGGCTTTGGTTCTCATCGCGCAGGTAGTCGTCTAGTTCTTCGTCGCTGAAAACAAACGTCGTCAGGGTGTACACGTCGCCCGATGGCGTCAGGCCGTCAAGCGTCTTGTCAGGGATAAGGCGGCGCACCTGATCGCGCACGCCGCCCGCCTCCCCTTGTGTGTACGTCGCGCTCACTTGGCGCGGGTTTTCGGCGCGGGGGCGTCATCGGCCTGCGCCTCGTCGGTCTGCGGGTTCAGCTCCGCCATGCGCTTCTGCAACGCCTTGACGGTTTCGGCGTCCTCGATCTCGACTTCGCCCGGCCCGTAGAACGCGCCGTTCAGGATGTAGGTTTGGTCAAGCGTGATTTTCACGGGGATGCCTCCTAACTGATGCTGGTGATTACTGCGACGGCTTCGGGGTTCGTCACCACCGGCAGCGAGGTCATCCAGCCCTCAGCTTCGATGCGCGGCGGCTTGTCCTGCTTGGCTTCCATCCGCAGCACGCGGCCCGGCGCAGCCTGCCCGGTTGCCCGGCCAATCGCGGTATAACCCAGCGTGTTCTCCACCATCAGGCTATTGGTATCGCCAAGGTCGATTGACTCATCCTGCCCGGTGGTGGCAACCAGCACAAACGCGCTGCGGCTCAGGAAGTAGCCCGTGCCCGTCTGTGTGCGATATTGCAGATCGTAGGTTTCGATCGGGGGCAGGCCGTCACGTTCGAGCGCAAGGTTCATCGCGTCACGGGTGGCGCGGCCTGCGGTGGCGCTGATCTGGCCGCTGGCGTTGATGGTCGCCACGCCCGTGCGTGCCTTCACCTTGTCGTTGCCAGCCAGGATTGACAGCACCGTGCGGCTGGTGATAATCCTGCCCACCGTGTACCCTTTGCTTTCGAGCAAGTCAGCCATTGCCAGGATGTCGGCAAACGGGTCGTAACTGTCGTTACTCCACGTCCCACCGGCTGCGGCGCGGTGGTTTGCGGGGTTCGAATAGCTCACGGTTTCGGTGTAGCCGTTGTCACCACTGCGTACCACGCTGGCGCTCACAATGGCCTCCCAGCGCTGCTTCTCGTTCTTCTCGATCAGCGCCAGATTGACCGTGCGGTCAAGCCAGTTCAGCAGGGTGGCGGCGGCGTCCATCGTGGGGCGCGTTTGCAGCATCCGCAACAGCGCGTCATAGTCGCGGCTGGTAAACTCGGTCGCAATGTCCGAGTTGCCAAGCTCCACGAGGAACGAGCCGATCAGCGCCGCACCCTTCTTCTGGGTCGGGCTGTAGCGCGTGCCATCGTTCGCAATGACGGTGCGATAGATGATCGACTCTTCGCGGTAGGCGTTCTCATCCACGGTGCGTTCGGGCAAGAGTTCCGCGCCAAGGTAGCGGCGGGGCGCAATGCCAAACTGCGCTTGCGGGTTCAGCGCCAGCGTGGGCACCGTGCCGTCGGTCATGAGCTGGTTGACCAGCCCGGCAATATCAGCCATGGTGTACTACTCCTATGCTGCGCCGCTGGTGCAGCGATAGGCCGCACGGAGCGCCGCTTTCATGCCCGATGTCCAAGCCGTTGTCCACGAGGGCAGAAAGTTTTCTTTCACGATTGAGAAGTTGCGGTACAGTTCCACATCGGCATTCACAGATACGTCGGTCACGTCGAACGCCAGCAGATAGACTTCCTCATCACCCGACGCCCACGGGCCAAAGCCCGTGCCCGCGTCCCGCTCGCTAATCGTGCGGCCCAGCAGCGTACCGCTTGGCACGGTGTCATAGCCGACGCCCAGATAGCGGGCGGTTTCCGCGCCAGCCAGCGCGGTCGGCAGCGCCGCAACCGTCAGGGTAGTGGCACCAGCCGCCGCGTTCGCGGTCAGGCGTGCGAACTTGGTTGTGCCGAAATCCAGCACGGTACCCGATGGGATCGCGCCAGTGAGCGCCGATACGGTGATCGAGGTTGCGCCCGCGCTGGCGGAACTGTCCACGGTCACGAGTACCGCGTCGGTGTTGTAAAACTGCGTGCTATCGAGCCGTGCCCCGCCCGGAACCAGATGTTCCCGATTTAGGAAGTCAGCCGCCCAGATAGGCGAGCTAAGCGTGTTGCTCGTGGTCGTAATGCGTGCCATCTACTTGGCTCCTTGTTGTTTGTAGGTTCTCTCGATATGCTGTTGCGCCACGTTCACGGGCGCAGGCTTTCCGCCTGCCGCTTGACGTGGGAACGGCTGCATGGGCGCGGCGGCTGCGGCGGGCTGGCTTTGCAGCGCTGTGAGAAACTCAGGATCGTGCGCTGCGATAAACTCAGGAAGCGCCACACCCTCGACAAAGTAGGCGGGTTTGCCATCGACTTCCCGCGCCTCGATTTCTTTGCCAATCAAGCTCGGCAGCTTCACCAGCGCGCCCGGTCGATACTCGTGCGCCTCTGCGGCTGCGCGGAACCGCTCGGTTCGCTCTAGTCCGGCAAGCTTGGCGCTGGTGCCCTCTGCGGCACTGAGCTTGCTTTGCACGTCCTCTGGCTTGCCCAGCGTGCGGTACGCTTCCAGCGCGGCGGCGTCCTCTGGCGTCATCAGTACCGCGCCATCGGCGGGCACTTTCGCGCGGAGTTCGCGGTTTGTTTCGCGCAGGCGGTAGAGCTTGTTTTCCGCGTCGGCTAACAGTTCCGCCATCTTGAACAGGCTGTCCGCCGTTTGGCCGTAGCGGTTCAGCACGTCGCTGGCTTTAATCTTGCCGCCCTCGCCGCTGGCATCGCCGCTGCCGGGCTGCTCTGTGGTGTCGTCGTCTTGGGGTGGCATCGCCGCTCCTGTGGTGGCGCGCATCGCACGCCGGATATAATAAAAACGCCGCGCCCACAGCCTCGGAAGGCCATAGACGCGGCGTCCATCTCGCGCGTGCTACGGGGTAAGCCGTAGCGACTTGGGTTGTCTAACTAACTCCGTCTCTCCAGAGTGTCACGCCCTCGCGCTGGAATATACCCAGCGGTTGCCTCCGGCGTTCGAGCTAGCACACCTACCACAGTAGTTATTGTGTGCCGTTAAACGGCAGCGAAGTAGTGTCGTGTTGCTAGTTCGCCTAGCGCGTCTCAATGGACTTTTGTGGTGAGCCGCCCCCACTCCCCGACTACTACTATGTGAGGCTAACGCATTGCGCTACGCTACACGCACATTCTAACACACATTGTCAACAGGTGAAATATTCAGCGCTGCTGACTCTTTTGCTTGTTTAGTAACGCCTATCGTACGCACCGCGCCGCACACCGGGCAACTCAGTCGCGTGGTGTGTATCACCGTACCCGGCGCAAGAAAGCCTAACACGCCCGCGCAGCCTGGCCGGGTGCAACTCAGCAGGATGAAGTTGTGCGACGGTTGCGGCATGGCTCTAGCCTCCTGCGTTCGGTGGCGTGTTCCCTTGCTGCTGCGGCGTCCCTATCTGCGGCGCACGCGCCTGCGCGGCCATGCGATCCTCGTCTATCCGCGCCCGCTCGGCTAATACGTCATCCACGCCGAGCCTGCTCATGCCCGTCTCTTCCGAGAGCAAGCGCGCCGCAACATTCTCGCGTATCTGCGCCTGTTCTTCGGTGCTGAGCGGCCCGGTATTCACCACACACGAGAAATCCACGCGCAGCCCGGCGAACGCATCCGGCGTGTTCATCAGCCGCGCCGCAAGCCCCAGCACCGCCGTGAGTACCGCCCGCCCCTGTGCATCGGTAGCGGCGGCGTCGGGTAGCACGCGCGTTTCAAAGTCGGCGCGGGCCTGTTCGCGGCTGATGCCGCTCAACGGCTGGTCACTGCCAAAGACGTGGAGCTGGTGGGCCTGCCCGTGCATGGCGTAGCGGAACATATCGAGCGTTTGAGCGAAGTGGTCAACCGATACCGGCTCGGTGATAGACACGTTCGGATTGGTGATCCCGATCTTCTGCCCTTGCTCGTTGTAGATGTCGTTGCCCTGGATATAGTTCGTCACGTTCGGGCCGCTTAACATCTCGCCCGGATTGAAGATGTACCACCTGCCATCCGGGAATTGCTGCGCGCCAATCGCGCCCTGCGTGCTTTCCACCCATTCACCGGGCGGGCGGGCGTTCAGGTAGTCGCGCTGCCGATGCCCGGCAAGGTTGACATTGCGCATCGTCTGGGATAAGGCCAGCGTGATGCTTTTCTGCCCTTGGATGAGGGGCGGTGTCATCAGCGGCGCAATCGGCGTGTCATGCACGAACAGATACCCGCCCAGGTTCGCTATCAGCGGCGGGCTTTCCATGCCATCGCGCCACACTTTCAGTACCGTGTTCGCGCCCTCGCGGTAGCTGAGTTCCACAATGTTCGTCTTGTCTTCCACGGCCTGCACAATGCCCGCCTGCAAGCGCGTGGTGGGATCGGTGTAGACGTAGGCTTCTGCCGGTTCGCGCGCATCCACATAGATCAAATCCAGCGCATCTTCCAGCGTGGCGACGGGCGGCGGGGTACCCTTCTCATCAAGCAAGCCGGGCGGAATGAACACCACCGTTGGCCCGCGCCCTACACTGGCGCGGTGCGTGGCGGCATCCTTCAAGGTTTGCAACACGCCGCGCTTATCCCACCACGCGGTTAGACTTTCTTCCAGCGCCGCAATTTCCGGGTCGGTGGCAGGCGGCTCCGGGCGCGCGGGTGTGGCCGGCAGCGCGGTGACGGTCATGCGTGGGGGCATCGGGTCGGCGGGCTGCGGCGTCGTGCCTGCGGTGGTAGCGACTAAGCCCCAGCGCGGCTCTTTGCCGAGAAACGCCGCAACGTGGCGCGTCAGGAGTTCAGACAGCACGTTCTCAGAGACAATGCCGCGTGCCATGCTGGCGAGCGCGGCGGCGTCGGCGGGCAGTTCGCCTATCCAGCCATCGGAGCCGCGCCATAAGTCGCCGCCTAAGAAGTCGGCCAGCTCAGCAGCATAGGCGGGCAGTTTGGGCAGGCGCTTGGCGGCGTCGGTGTCGGTGTACAGTTCAAACGGGTTCGGCATACTATCCTCTTCGGGTTACGGTTGGCGGGCGGGGGATCGGGCGGGGGCGGAGTTCGCCCGCCCGTGCGCAGGCCATCGACAAGCACACCGCCAAGTCAATCTTCAAGCTATACACCCGCTTCACGATGCGCAGCCGCCGCCCTTCCGCGTCAATCTTCTTGTTCGCGTTGGCAATGTGGGCGCGCAGTTCCGCATTCCCGTCGTGGGCGATGCGCCGCTGCGTGATGAGGTCGTATAGTCCCTTGTCGGCCTCCAAGCGCGCCGCGCCTTGCGGAAACGGCTCCACGGGCGTGCAGATGGCGTCGGGGCCGTTCGTGAGCCTGCGCACCATCTGTCCGAGCAGAAACGGGTCGTAGGCGATTTGTTGCACGGCGTAGCGGCTGCACAGCGCGCGGATGTCGTTTTCGATGGCATCAAAGTCCAAAGCCACGCCGGGCACCGGCACGTAGGGGCGCACGTAGCGCACCGCAAGCCGCTGCGCGTCGGTGGGGTGGGCGCTGACAAGCACGCTGGCGAACACGTCATTGCTTTCGCCCGCGTCAAGCGCCAGAATGCAGGGCGTATGCGCGTCGAGCGGCGGCAGGGCTTCCTCGCAGGCGTCCCAGAGGGCGATGCCTGGCAGGAAGCTATCCACTTCGGTGGCTTCAAACGCCTCATCCGGCGTGGCCGGGTACTCCTGCCGCATGAGCGCACTATCCACCGCTTCCGCCTCCGTCAAGGCATACCACGCCGCATCTCTACCGGGCCGGGCGTGCCAGGGCAGGAAGCGAAACGCAAAGCTAGACACACCACGGCGGGCGCGGTCGCATAAATCAAAGAACAGGTTTGCGCGCCCGTTGGCGGTACTCAATACAATGAGTTGCCCGCCGCCGTCGATGGTTGGTTTCATCGCGGTGTACAATTCACTGGCCCACTGCATAAACGCGGCTTCGTCCATAATGGCGAGTGACGCGGTAAACGAGCGCCCACTTCCGGGACTTGCAGGTAGGCTTTGAATGCGTGACTCGTTCGCCCATGCCATTTCTTCTGTGTTTTGCTTTAAAAGTGTCGGCCCCGCCTGTCGCATCCAATCGGGCAAGCGTTCGTAAAGGACGCGCACGCGCCTGAGCATTTCGTTGGCTTCATCTTGCCCGCGCGAAAAGAGCAATACTACCTTGCCGGGATGAAAGAGACAGAGCCACAGCGCATACCAGCAACAAATCCACGATATACCCAATTGTCTGGCCTTCAAAATGAGTACCAGCCGATTGGTTAAGAGCGTCCATAAGAGCGCCACTTGTGCCGGCCACAGCCGAAAGCGCATCACGCCGCGCCCGTCGCCTAGTCCTTGCGCGTCGTCAATGATTCCGTAGGTATCGCAGGCGTAGGCGGCGTCGGCGGCGCATTTAAGCCATTCAACTGTTCGCTCATCTGTTTGCGCCATGCGGTTATCTCTTGTGTCGCCTTTTCAATCGCGGGCGTCGTCACTTCAAGCGCGCCGCCGTTTGCGCCGGTTACTTCCTGTCGGTCGGTCGGCTTGCCCATGATGCGATCTACCAAATACTTGATAGCGCCTAGATCGGGCGGCTTCTGGTAGACAGAGCGTTGCATGGTGATGATATTCACATCTTCTACCAGCACACCTTCTGCCAATTCCAACGCCTTATCGATAAGCATTGGCAGTTTATCCGCAATGCGCTTTTCGGCTTTAGCGATGGGTACTTTGAACTTTTCGTCCTTGGGCTTGCGACCGGCTCCCGGTCGCGCCCCTCCATTTATTCCCATGAGAAATCACTTTTTCAGTTTTGGTTCATTCCATTTGCGCACTTCTGGCGCGGGCTTCTCTTCGCTCACTTCCACCACTGCCGCCGCAAACACGCACCCGCCGCGCGCGGTAGCGGTGTCAAGCATCTCGACAATCGCCTTGCGGCTTTCCTGCGAAAACTCTATCTTCAACGTGCCGCCGCCTTCCGGTCCCATAATGAGCGCCGACTTGATAGCAGGGATCGTGAAGAGGATTTGATAGGCTTTGTCACTACTCATAAATTGATAATAGCCCGCTGTTATTGTCAGATTTCAGCAAATCTTGAACTACCGATTTATCTACCAGCTATCTACCAATTTCGCAGTTTTTGGTACACCCGCCACGCCAGCCACGCCCCCAGCGCCAGCGCCGGGCCGTAGACAACACACAGCGTCAACGCGGGCCAGATGGCGGTGTGGGTGTCGGCAAGCGGCAAATCGGCGTTAATATTCGCCATCATCGTCTACCCATTCGAGCTTGCCCGCAATCAGGCTAGCGAGTTGCAGAATAGTTTCTTTCACGTAATAGCGCACTTCTTGCCCGGCGGTTTTACACCAGAGATTTGCGCCTATATCCTCGTTCTGTGAGCTTTCCGCCCGCAGAATATCGGACACGCGCAGCAGGTGCGTAGTATGATCGAACGCATCATGTACAACGATAAACAGCGGCGCGCACTGTGCTTGCAGTACTGTTTCAGTTTGCCATTGCGATTCCATAGCTCCCTCCCTTAGCGCGCCAGCACCAGCCACCGCAATACCTCTACAACCACCAGCGCCAGCACGATGGCTTCCAGCCGCGTCATACGCCGACGCTGCGCAATCAGTTCAAGCGCGTGGCGGGTGGCTTGCTGCGTGAGCCACGCTTGCTGCCGTAGCAGGTTGCGCCGGGCTTGCTCGATGTCCTCGGATGGCTCGGTCATACAAACCACCGTACCACCAGCAGCGTGAGTACGAGCACCGCAAGCGCC
>OFRO01000656.1_pt1 | contig 11571 bp, 28 predicted proteins | sample 1543091 | NCBI WGS metagenome assembly OFRO01 (sample SAMN07774217, study PRJEB24372) | wastewater metagenome | isolation source: Exp Tend NO 10WW | collected 2016-02
ATCTCGCTCGCGTAATACTTGTCATAAGCGATGCCTGCTCGGTTCAGTGCGATCTGTCCGCAGGACATGCCATCAAATAGACTCAGTACGTTCACACAACCTCCTCAGACTCAACCTTAACCAACCCAACAGCCCTATCCAGCCGTTCCAACATCTCTTGGTCTACGGGCTTACCCGATTTTAGTTTGTCGAGCATGTCACGTGAGGCGAAGAAAACTGCGAGAAGTTCTTTAGTCATATCAATCCCCTTATGAACGATTCTTGTGAAGTCTATTATACACTAACCAAACTAATCTGCAAGATATTTCTCACACCACTGAATAATATAGGCGATCTTTTTAGCCTCGCCTTTATGACCACACTCAACAGCGGCTTTAACTGCCTTCATACGCTCAAAGATTGGCCGTAGTTCTTCCTTAAACTGGTTTGATACGGCCAATGCTGATGCGCGGTTGGTTACTTCGGGGATGTTGCTAAATGCTACAGTCGTTGTAGTTTCTTCGGCTGCATCTTGTTGGGTGGGAGCGCCTGCTTGCGAAGCAGTTAGTCCTGTCTCACTTTGCTCGTCGACAAGCGCCGGACTGCTGTTAGACTCCCGTTGATCCGACACTTCAGGCTCGTTAGGCTCGTTATGCTTATCATAGATTGGGTGCGGGCCGAAGTGGAACCTTGGTTGTTCCTCTTGGACTTTCTCAAAACTATATGCACTTCCGCTGAAGTCATTAATATCGGCTTCAAACTCTGCATTTTTCTCCAGGTCGAGCAATGTGATTCGCTTCGTTTCTTTGTTAACATCAACCACCTTGTATTTTGCGCCAGTTTCGATATGGGTGATGTAAATAGTAGGCTTATTCACTTGCTGTCTCCTGTGAGTTTCTTTCTGTCATCATCGATTTGGTTAAGGTGATTGAGCATGCTAGTTGGGAGACTCAAAACAGCCGCGACCCCTATTACAAATACAGCTGCTGTCAGGAAGCAAAAGATACACGCAACTATAGGTGCTACGATGGGTGTAAGTATTAAAGTTATCAGTATATTTTTCATGTTTGATTGCCTTAGTGTCAGATTTAATCTGCTTCCGGTTCCATGTCGTAAGACTTCTGCACCAACACGATACCTACACGAGCGTTAGGCACGTCAGTCATCAGGCACTTTACAGCGTCTTCAACTGTCCCGACATCCTTAGCTACTGTGTACTTCTCTTTCGTGCCATCTTTAAGGCGGACGAGCCCTTTGTACTCAGTCGAGGTCGTCATAGTTACGTGATCCGCGTCGATTGTATTGCTTGTTCGATTTCTCCATGTACGACTGACAATCTATGCAGCATACATAACCTAAGCGGGCACGTCTCGGGTCAATTGTGGTGCCACACGAACACTCAACGTCTTCACCCAACTCTGGGCGTTCTTCAGGCACCATGTCGCGTACAGCTTTAACACCATCATCAACAAAATCTTCTGCGAAATTGTTAGCGTGATCTACAATGTCTGCCATGCTTTTTGCTTCCTATTGTTGTGCGAGTGGGGTATTTTACCGAAACTGTTTAGGTTGTCAAGCCGATAAATTATTGTTAACTTACGCTAACAACTGCACACTGGTAAGCCAGTGAGGGTTTATCTACCAAAGCACGAAGCAGTATGCCTCGTGCACCATTTATGTCACGGTCTAGCGTTACTTCGCCAGAAGTGATCGTTTTCGCACCGCCTAAGTTCTGCTTGATCTCACCCGTCCAACTAGCCGTCTTACTTGTGTAGGCTTCGTTGACATCAATGACTTCTTTGCCGAACTTGTTAGCTAGATGCTTGAGTCGCAGTTTAAACTGGAAATGGCTGAATGTCAACATAGCTCGCACAGTTTTAGACCTGAGTTTGCGCTTAGTCCGCGTGACCATCTGACTTGTCTCGAACGTAGGTAACAGTATCACGTCATAGTTCTGAACCAAGTAGGTTCCGACTTTCCAGTGCATCTCTGTAACCAAGTCCTTAATTCGCCATTGTAACCGCCTTGCTGCCTTACGCATCTTATGACGCTTGCGCGATGTTACTTTAACCATACGTGACTTAAGATCGTCAAGGAACCTACACAACTTAGCTATCTGAGTAAAATCACCATCCCCAAACTTAACTACTTCAACTGGTGAGTAACCAGTCATGAACGTGCGAACTCCTGGGTCTAAAGCGATGACGCGGCCTTGGTTCTCGGCTTTATAGGTCATCGACTTAGTTGGGACTACAATGAACCAACGACCGTTATCAAGCAACAGCCGTGAGTCCAACACTTCTTCAGGAAGCGATTCAGCATAATCAATCTTGCCTGACAAAGTTGGGTAAAGACCTTTGTCTAAAACTGCTGACTTAGGTATATAACATGATTGCTGAGGGTTCTTAAGTGACCTAAACTTCAAACGGAACGGCTGACCAGTTTTCTTAAACTTACTAATCCCATTACCACGTGCCTTGTAAGCATCACTAACAGCCATTTTCTTAATCTGATAAGGGACTTCCTTAGCCCAGTCAGGTAACTCATTCAGAAGTGTCTTCGCGGACCCCATCCAATGTTGAGGTTTGTCCGTCTTGTTCAGCATCTCTACAGTGTTGTTGTAAACTTTCCTTGAAGCCCCAAACCAAGTCCGGAACAGCCGCTTCTGATCCTGTGTCGGGTAAATCCTTATTTTCTTTGTGGCGTTTATGCGAACGTGCTCCGTGCATCCGGCAAGAAAAGTGGTGTAGGATGGAGAGTAGGTCTTGTGTAAGCTCCTGTTCGGGTGAACCAGTTGCTTCATCGAGAACCAAGATTTGTCCACCTGACTGCCGTATGATGAAGTCAACGAGTTGGAAGCCAAACCTAGCCAGTCGGTCTCGGTGGGCAACCACAAGCGTAAGCTGTTCACCACGCATTGCTCGTTCCAGTAAGGCAAGCAATTGTTTACGTTTGAAGTTAAGTCCACTGCCGACTTCTTGGACAACTTCTGCTTCTGGGTAGAGTTCACGCATTCTTGCTGACTGTCGTTCAAGGTCATCACGCTGCTTGGTGCTAGACACCCGACAATAGCAGACGACAGTTTTGTTGCGCCCGTTACCAAGGAAGGCGTCAACGTCGAATAACCGCTGTCCTGAAGGAAGCCTAATTGACTTGATGACACCTGTGTCTGCATATTTTCGTAAAGTGTTCCCATGAAGGCCAGTTAGCTTTATAGCTTCCCTGGTTTTGTACACTTTGTCTCCTAGTTAGGTTAATGAAGCTACGGTACCACAAAAGTTTAGGTTTGTCAAGGGGTGTTAATGAATCGGTTACTGTTGACTAGCCCTTTTGAAACCTTTTCTTTTACCAGAAGACTTTCCCATTTGAAAACGTCTCGTGAAAGTTCTTTGATGTAGTTTAGGTTTGACCCTGCCGTCCTAGCTATAGCCAAGTCGATTTGGCTCCATGCTAACATAAACGCATAAAAATATTGCATCACCAATGTCTCCAAATACCTGCACAAATATGCAAACATGTAATAACTTCAAGCATCCTAATCAACCACCATATGACCGTTGAATGCTTTTCGATTCCCGGAAGCCTCATTGAAGGTCTGATTGCAGCCACTGGGGCTTGCATGTGCTATTGTAGATTCCTACAAGCGTGTATCCATGTTTCAGCAGCTTAGGGTACACCTGACCGTCTTGAGGTACATCCCGATACCCTTCATCGGTCTCAAAGACAGCCCGAGGGCCGTTCTTGGTTCGTTGGATTACTCCCTTTGCGAATGCGCTGATGTCTTGCTTCTTGTTCATTTGTTTCTCCATAAAGTGATATTATGTTACATGTGTTCTGTGTTGTCAACTTTAACTGTTGATGTGTGTAAAACTCGTCCTATGCCGATTAGGGGGGTCTACTACACGTTGGGCCTCGTAATCTCCACGATCCGAGATATGTTTTGCATCATCTCTTCCGGCGTTGCGATGCAGGCACACACCGCCCATGAATGCACCTCGCTGATGATGTCGAGTAACCGTCTGTTCTCGGTTTCAACTATTGCTAACGCTTCGAGCGCAGCCAGTCGCCCATCCCGCTGTTGCTCGAAGCGTAGGCCCAACACGTCGCTCAACTCGGACGCTGCGCCGTTGGTCGTCTTTTCGTCTGTCATTTCTCTACCTCCTTTGTCTTCGGTCGCCGTCCTTTGGGCGCAGCGTCATTGTCAAATGCGTACAGTGCATAACATCATCAGGCCTCACATTTTATCAACCTTTTTTGCAGCTAGCAACACTTTTTCAAACTTTTTCTTTGTAGTTATGACCTTTGATAAATATGTCTCCGATCTACCTCCTGACCGGAATGCGCCTATGCCGATGTTATACGCTTGCACACCCTTCTCGACTGATCCGGTTTGGTTGATGTACTCAGATAGATGTGTTGTTCCGGAAACGATATTAGTGAACACGTCCATGCTAGTACTTTTACCAGAAGATTTTGTAAGCTGCATAAGTCCTTTGGCACCTGTCGGGGAAACCGCACCTTTATCAAACCTCGATTCCGCTGCGATTACTGCCAAAACTAAAGGTAGCGTCAATCCATTGTGTTTGTGAAGTCTGCTCTGCATGTCTGCATGATACACTATTTCTGACGCCGACGCCTCATCTATTTTATAGTTCTCCGATATGTACCGCGTCAGAATCTCCCGCTTATGGGTACTTTTGTCAATATGGGCTATCTTAGTTTGTGTTTGCTTGGCACCCTCAATTTCTGATATAGACAAGCACAACATGCATATCAACACAATGAGAACTACAAGCATATCCTTGTACACGTTAACGGCCTCTAAGTGTGCGTCGAATCCTCATGTATCTGACAATTTCTCTTACAGGTACCACAAAGACGGCCATGATCCCACTACAGATCAAAGCTACAGCAAAAATAGGTGCAAGAATAATCATGACCACCAACACAACGGGAGTTATCAGGATTGAAACAGCGGTGTCTTTCATTATGGTCTCCTTCGGTTGCTATAGTTGACTATCCTTAAAGAACTCAACAGCCTTAGCGTCCTCGTAAGCCTGCCACAGCGGAGCCTTAGCGTCCTTGTAAGCCTGCCTCTGTTTGGGGGTCAGTAGTTTCTGTGCAGCCCAGTCGATATCAATACCTGCTCTGGCCGCGATAAGACAGCTGGCTTCAGTGACCTCAACTTCTTGACCGAACGTCTTGATGAACAGGTCTACTTGATCCCGACAAGCATTGAGTTTGGTCAGTTGAGCTACGGTTACTTTCATTTAGGGTCTCCTTAATGGTTATCTGAGTTGGTGTAGCTATTATACGCTCCTACAGTCTACTGTCAACTGATTTTAACCCTAAAGTCCAAAATTAGTCCACCCACAACTCAGTTGATCAAATTCTCTACGTCCATCTCGGGTTCTGGATGACCTTTGATTTCCTCAGTCAATTTCTTAATAACCTCGATGCTTGACTTGTTGTAGGCTACGTTACGCGCTGAGCCCCATAGTTGAGTCTCGTTGATACCTTTTTCAAATTAATTTTTATCGCGTGGGACATTCAGGTATTCGGCTTACTGAAATCATACTAGATTGAGTAGGTCAAAGTTCTCTCGACCTTGTGTTGCTACTGACATGATGGTTCTCAAGGCGGTTAAGCTAAATTCATCCACCCCGATCGATCGCGGGTTTTCCCAGTCGCCCTCATGGTTTGCTACCGCTTGCAGTGCTGCTGTTCGGTCAACCTGCTTGTGGAAGATATACACTACGATTACTTCGGAATACAGCGACTTAGGGTTGGCCAAGATGTCTGCTTTTGTGGTTGCATGATTCAGGATCGATTCGCTCAGCCAAAGTCTTGTATGGTTGCCGAGAACTCCCGATTTTGTGACCTTATGTAAATAGAGCGGATATATTTTAAGATGTTGGTCTTCTTCAGGGATTTCACGTTTTGCTGCATGCTTTACGAGTTCGGGCCAAACCATTTCAAACTTTTTGATTAGGTTGAAAGTTGGCGGGGTGTTAGGGAACCCAATAACATCGAGAGAGATTACGTCGATTGCCGCACAGTTAGATTTTGATGGGGTTATGTCATCAAGGCTTCCGAAGTGGTCAACAAATCTCTTCCGAAGTTCTACAGCATTCTCCCCAGTTGCAGTGTCGATAACCCTAACCTGATTCAACGAGTCTGCCACATATTTCAATGTGGGTCCGTATTTGCGTGATTTGATCGACATCTTAAGACTATGCTTGTTCTGGAAGACGTAGATATTTTTCGATGGGTTCATTTCAAATTTTCCAAAGGTTTATGGGAGATTTAAGTTGTCAAGTGTTAGACGATTCTAGTTTCTTTTGCAGTTCGGCCAACATCCTCGCTTGATCAGCGACTACTTTCTTGAGGGCTTCGGATTCCGATAGAGGCTTTTCGATAATCTTACCCGTCTTCGGGTCAAAGTCTGGATGACCCATTGCGTCTTTATATGCTTTCAGAACCGTGTCTGCGTAGAGGTTTGGGTAGGTGATACTGTTACGTTTCATGAATGCTGAAGCTACCGGGATTTCATTAGAGTGACGCAATAGTGTACTTCTCGAAACCCCAAGGTATTCCAGGGCCTCGTTCGTGTCAAGAAAAAACTTAGGCTTTCTGACAAACTCTTTACTCGTTGGATTATTTGCATCTCCAACCCAATCATTATACTCAGTACGCTTGATTAGACAATACTCTACGTCACAAGGGAACGATCTGATAGGTATAGGAAGCCCATCTTTGTCCAACATCTAAATCTCCTTTTACTATTAACGATCGACAGAATGATAACATGCTTTTTTGGCTCTTGTCAACGGGTCTGTGAAAATTTATACGAAAATCCCCGTTTCTTTCTTTTTGCATTATTCGGGATACCTCAAAAGGAAGAAAACGAGGATTTTTGTGAGCAAAAAAGTCCAATCTACTCTTTTTGCGTTTATATTGAAACAACGGAGCCACATGGCCTTTTGCGTTTATATTGAAAAGGAGGAAAACGGGGATTTTTGATGTAAATTAGCTGGGTTTTGAGGGCTTTTTGTTGCGTTATTATTGAAAAGAGCAAAAAATGGAAAAATTTGTTGTTTGTTTTCAATTGGTTACGTGACTTGCAAAAGGAGGAAAACGGGGAAATCGTGTGTAAATTGCGTTTTTTTGGAGAATAGAGGGCAAAAAAAAAATCTGTGTCACGTGTTTTCAAAACCGTGACACAGATTTCTAAAGGGGCTGTTTATTTCCTTTTTTTTAGCTAATCTGTTAAAAATGTATATATAGGGGGTTTTAGGCTTTTTTGACCGCCCGCAAACCCGCGTGGTTAAGCCAAACCGCAAAAGGAGGAAAACGGGGAAATCGCATAGACCCCCCTTTTTGTGGGAATCATATCGGGGTATGTTTTTGGAAAAATGTTTTACGATTTCCAGATTTTAGGGGGCCTATGAACATTTTGTGCAATCTGGTTGCACTTTTTGTTTCGGTCGTTTGTGCAATCTGGTTGCACTTTTTGTCGTTTGTGCAATCTGGTTGCACTTTTTGTTTCGGTAGGTTATAATTGTTATTTTCAATATTAGAGAATTTATGACTTTTACACGATCTCAGTATCACAGAATGAAGCGCCTTGACCTAACGCCTTCGGCAGAAAACGCCCAAATCGCCGATATTGCTTTTGATCCAAAAGAAGCCTGTAAAGCCATCCAGCAACTGCTAGAGATTCGATCTATATTGAAAATCTACAATGTTTGCTCTAAAAACGAATTGCTGGGGCTTTTGGCTTACGCAACCAGAGAGGATTGACAGCGGTTTTGGCTTATTTTGAAAATAAAGGACTTGCCGGTGCTTTTGGCAGTTTGTAGAATCGCACCAGGATCGAAATGGCCCCGCTGGGCTTCACGGACTTGCGCTAATAACGCAAATCGCACCAGGATCGAAATGGCCCCCGCTGGGCTTCACGGACTTGCGCTAATAACGCAAATCGCACAAAAACAAAAACCGCCCGAAGGCGGTTTGAGAGATTCAAGTTTAGATCAATCCTCAAATTCCGGTCATTTTCATTTTCCCCCAAAAAGAACCCAAAGAATTACGCATATGATTGTGTTCACAGTGAGCCCCTTTTAACTTCGATCAACTTAGGACCGTGATTTTCAGACCATGTAAACTTGATCTGAGAATCATCAGCATATTGATAGAGCGCCATCGTGCATCGACCTCTATCGTTTCGCTTCTCTTTTAACTGTACACCTCCAGGGAATCTGATAGTCTTTCCGTCTTGCAAAGCATACCCACCATAAATTGTATATGTGCCATATGGGTTGATCTTTTCGATGATATTACCTGCAATCGTTTTCATGGTGTAATTTCCTTTTCAAATAAACGCTTCAACAATGTCGGACTGAGTAATAATTAAAACGCTATCAGAATATCTAATGACGCAAGGCAAATATTCTTCAAAAGGTTTATCAAATCCCTCATGTTTATGCGGGGATTGTTCAAAAGTATCGATTCGATTATTTTGCAAGTGTTTTGCAAGGTCGGCCATATTTATATATTGACCTTGCCCATAGTGTTTATTTATTGCGGCTGTTACGTCATATGATTTCATTTTCTTATCCTTTTCAAATAAACTGCACAGCCAACCATGCGAAGGCAAAGCCGATAATAGCGGTGCCAAGATAATCGAGAATTGACGGGTTTTTCATAGGTTTTTCATCCTGAAAATTTCCGTAATTGAGGCATAAGCGCACCATGGAGCCGCCGCGCTTTTTGTTATCCCGTAGGTTTTCATTTCTTGATCATACCAAACGGAGTAATAGCCATGTTTCGGATGCTCGAATTCAAATAGTTTGATAGTCATTTTAGATAATCTCACTTTTCAGCGTTTTTCATCCAGTCACCCGATTAGCTAATGATTCACTAATATGCCCATCTCGGTGCAGCATTTCAACAAAGTCACAGAATTCCATGCGTAAATCGCATGGCCATTCATTTTGTCTTTTGTTGCGATACTTTGACCATACTTGCGGCATACCTTGCCAGAAAGCAGCGCGTATTTCGGCTTGAGTTTTCATTTTTAATAATCCTCCAATAAACCGCGCAGCGTTTCAATCTGCGCATGGGTGAAAACAGACCGCAATTCTTTTGCGATTTTGCAGCACGCTTGATATGTGTTAAACGCACTAATGCTGTCAGCATCATAACCATAATCAGAACACCAATAGTCGAAACTGGTATTGATGGCGCTTGAATCAAGGATAAGACTATGCAAAACATCGGCGGCGCAAGGTGTTATGGGTTTAATGTAACGTTTCGCCCATTCATGATAGCCGATTGACTTTTTAGGGTATTTTGACTCTCGCATTTGATCAGAACCTTTTACCGGCTTACGATGCCCCAGTCCGGTGTAATAGTCCGCCTCAAACCGGCTTTTTCCTGCTGCAAACGAAACGCGCCACGCATCGCATTTCCACCCATTATCCCGGACAGTTTCGCCGACGTAGCGCACGCCATAGGCAATATTGTTTTCTTGCAGGAAGACGTCAACGGCTTTTTGTGTGTCGTTCATGGTGGGGTTTCCTTTAGCAATAATCAAAGTCAATCGGCTGACAGACTTCATCCGGTAATTCTACCGGATAAGCACCCTTTTTAGACCGTCGACGGCTTCGAAGATCGGCCAGTCGTTCGGCTTTTTCGTGACGAGCTTTGAGAAAATCAAGGAATTCCTTACCTTCCCTGTAGACTTTTCCGATCATATCCGGCTTTCGGGCATCTTGCAGGGCGATGATGGCTGCAATGGATTCGAGCGCGTTTTCGTTGATCTGGCCGACTCTTGCATCGTGATATGCCTGTTTGAATTGTGATTTTTGCATGGTATTGATCCTAAAAATAAACGCAGCAAAAAGAGAATCTATGGGTTTTGTTGCTTGTGCTATGGAAACAGTCGATTCGCTTTGCCCGGATTCGATTAAAATCGTAAACGTCTTTTGATACCCGGATAAAGCGGCTGTCTTTTGTCACGTAATACGTGCGCCGGTCGGTCGCTTTGTTTACTGTGATTTTTAGCGTTTCGGTTTTCATGATGTTACCCTTTAGATTAATGAGAATGCACCGGTCCATTCTTTCCAGTTGGCACGTGGGGCTATTTGAAATGCACAGGGAATGATGTAACCGCCGACGCTATACATTCTAATCACGCATATAGCGCCTCTCTGAATGTTGAACGGGTTATTTAACATGGTCGTTACTCCATTTCTAGCAGTTCGATGATATGCGGAATGAATGAGCCGATTTTCCTATGAGCTGCTGCGAATCCGCGAATAAATGCATCGTTGTCGTCTACCGGCGGTTTTCCGTTTTCTTCGCAGGATTTTAGCATCGCCTGTAGTGCGATAATTGCCGCTTGTTTTTCGTTCATGATCCTACCCTTTCAGAAAATAAGTATCTTTGATGGTTTTGGCCGCTTCTTCCCGGCTTAAAAAGCCCTGCGCCAATTGTCGCAGGATTGTTGCTATTGCGGTTTTTTGGGCGGTTGGCATGATGTTTAACTCCACAAAACAGATTGACCAGCTCCGCGCGCCTCCGCGAGGGCGATTAACGTCCGATAGTCGCGCGCTAGATCAAACTCTACCGTCTCGATCCATGCATAGTCTAGATTACACAGTTCGCCAGCATTACCAAGGTAGCAGTATTTTTCGCCGTCTTCAGGATTTTCGACTAAAAATTGTTCGTATCCAGCATTCAACATTTCGTCGAATGCATCCTGTTCGCAGTTCGCCCAGACCGCGCAAATAGCGCCGAATTCGTGTCCGATAATCCAAAGCCGGACGTTATGCGGGTTGAATTCTTGTGGCAGTATGACATTATTTAACAGGATATCGCTGTCGTCGACATCGTGACAATTGCCGTTTTTTGTGTAAAGTTTTGTCATTATCTTACCCTTTCAGAAAATAAGTTTCTTTGATGGCCTTTGCCGCTTCTGGTTTGGTTAGATAATTTTCTGTTCCGTGTCGTCGAGATATTGACCGCGAAAGTTATTGATGAGTGCGAAAGCCATATCGTGCTGCGAGCGGAATTCCACACTATATACTGCACAAGTCGAGACTTCGCATGGCTTAAGCATACCGTGCGACTGAAAAGATATTGTACACAGTGCATCATTGAACGGGTTACGTTTGAATGATGCTCGATAGCCTATCGCCTTAAATGCCCTGCGGATGTCGGTTCGTGTTAGCATGTTAGCTGCTCCTGTTTGTTGATCCGATGATTGAATTCTAGTCTTGCAAGGATGCTAGCAGCTTGTCGAGCGCCTCAATCGCATCAATGATGCCTTGCGTTGCTGTTGATGGAGCATTGAGACATAGTTGCTCAAGATTTGTTATGTTGCGCGCCACGCTTTCGATTGTCTGTTGCTTCGTCATTCCGTTCTCCCTGTGTTTGTTTAATCGATGATTGAATTCTAGTCTGCGTATAAAGCCATGTCAACAAGTTTCTGCATTAAATTAAAAATAATTTTATCTGTTTAGTATCATGTAGTTACGTGGGCGGATATTGATTTCGCATCAGGGCATCAGGGCATCAGGGCATCAGGGC
>OFRO01000658.1_pt1 | contig 11553 bp, 23 predicted proteins | sample 1543091 | NCBI WGS metagenome assembly OFRO01 (sample SAMN07774217, study PRJEB24372) | wastewater metagenome | isolation source: Exp Tend NO 10WW | collected 2016-02
GTCGAAGACCAGAAGACCGCGGACCTGCGCATCCCCGCACTGCTGGACTCGCCCGCTGCTGTGCGGTGGCTGTCGTGCGAGCCGCTGCTCTGTGGAGTTAGACTGTGCCGCTGCGACGGCGCGGTATACGTTCCGCAGCGTCACCCGTTCATCGCGCATGCCGATTGCCCGATCCATGGCGACACTCACATCGACTGGGTGGTCGTCGGGGGCGAGTCCGGCCCCAATGCCCGCCCCATGCACCCGGATTGGGCACGGTCCCTGCGCGACCAGTGCGCCTCCACGGGAGTCCCCTTCCACTTCAAGCAGTGGGGTGAGTGGGCACCGGACGCGCGCGGCCGCAAGCCAGAGCCGCGCGACCCGAAGTCGCTCGTCATTCACCCGGCGGGAATGACCGCCCTCACACCCGACAATCCCTTCGACCCGTGGGAGCGCGGGCTCCACCGTTGGCGCACCGTCATGCACCGCGTCGGCAAGAAGGCCGCCGGACGCCTGCTCGACGGCGTCCTGCACGACGAGTACCCGGGTGGTGCGGCATGAGCACCCCCGACATTGAGCGCCCGGACATCGTGGAGCAGGCACGCGCCGCACTCAGCGACTGGCACGAGGCATGCGCGCGCATGGACGAGGTCGACGCCGACCCGGACCTGGAACACGAGGACCGCCGCCACGCACAGGACATTGTCACCGAGGCGGCGCTGGAAACGGCGTGGCTCATGGCGGACCTCGTCGCCGAGGCCGATCGGCTGCGTGGTCAACTCGACCGCGCCCGTGACTTCGCGGCCCGGTTGGAGGCTGACGGGGCCCGGCTGGTCGAGCGGATCGAGGGGATGATCGCAGAGCGCCTGGCCGAGGTGGACCTCAGGCCGACACCGTACGCGGCCGGCGTGCGGAACTGCGCCCGCTCCGTGCTCGACATACTGGCCGAGCACCGTCCTGGGACGATGGGCGGTGAGGGGTGATGACTCCCGTTCCACAGGGCATCGTTGACGCGGTTGATGCCTACGTGCGCCGTGAGCTGAGCCACTGCGCGCGCTACTCAAATCGTGCACCGCTCGACGAGTCCGGGGTCTGGTCGCTGCGGCGTCTGGTTGAGCAGGCGTACGCGATGGGCTACGACGCGGGTCACTCAGTCGGGGCGCAGGAGGTTCGCGCAATGCGCGACTTCGACCAAATGCGAGCAACCGCGACTGATTGTGGTGAGGGATGATGCCTCGTCAGGGTGTGAGCGCACTCAAGGACCTCACCTGGTACCTGTCCGGCCCGATGGCCGGCTACGCGGGCCACAACTTCGCCGCGTTCGAGGAGACGGCATCGGCGCTCCGTGAGCAGGGCTGGCACATCGTCAGCCCCCACGAGGTCGACCCGCCCCGCGCAGACGCCGGTGAGGTCGACGTTCTCGGCTGCCTCAGGGAGGACTTCCTCCTCATGGTCGCCGAGTGCGAGGGCATCATGCTCATGCCCGGATGGCCCCAATCACGCGGCGCCCGAGCCGAACTCGCCATCGCCTGCGAACTCGGATGGCCCGTGCTGCACGTCGACCGCGGCGTCATCGTCGCGCGCATGGACGACCCGGGCAGGGGGGCGTCATGACCCCCCGCGCCCTCACCGTCATCGTCTACGGCACACCCGCCCCACAGGGCAGCAAGCGGCACGTCGGCCACGGAGTCATGGTCGAGTCGTCCAGGCGTGTCAAGCCCTGGCGTGAGGATGTCAAGGCCGCCGCCGAGACCGCGATCGTCGAGTGGGAGCAGCACCGCCCCCTTCCGTCCGGCGTGGGGCGCCGCTGGGAGCCGATCGCCGGACCTGTCGAGGTCACCGTCACGTTCCGGTTCGCCCGCCCCGCAGGGCATTACGGCACCGGCCGTAACGCCGACACCGTCCGCCCCAGCACGCCGGCACACCCGACCGGCGGCAAGGGTGACATCGAGAAGCTGGTACGCGCCGTCCACGACGCACTCACGGCCGCCGGCGTGTGGCGCGACGACGCCCAAGTCGTCCGGCTCAACGCCGCCAAGGTGTGGTGCCACGAGGGCGAGCGTCCGGGGGCGACCATCGTCGCGCGGGAGGTTGGGCCGTGAGCACCTTCATCGTCACTGAGACGATGGTCCTGCCGACGGGAATGGCGCCGAGTAACCACAGCGCACACCACTTCGCCCTGTTCGTCCGATGGAGCCAGCGGGGGTGGGTCGTGACGACCCAGTTCCGCGAGGAGCGGCTGTCGGTAAAGGGGCGGAAGTGGGGATGGCCGCCGAGGCGCAACCTGAGGCACTACTGGTGGCCCGACCGCGAATCGGCACTCGTCGCAGCACTGGTCGAGGTTGACCTGGTCAAGGTCAACGGGCGCACGTTCTCTGAGTGGGAGACCCGATGACCCTCCACGTCGCGTCCCTGTTCTCCGGCATCGGGCTCATCGACCTCGGATTCCACCGTGCCGCAATCCCCACGCGCCTGCTGTGCGAGGCCGACCCAGCCGCACGGTCGGTCCTGGCGCGGCGCTTCTCCGGCACCCCCATCCACGACGACGTTCGAGAGTTGACCGCCGATGACCTCCGCGCCGCCTGCGACGCCGACCCGTCCACCGCACCGGGCCGCTACTGCGCGTCGCTCGCGTGCCGATGTGGTCACCCCGCGTGCCCCGCTGCCGCGTCGTGGGTGCCGCGTGAGGGTCAGGCGCGCGTCATCCACCTACCGACGCCGAGGACGACATGAGCACCCTCAAGATCGGCGCACTGTTCGCCGGATACGGCGGGCTGGACATGGCAGTGATGGACGTCCTCGACGCCGAACTCGCCTGGTATGCCGAGTTCGACAAGGCGCCCGCGAAGGTCATGGCCCACCACCACCCCGACGTCCCGAACCTGTGGGACGTGACCAAGGTCGACTGGTCCGCAGTCGAGCCCGTCGACATCATCACGGGCGGCTCCCCCTGCCAAGACCTGAGCCACGCGGGCAAACGCGCTGGCATGACCGAAGGCACCCGCTCAAACCTGTGGGTGCAGATGCGCGAGGCGATCAATGTCATCCGTCCCCAACTCGTCGTCTGGGAGAACGTCCGCGGCGCCTACTCCGCGCCAGCCGATAGCGCGTTGGAACCCTGTCCGGGATGTGTGGGAGGAGGAGGCGGTCAGCCTGTTTTGCGGGCACTCGGACGTGTTCTCGGGGACTTGGCCGACCTCGGGTATGACTGTCGCTGGTACGGCCTTCGCGCTGCCGACGTGGGCGCCGCTCACGGACGGTTCCGTGTGTTCATCTTCGCCACTCCTGCTGCCGACTCCGAACACAATGGACAGCTTGCCGCGGCGCTCAGACGAGGCGCTAGCGCGGGCGAAGGTGTCGGGCGGGTGCAGCAATCTCAAGGACCATCCGCTGATTCGGGACTGACCCTGCTCCCGACCCCCGCCGTGAACGACATGGGCGAGGGCAAGACCGTCGACCACTGGGACGCCTGGACCGCGACCATGCAGGCCAAGCACGGCAACGGCAACGGGCACGGCAAGCCCCTCTCCATCGAGGCGCAGCGGCTCCTTCCGACTCCGACCACTGCGCCGACGACCGGCAACGGTCACGCCCGCAACCTTGGAGGAGAGGCCAAACTCCTCCCGACGCCCGTGTCGGACAACTCACGCGGCCTGCCCTCTGCGTCAACGGACTACGCCTCGCTGGCGAACGTGGCATGCGCACTCCTGCCGACGCCTCGGGCCACGGACGGCACGAAGGGCGGCCCAAACCAGCGCGGCTCATCCGGTGACCTGATGCTGCCGAGCGCCGTGCATACGTTGCTCCCGACGCCCTCGGCCTCGGAGAACGGTGGCAACCGCGATATCGAGCACCGACGCGCCGCTGGCTCACAGATGGAACTAAGCGACGTCGTCACCATCGAGCACGAGTGGCGCCAGTATGTCGTCGCTATTCGTCGCGCCGAGTTAGCAGTCGGACGACCCGCGCCGAGCCCTACCGAACCCGGACCCAAGGGCAAGCCGCGCCTGTCGCCCGCGTTCGTCGAGTGGCTGATGATGCTGCCCGCCGGCCACGTCACAGACCCCGCCATCGGGATCACTCGCAACGAACAACTCAAGGCGCTAGGCAACGGCGTCGTCCCCGCACAGTGCGCCGCCGCGCTGCGCGCCTTCCTGTGGGACGCCTACGGGATCGAGGCCGCGACATGACAACACCCCGACCCGCGCCACCTTCGCCCGCGACCTAAAACTTTCCCGCCAAAGGACTTGCACTCACCGCACGGGTCGCCTACGTTGGACGCATGGCAACCACCAAACACCTCTCAAGCGCAGACGCAGCCAAGGAGCTCGGATGCAACACGAGGCAGGTGTCCCGCCTCGTCGCCGCCGGAACCCTCACCCCAGCAGTCCAAGCACCCGGACTCCGAGGAGCGTTCCTCTTCGACCCGACCGAAGTGGCCCGCGTCAAGCGCCAGCAGAGCCGGAAGCGGGCGTCATGACCGCCTGACAAAGGCCCCCAGAAAAGCCGGAGGGCCGGCGCCCCAACCAAGAGAAGCCGACCCTCACGAACCGAAAGGAATCGTCCCACACCACCAAGCACCACTGCGACACCTGCACCTGCCGACCAGCCCCTGACCTCACGGCCACGCTCGTCGTGGCCGCGAGCCTCGACCTCCGCGGCGCGTACAGCGTCACCGTGACACCTGGCGTCATCGACGTGCAGGGCGACCGCTCGGATGTGGCGCCCATCATCGAGCGCCTCGGGGCTGAACGATCACGCTCGTACATCGTGGACGACTTTGACTACGTGGTCCACACCGCCACGGCCCACGGCATCAGGGTCCGCATTGCGGCCGTCGAGCGCACGGAGGTGACGGCATGAGCACCTTCGAACACATCGCCGACGCGGCGCTGACCCGCACAACCGGAACACTCGACCACGCGACGTTCGCCTACGTCTCGGACGGCGGCACCTGGATGCTCGCGTCACACCCGAGGTGGAACGACGACGGCAAGCCGCACGACCTTGCCGCAGTCCTGCGTGACGGCACCGTGTTGGCCCTGCGCCCGACCGTCAACCCGGAGCTGATCCAGCAACTCCGCGAAGCCTTCGCGTCCGCGTCCGAGGCGGTGAAGGCATGAGCGTCTACATCGCACCCACGACGGACCACAACCACACGAAAGGACTACCCATGAGCACCGACCCGAACACCCAGTGGTGCGATGCGGCCCGTGCCTCCCTCGCCGCCCTCCGTGAGACCCACAACGTCACACCGAGGGCCGAGCAGTGAGCGCCGTCAAGACGCGCGACCCGGAGTTTTCCTATGACGAGAGCGACCCGATCGCAGTTCACCTGCCCGGCCATGACTACGGCGACGTGGAAGCACTCACGCTGGCGGCGCAGTTCTGGTTGGACGAGGAAGCCACGTGGGACGACGACGGCCCAGCCTTGCCCGAGGACGGGTTCGAGCCGCCCCGGAAGGTGTGGCTGCGCGCGATCCCATGGAACGACAGCGGCAGCGGTCTCGCCATGATGCACCACTACCAGAACCATCCCGGTGTCGGTGCGCGACCCGTCACCCTCGTGCGCGAGGCCCGACGAACGGTCGCCTGCCGAGCGTGCGGTGCGCCGGCCACTACCGGCCTCGACTACGACGGCGGGCACTACCTCTACGCGTTCCACCCCGCCGACCGGGACCGCCACGGCCGGGTCTGGCTCTGCCGTGGGTGCGAAGCCGAAATCTCCCAGCACCAATCCGCGATCTACGCTCAGGTGCATCAACCCTGCCCGGACTGCGGACACTCTCTCGGCAGGCATGAACGCTACGGGAAGGGTCCCGTGACCCCGTGCGGGTTCGCGTCCGATCCCGACTGCGGATGCCCGTGCACGCACCCCTCACCGCACTCGGCGGTGCTGGACCTCGAGGACCTGCGCTCCATCCCGTCCCTACCGCATCACACCGGGGCCGAGCAGTGAGCGCCGACCGTCTGGCCGAGATCAAGGCCCGCATCGAGGCCAAGCTCGCCGAATGGCCGGACTTCTTCCACAACGTCCGGTCACCGTTGAGTGCCGCCGAAACACTGTGGATCATCGAGCAGGTGGAGGCACTGACTGCCGAACGGGACGCGCTGGCCGAGGGTCACTTCATGGCCGACATCACGTTGTGTGACGACGAGCGCCTCATCGTGCCGTGCGTCCTGCTTGACAGCAACCCTGACCACGCCGACACCTGCGGGTCGGTGCTCACGCCCGGCGCTGACTACCCCTGCTCATGCTGGCAGGCAGACCTCCGCGCCGCCCTGGCGGCGACCGGGGAGGGCGAGCACGTCGCCCGCGAGGTGTTCACCGCTGACGGCATCCCGTTCGTGCGCTGCTCGTGCTCGACCGCCAAGAGCCCCACGTCGTCCCGCTGGCTGACCGAGCACGTCCCGAACGGTGGCTTGGCCGAGTTGCAGGCCGTCATCAAGCGGCAGGGCGAGGGGGCGAAGGCATGAGCGCGCACTGGTTGATCCGATACGACCCCGACGACGGCGAGCCCTACGGCGAGGTTTGCGACTGCGAGATAGGCGACGACCACGACGCGACCGGGGAGGGCGAGTGAGCGAGCCACCTGTCACCAAGTACGAACTCACCGTCAAGATCCGCGGCAACACCCACGACGAGATCGAGGACGAACTGCGCACGCTGGTCCGCGGCGGCTACCTGCTCGACAGCGACTACGGCAAGCGCGACGCATGGAACTCGACGGGCGGGCGCTGCACGTCGGTGATGGTCCACACGAACCCCGAGCAGACCCCCGAGGCGTATGCCGCCGAACTCGACGCATGGTGGAACGAGCGCAAGGCCGCACGCCGGGAGGCCCAGCGATGACCGCGCCCGAGCCGACCCCGACCGCCGACGATCAAGCACGGCACCGAAGGCGGGGAGCGGGCGCACCGACGCCGCGGCGAGAAGCCGTGCCGCCCCTGCCAGGACGCAGCGAACCTCGCCGCACGACTCCGAGAGACCGACAGGAAGGCTGCATCATGACCGACGACCGCATGGAGACCATCACCGACCGGGCGCTGATCCGCGACTCAGACGAACCCGACGAGCGCGGCGACTTCCCGTGCTGCGCCGACCGGGCTCACAAAGAAAGTTTGGGGGGTGATTCCGAGTCCGGGACATACAACCGATCCAACCGACCCCCCGCAGGGCCGCGCCCGAACGCCGACGACCCGTGGGCGCTGCTGCCTGACGACCACCCCGAGCGCGCCAAGCAGTGCGGCGGATGTGGCACGAAGTGGGTTGACGCCGAGACTGCGCGGGCATGTGAGCGACAGCATGGCGACGACATCACCACCCCGGCCCCTGTGGGTGCCGCCGTGGCGCTGGACCTCGACGCGCTTCACGAGGCCATCTGCGACAACTTCACCGGCATGGCCGAGGTGCGACAGGCCGCGGACCTTCTCGTCGCCGAGGTGCGCCGCCTGCGTCAGGACATCGACGAGTGCTGGGTGCCGCTCTACCACGACACCAAGCATGAGCGCGACCAGGCCACCGCCCGCGCCGAGTCCGCCGAGGCCGAGGTGGTCACGCTGCGGGCGAAGGTGGCCGCGGTGGAGGCGCTGACCGTCGATTGGCCGTGCTCTGACGACACATGCGACGGCGACTGCACCGGGTGCGCCTACGCATCCGACCTCCGCGCCGCCCTGACGAGCATCCCGGCAGAGTCCCGCACTGGCGGCGCTTCGATTCCGGTGCCGCGATGACCCTCGTCGCCAGCCCCATCGCGTGGACCGTCACCTCCGCGCGCACCGTCGATATCGACACCGCGCGCGGCCCGCTCACCGTCACCCGAGGCGGTCGGCGTGGGCAACAAACTCAAGGCTCGCTCTTGTCGCGTCCTGCACGAGGTCGACGCTCGCGGAAACGCGGTGCCCGCATGAGCACCAAGCTCACCATCACCGCTCGGCCTGACACCCGCTATCGCGCCGACGCTCGACCGCTCATAGTCGAGATCACCACGCCCGACGCGACGACGGATGTCTGCGGAAGTGGATGGCGGATCGGCGACCAGCCCATCCACATCACGGCGCAGCGGGGCGAGTTCTTCGAGGTCGGGGGCGGCCTGTCCCGCACTTCCCGGCGCGGGCTCCTGGCCCTGCGCGACGCGATCGATGCCGCCCTCGCGCTCGAGTTCCAGGACGGCGATCACAATCCTCTAGCCGACTTTGGCCCAGTCTCCGCCTCCAGGCCCTCACGCTTCGTCGCCCCGGTCGAGGCGCCGACGACTAGCCGATCTTGGCCCAGTCGCCGCAGCGGGTAGTCTCGAAGTCCTGGCCGACCTTCAGGGTGACCTGCGGACGCCCGCCCTCAACGATCGCGTTGGCGATGATCTCCCCATTGCTGCCGGTCTTGAGCGTTGCCCAGTAGCAGCGTCCGCCGACTGGCGCAATGGTGCGATAGACCCCCGGGGCGATATCGACACCCACAGTCCACACCCCCTCACTGATGGCGGCCGCTGGCGCCGGCGGTGCGAGCGTCACGGTCACCGTCTCGACGCGCGGCGGCTGCTGCACGGGCACCGCGATGGTGGTCGTTGCGGTCGATCCCGGGTCGGTCACACGCACGGTGGTGGTGATCGTCACAGGTGGGGTCGAGGCAGTCGACGAGGCGCCCGTCGAGCACGCCGAAAGGGAGATGGCCAGGAGCAGGGTGAGGATGCGCATATCGACAGGATGCCCTTCGGGCGTCGCAGATGCGCGTCCGCGCTAGTGATCTACGCCACGAGACTCAGGCTGCGGGGATTCCCGAGACGGCTCGAAAGGCGGCGTCATCGAGCACCTGCGTATAAATGGCGGTCGTGGCTGGAGACGCGTGCCGGAGGACTCTCTGCGTCGTCCGCAGGTCACCGCCCGAGGCGCGAAGGGCTTGCGTCCCGAAGTGGTGCCGCAGGCCATGCGGGGTTCCGCTCACACCGGCCCTCTTCATGGCCCGCCCAATGGCAAGTGATACCGAGACGCGGTTCACGTGACCAGAGTCCGAGGGGGATGGGAACCAATACCCGGTGCGCGGCATGGTGGTGGTGAGCTGGGCAACGAGCGGGTGCATCGGGACCGACGACGTCACGCCGCCCTTGCCGCGCACCAGCACCTCGCCGTCGAGGAAGTCCTCGCCGCGCACCTTGGCGATCTCGTGGACCCGCAACCCTTCGTATGCCGCAAGTATCACGTATGCCCGGGTGAGCCTTGCGCGCGGGTCGCTGCACGCAGCGAGGATCGCAGTGACGCCCGCTGGTGATATGGGCCGCGGGACTCCCCGTGGAGCTCTGGCCGACGGCAAGTCCAGTGCGGGGTTGTCGTCGCGCCTGTCTGTCTTGCGCAGCCACGCGAAGAACGCTCGGAGGTGCGCCCGGTAGGTTGTCCGACTCGACCGAGCAAGGTCGAGCCCAGCGAGCCAGTCCACCAGACCTTCCGTGTCAACGGTCAGGGGATCCAGGGCAGATCCCATGCGCCGGATCGTCGACTCGCGAGAGTCGATCGTGCGGGCGGAGTGCCCGGCCGCGATGCCGTTGACGCGGAAGGCCGACAGCAGGTCGGTCAACCCCTCATCGAACGGCAATTGCGGCATGTACCAAGTGTGCAGCATCGAGGTGGCCCCCTGGCCGAAGTGATCGCGCACCCCGAGCTCCTCCAGGTTACGTCGGCCCGCGCCCGCGAAGGGAAGCGGCACAAGGTCACCCATCTCAGGCGGCAGTTAGTGTAAGGATGGCCCTACCTCTTACATTCGCATCAGAAGGTTGGGGGTTCGAATCCCTCCGGGCGCGCCGCTCCCCGCCGCCGTCCGGCGGCCTGGTTTGAGCCCGACCCGTCGTGAGCCAGTCAACATCGACGCCGGTCAGCAGCGCCCACTGCATCAGGTACGCGCGGCGCGGCGCGGCTCCTCGGTCAGACATCCAGCGGCTCACTGTCTGGCGCCCCACCCCGAGCTGGTCGGCGATCCACTCGGCCTTGTGCTCCCCGAGTGCCATCTTGAGTCGCCATCCAAGGGTGAGGTCTGGCACCCGGGGTCCCGCTGTTGCTGTGCTCATGAACTACTGATGACGCACGCGCGACACTGATACCACCCTGAGCCAGGAAACTCCTAGGAAACTCTTGCGCCAATGCGCGTCATGCGACATGATGAGCACATGCACGAAGACCTGATCGGCACCGTGGAGGCTGCCCGTCTCATCGGACGATCGCCTCGAACCATCCATCGACTCGTCCACTCAGGCGTCCTCGCCCCTGCCGTAGTCGCACCCGGCGGCAACTCGGGCGTCTACCTGTTCAAGCGCTCGGACATCGAACGCATCGCCCGGGGCGAGGCCGTGGCATGACCGCCCTCACCCCTTGGTCCTACGGTGGCGTTGAGGTCCGCACCATCACCGAGGGCGCTGACGTCTACTTCGTCGCATCCGATGTCGCCGCGATCCTCGGCTACGGCCACACGCCGCACATGACGCGCTCACTCGACGAAGACGAGAAGGGTGTCCGCCGGACGGACACCCTTGGCGGAGAGCAACTCCTCACCGTTATTACCGAGGCTGGGCTCTACCGGGCGATCATCCAGCGTCAGGCCGGTCGCGTGGCCGACGACAACACCAAGGCTTCCGTCAAGGCATTCCAGCGCTGGGTCACCCACGAGGTACTGCCGAGCATCCGTCGCAGCGGCTCTTACTCGGTCGCCCCGGCATACGCGCTACCGCAGTCCTACGCCGAGGCACTGCGCGCGCTGGCTGAGACCGTCGAGGCCAAGGACCGCGCCGTGGCCGAGGCCCATGCCCTGTCGCCGCGCGCAGCGGCGTGGGACCACATGGCGTCGACTGCGGGTGACTATTCGGTGCAGCAGGCCGCCGGAATCCTAGGTCGCGACCCGAGCATCACGACCGGCCGACAGCGGCTCTTCCAGTGGCTCGCCACGGCTGGGTGGATCTTCCGCGACCGCAGCACCGGCCACTGGATGGCGTACGCGTCGCGCATCGACTCCGGGCTGGCGACTCACCGTGCACAGCACCACATCCACCCCCGCACCGGCGAGGTGGTCCTGGACCCGCCGCAGGTGCGGATCACGATCAAGGGTCTCAACGCGCTGCATGCAGCACTCGGCGGGTCGGCCCCGTTAGATCTCGACCACGCGCCGACCGCCCTTGAGCCGGTGGCGCAATGACCCCCCAACGTGACCAGCCCCACGCGCCCACCCCGACCGCCACCTGTACGGCCGGGTCGGGGCTGGTCACCCTCACCGTTCGACCGTTCGGCGACCCGTCCCCCGGGCCGTGTCCAGAGCGCCGCCGTGGGCTCGCGCTGGTCACGACGTGGCCGCTCGACCAGCCGGTCGTACATGTGGTCGACAGCGGCGACGTCGTGGTCCTGCATGGCCGGTTCGAGTCGGTCACCGAGTTCCGCGACTGGCTCGGGCTCGCTCTCGAGGTCACGGAGTCGATGTGACCGTGAGCCGTTGGGACATAGACGCCTACGCCGACGCCGCGAAGTTCCTGCGCGACGTCGAGCGAGCCGAAGAGCACGAGGCCGACGACGGATGGGCACCCGACCCCGTCGACCCGGCGGA